>JAABUO010000055.1_pt1 | contig 325934 bp, 340 predicted proteins | sample 5559291 | NCBI WGS metagenome assembly JAABUO01 (sample SAMN10711878, study PRJNA513372) | rock metagenome | isolation source: Antarctica rocks | place: Antarctica: Victoria Land, Finger Mt sud | reverse complement strand
CAGCCTTCGAAGCCGAAGAGTAGAAGTCGTTGGTGAGACTCGTGGCTGACGAAGCGATGCTTGAAGTAACAGCCTTCGAAGCCGAAGAGTAGAAGTCGTTGGTGAGACTCGTGGCTGACGAAGCGATGCTTGAAGTAACAGCCTTCGAAGCCGAAGAGTAGAAGTCGTTGGTGAGACTCGTGGCTGACGAAGCGATACTTGAAGTAACAGCATCCGTCGCGGAAGAATAAAAGATGTTGGTGAGACTCGCGCCGCCTATCACGCCAAGTCCAGCGCAAAGAAATGCCAGAGAATTGAAGTCCTCCAAAGCCAGACAGTCACCGCTGTTGTAGTGACCGGGTTGACGATCGATACTGATAATCGGGCCGAAACCGTAACCGTCATTCTTACAGTCAGTGTTGCCATAGAAGGCAGAGACGGCGAGGACACCGTTGCCGCAGGCTGGGCGCTGATAGATCCTAAAACTGCGGTAAGTGACGCCAGGAATGCCGCAAACGTCGACGCTGAGGGTGTAGTTGAGAGCTACAGGGTCTCTTTCGCCATGATTCGTGGTTGCGCCGCTGCCGCATGAGGAGTCGCTCCAAAGGCTGACTACGCCTTGTTCTGAGGCGGCATAGACGAGAGGGACAAGCAGGGAAAGGAGCAGAGAAATGAGCGATAGCATGATCGATGATGTTTGGAGACTGGTAACGAACGGGTTGCAAAGCAGTAGAAATCGAAAGTTCAATAAGAGGAGAAAGTGGACAAAACACGAGACGGAGACGGAGATGGAGAGCAGGTGGGCTTCAGATACTTGATGAACGTTCAGGCTCCAGGGCCTCTAGGGGGCTAGGGGCCCGTCTGAGGGCGTCCATAAGCTTTGCTGATGCAGGGGATTACCTCATATTGACGGGCCCAGTCTGCTCCAGCTGGGGATACTCTATATTGTGGCGGCCTGCAGGTGATTGGAAGAAGAAGAAGCTGCGCCGCGGTCATGCGTTTGGCTCAGACCTGTTGATACATATGTAACAGTAAGTTGTCACATTGTATGCGGCAAAATGGGGATGGTCGAGGGCGTGTCCTGTTGGAACCACTTTGATTGGGGCCTCTAGAAGCCATCACCGTTACCTCGTAGGCGGATACAAGTTTTGGCAGCATGCGGAGGGTACCTGGATAAGGGAGGTCAGCCTTGTCTCATGGAACGTGTAAAGCGAGATATGCGGGCTCTCGGAGCTACATTTATCTGTTTATTAAATTATATGGGTTCCTGGAGCTATAGCTCTAGCGCCCGCCCCTCCCCGCCCAAGCTACTCACTAGCGCGACTCAAACAAACCCGCAACGTTTCCTTCACTCACCAACCCTTTCCTCCTCCCCCTCCACAACCCACCCCCTTCATTCACCACTTCAACAATGCCGCCCAAACGCCCCGCCACCGCCTCCACATCCTCAACTCCCCGCACCCCATCGACCCCCTCCCAATCCTCCACCCAAACCACCTCCCTAAGCAAACCCAGCTCGTCAAAGCAGCAATCGCAGTCGGCGCAAGATATACTGGCCAAGACATGGGATAATTACTGGAGCAAGACGGCGCAGCGGACGAAGCTGACGGATGCGTTTATGGCGTTTTTGGTTGTGGTGGGAGGTGTGCAGTTTTTGTATTGTTTGGTTGTGGGGAATTATGTGAGTTTTTGATTCTTTGGTTGGCTTAGGTTTGGAATGGCGTGCATGAGGGAGGGAGGGGGGGGAAAAGGGGAGTAGAAGGGGCGTATGGGGAATTAGATGGGAGGGGACCGGGGGGTGTGAGGGTGTCGTTTTGATCGAGCAGAAGAGGAATCGTTCCCGCCACCGCTATCACTTTCGATTTTCCTCTAAGATATACAACGCTGACTCTGATCACGCTCCCAGCCCTTCAACGCCTTCCTCTCCGGCTTCAGCGCCACCGTCGGCCAATTCGTCCTCACGGCGTCGTTGCGCATCCAGACCAACCCGGAGAATAAGAATGAGTTTAAGAGTGTTAGCCATGAGCGGTATGTATCGTTTCATTTTTCCCCCCTTTGCTGTGATGATATGCGGGGGGGGGAAGTTGTTGGCGGTGGTCGTGGTAGCCAGGAGGGAGAGCGTTATGGAAGGAAGTTTGCTGACGTGCGGTGTTGGATATAGGGCGTTTGCGGACTTTGTGCTCGGGAGTCTGATACTGCACTTTTTCTGTGTGAATTTTATAAATTAGAGGGCGGGATGGGATGTTAGGTGGGACTTCGGGAGGTTCGGGAGTAGCTATGTGCGATGATGGTTGGGATTAGGAAACTACTTCGAGCCACCCTCTATGTTGTTCTTCCAAAAACCGCATGGCAAACCCCCAATATTCCGCCGTAAATCCAACCCATCCACACAGCCCCTTCCCCAAACCCCTTCCCCAAACCCCCTTCCCCAGACCCCCGCTCACAACCCCCCCCTCACACCACCCCAAAAACCCCCCTTAGTCCCTCCCCAAATCTCCTGATCGCCTCCTGCACCTGCTCCGCCCCCGCCGCGGCAAACGTCATCCGAAAAAACATCTCGTCGCCCCCATCCGCCTCCGCCCGGAACCAGCTCCCCCTGCTCGACAACACGCCCCTCTCAATCCCCGCCTGGAAAATCTCCTCCTCAATGTCCAGCATCGATGTCGTCTCGGCGCGCGGGTGCCGCCGCCACTCGATCCGAATCCAATGAAACATGCCCGCCGCCGGCGCGTTCCAACTCGCAATCTCAGCAGGCAGAAACTTCTCGCAGGCGTCGCAGATGTTGTCTCTGCGCTTGCTGTACTCGCCGCGCAGACTGATGAGCCAGTCGAGATAGCCGGCGTGGCCCCAGGCGTCCTCGAGCAGCTTGTACAGCACGAGCTGGCTGACGCCACTGGGGTTCTGGGTAGAGACTTCCTGGTGGCGGACGAAGCGTTCGACGACCTGCTCAGCAGCGGTGATCCAGCCGACGCGAGTGCCGGGCGCGAGGACTTTGGAAAAGGAGTCGAGGCGCATGACGCGGCCGTCAGTATCGAGGCTGAGGAGGGAGGGGGCGAGGGTGGAGAGGAAGGAGGCGTGAGAAGAGGGAGGCGTGGTGGTGATGGTGGTGGGGGTGTAGGGGTCCATTTGGAGGAAATAGTAGGGTTCGTCTTCGAGGATGTAGACGTCGTGTTTCCGCGCAATGCGGTAAATTTCTTTTCGCCTCTGCCCACCCTGTGTCGCGCCCGTTGGGTTTTGGCCAGAGGGAACGGTGTAGAGAAGCCAGGGTCTCTCGGCGCCTCCGTGCGCTGCGGGGTCCCAGGTGCTGAGAATGTGGTCCATGCTTGAGGGGAGGAGGCCTTCGGAGTCCATTTTAATGCCAATGCATTTGACGCCCATGGGTATGGCGGTTTCGACGGCGCTTACGAAAGTGTATTCTTCGGACATGATGTAAGAGCCGCGAGTCGTGAACATGCGGAGGGCCATATCCAGGGCGGAGGTACTGCCGACGGTCATGGTGCATTGCCAGTCTTGGTAAGGGGGGTGATGGACGATCTAAGCTGTTTAGAGTGGTATGAGGGATGTAGGTGAGGGTGTTACCTCTGTGTGTTCGGTTACGAAGCGTAGGAGCTGGGCGGAACCTGTTGCTTGGCAATAGTTGAAAGCAACGTGGATATCTGTGCGGCAGCCGCCATCAGCATGCCGTCAAATACTACCATAGCGGGTTGTAAACCTACCGTATAGGCTCTTCCCTTCGGCAATATCATGTTTCCCTGCCCTTTGGACTATTCCCATTTCTTTGGTCTCCTCTTCCGAGAAGTGTCCAGGAGTGGGAACCTTGATATCGATATGCTCGAATGGGAAATATTCACTGGAGGGTAAACCACCGCCCAGCGAGATGAGACCTGCGTATTCGTATCAGAGCTGACGGCGACGATTCTTCTAGTTTTCCCGTGCGCCGGGCGTACCTGGATTCAAGAGATATTTTGCAGCGCCTTTTAGCTTCGTCGGCTACGATTCCTATCAGCTAAAGCCCCAGAACTTCAGTTACGAATGGCTCTTCTGACCATCCTCGATTTGCTCTCCTCAGTCAATCGATCTGTCTTGGATCAGCTACATGTTCTCTTGCCCCACGCCCAATTTTTCTTGACTAACGTACGATCCCACCTCTTCGCCTTCGGCTTGCCGTAACCCTACCAATATATCAGAACCCTAGTCCCATACACCATCTTGAAGGACTTGCTCATACCGGGCTCTTGAACATATCACTACTCGCATGCGCCGCAATGCTACCGCTCATCTTCGGCGCCTTCGAGCGCCGCGCTGGTACACCATTGACACTCAGTCGATCGGCGAACGTGGCGGCCTGAGTATCGAAGACGGCTTGAACGTCCGGAACGTCTATGGCTGACGGGGGAGCCATTGGTAGAACGCGAAAGGAGATCGGACGGTAGATAGATGTTGATGAGCTGGGAGCTGGGAGATGGCACGGGAAGGAAAGCCGCCTAATATAATTTCCAGCGATAATGAACAAAGCCTAGTCTACTCGTAATCGCCGAAGACGTATGGGACGATCACGGAGTTTAAAGCAATCTAAGTACTCTCTAACGGCCAGGCGTTAGTAAAGTAAGACATTCTATGCCGATGCTAACCGTTCAATGGAAGTAAGAAATCCTGGTACGAATTAGAATACTAATTCCATCTTGACAGCTTCATAACCTGACGGTCTGACGGTCGTGGGATACGCAGAAAGAGATGGGGGGGTTGAACAAGGGACAGTATCACTTTAGCCTCTGATGATAATAAACAGATGATGGGATTCAAGAGAACTCAACGGGGCATCTGCCAACCGTTGTTGATTGGTCAGTCAACAAGCGGCCGTTGGGGCTTGAGATTAGGGCTTGGGCTGGTTTGCCGAGAATAGGATGTCATTCTCCAAATCATCCTCATATTGATAGGTTACCCTGAAGAACCGGATAGCGATGTCAAATAAAGGGTTACGTTGGGTGTGAATCCCATAGAAGTCGGAAGCCGTAGTAGCTGTCGATATCTCACTGGATCAGATCGTTGCTGCAATGCTTTGTAAATTCCACCCAGAAGCTATGCCCTCGCTATACAAAACAGACTGTCCAAAATTTTGATTATAAGCCCTTCCTACACAGAACACCCCCACGAGACCTTGGTATCCTTGCGAACGAGAGATTTGCCCTAAACCCCTTCTTGAAAACCCCTTGATGTGCTGGAGCCCATAACCCTTTGACTCCGCGCTCGAAGCCCTTGAACACTCTCTGTACTTTTCTGCGCCGACGTCAAGCTTGTCATGTTCAGAAGCTCATGTCAGAGTTAGCCTGTACATACGCGACGGCTTTACCCATTCCAGATTTTGTCCAGCTATCCACCAAATGCCCTCTGCCGAAATTAAAAGCCTAGTAAAAACAGAGAAGGTGAAATGTAATAGTACGTTCCGAGGGGTGACCCAATATGTATCTAGGAATGATTGTGGGAGCGAGCGACGTTACTGTGACCGTCATTGGAGCTGTCGATGAACGTAAGATCCATAAGGCTAGTATGGCTCGCCGCCGACGCCGTTGTTGCCACTGCCTGACGGATACACGTTGCCATAGGGGCTGGTATCCTGTTCTGTCGATTCGAGACCATGTGACGGACCTAGGATGTTGTTGACACCCTCTCCGCCCTGTGGGTGATAGGCTGTCGATGATGAAGCAGTATTAGGACCACTACCAATGCTGCCGCTCGGGCCTGGCTGGGCCTGTGCTGATCCATATGAACTACCTGGCCGTTGCTGGTTCTCTCCTCGGGCGGACTGGGTCTTGAAAGGTGTCAATATCAATCCCTAGACATGAGACATTCACTAGGAGAGAGCTGCGGGAGACGCAAGCGCCAGGGCTCGCAAGGAGATCCGGTCAACTCACTTCTCGGTATTTCGACAGGTAAATTTTTAGTGCTTCAGCATAGTTCTCAAAACCCAGTGATGTCATAGCGAAGAGTATGTCTTCGCCGTTAACGGTTTTCCGTTTCTCCTGCTGACACTTCTCCGATGCTGGATGGATCAAGTACCAGGATTAGGGATACGTCCGCAGCTAAAGTGGGCAGGAAGGTCATCGTAAAACAGGTACGCACCTTCGCTTGTGATGAAAGAGATGAACTCGCTCACGCATTCTTGCATGCACTCTTTGGCTTCTTTGGCAATCTTCGCATTTTCTGGCAGCGCCGTCTTCATAATCCGAGCAACTGGAGCGAAATTACGAATGTTAGCATCAGATACAAGGCTATTATGTCTCGAACCACGTTGTGGTGAAATCGATTGCGGGGAATTGCGGGACATTGTGGGCTCTGACTGGCTGCTGAAAATGTGACCATAGAGAGTGAAGATGAGGATGCCGGCGCAGATCGTGGGCATGATAATGAGACCAGTGATTTCGCGCGTGCCAATGCCAGAAGCGACCAGCTCCGGCCCTCGATCATCGTGCATCGTCGGAAGACAGATACGCGTAAATCATAGGACGAGTTATGCATGAGTAATACGGAATAACCAACCATTTGCAATTGGCAGCCACCTGTCCTGCTCCTTCACTTCAAACTCGTAAGCAAGTTCTCGCGCTTGTGCTTCAGGGTCGCCTCTATCCATATGCTCCGAGTTATCAGGCGACGGGCCTCCGTGTTCCACGTCCTCCCTCGGTGGGGAAACCGACATGATGTATAGGACGCCTGCAGGCTTCTGCTCTCGAAGATTGTTGGCTGGTCCGCCGACAGATAGTGCGGGTGACCACGTCACAGTTGGCTCGGATCTTTCTGACTGCAGCCTCTGCAGCTCTGCGTTCGACGTGCGTCACCGTTGGGAGCGTTTGCTTCACAACCGCCTAGGATTGTATTCTGCGCGAAAATGAATGAAGCTTCTTGCTAGAGCCAGGCTACAGACGCGCGAAATGCCTAGGGCACTAACAACGAATCGGAGGTCTTGCAAATTTATTCGAAGGACCCAGGGCGCGCGACCAATGTGGTGTCACCAATCCCACCGTCACAACCCCAATTGCCTTATTTTCTCCACCGCGAATAGGATGCAAGTAATGAGCGGATACGAGCAGTCGCCAGAGCCTTCGTTGCGACTGTTGTAGCTCGACAGCGTGGGGTGGTACGAGGGCAATTAGGCCTCAACTGAATGCTGGAAACCTAATTCAGGCCTTAGCTTCTCCGAGAGGGTGGAACCAAAAACAGATGCATGAGCTTGTCTTCTGCTAACCTTGGTCGCGCTACCGTCTATTTTCTATAGTTAACATAGGGCGAACAATTGGGCCCGGCGCATGAGGAGGAAGTAAGTGGGAATGCCAAAGTGGTGAAGTCCCAGGGGGAGTAAGATGTGTCTCGCTGGGGTCGTCGGGTATGTTTCAAGAAAACGACGGTAGCCACCGTACAAATCGAGTCACAGGCCGGCGCAGATTGAATGTACCAATACGGACTCGCGGCAAACGCGTGTAAAAACGCCTTGATCAGATTGTTTCGTTTCTGGTCTTCTTCTCGCACTCATTATACTGTTTTGGGAAGAAGAGAAGAGGACCACGATGAAGGATGGAAGACAGCCAGGACAGGGCGCCTTCTGAAGGACAAGATGATCTCACTGTGCGGTTCACAACACGCGATCTGTGCGGGAATCCCGTCGAGATGGGTTGTTCTTCCAATAACGGCCCAGAGAGTAGTTTGCCTTGTGCTGGAAGACTCGACATGACTAAGGCTTTCCATGGGTTCCTACTGTTACGTTGTATGGGGGCGATGTTTGGCAGTCCCGGCTTGCATGAAACTAGGGACTCGAACAGCCAACCACGGCTTCCGATGGGGCACAGTTCTCCCTTCCCTTATCTCAATCATTTTCAGCCTCTCAGGTATCACCGCTTCAATATGGCTCTCTACGTATATCGATGTTGAGGCTGAATCACCGCTGGGTTGACGAATTCGCCGACGCACTCAGGTCATCGAGAGTACTTTAATATTCGCGGGTAACAACGTCGAATCTCCAACACACCCATCGCATCTAGAGCCTAAAGCTTCTCTCTAAGATGGAGAAACATCCGAAATTGGGAGCGCGCATGTATCACGCATTTGCGGATCGCTTGTATGGTGTCATCAGGCGGTGTTGTACAAGAAATCCCAATAAATTTCCATTGGGTAGTATTGTATATTCTACTTTATTCTGAAGCTCTGATTGGTCACCTGCCAAAAAAAAGCCTTGAGGACAAGGGAAGGGTGGGGGGAGATATGACAGCCTGATGGATCGGAGTGAAATGCCTTGCGCACAGGCTCCTTTACGTGCAGATTGGGTTGAGATACAGAGTGAATCACCTATGACCCAATTCGGCAGAAACATCTGGAAGAATTGTTTTTGCTGATATCTAAGATTGGTAATTCAGAGCAGCCTTATCTGGTCTCAGTAGATTCAGACGACGTTGTAATATCCACTCAGGTTTTCTCCTTCGCCGGTACCTTACCTGAATGCCGCATGAAGTCACCCTATGATTGAGCTGCCCACACTGATGGGGCAGAAACCCTGCATGGCGGACATGTTAGGCGTGGTGTAAGTGCATAACATGCTCTAAAGCCCGGCCAAGCAATGCCAGCTCAGCAGAGCCACACGTTTCGAAGCCTCGTCTGAACCTGCATTACTAAGAATCTTTTCCAAAGCTATCGAATGGCCGTTCTGATGAAACCTCCGCATGCTCGATATCCAGAGGCTTTGTGTGGCTTTTAGAATCGCGAGTAGCCTCGGATTCATAGAATATTGCTGGTTTTCTCAAGTCCAAGGCTTTCGGGCAGGGTTGCAGTCAGCCAGATGCTGGATAACGAAGATACTGTGGAGATCTGACGACGCAGCGCAACCTCTTGATGAGCAAATATTGATTTGGCGTTAATAAACTTTCGTTGCTGTGCACTCGAAATAGATCCTAAATCTTGGATACGTTCTCAAGCTCACGTCCTCCCTAGTTCGGGCTCACGCAAGGTCATCCCCCACGACGTCAGTTTTCGGTCAACCAGTGTAAAAGATGGAGGTCCGAGCTGTTAGGGGATAACTATTGTTGTACAACTTGTATATTGTTTTTCTTCTACAAAAAGGAATTAGCGAATATTCCCGCCTGAACAGTATCGGTATTCCGGCATTGGCCCAAGGGAGTAATCAAGCGGGTCCGGCTGGGTCTAACACTGACCTTCCACTTCTCCATATCCTCCTGCTGCCGCTTATATTGCTTCACCAGCTCCTCCAGGACCTTTTTCAGTCCTTCCGAATTCGTCTCGAGTGCAGGCTTGACATCTTTCACCGTTCTTTCCACCAGGACGCCATTTATCATCCGGAAACACTTCCGGTCTTCAGGTAGCGGGTTGAGAGTGTCTAGCACAAGCCTAGTAAGATAGACATAAGCGGTCAGCAAATGTTAATGTGCCGGTGTGGGCCTGGGGCAGAGGAAGGATATGAATTGGAGTTCCCTAGGCATAGAGGGATGCGGAGGGGTTTACTTGTGTTCCTCAGTCTCTTGCTCGACATCGCCAATCCTTTGGGCTAGTTGCTGGAGGCTGTTCTTGTAGTTTGTGTACTGATTCTGTAGCTCTAGGCTGGATGTCAGTAACGCGGTCAGCTACGAATGTGCCATAGATGATTAACCTTGCTGCTTTTTCGCAGATATCTGGTTTTGAGCCATCGCGTATACAGCAGCTATGTGGCTGATGGCTTGCAGTATTTCATGTGAACTGCGAAGAATGCTCAACGGAGCACAGCAGAACCGGCGTCCGTAGCGGAGTTCTTCAGCTAGCAAAAAGTGTTGAATGCGCAGATCTACGAACATTTCGCGCTGAAGTCAAGAAATCCAGTGCCTCCGCGATCCCCTCGCCAATTGACCGTAAGATAGTAAGATAACAAACCTATCATGCACCCCCACCTTCACACAAAAGACAACAGAGGTACCTCTCCATTCCACCCTTCCCTGCCCTCCATTGAAATCAATTACACCAGCTAACCCCCCACCCTCCCCCCTACAGGGTGCCAAACCCTAATGGCCGCCCTCGACGCCTGCCACGCGCAAGGATTCCTGCACAAGATGACCGGCGGCTGCAACGTGGCTAAGCGAGACGTCAATAAATGCCTCAGGGCGGAAAGACTGGAGAGGACGGCGAGGAATCGAGAGGAGGCGAAGGCTAAGAGGGAAAGAATGAGGGGGATTTGGAGGGAGATTGATGAGGAGAGTTAGGGTGGGGGGAAGAGGAGGATAGGAGCTGGGGAGTGGTGGTATGAATACTTGGGAAGAGGAAGGGATGGTGGGCTGGGAATGGGTTTGCTTTAGGGCGGGCATAGCGTGGCGTTCTTTGGGGTAGGGTAGGGCTCGGGCATGACTTGTGGGGAGGAGCGCTTTGGATCACTCGTGTGGTTGGGGTGAAACTGGTTCTTCACTCCATTGAGCCACAAAGGCATATTGCTTTTATCACAAAGTGCTGAAGGGCGGGTATCTGAACACTTGTTAACCGCTTCCTGCGGAATCGTCAAGTCCTGGAGCCTCAAGCTCTTTCACCAGCTCTTGAATCTTGTCAGCTTTATGCTTTCTTTTCCTTTTTCGCTTGGTTAGTGGGTTTTGCGCGTCGTCTAGTGGTTCCTCGATTATATTCGAGCCGTCCGCTTCTGTGTCGTGCCTATCTCTAGGGCCTGCAGACTTAATGTTCGACAATCCGTGATCCTCATCTCTCTGCTCGTCGTCTGCCTTCTCTTTCTTCGACTTCTTCATACTCAACGGATTCGGCCCCTTTGGACCTCGTACCCTTTTCTTCTTGAAAGCCCTCTCTTCGCCCTGATCACCGTCTTTCACTATCTTCGCCCTGTTCCCTTCTGTATCGCTCTCTCCCTCTTCCATTTTCCTTTTAGCACCTGCGCCCAGCCCCCTTCCTCTAAGACCAGTCCTGAACTTTCCTCGCTCCATGCCTTCTCTAACATTCATGCTACTCTCCGCCATTGGTTCCATGATCATAACGCTCCTCTTCACATACACTAACGGCACCCCTCGAACCCCCCTACACCATCTTCGGACTTCTTCTTCCTGACTTGCAACAACCACATGGGCTTTGTTTATGCTTGCCTTCTTCGGATCTATGACGCTGGTAATAATCAGAAACTTGTATTATTGAGTCTAGGGAATCTTTAATTGATAACAAGTAAAACTTACCTGGAGAGGCATTCGAGAGTCGGAAGGGGGTTATCCAGCGTGTGGTGGTTGCAGCGACGGCGTTCCATGCTCTTGGCGAGCGCTATTAGGGAGTCTTTCTGAACTTGAGGGACTGAGGGTAGGGTGTAAAGTTGGCGTATAGAACATTGTGTGATCACTACCCCATAAGCGTACAATCAGACAACTATTTCCTCCCGGCATTCGTTCAAGGGCATATACTTGGCTTCACCTTGCCGTTGAGGGTACGCTCGAGGCCGCTGACGAGATCCATCTTGAAGCGTTCGGCATCTTGGATCATTTGCGCATCCACTGGGAAAGCCGGCATCAGCGTTGGCGCAAAGGTGGGGGTTGGAACCTGGACCTACCTAAGACCATGTAGGGTTCGCGGAGACCAAATGTCATGGCATATTGCTGCATCAACTTGCGGTACTGCCGTGAGCGTTTTCCCCTCATCCTGACAGCATGTGGGCTTAATTAAACCAAAAATATCATGGCGTGAAGTGATAAGATGCTGCAGCTTCGAATATTTAGTTAAGCGAAAATATCGATACCCATCAAGTTAGGGCTGCGCTACTGCAAACACGATATGACAGCTATGATATATCAACATGAGTTGGCAAAGATGAATATCAGGAAGATCAGAGGCTTCAATTAGATATGGGCGCCATGCCTCAAGTCTCACGACTGTTCGCCGTATGTGCTATCTACAAGTCCCTCTTGTGTCACCCCTCATGTGTCAACTTTATACACCTCCGTCCATTTGATTTATGGTATGATATGAGAAAGAACACTGCCTGATGACAAGCAGGCATGATTGCGGTACCTCGTTCCCTCTTGGGATCTCTATAAATCTTAATGACCTTTGTAACAACAACCTTCTTCACCTCGCCGTCCTGATCGACACAGGGCTCTGGGAGCTTCACATCAATGCTGTCGATAGCGGTCTTTGCAGCCTTCCTCTCAATGTCCACGGCATCCTAGGATCCGTACGCCTTACTTAGAACGCCCTTTAGATCTTTAGTTACCAAAATTTGGCAGGATTATGAGGAAGACTAACAGTTTCATGGAATGCATGCAAATGATCTCAAGTCATTACACAGACCTTAAGACATTTGTTTAACGGCTCGTTCTGTCTATTACAGAGCTGAGGGTTAAGTAGATGTAACGGCATGTTACTACCTTTGGGGCGTCGGCCTCGACAATCCACCAGTCAGAATTGGTTAAGTGAGTGAATGGTATCTTCAACGGTTAGGCCCGCGCTTCGTAGCGAGCCGCTGGTGCTTTTGGCTTATTACCCTCCTGTTGAAGTATGGTGCTGTTGTGAGAATCTGCGGAGAAAGATTAGGGGCGAAGGCCAGGCAATTTTATCCCTTTCGTCTTCTGCACAATCCAGCCACAACGCTAATATCATCCATCTTGCCTGAACGTGATATTAGTGAAAATTATTTGGGCCCCACAGAATTGATGATACTGACCTCCTTCCATCGCCAGACCTTCCTCAATTGCTCTTTCCATAAAAGGGCTTTCCGCGAATGGATCTTGGGCGATAGCTCTAGCAGCCTTCATCAGTTCCTCAGCCACATAGAGCATACCACCCTCCGCTCCACCAGTGCGATCTCCTGTTGCTTCACCAACCTCTCCAGATTCCCATTTGCGGATACTGTCGGCAACGTTCTGAACCACTTCGTGTTCCCAAAGATTGTCCACTACTCCATCTGACAAAGCCAGTACTACATCGTTTTCTTCAATATCCACCTTGTCCATGACTGCGCTCACATTTGGAGTATCTGGGCTGTTTGTGCCCAGCTGCCGTGGGCAGTCAAACCAATGCCATTGCTCGGAAGTCTTGTAGACAAGTTCTTGATCCCTTGGGCGCATTACCATGACTTGTGAATCACCTAGATTTGTCACGTATAACCTTGGCTGCGCGGCTGACTGTATCATTTTGTAGTGAAGTAACGCAGCACAAGCTGTTGTGGTACCATGCCACTCGTTTGGAGACGTAGTGGCAGTCAAAGTCTGCTCGTACGCTTTCTGCAGGTATTCGACAGGTTTTGGCTCCGGGGAAGATGAATCAATCATATGAACGGACGCATCTCTTTCGATCTCTAGAGCCCAGAAGTGCAATATCAATCTTGACCAGAGCCTACGCTGGTCAGCCCTCGTTCGGCTCAATTCTAGCGTGGCCTGATTAGTCTTACGCAGCATGGCCCTTGGGCCTCGTAGCCCACGCTCCAACCCCGTCATTTGCTCCTATAAAATTCTCGCTAACCAGAATAGCATCATCCCCATTGGTTATGCCCCTTATCATCTCTCCATTGACGTACGATCGTCGATCTCTGCTGCGATTGTGCGTGCTTAAAGGGTCCGAAAACGAGCCAGATGGCAGGGAAAGAAATGGAGGTGGGAACGGGCGAGAAGGTCGCTTGGCAAACAGCGCATAACCGGTATCGAAGTAAAACGGTGATTTCGACGTTGGAGGTGCCTCAACTGGCAGAGGAGTCTTCGTACCGGTGCTGGATTGAGATGCGGAAGACCTCCATCGCGTTTGCATTAGAAAAAGATGGAGTTGCAAACTTCGCGAAGTATCTGAAGGTAGAGGTAGTGATCTGGAGAGGCGCATCCCAGCTTTCAACGAGTGGCAAAGAGAATGTCGGGAGGAGGTCGAAACGTGTCAACAACGAGAATATCCTTCTACCATGTTCAATTAATTGCAAAACAATGCAAGCAATGTCTCAGCTCCTTGGGAGTTCTCGATTTTTCTTTGAAGGTACGCGCTTCTCTGTTCGGATATTTCTGTAAAGCAATGGAAGGAACGGATGTATGGCAGCTCGCATCTGGATACTTGTCGGAGATAAGCGTTAGTTCTATGGTAACCTCCGTAATCCGCATTTTGTACAGACCCTAAAAAGTATTGATACGACCGCGTTGATTCATTCAAGTCACTCTTTATACATGGTCTTGTTCAAAGCTATAAGGGAGAAATGGGAAGAGCGCTGGCTCAGACGCAGGCTGGGTCTTCAATGCTTTAACAGTTACTGAATCCGCGCATTGAAACCATGGATCTTCTTGCTTCTCTGGAATCAGCCTCTAGGCTTTGTCTAACCAACCGAAACATGAAATATGTCCGATTGAACATCCCCACAAGGTTGGCTGGGATCTACGGGTGGAACTTTACGTCAGATTTGGGAAAGGGGTACTATGTATCATGGTCTGGCTGTCAACGAAATCTCGTTCCCCAAGAATCATCATGAGCAGCAGGAACAGATGTGGTTGTGAGGGTATTCAGATGGATACCTGCTTTATTTCGGAACTTTCATTAGATAGCCCCCTGGCGGGTCTGTAGGCGGTAGCAGAAGAGGACACAAGTAGGCTTGAAACGCAAAAGAAGTCATTACTCATGAAAGCAGTCAATGTATTCATGATTCGGTCTGCAAGAACTTTGTATGCATGTTCAACCTGCAGCGTAACAGCATGTACGGAGTATTGGCGGCGAACGGCGGCGGAGATTACTGAAAGGGCTTCTGGCAAGCTGTTGAAACGAAGAACAATACTGTGCAGAGGTAGATGCCCGTTGGTATTGCCGGTGCTAATTGGAAGGACTGTCGAAACATGACGCTTCGTCTCCTGTCCTAATAGTCCCTTCTAAGTGGTGTGTCAGGCCGCTGAATTGCGTCGTCAGCTCCGGAAATGTGGAATTTTCTACGGCAGGTCATAGCCTCATAGGGTAAACGAAACATATTTGTGTCAAAGCGAGTGGCTCTTCTGGTGTTGGAAGTCCAGCCTGGCAGCCACTCCACACTCTACAGCGTGGGTGTTGATAGCTCACAGATGTTGATAGGTCTGTCAAATAAGAGAAAGTGCAGGTGAGGTGAGAGCTGCTGACACTTTTGAATGGGGAAAGCGCTAAGCAGGTGGATGACGCCGGTGGTGGTCGGCGGATTATTCCTCTTCGACTAGTTAAATTTCTCCGGACCTGGCACGCCTGGTTCCTTGGTCTTCGTAGAAAATGCTGCCAAGAGTATAAAATCACTTCATTCTCATGGATTTCTAGTTCATCGTGTGTTTTCTGTCTGCATCACTAGTTCAGCTGACCGAGAACCTTACGTGTGTAGAAATAGAACGGCTAAATCCTACTGAAAAAGCCTCAATGCAACTCACTTATACATCCGAGAATCCCGCCGCTATATACCACTTGCTTTACTCATTGACCTGGTCTATATCATCGCTTCCTTCTCTTTTGGAATATAGTTGGAAGCTTTGAGATCCTTCAGAATGGGTCGTTCTCGAGGTACTATCCACACGTGCTACGTATTTTTTTGATATGCACTGCTAATCCCTTGCATAGTCATGTCGTTCATGTCGGCGTTTGGAGCTCCCCGGTCTCCAACTTCAGCCTCAACGCCCTCCAATCCACCACCTACACAACAAGACGTTCATTACTCATCTTCTCCACATCATCTCGAAGGACCAGCCCGCGATTCCCCAACACCAAGACCCAAGACCGAGCGCCCAGTCTCAAGGCCGATGTCAATGGTCCAAACATACCAACCCCCTTTGATGGAGATCGCTGAGGATACGATCCCCGAGCTCCTTCCCATCTTCACATTTCTTAACAGCCATTCCAACAAACTATATCAGGAAGGCTATTTTTTGAAGCTGAACGATCTGGACTCGCGTAGGCTCTAAGACGGTTCATGCCACACTTCTCGCTAATGCCTTATACAGATGGTCGGCCAAACGCGGACAGATCATGGACTGAGTGCTTTGCTCAGCTTGTTGGTACTATACTCTCTTTATGGGATGCAGCTGCTCTTGATGCAGCGGGCCAAGATGGAGAGGTGGCGCCTCACTTCATCAATCTCGCAGATGCCTCGATTAAAATGGTCTGCAGTCATTTTGTTTCCCAGAGAATTCTTGTCATTAGCTGACTATTAGCCTTAGATCGAGACGTTACCTACTCGTTCACAAGATGTGCAGCCACTGCAGAATGTCCTCAGCATATCAACTGCTGGCAAGAATCGATACCTCTTCCATTTCAACTCTCTACACTCTCTTACGCAGTGGACAGCGGGTATTAGGCTAGCGATGTTCGAGCACGCCACATTACAAGAAGCCTACACGGGCTCTTTGATAGCAGGAAAGGGAAAAACTTTGAACAATATCAGAACTATCTTAGATAGGACAAAACTGAAGACTGAAGATTGGACCAGGGTACGGTTTGGAGCAGGGACTCCCTGGAGGCGTTGCTGGTGTGTAATATCGCCCCCGGACGAAAAGGATGTTCAAAAACAGAATAAATCTCTTAAGAAAAAGTCCGCGTATGATCGTCCAGCGCCAGCTCTCAAAGGAGACATCAAGTTTTACGACACGAAGAAGACCAAAAAAACGATGCCTATCGCAACAATTAATGACGCATATTCAGCCTATGCCATTTATCCTCAATCAAAGCCCCTTATCGATCAGTCCACGTTGGTCAAGGTGGAAGGAAATATCACGATACATTCCACGCCCGAGACAACTACTGAAGGCTTCGTCTTCGTCATGCCAGAGGTTCACCCTGGAGTAAACGGGTTTGAGATAATGCTCCGATGGCTTTTCCCACTTTACGATGTTTTCACGCTCTACGGACGGCCGAACCGTCTTGTTGCGGATACGCTGGACGTACGGAGTCTGATGTTTGCTCTGCCTCAGGAAAGGAGATATGGGTACCTCGAAATACTTGATGTGGCACAGCTGATTCACGAACCTGGCAGTCAGACCTGGAAAGAGATGGAATGGAGAAGAAGGCTGAAGGAGCTGACTTCCTCCAGGATTGCAAAGTTACAATCCAGTGGGAGCCGGCCACGAAGCAGAGCGAGCACCAACCGCGGACATAGAAACAGTCTTCCTTCACGCGCCGGAACTCTGCGCTATGAGGATGGCGCTTCCATAAAATCAACGCCCTCCATAAGGAACGAAAGCAGTCCGTTTCCTCCACCCCATCATACAGGATCCGCACCACCAGCAGAAAGCCCATTCCTGCCGCCACGAGACAATCTCAGGCATCAAAGGTCTGTTTCGGAAGTAACACCCTTCTCTATGCCTCCAAATCAACGGTCTCAACGGTACCAGGAAAGCCAGCAAAATTATGCACCTTCGAGGTTGTCGTACGAGGCCACACCAACTGACATGCCTTACGAAGAACCACCACCCGTACCCCCTGTTCATGGTGTCTCCATTGGCGCAGTAGCTCGCAATCCTCAAATGCAGAGATACGCTGCCGAGCTGGAAGGTCCAAACGATCGCAGTAGCTCAGAAAGCGAGAGACGGTTCCGAGCAGATGTCGGACCCGAAGCCCAGGAAATCCGCCACGACCTCCGGCCAGCTTCACCGCCGACGCCCGTCGTTGCACCGCCTGTATTTGCCCATGAGCCGGGAGCCAGGCCGCAAAGAAGGCCGGAACTCTCCCCTGAATTGCGTCGCGCTACTAGTCGAATGTCTATTACTACACTCGCTCAGCTGGCTGACGCGGGACAGCTTTCTAATGGCGAAACTGTAGCAGCTGCAGGGGCAGCTGCAGCTTGGAGAAACAATGGCCAGCAGAGGAATGAAGGATATTCGGAGGATCATGGGCAACGTGGGGTAATTGACGACACTGGCAAGAGTGGGACATCTGCTGATTTGTCTTTTGCTGGTGAAGGGATGGTACTAGGCAACGCTGGCCAATATACCACGAATGATTCACGATCGCAATTTTCTAGTTCCTTCGAACCCCAAGGAGATTTCCGGGACCAATCCATTAACCCAGCCAGTGGTTTGGTACCACCGCCCAGTTCGACTCCAAGGAACATATCACCTTTATCACAGTCTCCCAGTTATCCCGAGTCTCCTATATCACATTTAGAGTCTGGAATATTGAGAAATAATCTGCCGAATAATATATCTCAACCTTATGATATACCCACAGAAGCATCTATCCAACAAACAACATCGACAGGTTTTCGGCCACCGCCCATTCCGGTAGACAACGATCGTCCTGACAGGCGGCGCTTAAGCACCAGCCACAGCATTACGCGGAAGCCGGTTCCTCCAACTATGCAGCAACCTGCATCTGAACATGTACCTGCATCAAGATCAAGCTTAGAGAGCCTGCGTCAACAATTTGTCGATGAAGACGCTTTAAATCAGGTCATTGCCCGCGAGCCAGCCCCCTCTGACACAGATAGCCTTAATTATTACCAGACACACGATGCCGGCAGTATATACGATGGTGACTCAACAGCCTCTCCAGACTATGCGAGCACTCGTCAATCTACAGAGACCAAGCGGTCCAAACCCTCGATGGATAAACCTCGCAGAGGCGTACTAAAAACCGTTGGCACGATCGAACCCGAACAGAAGCAAGTCATGGTTGGGGACATGCATTACCAATCAGGCGTGCCGAAGCCGCAAATCCAACCCGCTATTCCTAGTGTCGACTTTGGACCCACACATGCGTACACACCAGGAACTACATCTCGCCCAGGTACCAGTGGGACGTTAACCCACCTAACGCACGAGAGACCCAAATCACGTGATAGATTAACGCCTAGTCCGCAACTGACGTCCAGCCCACGAAATGAGACTCCAGATGTTTCGCGCCGCAGTAGTAAAGCCTTCAACTTAGATACCTGTGATCCTTCAGGAAGTCGCAATTTCGGCACTCCTGAACATCACACTCGGACCCCTTCTGGTGGCTCCGAGCAAGACAATCGAAGGAGTGTTGCATGGCAACCAGGTGCAACTATAGGTAGTGGAAGTCCGGGTAACCGTCAATCCATAACGCCTGAACAATTCGTACAACAACGTGCAGCACAAAGCGGTACAGGCCGAGTAATGACCCCAATATACGCCCATGGACGAAAGCAATCGAGCACGCCTCCAATGGTGTCGAGGAATCCTTCAGCTGAAATCCCTACGCAACAGCATGTTCGGCAGCCTTCGTACTCGAAGGACCTACCGCCTCGACCACACTCCCGTGGAGCCTCGAATGTCATGAATACCTCTGCCGATTACTCCGCGCATCTCTCGGCTCGGGAACAGGAGCATGTGGCCCGTGTAACGGGCTCACCACTGATCAATGTGGCCAGTAATCCTAAGAGACAGCAACCACAAGGAGGTGGGCTAATAGGTGCCATTGAAGCCCGAGAGCAGGAGAAGAAGAACATGAAGGAAGGACTGAGTGGTCAATTAGTGCAGCAGGCTATCGCCCAACGCCAGCAACACAGTCAAGGATACCAAACAAGGCAACAATCCTTCCCTACCCCAAGTCCTCAGTTCTCGATGCCTGGTCAATACCCGGCAACTCCTGGCCAATACCCTCCAATGCCCGGGCAGTACCCTCAAACCCCTGGACAATTTGGTCAGGCGTACGATCAACCACAGTACCCTTTGCAGCAGCCACAACAGCAGTGGGGTCCACCAGGTACACAGGCTTACTGGGGCAATGCTCCGACTCCTCCGCAGTATCGACCACAGCTTCGTCAGGGAACTTATTCGCAAGAAGGACAGCCTCCGCAGGGGCAGAACTATCAAAACCCGCAACATAATTACGGACCGTATTTTGGCAACGGCCAAGGTGGTCGACAATGAACGATCATTTAGCATTGCATCTCCCTTTATTGCATAGCATGGCTCCATTTCCTAGCATTGAGCTTGAGTGGAGTTAGGGATACTTCGGTTTTTCGGCATTGGTGGACCTTGTTGCAGGCTCTGGTCAAAGAAGCGTGTAGGGATATATGGGTCTTACTAGCTATCGTGGCATGGCTTGTAGCTGAAGCATTCATAGAAAATCATTTCCCATCTTGGTCTCTTCACAATTTTCCAGCCTTGCTCATTTCGGTTGACAAAAAGCCAGATCAAAGCCCGCGACATTTCTCGATATTCAGTTGGACATATCAATGATTCAAGAAAAAGGTAAGCGCCAAGATCTCTTGGTTACCGTCGAATTCTTACGGTCTCACCTTTGCGGCACGACTTTGACCTCTAAATGAAAGTGTAATTGTGCTATCTATTGCACTGCAGAAATCTACCTAGCGTTGGTCATGAATCTACATTTGTCGTCCTCGCTTTCTTCCTTTGATTCCACTACTGGTAAATCCACTTTGCACACACGAACTCTCTTCCTCGTCCTCCTTCTCCTTCTCCTCCACGAGCGAGAAACCTCGGACTGGCATGCTTTAAACTACCCCAGTCCCTTGTACATCCTGCTATCTCTCCTCTGAGTCGGTCCTTAGCGTTCGTTGCTCTCCAACGAAAACCAATGGCCGCTGCTAGTCTCAAGAAGAAGAAAAGCCTCACATTTTGATGCCGCAGGTAATTCTGTATCTGACCCAAAGATCACGGCTTAGAGGTATTGATTGTATTCTGATTTGTTTTTTTGATGTTAGCATAGCTAGAAAGTTTACGTATCGCCATTCTCCTTCAAAGACCCGTTCCATCCCCCATCCCCCTTCCCCCTCACCCCGCCCTACCATCTCCACAAGCCACCCACGCACTCAACGGATCCGCCCAAAGCTCCAACCTCTCAATCCTCCACCTCCCCATCCCCTCCCCCTCCCCGTCCTCCCCATCCACCTCCCTCATTCCCAACACATACACAAACCTCTCCTTCCCCTCACCAACCACATACTCCCCCTCCGCCGGCAGCGTATCCTCCTGCGGCACGAACCGGAGCGTTTGGGCCAGCAGCTCGTAGTAGTCGTCCAAAGTATCCTTTTTGCTTGCGCCGCGGGGTTGGCAGGTCCGCCGGCCTTGGAACGCGGTGGCTAGGAAGGGGAGGCGCGAGCGGGCCCAGTGGGGGGGCCGTGTTCGGTTATGGATGCTGTGGGGGGGAAGTATGTGTTTAGGATTTGGGTTGGGGGGGGTGGTGTTGGCGATCAAGGAGGTGAGGAAGGAGGTGGGTGGATTTTGGGGAGGAAGGGGAGGGCGGGGCGGAGGGAGGGGGGGTTCGAGTGGAGGGGGTGGTTGCGGGATGGAGTGGTGGAGGATGGGTTAAGCGAAGGAGTTTCCGAGTGAAGAGATGTTGTGGTGGATATTTGACGTCATGCTTGTGACATCATATCTTTGGTGGGTACGAAACGGAGTGATGAGAAGCTCAGTTTTCGATTCACATGAGTTGCTTTGCATACAGTAAGACTAGATCTTGCACTTCTATAGCTGTAGAGGAACTTGAGGAACTTGAACACTAAATACTACATCTCAAGCGCATAATCAACATACGTCATGTCTATCTCCTTGTCTTGTTTGATTTGCACTATACATACCCTCCGTGAAAGGAGATGTGTGGGAACGTTCGCTGACTCGAGGGATAACTTAGTTGAGTAAGGGCTCCAGGCTGTTTTTGAGTAACAAAGGCGTCCCAACGTCCGGAGATATGGACTGTCTGTAGACTTGTGTTAGTAACGGACTGTGAATGGTGTTGGCGAGGGATGCTTCTTGCGGGAAATGGATCAGGGCGTTCAGGATGTGGGCGTGTAGGATTTTTGCGCTGGATGGGAGGAAGTGATGGGCTTGATTTGATGCATGTTGCCTGGTGGTCTCGCTCGATGAGGAAGGGCAGAGGGAGATCGACTCGTCGCCCGCGGGTTTGATAGATGAGGATCCAAAGTGAATTTAGATCGAATTGATGCTCATTGTCTATGAGCTTGATGGAATACCAATCTTTCAACTCGATGATTGCGTCTGTAAGAAAAGAGTGCGGGAACCTGCTTTTAATTCCGCTCCGAAGATAACGTTGGTATAAATACAACGAATCAACTTCTTAACGTTCCCAAAATGCGCTTGAGAGCATTAGGATTGCTGCTTTGTTTTGTCTGAATGGATTCAACCAAGTCAAAAAGCTGAGTATGACGTAAGTTAACATATGGAACTCTTATAAGAAAGATGTCCATTGAGCTAGACAGCACGATTGACTTCTGCTCAGTACGCGTGGGATCCACAGGCTCGTTTTTGACAGGAAGATCCTCTATTCCCAAGACCTTGAGGTTCTTTCTAAGAGTATAATGAGAGTTTACGAATAGTGTTGCCGAATGTTGGCTTCAAAAGCACTGGGTCCAGGCTGGCTAGGTTGATTGTCAGGAGGTGCAAAAGAGTGTACAACATGCGGTAATGGCCATATCTATGTGAACGTCAGTGTCTCAAGAGTAGCTCAGACATGACCAAATTGCACCGGCTTGCTGGATAGGTAGTTCGCCATGGAACGCCAACTGTATGACAGAAATCTCACATCTGACTAGCATTTCCTAGACTCAGGGGTAAAAGTCGGAAATTATAGTTGATGCTTGCGTTGATGCTTTAATACTGTCATCTGTTTTGGCTCACTGTTTAGCAGAGGACAATTATGAAAAGGTGCTTCTCCTGAAACTGGATCCGACTCGTTCTCCGGAACCATTGTAAAGTGTGTAGCAACAGAACCTCGCTTGGTGGCAGTATCATTGAGACAAAGGTTCCACCAAGGGAAGTTCTTTGGATGTTAAATAATATAAGGCTTTCATTTTTCGGTCTACTTCACGAGGTATCTCTAGAGTCGTTGTGTAGTATTAATTCCAATGTTGTTATATGTGGAAAAAAAGGTCCCGAAGGGATTCAGATAAATTTCAGAAGAGGTGTGGAAGGACAGCAAGGTGGAAGCCTTTATAGGTCAGTCACTCCTTTCAAGTCGGAGTTTGGGACGGTACTCTGGCTACTAGTATCCGTCCTATCGATACAGCACTATTCTTTTCAGTATCTTGGGACAATATCAGTAGAATTAAAATCTCTGATTCGGAGAGTTTGCAGACACGCCAAAGACTGTTTGTAGGGTCTATTCGTCAAGGCCCTATGTCGCAAGCTCACGGTATCACGGTTTGGGGAGCGTAAAGTCGAAGTTCTGCGGCCGTAGCAGTTGCCTGATTTGATGCCCACTTTGGCACCTTTTGCACCTGGTTCCCTCATCCAGAGCTTTTGACCTTAGTCTCCTGCTTGAATTGATAGTTGTATAAGGTTGGAAATGGCAACCGCAGCCTGCGGTGATGTTTGAGCAAAAGAAAATATAGAGCTCATTGCCCCTGAACGTGAGGTGTGGCGCGATGGACTTGTAGTAACGAGCGAGAGGTTTGGATACAATATCACAACGAGAGATTCATCGGTATCGGCCGATTCGGCCGAGGTGTACCCAAGTTCGACACTGGCCGCTCTTCGACGATTAGCGTTCCAAGGAGGTTTAATGTTTAGAGCTGCTGATACGACAGTCAGGCGAACTCCTGCGCACGATCTTACCCTGATCTCGGAATCAGTATAGCAGGAACTGTATGGAGGTTTTAGAGCTGTATGCCAGTTTCTAATAAGACAAATTTCATTTTAGACCCTGCCATGCAGACAGAAAACGGGAATTCGAGGGCTTGTACTGTTGGGGTGATCGGAAGGATAGACGGCCCTTGAAGTCAGAGCTGCAGGTTGGTGCTTGAGCTTTCAAGAGTTCCCACATATTATTCAAGGTTGTTGTAAAAGAGGATGAGGTCCAACGTTGAAGGTGGTAGAGGGTATCAGTAGATAGTTTATGGTATGCACCACGTTTAGGTCCTACAAGAGAGCGCGGCATCATCTTCGTCAGTACTTAGGAAGTCTTGGCATAGGGATGAAGAGTGACAGATTCTAAATGTAGATGCCAATAGTTTGAGATGATAGCAGCATACAGACACGAAGTTCGAGCACTCTCAACCACAGTCTGTCTAATCCAGGTGCAAAAGCTCAGTGGGTTCAGAGGGTACTATGCCAAGTCCTAGGGGCTGTAACCAATCCGGTATATGCTTGACGGTTAAGCTAAACATCTTGATGATTGAAACCTCTACCTTTACTCTGGATCGAAATAGATGTCTGGGCTATCGGAAAGCCGATCAGAGCGCATAGAACATTGCTCATTAGCTGACCGTGTATCTAATTGTTGAATGAAGCACTTGAATCATGGCCCGATCATTGGTGGTAAAGCTCAACAGAAACAGACATGTAAGGAGGCTGCAGGTCCTGTGACCTTTCCCATGCAAGCCACTATGGTAATATATTCAGTAGTGAGACTTGATCAACCCTTGACAGGAGATTAGTCTCGGCTTGTCCTATCGAAGAACCAGTAACGCTTATATTTGGTCCCGTAATATTGAGATCATATGCCGATCTACCCCAATCAGGCATTGATTCGCGCTCACATAAAGCTCTCGAGTGCTGGACCGCTTTGCCTTTGCCAAATCCAAGACACTATGTTGTTTGCATTACCCTTGCCATGTGCATAGATGAGGCGTAACTCTTGTCGTCATGCTCTGCAGAAGTTCAAACCTCGCGGCTCCAAGTTATTCAGGAGCTTCAGCTGGTGTCCAGATAATATGCTTGCAGTTTGACAAGGCATCTAATTCATTGCTTGATGTGCGCGAGTTGATGCCACCAACAGTCAAATTTAAGCCTTATATTCCCTCTCTCAGCAGAGTAAGTAGAACAAACTGGCCATGAGTACACTGTAGCGGCGAGATTGAAATAATTCCGCTTGAGTATAGCGGGCTATGTCATCACGCCGAGTTGCAGCACACGTGGCTCAGTGCAGCAGCGTGGCATGAATATTGCGTGCATATCGCATGCAAGAATAGAGCTGAAGAGTAGTTTCAGAGTAGCGGAAAGAGCACAAACCCCAGATTCCGGATGTTATTTCGGGATAAGCAGCCAAGCTGCTTGGTCCAAGCATTCGACATTACCCTTAGCCGAGCGTCGGTTATTGCAGCGGATAAAGCCCCTCAACTGTTGCCTGGATCCTTCAACTGTTTCTGATGGGCGGTTGCTGCAGGTTCGCGGTAGGAACCATTTGTATGATGACTTGCATTCGCAATCAGGCGGTCTCGGGAAATTCTGCGAGCCAGAAGGATGATCGATGGCCCTTATCTGCATGGGACGTTTCGAAGATGAGGTCCAGTAGCGCTTGCGATCTGATTTCCCACTTGGTGTGTTCATTTTCAATAACGGCTTTTCTGGTTGAAATGCATTTAATGTAATCCGGTCATTGGTCCATACATTCAACAGCTTTGATTTCCACAAGTGCAAAGACTTTGTTGCCAAGCAATACCAGGCAATAGGCCATGGATACTCCCTGACGGATTGCGGGCGGTTAGAGATGTGTACAAACAAAGAGCCACGAAACCGTTCGGAACCGTAAAACACCTAACAACCTTGAAGCAGTGCTACAAGTGATGAGAGTCTGTGCCACCTCCACGCAGCTGCTTTAACCCGTTCATATATCCACAGAACGGGCAAACAGCACGGAGCTTCCCATGACGGTAATTTGTCAGAGGGTATGACAAGGAGGCATTGATGGACTTCGGGCCATCATGCTTTCGTGATAAGACCTTGGATTTATGGCTTCCTTGTTCGGCAAACTCTTTCGATATGCTAGAAGACACTGTGAGGTCTAGATCACTCCACCTTGTGACATTCCGGCGCGATGTTTAAACCCCTTATGCATTAAACCCTATATGATACGGTCAATGAAAACCTGTGCAACCCTGTAGATTCCCAAATTGGGCAAGTTGCTTGTCGTTCAAAAATCATGTACAGCAGAGTCCATTCCGTACTCATGAACTCTGTACAGATCAGCATCACCCCACAGTTCGGAGTTACCCTTTATGATTGCTGCGCCAATGAACCGCAAAAACCGCCAGAAAGACATGGAGATCGAAATGGAACATACAATGATTGTACATAACAACCCTTTCTGTATGATCAAGTGAAACCACAATGCACCGGCATCTTCTCTAGTTTTCTGGGATAAAGCTTGTTGTGATAGAATCCTCCAATTGGCTTCATGGTTAATCTGGCCGTTACCGAAGGGGAACCCTACCCGTGAGCCCAATCTGTGCACGGACTACAATAGTATCTGATATCTATTATCCTAGCATGTACTTGCGGAGACGTCTGCAGGATTTGCAACTTGGCAAAGAGATCATGATAGCGATCTGCTTTGAGACGTGGCATGAATGAGCCGTCAATTGCTCATGTTTCATGGTGTATTTGAAAAGGTGCTGGCTGTATAAGTATACGCCTCCCCGCAACCGGTGAAAACCCCCCCTCTTTCTCTCTCATTCCCCGCCCAACCCATCTCCGTGCGAATATAGGTAATTCCTGAAGTGAAGGGAACAGCTCGGCCAGGCGGTTAACCTCAGTAACTTGCCTCGACGTTATTCTCGCCTGTTAGCATCTAGCAGCTACGACATGGCGTTGGTTATACTCCGTTTCACTCTTGCCTGAGTTTCACTGACTACCGTGTAGCCCAATTGATCCCTCAGGCAGGAAGAAAAAGATCTCCTCATCAACAGATCAAGCATTTCGCACCGTTGCTCACCGAGATCCTTCCGCGATAAAGAACTACCTCGAAGAAAAAGATAAATACCGAGCCTTCCTCGCAGGTCACCGCCAAAGAGAGGACGACAATGGGCAGGCAACGATCCGGGAACTGCTGAGTTGGAGCAAAGCTTGGAAGGATCACAGTGGAGATCGCAATTCAAAGCACGGTAAGCTACATTCCAGAAGCCTTCTCAATTTGTGGACAAGAGTGATGGCCCACAGGAAAGCCGAAAATCTAGGCGTGGTCGGTGCTCTTCGAAAACGTTGCCCTCGGCCAGTCATATTTTCTGCTTCTGTTGGCATTGTACACAGTTCTGTACCTAAGCTTCGCAAATGGAGTAGGATAATGAGATGCAGGGAATTTTGCGGTGGAGGAAGAGATAATGGATGAAGTTGCCATACATCTGCCAAGGACTGAAGCGTTGAGTAAATTCTAGGCCACTTCCTATGTTCCCTATTGGACCGAATCAGTATGGTTCAATAAAGAACCCCGAACGTAAACCCTTAGTCTCATAAGGACTATTTAAGATATCAGCCTTAAATCTCTGGGTATAATATAGAAGCAGGACTGGTGAACCTAATCTTGCATATCGCCCCACCGATCGCTATTCTTAGAGTACACTATACGAACTTGTGGTGTATGATGATGGAAACGTTGCAATGTCGCTAGACTAGACGTTTTGGGAGAAAACTTAGCTGTGTCTAACTCTTACGAGATTCCCATAGCCTAGGGACGCTGATCGTATTTGAAGGTCAATGTTTTGCCTGGTTGTACATCCGACTATTCAGTGCTTCTCCAATTAGTTCACCGGAGCAGCGAGTCAGAATTCTGTATGCTTTATCAACCCTCTGCAGGTTAAATCCCAATCTACGTGCGGAGCAGCATTTATAAAGCGTGTGGATTTCTTGACTCAACAATATATCCATATTAGCGGCGCTTTCAAATATCCAGCCATTGACAGAGGTTTCGCATCCAGTCGACCGATCAATGCCGTAGACTTAATCGTGTTCATCTATGCTTCTGCAAGAGGATCAGAATCCTGTTGGAGTGACTCGCATCAGTAAGTAGGAAGGCCACTTGAAGGTCGCTTGAAGGCCGCCATGGTATCTGCAGTCGAATGCGGGCAGGACGATATTTATGTAGTACCTTAACCAAGGCACGCAAGGGTACTGTTGGCGGAAAGAGTGCTTCAAATAAGGTTTTTGGGCCAAGCGATCCTTTGGTTGCCGCCCGGCCGCTAATCTAGATTAGTAGGTGGTAGCGTGGCAGGATACTTGTACTGTACCATATACCTAAGGTATCTAGTCTACCTAGTAGGGCTAATCCCTCAAGATTCTCCAGGTCCGATCCGACATTCAACCACGAGGTTACTACTAAAGTCGTCATATTACACGTGAATCGCCTTGGTATCATGGTCTGCGTTGTTGAAACCTCTGTTAGGATCAATGATATTGTGCAGCTAGTTCTGTAGCCACTCAGCTTGGTAGCGGCTCCTAACGACGAAGAATGGCTGCCGAATTCCTTAGAGGTCATGGCGTTGACCTCCAGAAGGAAATGTCTAAGGTCCAGTTCGGCCAGGCGTCAGAGGCTTCTAGTATCTCAAATCTGACAATACCACGTCCGCCACGTCAGCCAATTTCCAAAATCCAAGGCGTTCGGTTACCATCTAAGCCTCCCAATAGCTTGTGGGATGTAATCCTGAACGAAAAGAGGATCCATTCAATCTCACCGCACGCACCTTCGCTTGTCAGCCGTTTCTGCCCACCAGATGTCATGGATGGCAGGGAGCAGTTCCTCGCTCCCTCCCTGTGTCACCCTCACATTCACCTAGATAAATGTTTCCTACTTTCTGACCCCAAGTACTCTGACCTTGAGATCATCAAAGGCGACTTTGTTGAAGCATTGGAGCTTACGGGAAAGGCGAAGTCGAGGTTTCAAGAAGACGATCTTTTGAGAAGGGGTCGATGGCTTGTAACCGAGAGCATAGCTGCTGGTGTAACTTCAATACGGGCCTTCGTAGAAGTGGATGCCACTGTACGCTTCAAATGCCTAGACGTTGGCTTAAAGCTCAAGAAAGAATTCAAGGACCGTTGCGAGATTCAAATTTGTGTCTTCGCACAAGATCCTGTCATGACTACGGGCAAGAACCCAGAGGGTCAAAAACTCATAGAAGAAGCATTGGGTAGAAAGGGTGTCGATGTGGTTGGAAGTACGCCCTATGTTGAAGGAGATGAATATAAGATGCGTGAAAACATCACGTGGGCGATATCAACTGCATTGAAGTACGGCAAACATCTAGACTTCCACCTCGACTACAACCTTGACCCTAATCAAAAAGCACTTACCGAATATGTAATCGAAAGACTAAAAACACAACACTGGACAGCTTATACCCGCGACAAAACCATTGTCCTTGGACACTGCACTCGACTAACCATGTTTACCGCCGACCAATGGCGTCAACTCAGGACCAACCTCGCCGACCTACCAATTTCTTTCATCGGCCTCCCCACATCAGACATTTTCATGATGGATAAACCTTCACCCCAAGAAGGCGGCGGCCAACGCGTACGAGGAACCCTCCAAATCCCCTCCATGATCCAAAAATACAACCTCCAAGGCGCCATCAGTGTTAACAACGTCGGCAACGCTTTCACCCCACAAGGAAGCTGCGATCCGATGGCTATTGCTAGTATGGGTGTTGGGTTGTATCAAGCTGGAACGAAAAGAGATACAGAACTGTTATTCGAGTGCGTAAGTACCAGGGCTAAGGCAGCCATTGGCAATGCGAGGAGTGAATTGGGTTTGAAGGAGGGGGATTATGCGGATTTTGTGCTTTTTGGTGCGAAGAAAGTGGGGGATGAGACGTATCTGGGTAAGCCCAGAGGACGAAATACAATCCAAGAGATCATCTACGACCCTCCGTATGAGCGGAGGACGGTGTATAGGGGCTGCTTAATAGCATTCTAACCCAGATGAGTTCGGTGTCGGCTGCCAAAGTGTAATTCGCTGTATAAAGTCTCGTCCATATCACCGTTTCATCATGGACAGCGCGTTGGCTCAACAGTGATGGCCATAGAACGGCGAACAAACACGAACAAACGGCTGCTTCCGGAAAGTATGCAGCTCCGCGCCAACAGACCAGGCTACCCAAGGGCGCGGCCAGGTCGGGCGCTTATATCAGCTCATATTAGCCTGAAGCGGCTATCTCTGATAGAAATGCCTCTGGCATCAAAGGCTCAAAGCTCAAAGACAAAGACGGTGCTCACAAGCCAACGGGCCAGCACCGCCCTAGTTCAACCGCACACCCGGTGTTTCACGAGTCTGGACTCACGACTACAAGGTAGTGCGAACGAAGAGGCTGCTCAAAATCCATCATAAACAAGAGAAGACTGCTGCGAGGACCAATGAATTACTCATGTAATCTACATCTTGCCATTTTCTACCCCCCACCCCCCCCCCCCCTATGAGCCCCAAACCCGTATATCAGAGCACACACCCTCCAACAAAACCATCTCACAGTCCATACCCAGAACTTTAAAAACTCCCTTTTGCTACGCCCCACACCCCCAAAAAATCAACCATCGTACCAAACCCACCCAAGCGCTCCTCCCCACCCTAGAAGCCCTAACCACTATCGCGTGATCCCCTCGATACACCTATACCTACCTACCTTACCTTACTGAAGACAACTCAAAAAACTAGCACGCTTTAACAACACGCGTGTTTCAGCTTTTGAAACACCCCCAAACCCAAGCCATAAATCCAACACCGCCCCTCCGTCCCAAAGACAACCTCGTAGGGCAGTTGTGTTGGATATGTGTGCCATCGCATTTCGGTGCCCTGTGCTCTATTTCAATAGTCAACAGCTGGTGTTGTGTTTATGGTTGGTTTGGGATTGGTAAGGGGGGGGGTTCGGCCGTGAGTGCTGCTGTAATTTTTTACAGTTTTTTTTTTAGGAACGTTGTCTTGTTGATGTAGCGAACCGCTTGCTATAGTATGTAGGGGCGCTGAGTGGTATGCATACTCGATATCGGCTGCTGAATGTCATGCTGAAAGTGCTTTTCGTGATTGTTACGAAAGAGATATCTGGGAGTACTGCTTTTGGCCTTCATGCTCTGGCCTGCTGGTTGGGGCTGTAGCTACTTTAGGCCTCGCGCTTGCGATTTGGTAGATGAAGGGGGATTTTGAGAGAGAGGTGTGCAGGTGAATGTAAAGAAAGGGGCCATTACTACGTTCAGTGCCAAACCTATCCCATAAAAATATTTACGGGGCACGAATGTTGTAGAGATCTGAGTAAGACGCTCTCACCTTCTCCTCCGACCTTCAACTGCCTCATTTACCTTACTCAACAACCATAAAAATACCCCCCTCATCAACACGGTTGTTTAGACCATAGGCATAGTAAGGGGCTTCCTCCGAAAATGTGAAAGTTGTAGGGGGGCTGTACTTCAAATCGGTGGTCGGAGGTTGAGTTTATTGTGTTAAAGAAGGAAATTGGGGGAGATGAGGGAGATTGATGGAGTGGGGTGTTGAGATGGTGTGGTGGTGTGGGATGGAAAACATGGTGGGGAAAGCGGTGGGGTGGTTGGGCAAATGGGTGGGCTTGTTTAGGAAAAGGCGTATTGGGCATGGTGGTGGTGGAAGAAGAAAGATAGATTTTCGGGGAGTAACTAAGTGAATTCGAATTATCTTTAAAGAACACACCTTTCCAGAATCTGAGGTGGTTCTGGTGTTGATAGGGTGTTTGCTTCGGCTTACGTTTGAGCTGACTTTATTGCTTTTTGTAGTTGTTTCCGTTTTTGTTTTGCCCCTTTAGTTTTTGAGTCGTAAGAAAAGTAGAAAGCCGTAAAGATGTTGCGAGTATTTGGTCGAGTGATGGTGGTAAGCCCGTATATTACAAATTTTGATGTTCTGAATATTGAAATTAAATATCATAATAAGACCTTTTTTTCTTCATACAGAAACAAACCCAAGCCAAGACATGTCGCTGTTCTAGTCAGGGGGTCTTGCGGGGGCGTTTCTGTCAAAAAGTTAAAATCACGCCTATTGAGTTGGTCGGGTTTCCTCCAAGCCTATTGAATAACAAACCTTTCAGGACGCTGATTGGTGGATAACACCGCTTGTTTCTTTTTGCTTCGGGTTCGAGCCCTGTCAGCGCTGATTTTTGGGAGTTTTGCTTTTGACTTTGCTTCCTCCTCTTGAGCCGTAACACCGATACAAGATTGTTTAGAGGCAAGCGCCCCATCACTTCTGTGCGATAGAATCTGCAGGCGATGCCTATAAGGATGCCAAAATGGGTTTCCTTCATCGATTGACAATGGTGATGCTAAGCGAGTCTTTGGTGTTGGTCCCCTTCCCTTTCAGCGCGGGCCAGAACATAACTCCTACTATCGGCATCGTAGTATTACTTCGAGAGCCTGGTAGAGATACATTATTCCTTTTCAAAGTACCGCTTATCGATTGTCTTGCCTTGTGGCTATATTGCACTTGGCACATATCACAGTACCTCCTGGCTGCCTCTGATCTGCATCCAGCTTCCAAGGGCCATTTCCGAGAGTGCTAACCCACTCCGTTCTCTCATCATCTCCTGTTCGTGCGGAACCAAGACCATACACACGCAATCGCTCATCATGGACGTCTTATAAGTCAACACGAAAGCATCAATCCGTTGATCATGTTCTTATATCCCCTCTGATTGTTGCGCTCATAAATGGGTAGACAGACGTCGTTGGCTTATTCTGGCTCTTGGTCTTTCCACTGCTTCTTTACGGCCTCAACGTCAGTACCGCAAGCTTCAGCTCTGTTAACGATACTCTTCGCTTTTCCGACCACAGGCATATCGATCATCTTGCCGTCCAAGGTCCACGCTCCTCTTCCTTGCTGATCAGCTTTCTTATCTGCAGTCAAGACTCTTACAGCCCAAGCTACCTCCTCACTACTAGGGGCAAAAGCCTTCTGCGCAACCTCGACTTGACTAGGATGGATACACTGCTTTCCATTGAAGCCCAGCCCTTTTCCTCCGAGACACTCTTCTTCCAGCGTCTTCAGGCCTTGTTCGCCCTTGTACGAGGTGCAAACAAGATCAATGGTTGAAGGTAGACTGTGTGCACGACATGCTGTGGCTATGGCTGATCTAGCATATAGAAACTCCGTAAGGGATGGTGTTCTGGTCAACGACAAATCCAATGCAAAGTCTTCAGCAGCAAAGATGAGACCTTGGATATAAGGGGAAGCTTTGCAAATGCTTGATAGGTCAGAAAGAGCTCTGGCAGATTCAATGAGAGCAAGAATATTGAGAGGTGGTGAAGACGAAGTGGATGATGTAAAGGCCGAAGGGTGTCTCGAAGGTAGGGCATGTCGTATCACGTCTGTAACAAAGTGAAGGTCAGAGGCAGAGTTGACCTTGGGGACGACTATGGTGTCGACATTGCGCGCTTTCAGCTGCGCTTCGTCAGTAGGCAGAGGCAGATCCGTGAGCGGCAGGCAAGCGTACCACTTCTGTCAAGTCCTCTAGAGCTAAGCCAGTCTCTACGGCGTTGATACGGACGGCATTTTCGTTTACACCTCCAGGGCGTGGCTCGTTCAGAATGGAACGAACGTTCGATCTCGCTTCGGCCTTCTTTCCCCGAGTCACAGAGTCCTCGAGATCGTAGGCTACACAGTCAACGGATAGTCCTCGAGATTTCGCGAGCATCTTCTGGGACGACCCCGGAACTCGACACTGTCAGCCGCGTTGAAGTCTGTGGGTCTAGCGGAAATTACCATAGAGCAGCGCTCGTCGTACAATTGACTGGGCAGTGCTCATCACGCCTTACTGCCGACGATTCATATGAAAGACTACTCAGAACCGACACTAATATTTCTTAGCTCTACAACATGACGGAAAACCGCGCAAGAGAAGCTGGACATCTAAGGTGTCTAGTAGCTGCACACAACGTCCGACGTTGAACATTCGAATAAGGCCTAGCTTAATATCCCTGACCCCTGCCGTTATGACGTAGCGAGCGGGAGCTCTCAGGTCTTTTGTCCTAAACTACTCTATTACAATTCTCTCTTAATAAACAAAATTACCTACTGCTAGAGGAACTCACAAGAAGCTCGAAACAAAAAGCAACCTTCATCCAAAATACCACAAGCAAAATGTCCTCCGACAAAAACCAGCAACAACAAGGCGGTCTCTTCTCAGGCGTTGGCTCCCTGGTCGGTGGTGTCGCGAATACCGCTGGTGGCGCCGTAGGCGGCCTTACAAACACGCTGGGTGATACTGTTGGCACTGTTGGCAAAGGGGTTGGTGATACGCTGGGTGGAGTGACTAAAGGGCTTGGCGACACGACCAAGGCTGCTGGAGGGATGGTACAGGATACAACGAGTAAGGTTGGTGACGGCACGAAGCAGGGTGGGAAATAAGGTAGCAGGGTGGCCAAAGGTGGGAGCAAGAGGGGGTGGACGGGAGACGGTCATGTGTAGAACGTTACACTTGACGGTATGAGAGGCTGAGGCGCTTTTTTGACTGTAGGTGTACAGAGCGGCTTAAGTTCTTCGCTACTCGGTTTTTCATTCAGTTTTTAATGCTTGCCATGGCAGGAGAGAGAGATCAATGTGGCAAGACAGCCACATTAAAGCAGAGGCGCCTCTAATCGAACAACTTGTTAAGCTAATTGATAAGGAGCAAAGCGAAAGATTGAACAGGCAGGCAGCCTACCAACCTTCCAGTTTACAATCCTGTATTTCACCTTGACGTGTTTAAATCGATCACCAATTTCTTAACTTCTGGAAAGATTACACGTATCGACTTGGATCTAATGCTGAAGCATGTGCGTCAAGTTTATGTGGAAGAAGGATGGAGAATGCGGACGAGATCGCTACGTGTTCTCCTGGCCGGCCTGCTAGTCAAATACGGCAGTGTATCCATTGGTCATTGTCAAGGACATCCCTCAGCACAACTGTGGTTCGGCGCTGTTGAATGTCTTGCTAAAACGAGGCTAGACACCCAGAGCTTTGTTCAATGGTAGAATTCTGTTATCTTGCCAGCACCGTTGTATCCTTTGTGGTGGGAAGAAAGCAACCACTACTCGGTGTTTTCCTGATAAGCCAGCATCAAGACTCTCCAATGCTCTTCTAATCCATCAGTAGTTGGGATTGAATATCTACTTTAAATTGTGGGTGTACTCGGACAGCCACGTTTGCATGCAATCTGCAATTAATCAGCCTTGATACAACCTATCCGCATAATCAAGTCTTTTTTCATGCCACAGCGAGGTTCTAATCCAAAGTGCTGCATGACGGGCGTAGGAGACTCTGGCCCGAAGATTTAATTAAATATGAACGCAATCGCTATGGCCGGGCTCGGGCCGTGGTGTGCAGAAAAGAAAGACAATCACAACACCATTGTACCAGCGCTGTTAGGAATCGAACCTAATATAATATAACTCTCCAACGACAGTGTGTGTGGGTAGAATAGAGCTTCATTGGAGTGGACAGCCCACTGATGATGTGTCGCATATTGCTATCCAATCTATTGGCCGTTTCGGACGCGTGTTAGATGTTCCCCCCTCCAAGCTATCATAGCAGCGCCGATAGGCTATTAGTCCAGGGTGAGAAACTCTGCGAAAGCAAAGGTAAGTGGTCTGCGTTCTGCAGTAAGCCTGATTAACTCTCCGCAACAACAGATGCTGGAATGCAGTCCAATGCAGTCCAATCACTTCGAAGTGGAAAGCGGCATGCAACATGCAGAATTAGGGCTGCGACACCTGCAGGCTGCAGTCATGGGTACGGAACCCCCACGAGAAATTCCAGCTGTTTGTCGGCCATGTTTTCTTCGGAGCCCTACGTCGTCGCTACCCGTGATATTGTCAGTGGTCGAAGCTGTGCTCATCTTCGGCCTTTTTCGGTACCTTACAATAAAACCATATATTTTCCACGACTCTTCATATCTACCCAGCTCATTCATGGCTGCCAGACTGGTGGGTAAAGTATTCCATGTTTGCAGAGTCTATTTAGTCTGTGCCGCAGGGATGGGCTGCCCAAAACATAAAATGGAATCTTTACGACATCTCTCATGAAACCATAAGGAGGCTTTTGGAGTTACAATCATGATGAACCGTTTTTCATCACTATTGAATATACTACACATCTACCATTGGACGATCAAAAACTTCCTAAACATCTAATACCAATGTTGCATTGAGAGGCGTGAGAGGGCAAAGCTTCTCGCTCAATTTAATTCGCATTTATTGTTCAAGCGCGCCTGGTGGGGCGGCATGTGCAAATCTGCATGCGGAAATTAAACGAGATCTGAGGGATTTTCGGGTGGGATGGTGGGGGAATTCACCGATTGCCCGTGCACTCGTGCCTCTGCTCTTCACCTTCATTCGAGACTCAGCTTCTACCCATCCGTTCACTGCAGGCGACCTGAGGTGGACAGTATCATGGTTATCAGCACTAGGTAGAAAAGCGTCTCATGTGCATAAGCATGACGGAACCCTCCCTATCTGGCATGGTGGCGCCCCGAGGTAACCTTAGTGAAGGAATACTCGGTGTTGGTGTTGCCCTCCACAATGAATTGCACACCTTATATATCATATACCTGTCCCGCCCCGCTTTCCTTTGCTTTGTTAATTGCCTCATACAACTCACCTCCACTTCCTGCTGCTGCTGTACCCTCCATGTTCTCCTACCAATAAACATAAATTGACCCCGAGTCTGCGTTGTTTTCAACCATGTCTGACCCCGGAGATATTCAAGCGTTAGACGAGGGCGTTCACTCAATCTCTAAAGAAGGCAATGGTGTCTACTCCGTGCGCCAGAGGTCTCTACTGCCACACGACTCGGCTGAAAAGGGTGAAGAGCAGCTCGATGAAAGAGATGTCAGAAAGAAACAGGTACTACAGCACCCCTGAATCGTAACTGCTGTCAGTGCTGAAGGCTTTCAAGCTGTTCAGTGGTCGGGCGCTCTTGTGGTACACGATTGTTCTCCTCTCCAATATCGGGTTTCAGTGATTGATTTCTCTCTACAGGTTGGCGTACCAGTCCGTTGGGGTCATCTACGGCGACATCGGTACCAGTCCGCTATACGTCTACTCCAGTACCTTCTCGTCCGACCCCAGCTACAATGACTTGCTCGGTGCACTCTCCCTTATAATCTGGACACTCACGTTGATGGTTAGCATCAAATACGTTCTCATCGTCCTCAGAGCAGATGACGAGGGGGAGGGAGGGACATTTGCCATCTACTCTCTGCTTTCCCGATATGTATGGACTCCGCACCATCCGTGCCTGAGTGATTTTGCTAAGACCTGTCGCTTGCAGGCCAATATCGTGAGACGTGACCCGAGGGAAGAGCAAACGATTAAAATGGAACGAGTCAAGACTCAAGATCTAAAACGCGAAAACAAAGTGGCACGATCAATCATTGAACGCAGCGCCTTCATGAAGACGCTTCTAAAAGTCGTGGGGGTTCTCGGTGTATCGCTGGTTATGTCTGGTATACTTCCCGGAAACTCTATAAGACAGTCGAAGCGTAGGGCTAATCACGACGCTAGATGGCGTCCTCACGCCCGCTCAGTCTGTTCTCGGTGCCATTCAAGGGTAACTTCAGACACTTCTATGGTATCATCCATGTCTCTGACACCTTCTCTAGTCTTAATATCGTGGATGCGACCATCACCACTCCCACGATCGTCGGAGTATCTTGTGCCATCTTAGTTCTGCTTTTCTTAATACAGCCACTAGGGACCTCGAAGATTGGCAGCATATTTGCTCCTATCGTTATCATCTGGCTTGTCTTTAATTTAGCATTTGGCATCTACGTACGAGGCCCTTTGCTCTGCGTGCATTTTCTTGTTAGCTAAAACTAGACGCAGAATCTTGTTCATCATGATCATTCCGTCTTGAAAGCGTTTTCGCCATACTTTGCTGGGGCATACCTTGTCCGCAACAAAACAGATGGTTGGAGGTCCCTTGGTGGTATCCTACTTGCATTTACCGGAGTAGAAGCCTTATTCGCCGACCTTGGTGCTTTCAGTATGAGGTATGGTCCTCCGCCGTTGATACCCTGGACCATGATCTAACAGTGTCTTAGAGCCATCCAGCTTTCGTGGTTGTGCTTTGCATACCCTTGTCTGCTGCTCGCCGTAAGTGATCTGGAATCCATCATATTTACCAGGCTATAAAGACATCGAGTACTGATAAAAATACGCAGTATACCGGTCAAGCTGCGTTCATAAGTAACAATCCTAGCGCGTATTCGAATCCGTTCTTCAACGCTGTTCCACCGGGAATGTTCTATCCAAGCTTGGTTCTCGCCATCCTTGCTGCGATTGTGGCCAGTCAGACAATGATCACAGCTACGTTCCAATTGCTGGCACAGATCATCAAGCTATCATACTTCCCACAGATTCGATTGGTCCATACATCGAAGAAGTTCCATGGTCAAATCTACATACCGTGGGTGAATTGGCTTCTCATGATTGGCACAATTATTGTTACTGTGTCGTACAACAATACTACTAAGCTAGGCGAGGCATACGGTGTGTGTGTGATTCTCGTCACGTTCATTACGACCTCAATGGTCTCACTTGTTGCTGTCATTATCTGGCGTCTACCGATCGTCGTTGTGGCCTTCGGGTTCCTCGTCTTTGGATTACTCGACGGCGTCTACCTCTCGTCAGCACTCACAAAAGTGCCTGATGGCGCCTGGCTCACGTTGACTCTGGCTGTAATTCTATCTTGTATCTTCGTCCTCTGGCGCTTCGGCAAAGAGAGCCAATGGCGAGCTGAAGCGGAAGATCGCCTTTCGCCATCGAAGCTACTCATGTCATCTGAAGACTTCTCTCTAGCCAATGGAAACGAGAAAGGGGACCCTCGTTACAAGCTACGACTGACACATCCTTTCGGTGGTGCCGTCGTCTCGCCAATCCAGGGAATGGGTATCTTCTTTGACAAGTCTGGTAGTCCTAATACTACTCCCACCGTCTTCATCCACTTCGTTCAAAAATTCCAGGCCGCCCCTGCTGTTGTTGTGTTCTTCCACATACGTACCTTGTCGTGCCCCACGGTGGAGCCGGGAGAAAGATTCACTGTCACTCGCTGCGTTTCGGGTGCCCAAGGATCAAAACTATCAACGCAGAACTTCTTTCGCGTCATACTCCGCCACGGTTATAACGACGAAGTTGTCACCAGTGATCTTGGCATGGTGATTTACGAGCAGCTCCGAGCCTTCGTCATCCGGGAACTCCGTACCCCTGAACCCCCGGTGCCCGTTATCGCGTCCTCTGGTTCTTCAACTGAGCAGTCTGAATCGACAACGCCGTCTTCGGCTCCACCCGTAGTTGCTGACGTGCAGCAGCCGCAAGACCTTGTCCGTCACCGTCTTGATATACTTGAGCAAGCGTATAATGATCAGGTCGTGTACATTGTGGGTAAAGAGCAAATGCGGGTCCGCCATGACCGTCATCTCAAGGGTTGGGCGAGGAGGATCGTGCTCGGGGCTTTCTTGTGGATGAGGGGAAATACGGGTAGTAAGGTTGCGAATATGAATATTGACGTGGAGAAGTTGGTGGAGGTTGGCTTCGTCAAGGTTGTATGACACAGGTTCTGGGCAGGGGTTGCCAAGACTTTCGTTCTGCTTGTTTCTCAAGCGTTTTATGGAGGAACATTTATGATGGACACGCGATAGAGAGCGGAACGAATTGATTAGGCTATGATTGGACATAGAGAGATATGATAGTGAGCTATTACACGATTGATTACCCCCAAAGCCTGGCTGTACATTAATGAATCTGCCATCGTTCGAATGCTTGTGACACTGGTTCCCATGCTCCACAATTCACCATGCTCCGAAGACAGCAGCAGATGTAGCAGCTATTATCTTTGAATACCATAAGGTAAAGCCCATCATAGACGCTCAATGATATACAACTAGCTATCCAAAAGCCCCATGATCCTCCAAGCCGAAGGCGTAAGAGCCAATAGGATGGAGCGAACCTGTTCGAGTATTGAACACCTTTGATTTCCGTTGGAATTTTACCTATGTAGATGTCAGCAACCTGAACAAGAACCACGTCGGTCTCCATGCAGGCCAAAGCCATGCTTCCAGGGACTTCAAAAAGAGGCTTTCTGCATGCTCTGAACGATATTGCGCCCGGACAGACTTTCTGGCCGGATGCGACCGAAGCAAATAGACCAGTGGCATTTTCCCAATAGCACGTTGGTATACTGCAGGTCATCTTTGCAACTGCTTTACCCTGGTAATCCTCCACATCCAGGCCTCGGGTTCACGTATCTGCACATCTGCTCCCACCCAACTGGTTAGGCGACCGTAGTGGGGGTGGCGCAGGCTGCCAAACGCCAACCCGTCGCGTTCCATGAGGCGACCTGGTCCGAGCGCCCTGGTCCGAGCGCCTGCAGGGGTGGAAACCTCACTTGGTGTCGATCGCCTTATGGTATGGGGATAACTTCATGTCCTTTCCCAAATTCCCAAATCTAATTGCTGCGATGGCAACCCACGAAACAGACTAGAATTTCGAGTCCTCGAGCTCGGTAGATTATGCAGATGACTTTGTAAAGAAAAAGATACACTGTACGGGGTGGTGGTTGTTGGGGGGGAAGTGAGAGCTGTCAGTAGTTAGTATTGGACGTCAACAAACCCTAAGACTTGAAAGGAGGTGAGTACGCAGATGTAGAGCTCTTGCCCTTTTCTTCTTCCACCTTCAACCTCTTCTGTTTGCAACGCTCTTGCTTCTGCTCTACCACAAGAGAACACAATACAAGATGGCTCATCAGAACTCGGCTGATCCAGCAGGTTCTTCCTTGCAGAATACTGTCTCTCAAGATCAGCCAACTCGCTCTGTACAAGGAGCTTCAACGACCTCGCGTAAGCGATATTGACCCAAACGGGTGATCTTCCGGGACAGTAGCCATCACTAACGTAACCAAAAGCAGAAACACCAGCACCAGCTCAGGATAGGGCTGCTGCCGCTTCTGGCCCGCTTACATCTGTAAGGGTCAGTAGCTCTCGAGTGTTGATGGTGGTGGCTGATTTTCCCAGTGTCCTATCCCCGATCCTGCGGTTTCCTTGCCGCAAGTTGTTCCGTCTACTCCACCCCAAGGAAGGGGTCAAGTAACTTTACCTCGTGCAGCTTCTGCTGTACCACTCCCGTCTCCAAGAGCTCTCCCTCCTAGGGTCACACTTCCAAACCATCCACCCCCCCTTCCCCGGACACCGGTCCCATTCCGTACTCCTTTAGTAACTCGCTCGTCGGAGTCAAGCTCTATCAGGCTCGTAAGCTGGGAGGACCAGCGCTGTTCTCCACCTCGGCCCAAGCCTCGCCCTGGACCCAAGCCGTCTGGCCTTACTTCAACACCAACACATCATCGACCAGCAGTTCCAGCGAAGCCTCGTCGTCAATTAGGCACTAATCCATCCGATAATCACTGGGTCCCACCCCCACCTCGTACACTGCCACCATTCTCGATCCCGCCCTGTCCAACTCGTGCACCACCACCACCTCCGCCACTTGAGGCACAGAATCCCTCATCGGTTCTGCCGCGTTCTGGAAACGACTGTTTTGCGATAGAAGATCTTGACACTACCACAAGTATGGCTTCTGATCGTCAATCTCATTTTCTTGACCCGGATTCTACTATGGGCAATGACCTCTTGAGGCACAAGGTCGCCGCTGTCAAGATTGCCAAAGAGCAGGAGCAAGCTATCCATGCAAAGCTCCGGCGAAATGGTGACCCAATTCCAGAGTATGATTTCCTCGAGTTGATCGGAAAAGGCGGGTATGGTAGAGTCTTCAAAGCGTAAGCCTATTCTTGATACAAAATCCTACCTTGTCTTTCGATCTGCCCTATCATTATACTCTGCTTGTAGCCAGAATTCCGATATGTCCTGTTTGATGTTTTGCGTACTGAGGGGGCCAGTGGATTGGTCTTCCAATTCTGCTGTCTCTCCTCAATCCATTGATTATTGCGATCCTGTTATCTTGCCTTGGTTCCAGGGTTCTTTCGTGTCCACCCTCCCGGTTCTTTGCTTTGCTAATAAGTTCTCTGCAGACTCGATAAGAAATCCAAATCAATGGTTGCATTGAAGGTAATGGACGTTGATGAGCACGACTTTAAGGCACGTCCAGAAGACAAGGACGAGACTATAGAAGTGACTCTCCATGAGATCAAGGTACTCCAACAATTGAAGGATAGTAAGGCCCGCAATGTGAACGCCATACTTGATGCATTCCAGATGCACTCACAGCTCTGGATCGTCAGTGAATATTGTCCAGGAGGCAGTCTGCGAACTTTGGTAAGTCAGGCCTGGTCAATGTCAATGACTCTTTCTCTTAGCTTCTCTGTGTTATGGAGTATTTGTATTTTCCTCTTGCGCTTCTTCATCTATCGATTCGTCTTGGCTTTATGACGGCATTCACTTCGATTTCTGCCAAGTGAGGCAATGAGGTCAGTCAATATATCTCAATAAAGCATTTGTCCGGAGTATCTTCTTATCTTGACTCTGTTATAAAGCATGTGCCAAGAGTGTGTTAGATATTGAGTCCTTCACAACGTCGTTCATGCCCTGGTTGGAATATGTATCTGAGTTGAAAATTGTTTTGGTATAGATCACAAAGTACATGCTGTTCAGAGAGGTAAATGAACATATATATATATGAATAGCAAAAAAGTGAACTCTAGTATTAGACGGTCTCAAGCATTTTCATTGAAGACTTCTGTCTCGGACCAAGGAACGTGCTGACTGTAATTAGATGCGTGGAACAGGTGGCAAGTTGGAGGACAGATTCATTGTCCCGATAGCTCGTGAATTAGCAGAAGCTCTGAAAGCGATCCATGAAGCTGGGATTATTCATCGAGATGTCAAAGGTAAATATAAATTCACGTGGCCTTCAAAGGGGTTAAGATGTGTCCCAAGTAACAGTAAAGAGAACAAGCTGACGAGATGTACGCCTTGTTTAGCCGCAAACGTGATGATTCACGAGAATGGCAGTCTCCAAGTGATCGATTTCGGTGTAGCTGGTGTTCTCCAAACGAAGCTTGACAAGAGAACGACTGTAATCGGCACGCCCCACTGGATGGCGCCAGAGCTGCACAAGGCAATAGGGCGCGAGGGCTTGAACTATGGCACCGAGGTCAGTTCTGTAGTCTTATATGCGTGCAGACTTTCTCGCGTGTCGATCACCATATTAACATTTATAGGTTGATGTCTGGGCGTATGGATGCACTTTGTATGAAATTGCGTCGGGATCTCCACCATACCCAAGGACCCAGCCAGGTCGTAAACTAGCTGTACAGCTTGGTCGGCAGCCTCCTAGACTAGGTGACAGCCCCGAGTATTCGGATGGTTTAAAGGACCTTGTAGCATGTGTTCTGGAGTCAAAGCCTGCTATTCGACCCTCTATGGAAGCTGTTTTGGAGCATGCATTCGTGAAAGATTCAGAAGTAACTCATCCAACAGAGTCGCTGGCGGAGCTGGTGAAGACTTTCTATCGCTGGGAATACTCTGGTGGCCAGAGGACATCTTTGTTCTTTGAGGGTGGTGCAGCGGCCGCGCAATTTCCAAATACCCTTGAAACTGAAGAGGATTGGAATTTTAGCACGACTGCGGGTTTTGACCAACAATTCACCAAGATCAACCCTGATCAAAAAACAACATCAGAGCTTGTGTCAACGCTCAGCCAGCACAACATTGCAGCTTCTGACATCGCAAACGCTACAGCAAATTCTTCTAATAGCTACTTGCTCCATCAAAAGGACTCTACTCCTCACTTATCTCCAGGTTTTGACTTTAACATGTCAGATCAAAACTTCAATCCTCATCCACCGACCGACGCCCCGGGTGTCAACACTGAACTCAAGGCTCACGAATCCACTGAAACAATGACTCCTCAAGAAAAAGCCAATGTGGAAGCACGCATCAAGCGAGGCGAATCGGCACTTCAGGGCCTTTTTGATGACGAGAAAGAACCATACCAGTATGGCCCAAAGACCAAACATGAGGAACCAAAACCTACACCTACACTCACTCGTGCTCGCTCCGACCTGCCTCTTCGTGACGATAATAGCGAATCTTCAATCCATCATAAGGAATTGATCATCACTCACAAGTCTGACGGCACCATGGAGCTCCCGGATATTGACTTGGTAGACACCAACACTATCAAGCCAGGGGGTATATTGAAGTTTCTTGGAACGAACGATGACGAAGGTTACGATGATGCAGGTTCGCAATATGGACAGCAATCGAATGTGGACAAGCGTGCTACTATGGATTGGAAATTTCCTAGCCAGCCTGAGGTGACTGTCACCGCTGCCGATGATGTGGCTGGAGCTGCTAGAGATGAGAGACGCGATACTGCGGCTTGGACCTTTCCGGCTGAAGCAATGGCCCCAGCTGAAGGTGCTCGAGACGATAAGCGCGATACTACGGCGTGGACCTTTCCGGCTGAAGCAATGGCACCGGAGATCAATAATGACGAGGCTGACGTTGACAACCCGACCCCTATGCAAACTCGTCCAAGCTTGCGTCACCTCGCTACCGCTCCAGCTGCTACTCATCTTCGCCAATCGGTTGGTGATGTACTCGACCTTGACGCTCTCTACGATAGTGAGCCTTATGACAGTGATCTCTATGCTACCGACGCCTTCCGTTCTATGCCCACCTCCGATGATGAAGTCTTCTTTCACCAGCCAGCTACTTCCGATGAAGAGGTCTTTTCTCACCAACCACCCACCTCCAATGATGAGGTCTTCTCTCACCAACCGACCACCTCCGATTATGGGGTCTTCTCTCACCAACAGATCACCTCGGATAATGAGGTCTTTTCTCACCAGCCAACCGCTGACCTGCAAACTCCAGTCATGTCTAACGATGAGAACGCTTCTCCTGACACTCTCGCACAGCCAGACACAGCTTCTTTAACCGACTCCGATACTACCGAGCAGCCAGACACAGCTTCCTTGGCCGATTCTGACGCTACCGTGCACCCAGACACCTTCACCGATTCCGATGACGAGTACTACAACCCTTTCAAGGGCAAACGTACATCTAACGACAAGCTCAAAGACGAAATCAACGCCTACCTCGACAAACAAGGCGTCACTGATGTGATGGAACGTGCCGCTCTCCGTGGTAACTACATGAAAGCCCGCAAGGGACTCGCTGGCTTTTTAGCCAAAGACCAAGAAGAAGAAGGCTTGGGAGCATTCAAGGCACGAGACTGGAGCCCACCTCTCGGCCAGTACGGCGGCCGCGTTTTGGGCAAGCACACCTGGGATCGATACAATCCCACGACCAATCCAGCTGGCGAACACGTCAGCTACCCAATGGGCGAGCCCGCACGACTTGGGGACGTGGACTTCCCGACTCCCGGCCCCCCCCACACCACCGTTGGCCCATATCGGGGCAACGGAGCGACGTCCCTCCCGGACGTCCAGCCGCCCAGTGCGGCCGCCATGCGTCAAGATGCGCCTCCCAACGTCGTCGAGGGGGAACTTCGTCGTCTACTTGTAGACTTCGATGGAACCCTCGGCGCGTTGGGGGACTTCTTCGACGGCCATGCGGCCAATCTGGGTGGTGGTGCTGGGGGGGATGGGGGTCGGGGGTCGGGCGGTGAGAGTGCTTAGGGGTGGGGGTGGGGCGGAGTGTCTAGGTGGCCGGGCGGGGGAAGGGGTGGAGGGGAGGGGTTTGGTTTATGCGGGGTAGCAGCGCGTTGTCGACGATAAGACTAAGTCGACCAGCATAATTATCATTGAAATGCTTTGCAAATCTTGCCTGGGAATGCTGATTTAAACATGTGACTGATGAATTGATTTGACTAACTACAGGACTGAACCTACACGATTTGTGAACTCGAGCCCCTGTATCTCCATTGTCTTTGAGCGTGGTTGGAGAGATTGGGCTGAGGTTCAAGGCTATGCTAGTAGCGGTTTCAAGGGTATCGCTGTCAAGGTTGGGAAGTCCATCGGCTCGATACCGAATCAAAGCTTGAACAATGAGGATCCTGATGTGAATATATGACGAACTGCTTGATTGGACAACCGAGAGTACACATTGGATAATTCAAGCGTCGTAATCTCCACTGCCTATGAGAGTTAGTTGGAGAAATTGGTTGAGGTTCAGGTTATATCTGGTAGTATGTTCAGGGTTACTGTCGAAGTACACAGTATGTTAGTAAGCCGACTGGCATAGTCATCACTCTAGAATACAGCCGAACGTTTCCGAGTATATAGAGATTGTACTTTGTGAGGAATGAATACTGGAGAATCGAGAGCGGTAAGTCAGGCTCAACTTTTCGACTGTCTGGAAGAGTCGTTGGGAATGTTAGTCTAGATCTCTGCTTACATGATCTTGGATGTTTCGAATGAAGGTAAAAGTTAGCTAGCAGTCTTTGAAAGTTCTGGTTCGTTTTGAGATTACATGGTATGGTTGTCGACGACTAAAGCAGTATGTTGATCAGCAAGAGGTTAATTTGAAATTCAAGTTGAAGGTTGTTAAGACTGTTGATTTGAGTATGTAATGGACTGGTGTACTGAGACTACAAACGCATCTTAACCTTCTTCTAGAACTGCGGATGTGATAATTGAAAGAAAGAAGTTACTCTAGGGTTCTATGTGTATTCCCTGACAGAATCCGCAGTATTATCGATTCCATTACTAAGTTAATCAGCAAAATTCATTCTCAAGATAGAGGGATGAAAGTGTGACAAGTCTACATACTAGAGAACCGAGGTCATGACTTTAAAAAATTAAACCATGTATTCCGTCCGGCTATTTTCAAAGATAATAGACCATTTCATTATCAGCGGAGTACAAGCTTTTAGAGGCGAATCTGAGAGGGAAAAGAAGGAGGCAAGGAAGAGGGGGAGAGGGAGGTTGTGAAATGATGACTAGATATGAGGGCTGTGGTTCGATATAATGGCTGATGAAAATCTTGCGGAAACAGAGAGATGGTAGAATGTAACATCCAAAACAAACCAGAAAAGCCTTCGACCGATGCTCCATCCACCACCCCCCTTTGTAACTCTCCACTTACAATTTCAATCCAAGATCCCATCTCTATCACACCTCAACCAAATTTTATCCCTTGATTCGGGCTTCAGCCCACGTATTGGCGGCGGCGATGAGCTTCTCGTCGCTCACATAGAGCTCACCTGCTGGAGGGGGTGCAAGATCTATGGCGGCGATGAGGTAGAATGGGTGGTGGGTAGGTAGAGTAGTTGGTTGATGAAGAAGAACGCGTGCGCGTTGTTATGAAATATTATGCCGCTGACCCTATTTTGATGGCAGCTAGACCTAGTTGAGGGGGGTGAAGCTTCGGCTGAGCCTACCTTATATCAGAGCAACAACAGGGGGCTTCAAACGATGAAGGCTTCTATGAGGTGTTTCAAGTTTGATCAAATGTAAATTTGCTTCTAAAAAACATTCGTTCTCGGCGGTACTTGGTTATTGGTGATCAGCTCGAAGAAATATAAGTACCTTTGAGGCCTGTAGCTGTTCAATAGCTGAACCCTATTTTGATGGCCGCTAGACCTGATTATTCGCTGGACAGCTAGATCACGGTCGGGAGCTCAGGAATCGAAGTGTGTGACCCAGGGGACTCAGGACGGCCCAGGGCTTAGTGACTTGGCCAGCGAGACACAGATGAGGTAAGATCTTCCCTCAAGAATCTCGAGGGAGTCAGGGCTAGCCCACAGGGTCACTCAAAAAAACTATCGATGAGTACATGCTGAGTACGCTATTTACGCGAATACTCGCTATCTAACCGAATACTCGCTATTTACTCGCTATCTAACCGAATACTCGCTATTTACTCGCTATCTACCCGAATACTCGCTATTTACTCGCTATCTACACGAATACTCGCTATTTACCCGAATACTCGCTGAATACACGCTGCTGTGGGCAGAACATGTATTGTTCCTGGGCATAACCTTGCCATTGCTTGGCTAGCCCCAGCTCGGCAGTCCCGGCCAGGTAATAATAAGTGTTACCCTAGACAATGCTGAATTTGTGAGCCGCTTTCCCTCTACTCGTGCCTCACCCTCGCCAAAAATCCATCAGTCTCTTGCGCATATTGAGCGTAACCTATCGAGCATCGACTTCGTTAGAACGATAAACACGTATACATCTGTACGGGGAGCTGGACTATGTTGGGACCGTGCCCAGAATCTAATTGATGGGACCGGAAGTAGAATGTTTGATCAATAGAGGTAGCTATGACTAGAATACTAAGAATACAGAAGAAAGCAAAGAGGAATTCGAGCTGTATCTATAGTAGGGCGAACAAAGAGGGCTGAGTAGGTTTGCTCAGGTACCGGAAGTGTTCGGATAGAGGGTTTGGGCTAGAGACGTCGGAATGTTCTAGCAGATGCCAGAAGGTTTCGGACCATCGTTGTTCCTTGGCCACGTACCGAAATCCCTAGGGCCTATTGGCTAGGAAATTCTACCCAATCCCGACACACCCGTAACATTACCTCCTTCTCTTTAAAAGTCATGTCCCTATGACTTGTAGTGTAGCTCATAGATAACGACGTGGGGCCCCGATGCCAGCCTTCCTATCAACCTTCCTATTGACCCAAATCAATCCACATGCCGATGTCTATTGTAGCAGGCTCACTATGAGGGGGTAGGGTGGTAGGGTGACGGCCATTGAAGCAGGCTCACTAAATGCACGTGGAACGCGATGTAGGAAGGTCCACTGGTAGGTAGGGCGATGGGGGGTAGGTCATCGCATTGACGGAGGGCGCCATTGAAGCAGGCTCACTAGTCGGTTTGCTCATCGAAGAGGTCGACTCTGATCGTGCCATTGAAGCAGGCTCACTAAATTGACCTGGATCCGAACATAGATTGGACCGGATTTGGTGGCACAGATTATTTTGACTCGACTGATCCACGAGCTGGGTTTCGGGGGGGGGGGGGGTGGGTTTGGTTGGTGATTCTCTAGCAACCAACGGACTTACTTTACCGTTGATCCTATTAATCGGGTGAACCGGTGCTACTTAATGAGCGGTAGGTCCTCTAGCAATCCAACGGCCTTACTTCGTCGTTGATCCTATTGACCCCCTGGTGTTGTTCTGTCTTTCGGTTGCGTCGACCACCAGGTAAACAGGTTTCTTTAGACTCGTCCTGTCCTAGCCGAGTATCTTGAATGGATCTTGGTACCAATATCGTATGGTTGACGGATTCTTAGTATAATGTTGAAACCGTGCCTAGAATCTAACCAGTGGGCGAACCGTGGGTAGAATGTTTGATCTATAGAGGTAGCTATGACTAGAATACTAAGAATACAGAAGAAAGCAAAGGGAAATTCGAGTTGTATTTATAGTAGGGCGAAACAAAGAGGGCTGAGTAGGTTTGCTAGAAACCCTACGCAATCCCGACACACCCGTAACACGTAACAGACTACAAGAGCCAGCTTGACTGAAGGTTATCGGCAAGTAAGTAGAGTTTGGAAATGAAAAGGAAGCTACGCTCAATATGCGCAAAGACTGATGGACTCTTGGTGGGTGGCTCTCAAACTCAGCGTACATTCGCGTACTCAGCGAGTATAGCGAGTATTCAGCGAGTATTCGGGTAAATAGCGAGTATTCGTGTAGATAGCGAGTAAATAGCGAGTATTCGAGTGAATAGCGAGTATTCGGGTAGATAGCGAGTAAATAGCGAGTATTCGTGTAGATAGCGAGTAAATAGCGAGTATTCGAGTAAATAGCGAGTATTCGGGTAGATAGCGAGTATTCAGCGTGTATTCGCGTATTCAGCGAGTATTCGCGTACTCAGCGTGCACAGAGAAATGTATCTTCTCAATCTTTCTCAACCCCACATCCTTCTAAATCGAAACCCTCATCACGCCTATCACGCCTACCGACTAGCACCTATTCCTCAAATATCCCCTTCCTCGCTGCAACAGTCCCGGCTTAACCACAACGGTCCCGCGACCACCGCACTATTCCTGAAAATCCTCTGCTAGGGCATGCTAAATGATTATACAATTCTGATGTCTTGATTTGCGCTCCTGGTGATTGAGCGCTTGATGGGTATGGAAGTTGCGGAGGTAGGGAGATTGATGTAAATTTCAACAAGTGGCTGGATTGCTTGTGGTTAAGTGCTCGTGGCTAGATGTTTTATCGTCGGCTTGACTAAGTGCTATTGGCTGAGGCGTTTTATCGTCCGGGCGACTAGGTCCTTTAGGCTGGTTACTGCAGTAGAGCAGCTAGGTGGTTCACATCCGTGTTGGAAATAGGAAAGCTGGTAACATCCGCCACATAGAGCTGGTAGGGCTGGGGCCCGTTAGTAGAGTTTTCGCCTTCCACCTTCGAGATAGCCTCCTAACAGCAACAATCAAAATATCAATATGCTCAGGGTTAGCTCTGTTGGAATACGAGGTCATATGGGGCATATTGGTATTTTGGTTGTTGTTGTTAGGAGGCTATCTAGGAGGAGGTGGAAGGTGAAAACTCTACTAGCGGGCCCCAGCCCTACCAGCCCTATGAGGCGGTTACCAACTCCCCTATTTCCAACAAGCTCAGAGCTCTCGAGATCAACTCACAAAACTGTTATTACTCGCTGAATACGCGAATACTCGCTGAGTACGCGAATACACGCTAATTACTCGCTGAATACACGAATACTCGCTGAATACTCGCTATTTACTCGCTATCTACACAAATACTCGCTATCTACCCGAATACTCGCTATTTACTCGCTATTTACTCGAATACTCGCTATTTACTCGCTATCTACACAAATACTCGCTATCTACACGAATACTCGCTATTTACCCGAATACTCGCTATTTACTCGCTATCTACACGAATACTCGCTGAATACACGAATACTCGCTGAATACACGCTGAGTACGCGAGTACACGCTGCTGTGGGCAGAACATGTATTGTTCCTAGGCATAACCTTGCCATTGCTTGGTTAGCCCCTCCTCCCCTTCAATAATCAGAAATTTAGGGGTATGGTAGAGGTATTTCATGTGGAAGTCTAGATAGTATAGTGCTGTGGTTTGCGGGATTTGGTGGTAGCATATCGTCGTTGACATGAAAGCGGGATGGGTGGTAGAGGAAGCGATATGAGACGTTAGTGTGGCCGTTCTTCTCTCACCCTCTCGTCCCAATCCTACCCGCCAAACCTATACATTCACTGCTGACTATCTTCCGTCATATTCCAATGATAGCCATTTCAGAGCCATCATGCAGCGCTCCTCCCCCGGCTAAGGTCATGAGAACGAGATATCGCTCTTTTCTTCTTGAAAAAGCTTGGTAGGGCGTAGATAGTTTGATGGGGGATGGGAAGGGGAGGTGAGGAGGTGGGATGGGTTTTGGCGCGGGGTTGGAAAATTGGGAATTGTGGTAAAGGGGCGCGGAGGGATGAGCTGGGATGGGGAATGCGGTGCTAAGAGGGGTTTGGGTTTGTGACGTGAGATTGATAGGGGAGCAAGCAGAACGGATAGAAGTATATTGAACGACAACGGCAAAAGGGAAGGGGGGGCCCAGGGGGGGGGGGCACGAAGAGAAAGCAATTAGTAGCACAGTAGAACAACTGCATTCGTGCATTCCACTCCAAACCACAAAATCCAACAAACCCTCAATCCACCAACCCGTTCCCCCTTTTCCCGCCCAGCCCGCACCTACCATATCATCACATACCATATACCACGCACACCCATCCCCACCCAACACACGCTAAACCAAAACCAAAACCAAAACCAAAGCACACATACGTCGCTCCTCTTACTCAAGAAGCTACGGGGGTTAGGATTCGAAAGTCTAAACCCAGACTCAACTCTTCGCTGAGCACAACAAACCTCCATGTCCCCATATCACTTGACTTGAAACAGCTTTCTGATTGAACCAAGTCGAGAGTCCCCCATTATCCACCTCACTCCTCTTCTTGCAGAAAACGACTGATAGCAGCCCCATCTCACCATCTTACCGTATAGGTTCCGGAGCACAACCGTGTAGGGGATTTCAAACGAAAGCGCAAAGGCTGGAAGACTTGAGTGGACGGCTTTAAAACCCCTAGCTTGTTATCAAGCTGGAAGAGGGAACAAAAAGTCACTGACAGCCTTCTCAAACCCATTGATAGCCAAACCGCCCACCTGCTCCCCCGCCTTCCTCTCCCATACCTTCGACCCACTAGCCTGATACGTTCTAACTCATGTCAGCATCGTCAGGGTTAGTGAAGTTGAGGGTGTTAATGTTGAAAGGGTATTGGATGGCTGGGCTCGGGGTAGAGGGTTTTGGATCTGATTTTTGTGAGTTGAAGGTTGAGAAGAATCTGGCACCCTGAGGTGGAGCTGAGGTTTGAAGATTGGGGGTGGTGGTTTTGGTGGCTGATGAGCTGATGATGTTTTGACGGTGGATGGGTTGGGATTTAGGGGATTCGATGAAGGGGGCTTCGGCGAGTTGACAAGAAATTGGAGGTAAGGAAAACAAAGAGAAGGCTTTGCACCTATGCTGGATGCTCTTTTAATGCTCGCTTCTAACATAACAGGGCTCTGGATCTCGGGCGCTCTAGTGCTTATCGACATGCTGTACAAACAATATATACATTTCCATACCTGAACGCCGCCTCTCCCCCTTTCTTTCCGCCCAACCTACTCTCCTTATCGATCAACCTCCCCAAACACAAGATCCATCGTGCCAATAATTGCCACCGCATCCGCCAACAAGTGCCCCCGGCTAATCTGATCAAAAGATCCCAGATGCGCAAAGCCCGGTGCGCGAATCTTGCACCGGTAGGGCCTCTCGCTGCCGTCACTGACGACAAAGACTCCCATTTCGCCCTTAGGGGCTTCAATGGCACTGTAGGTTTCTCCTGGGGGGACGGTGTAGCCTTTTGTGAAGAGGAGAAAGTGGTGGATCAGGGCCTCCATATTCTCCTTCATCGCCGCTCTCGGTGGCGGGGAGATTTTGTAGTCCTCCACCCTGACGGGCCCCGGTGGCATCTTATTCAAGCATTGATGAATAATTCTCAAGCTTTGCCTAAATTCCTCCATTCTGCAAAGATATCTATCATAACAATCCCCATTCACACCAACCGGCACATCAAATTCGACCTGATCATACGCATCATACGGCTGGCTCTTCCTTATATCCCAAGGTACCCCCGAGCCGCGCAGCATGACGCCACTGAAACTATAATTGAGAGCATCGGCGGCGGAGACAACGCCGACGTTTTGGGTCCTACCTTTCCAGATGCGGTTGTCAGTGAGGAGTTCTTCGGTTTCGTCGATGCGGTCGCCGAATTGGGTGGCCCATTGGTAGATGTCGTCGAGAAGGCCCAAGGGAAGGTCAGAGTGAACGCCGCCGGGGCGGACATATGCGGCGTGGAGACGGGCGCCGGAGACGCGCTCGTAGAACTCCTGCGGCGGGGGATTAGATCTTTAAGTTGGGAGTCGTGGCGGCAGCAGAAGACATACCATAAGCTTTTCGCGCTCTTCAAACCCCCACAGAAAGGGCGTTAAGGCTCCTACATCCATGGCGTGCGAAAGAACGGACATGAGGTGGTTCAGTACCCTAGTTATCTCTCCAAACAAGGTCCTTATCCATTTGGCCCGGTCAGGGATCTCGATGTTCAACAACTTCTCCACAGCCAGAGAGAAGCATTGCTCGTTTGTCATCATCGACACGTAGTCCAGTCTATCAAAGTAAGGTAAAGCCTGCAGATAAGTCTTGTACTCGATCAATTTTTCTGTCCCCCGATGCAGTAGTCCAACATGTGGATCCGCGCGGACTATCTCCTCTCCATTGAGCTCAAGAATCAACCGTAGTACCCCGTGGGCGGCAGGATGTTGAGGTCCGAAGTTGACGGTGTAATGCCGTATCTTGCGGTTTTCAATAATATCCTCGTCAGGCGGAGTGGCTTGCTCAGCCTCGGCGGGACTCGTAGATTGTCCGAAGCGCTCATCAACGGGGATGAGCTTTGTACCTTCATACGGTTCGGCAAGATGGCGTGGGAGCGTGGTTGAGAGGCATCTTGCAACGGGGCGAGGGAGCAGTGAACGAGGGGTGGCGGGCCGAAGGCAAAGGCGTTTGGCGGAGTGTCCCGCGAGGCGGGCGAAGGGGGATGCCATTTTCACAACGGCTTTCGGTTGAGGAGATGAGGAAGTTAGGTAAGATTGGAGGCCATCAGTTAATGCGGCATCAACAAAAGCAACATTGCTTATACCAATAGAGGTGGTGAGTGGTGACGCTTCGAAAGCTGCGCTTAGATTACCTACCGAGTCGCGCTAAAGATTCGAGATCGGCACAACATTTTGATACGCCGACTTCAATGAAGAGAAGCATGAGAAATCCATGAAACCGAATCAAGAATGGCCCCAGAGGCTGTCTCTCAGGCCGAGGCGTATAGAAGGAAGGTCTGTTAGTTTATCATGTATTTTAGAACATCTAGAGCTAATTCTGCGCAGATCGTTGGAGTCAATGCAGAAACAGTAACAAACGTCACATCCACCGACTTTCCTGGTCATTACCCCGGTGAAGACCACTCATGGAGCTTGGAAAAGTTCTCAGATGTGTGTCAAATATCTTTCCTCAAACAAAAACATGTGATTACATCGTAGTCCATCAAAACTCATTCTTTCCCACCAACAGAACTTCCACGTCCGGTTCCACAACAATGCACCCTTCGACTCCTCTTTTTCGCTCATCGGCATCGACGCCTCCCTCGCCAACGCCTTCCGCCGTATCCTCCTCGCAGAAATCCCTACCCTTGCCATTGAATTCGTCTACGTCCACAACAACACCTCCATCATCCAAGACGAAGTCCTCGCCCACCGCCTCGGTCTCGTCCCACTAACCGGCAGCCTCACCGGGCTAAAATGGCTCAAACTCTTCAAGAGAGCCACTGACGAGGATCCCGACGGAAGTTCTACCGCAGATAACAACACTATTGTACTGAAGTTGCAGGCGGAATGTACGTTTGGGGATAACTACAAGGAGCTCCTGAAAGAGGGGGAGACGGATTCGGAGAAGCTTTACAAGGGCGCGCACGTTTATGCAAAGGATCTAGTGTGGAAGCCTGAGGGGCGACAAGGGAAGTTTTTCCCGGAACCGGATGGGGTGATCAGGCCGACGAATCCAGATATATTGCTTGTAAAAATGCGACCGGGGCAGGTTATTGATATGGAGATGCATTGCGTCAAAGGCATCGGTGCTGATCATGCGAAGTTTTCGCCTGTGGCGACGGCGAGTTATCGATTGCTGCCGACGATTGATATTGTCAAGCCCATATTGGGACCTGAGGCTAGAAAATTTGCGAGATGTTTTCCCAAGGGGGTAATTGGACTCGAGGAGGTTTCGGAGGAGGAGGCAGGGATGGAAGACAGTGGGTACGAGGGACATGCTGGGGAGCAGAAAGCTGTGGTGCGAAATACATTCAAGGACACGGTGTCGAGGGAGTGTCTGAGGCATGATGAATTTGCGGGCAAGGTGAAGCTGGGCAGGGTGAGGGATCATTTCATCTTCATGGTGGAAAGCACTGGGCAATTCGAGAGTGATTATCTCTTCTTAGAAAGTGTCAAAATATTGAAGGATAAATGTGCGAGACTGAAGAGAGGTCTGGCGAATGTTATGAGGTAAATGAGTGTGAGACGAGACATCAAAAGCATTGCACGGTGTTCTGTACATAGACCTAGAACGTCACATGGCTGATACCTGGCACATGGAGAGTGAAATGCAAAGATTCTTAAACCTTGATGTGGCCCTGTTTCGTCGATATCTCTGGCTGTCATCCTAACACCATTCGCTACAACGCAGATTGTTCATATCGTCTACGCGCCCTTCTGATAGCATCACCAACTACGAAAAGATGAGCTTATACTTGAAAGCGATCGCAAACGCAGGATCAGAAACTCCAATTTCCTCTCCATCCACGACCAGCTCCGAGATCTTCTTCGACAGATTTGGCCTCGTTTGCTCCTCAAGCGACGGCGGAAACTGCGAATACAGCGATGTTCGTTCTGTCCGCAGAGTCGGCTTCTTCAGCTGCGCCTCAGATCTCTCGGCCAAGCTGTCAATGAAGTCTTGCAACGTGGAGTTGGGATCTACAGTGAGGTTCCTCGCAAGATTCCCGCAAACGGGGCAGTCGGGCTTCTGTTCGTGTTCGAATGTGTACGTGTAGACGCCTTCGTCTCCGCTATACATCATGTAATTTACAAGGTACGGGTTGCAGCTGGTGGCGATTTTGAAAGCCTCGTTGCAACAGCTGGCCGCTATGATGGCGTTAGTGGACGCGATTGCGGGGATGATGTTTTTGACGACGCCTTGGGTCATCGAGTAGGTGACGCCTGAGATGTTGAATTCTTTTGCGCGGGCTGAAGCTTTCTGGTATAGCCAGGTGATGTGCTCGGGGTCGTCAGTATCGAGGGTTTCGTCTTTTCGGTGTTCTTCCCAGGCTATGATGTGGGCCCACTCGATACAATGCTGCGGCTGTCTTGGTATTGTTGCTAATGTGCAGAGAGGAACAGCTGCGCGGGGAGCATGCATGTCAAGTTGACACTCAATGCAAGAAGTCAAGGTTGGCAGGATGACCCTGGCTTGCCCCTTGAAACCTAGATGAAGATGAGAGATCGTTAGCTTTGATACCAGAGTGAGGAGGGTCATCGATCATAACCTTCTGTCCCTCCATCTATCAGAGGCTTTAGACTCTCCATTTCTTCAGCATCAACCATACCTACCAGAGTAGCATTGATCCAGCGTCGAGCCTCGACGCTATCGAGACCACATATCACCATCTTAAATTGCATGTAATAATCTTCATCCTTGTCCTGAATTTTGCCGTTGAATGGAGTGATCGTGACCCCTTTGACTCGCTTTTCAACGAACGCGGCTGCAACCTCAGCCTTGGACTTTCCCACATCGGTTTCGCGGAACAAGAACTGGCGATTCAGATTTGATACATCAATGGTGTCTTTGTTCTGTCAGGTCTTCCATAGATACTTATGATGCATTAGAACCTACCCATATCGATCACATGAATATCTTTAAACCCGGATAATGCTAAATTTTTAAGAATCTCGCATCCTAGGCCGCCAGCTCCACTAACAGCATTTAGTAATAGCCCAGAGATCGTAACGTAAAGATGTTGCGCACATGACTCTATTCGCCGTTAGTAACGTACTGGAGCTATTATGCCCAAAACCTTACTGACAGAACCTTGGACGACTCAAGACCTGTTATAGTCTCTTCTCCTGGCACAAAGTCTGGATCTGTAAAAGGACCAGACTTTGTGAGAAAGGTGTCCAGATGTTTCCTAATAGTTTGTTATTACCATCAAGATTAAATATCTCCTGAGTACGCCTACCATCTCTCCCTCGAGCTGTCAACGCCACTCGCTGTATCCGGTTCGGGAGCCATATCCTATAGGAACGAAACCAAGTTTAGCTATGTTTGAAGCAGTTCATCCTTCGACCTAGTTTATCAGGTCACAACCACATCGAGGGTCTCAATGATAGGGTAGAGACTTGACTTGGCGACTGACATCGTCGGCCGTTAGGTGCGATGCTTAAAGTAGCTAGCGTTCCCGTGGTGCATTAGCGTTCCAAGATCGTATCTAGCCATCTAGCCCTACGAAGTACAGTACCTTGCCCAGTACGGAAAGTTATCAGATCCTCATGAGCGTTTGTCCTCTTGCGACCTGTGATGATCTTAAGAGTGTTTGCTATCACGTATGGTAAACCGCCAGAACAATGCATGCTTCTTGATGACGTAGCTTTATAGCCATCGACATTTCTATGATGAACGGACTTCTGACCCCTTTGAAGACAATAAAGACCGCTGATGTCCAGGTCACTGATGATCACTTGGTGCCCCTTGTTTCGGCACAGAAACTTCACGCTATTAGAGATCATACTCTGCAATCTCCGGAAGATGCCCTCGAGGCTCTCAAGTCGAAGCCTGATCTTGACCTCCTAGCAAGGGTTCTTCTATGGCTCGACCCTGCTCGTGAAAGGAACGATCATTTCACTATCAAAGTCCCAAGCCCAAAAGCCGCTCCGATAGTATTTGTCTTAGTTGAAGAAATTATTCCCAACTATTGGCGTGTCCTGAGAGAGGACCAGGACAAGCCGAGGAAACTACTAATACGATGCCTCAGTAGCGTCGCAGGGCTTGGTGCTATCAGTGCTCGTCTACGTGCTCTATTAAATCTGAAAGAAGATGCTCGAAATCGCAACAGGAGTCAAGAGTTTAGCAAGAACCAGTTGGTAGAAGATATACTTGATGTTCTTCAGAACATTCTAAAAAAAGATGCATTTGTTGCCAGGATGTGGAAAGAGATCAGCTCTCTGGTTCCTAATATACCTCAGAGATCTCTAATATGGAAGGAACTCGTCTCTTTCGTCGCGGCAGGGAGAATACTTTCACTTGCAAGCGAGGCTGACCACATGCTCAACGAATCGAGTCCAAGCATCAAGGACCAAAGCTGGCTTGGAGATGGAAGTCAATATGCTACATGGCTTGGAAGGAACATTGCCTATATGACCGCTGCTCTAGAAGAAGAAGATGCTGAAGCCCAGAAAGCGCTTGTACGATTGGTGGGCCAAGCCTTGACGCTCGGTTATACTGGTGAGCGGACTGAGTTGGACGCTTTTATAGATATCTCTAATTTGTCTTAAACATATAGACAAAATTGTTGAAACAGCCTCCTTCACTTTGATCAATGGGGACAGCCATTTCTTGAACAGATACCATATCTTAATGCACAGCTTGGACCTCCGTGAGAAAAAGACATATCTGTACTCGCTGCTACGCGTCTTGTCTAGACGTCATCTATCATCTACTTCGAACGATGACACCGATAAGAAGGCATTTGAAAATAAGCCTTTGAATGGACTGGCAGCTCTCGTCGCGGGTTTTACGCAAGGAAATTCTCAGCTCGAAGATGCTCTGGTAGACTGGTTGGCTGGTACATCCGCTGACAGTGTCAGCCAAAGCCATGAGACGCATCGAGTTGTGCTTGCGGCCATTTCCAGCGATAGAGGTGTGTAGTCCACTATCTAGTGCAAAGTATTGATGCTTATGTGAATTAGAGAGGATGATTAGAGTGCTGCAGAAAACCCTACAGCTATTTGGGGACAAGCTTTACATAAAGCACACACCAATATTACATCAAGAGAGTATGATCTTTTGCCTAAATTCGTTTTATATGTGTCTTATTTATCGCTAACCTAATAGTCAATGCTCAGATTCTACTTATGGTCGGTGGCTATGCCCATCGTGCAGATGCTTCATACCTCTCTAATCTTGCTCGATCAAGTATATACATCAATGCGATATCGAACCGTCTCGCAGCTTCATCACAACGAGCGTCTTTTCTCGGAATGGTTGTCGGCACAGCCGTCTCTGAGCTTGTTGATCCGAAGGGTAACCGCATGGCTTTCAGTTCTGAAAATATCAATAGCACCGATGGGCAATGGTATAGAAGCCTAACAGGTGTAAACGATGCCATTGGTTCAATAGAGGATCTGCAACCCGCAGTTCTTGCTTTGAAGTCTTCGTTGCATCCCACAAAGACCGCGGTCTCAAATCCCAAAATTGCAAAACAACCTACTAAACTATCCAGCACAACAAAGATCGTTTCAATTGAGGAAATAGTGGATAGTTCAGATTCAGAGGAAGAAGATCTCCCCACATATGAGAAGCCGGATTCTGATGAAGACGATGAAGACGAAGATCCTACTTTGGTGCAGCGTGATAAGCCAATCGCCCCTGTGTAAGTCTCTACTTGTCCTACTTCCCATACCTAACATTCTTCGAATCCTACTGACGATAGTCAGTTACATCCGCGATCTCATCGCCGGCCTCCACGACACGGAGAATTTCGACCGCCACAAGTTTGCCTTATCAACAGCATCAGCCCTTATTCGCCGCAAATCAAATTTCGGCACAGAAGTCTCAGATTATATTGAAGAGCTAGCAACTCTTCTCGTTGGTTTGACTGACAAATACGAAATGAAAGAATTCCAAAAGATGCGCCTTCAAGGCATGATAGCCGTCTTAGTCGCACGGCCACTGAAAATGGGCCAATGGTTCTCGAGGACGTTCTTCAATGGCGACTACTCCATTGGCCAACGAGCATCCATCTTAACGACTCTCGGGCTGGGAGCCCGAGAGTTGGCAGGCCTCCAGAAGGAAGACGCAGCGCTCACTGGTGCTGATGAGGTGCCGAAAGATTCGTTTCCGTCAAAGAAGCTACCGGACAAATTGCAGAAGTTGTGGGCGCTAGAAGCTGCACCAATGAACGCGCTGTCTAAGCAGTTAGAAAAGACCATGATTCAACCTATGGCCGTGGAAGCCGCAGACAAGTTCAGCGGCCCCAACGCCCTCAAAGTCCGCACTTTCTCCTCGCGCATGGCCGTGGAGAAGAAGCGTCAGAAGCCCATTCCCAACGCTCTTGCTAAGATCGTTGCGGATGGATTTTTCTTCCCTCTTACTGGATTGTGGCGAGCTCATCTGCAGGCATAGTGAGTTCACTGGAAAAGAATTCAACAACCCATTCGTCGCCCTCTGACTGACTCCGCACCAGTGGCGACACAAAACCCCATACCGCGCCCCCCCTCCTCCCTCTCTATCTTAAGACCCTCTCCCTCCTCCTCCACGCGTCCGGCCCCTCCACGCTCTCCCTGCCCCAAATGACCTCCGAGTTCTGGTCCCTCCTCCTCTCCCTCCGCCCCCGCGCCACCGACGTTTCCGTTCTCGAAGCCCTCCTCTTCTCTTTCCTGACACTCTTAAACATCAACGAGAACAACAAAAGAGGGTTAGCGGAAGAGCATAGCAAAGAGTTACTAGAGACGCAAGAGTGGGTAGAGGCGGTGTTTGAGAGGTTGGGCGGAGGAAGTGTGGAGGGCGAGAGGGTGAGGATGTTGGCGGCGGGGGTGTTGGTGAGATGCAGGGAGGTGGTGGAGGGGTGGCAGAGGTTGATGGTTGGCGATATGGCGGATTTTATGTAAGGTGGATAGTATGATGGAAGGCGCCCAATTCGAAATGGTCTCCACGCCGGCGTTTTCACTTGTCATCTTTGGTGAGTGAAGTGTGGAAGTGATCTGAAGGTATTGACCGGTAATTTTGAAAACGATGGTTGCCTGCTCTCGCTCACGACCAGTACCACTGGGATTGATATTCAAAAAGGATAGACGGGTGGACGCGCACCTTCTCGTGATTCTCTATTCCAAAGCTTCACCGTTGTTGATAGTCCTCTTATTGGTTCCTTGCCCAGGCTCCGCCTTTCGACTCTTTCTCTCTTGTAGAAGCGGTATCGACCAATTCCCATCCAGGGTGACAGAATAAATGATAGCGCAGCCGTTACCGCCGCAACGGACCTACAGCAAACAAGGATTATGGCAGGCCTGAAGCAAATCGTGATAGATATCCTTCCATCTCATATTCGTGGTCTTTCGTTGGCAAAGAAAACTTACTTTCGGTACTCTTCCTCACAGCGGATTCGAGCTTTGAGATCGTTGAGTTTGCATAGACAATTTCGCTTGAGATAGGCCGAAATCCCGGCCATGAATTCGTGAAAAATGCGTTGACAGCTTTCACTAAAGTCATCACCTGGAGCGAGTCGAGGCCTTGCTGAAAAAGGTCTGCCGTGTCTGTCACGTCTTCGATTGTCGTGTTGGTGCTAATCAATTGGCGTAGAGCATTCCGCAGAGATTCTGCGGATTCAACATCAAACGCGGTTTGCTTCAGAGAAGTGCTGCAGTGACTCGCAGCAGCGTACAAAGCATCGAACTCGTCTTGGTAGAGCTCCAAGGTTTCTTTACGCTTGACAGTGTTTTTTGCCGTCTTCACCATTGGTTTTTCCGGTACGGCGAACATTATGAGGTGCTTCGTAACCCGACCATGGGTGGGACAATCCTGGTTAGCCCGTTGGACCGTCGGCCAAATATCGTCCAGAAGCGTGTCTTTGTCGTAGTCTGAGAGCGGCATCTTTGACTTGAGAAGAAGTGAAGCCTGAAATCTGCCATGTCCGTTTACAAGCGCGTGTTCAATCGCAGGATGTGCAGAGACTACACCCTCAATAGTCACAGGATTCAGCTTTTCACCATTGGAAAAAGCGATAATATCGTCACATCTACAGCAGGAGCGCCAGTAGCCTTGTTTTGTAGGGTGTTTGGAATACAAGTCACCCGTTGAATACTCCTTCATGTCTGGAAATGTTGAAAATACACCTTGAAAAGCGTCATAGTCATCGTTGCGAACAATCACGAACTCATAGAGGTCCTTGTAGTCTTTGAAGGGGCGGAATTCATGTCCGAGATAAGGGCTATAAGTCAGGTATTCCCAGTCATCGCGATCGCTAACCTCAATAGGAAATAAGCCAGTCTCTGTCGAACCCATGAAGGATAAAATGCGCGTCTTGGAAACGACTGCATCCCCCGTTTCCTGAGGCAGCGGCCCCCCGCCGTAAGTTATATGCTTAAGATAGCTCATTCGCTCGAGCTGGGCTGGATCGTGCGCAAGATCGACGATAATTGATGGCGGGACAGCACTCCCTTGCACATCACCATGAATGTGTACTAGATCTGTTACCTCTGCTGTCAAAGGAACGGGCGGTGGTAGAACGCAGGTGAAATTGTAATAGACACCCAAGCCAAACAGGCAGCACACGCTTGCCGCGTGGAATAAGGGGAACCCGAGGAACAGCCTCGTACCCTTGTAAAAATCGCCGTATGTGGAATTTCCTCCTAAATATGGTATCATCTGGTAAGCATCCATAGCTGCCATCATGCCATGGGACATGACAACTGGTTTCGGAGTTCCAGTAGAACCTGAAGTGTGGAGGACCACAAAAGGATCATGTCTGCTAGATTCGAAAGTCCTTGGATAAGGGTAGGACAGAACAGAATCACCACCAGCGTCCAAGAAGTATGGCAACTCGGGCATGGATGGACTGATCATATTCCGCTCAAGTAGAATCTTTTCGTAGGATTGCTGGTGCTCCAGACGGCACTAGGAAGATTCCACATTTTGTAGATTCAAGAAGCTCCAAGTGAGCAGCTAGGCTGTTGCGAGGGGAAGTGAAGAATGCCTGCAAGAAACATCAAAACACGAACAACGATGGCGATCTGTTGCTCACCTTATAGCCTGTCTTGATAGCTGCTACAAGTAGAATAGGATATCGAAGGTCTATTGGCCCGAGATAACCGATGGTCTCGAATGTTTCACTCTTCCCAAGTTCTTTCTCAATCCACCAGGCACATCTGTTTATGGCCGTTGCAAACGTGCTAAAGCTGATGTCCTCGAATCCATCATGGAGATCTGCGGACCGCGGGACGGAGACAAAAGTCCTTTTCGGTTCCGTGAGAGCAATCTCATCGACGAGAGGCGCCAACAGTCTACGGCCACAGTTGCGCGGGATTGCATGGAAGGCAGCTACCATTCTGAATAACTCGCTAGACTTGAGTTGATGTTAAGACGAAGATGCTTTTCTAGGACGCTCGCCGATCCTTAAGTCAAGCGTGCAAGAAATGCCAATACTCACTAGGTCGGAATCAGTGCCTAAAAGGTTCTTCAATAGGGCCTCAGTATTATTACTCTATCCAGCGAGTTCGTTCTATCACGTCAGGTCATATTTTACCACTTTTTTTTTAAAGAATAGCGACCTCCGCTGTAACGGAGTATTGGTACCGATGGCTTCGTACCCCTTAGTAATAGAAAATGCATGCTCCCAGATGTCCGGAGAAACGCCAAGCGCGTCAACTCGAACTCCCCACCAAATCAATGCTGCCCTCTTCTCCCCCTGTCTGGAACGCCACGCTAACCCTCAAATCCCCCATATCCTCCCCCGTTCCCTCTATCCTCTTCCTTCCCCGCCCCTCACACAGTACTATCCTCATAAACAAACCTTATATCCCTCGGCCTCTGCGTATTTCTCCTCACAAACTCCTCATCGCCCGGCGGCCGCTCCGCCCGCGTATTCCCCGTCAGCATGCTCTGAATACTCATGCACACGCTCTCAACGTTCTGCACAGGGCTCCAGCCTTGGTTTCCGAGGAGGTCGAGGCAGATTATGCCGTTGCTGTAGATGTGCGGGTGCAGGGGGATGGGGCGGAGGGGTTGGGTGAGGGGGAGGAAGGTTACTTCGGGTGCTTCTGTTGGGTATGTCTTAGCTCCGGGGGAAAGAGGGGCCAGGAGGCAGGTTGGGTTGTTGGGGGTTTGGAAAGGGGGGGAAGGGGGGTTACCGATGGGGTAGTTGGTGCTGAAGCGGAAACGGAGGCGGTAGGTGGCATTTAGGTAGAGGGGGTTAGAGTCGAGGACGCAGATGTCCATTTGCCATTCTTTAAGGTCGTCGGCGGAGACGAGAGTGATGCCTGGGGGGAGGGTTTGTTGTTGGATCTGGCGGAGTGTTAGTTTTGGTGGGATTGAAGGACAAGTGGTAGGTGTCTTAGAAGGCGATTGAGGTGAGGTATACCTTGGTAAGCTCCTGAGAGGGTCTATCAATTCTATAGTCTGGTTTAAAGGGGATTGCGTCTGTAGAGAGGCACTTACCTTGCCCAAGCGCTTAGTTGCGAACATGACGGTTGATGGTTTGGTGATTGAAGTGGGTTTGATAAGTTACAGGAGATGATACTATTTCTAGACTGACAGAGGTTTATTGAGAACTGTCTCGAAGTTCAAGCATTGCTGTAGTGACCATGATGCGACACAGAATTGATTGCTTTCATGGCACTTTGTTTACTTAGGGCATGCTGATGGCCCGTGCACCTTCCCGGGCAAACAGTCTTCTGAGCCGTAATACACTACTCGTAGGACTGCAAAATCCCTTTTGATAATTTATCAGGCAATCTGTTCCATGCTGCATACGATATTGGAGCGAAGGAGCTGCTGCAATACAATGCTGTCATCTGAGTAGTATGTAGTGGGTAATAGGTTCACAAATCATGCCTTCCCGAAATCCCGTTGCTCTATCGCCGCATCCACCATCTCGTTTCCATTCAACAAGCCCGTCGTACATATCAGAATTCTCCTCTTCCCTTCCTCCTGCTTTGCTAAGAACCTCAATGCCGCGATCTCGGTAAATGTAATTCCGCCAAGGAACATTACCACGACTGTCTTCATCGCCCCAGTACCAGAAAGCATATGTCTGGCTTTGATCGCCAACTCATTCCCTTTCTGTACCTTGTTGAAGGTCTCGCCCTTGACGTTCTTCAACGCATCTTCGAATCCCTGCCAGCCGTGCCCGGCGGTACTCACGCCATTGGTGGCTGTGGCGCCTTTGGTAATTGAGAGGAGGTATTGCTTCTGGATAATGCACTGTACTAAGCGGACGCTGAGGGGAGCATATCCACTGTAGACGTAGGCGATATCATTTGGGTCTTGCTCATTGACCTCTTCGACGATAAGTCGAAGTACTTTGCGCAGGTAAGCGTAGTTGGTCCTTCCGCCGTCAGTAGCAGCGCCTAGGGGGTTCGGGATGTATAGGGCATTCGCTGAAGTCCGTGTCTGTAGAAGCTGCATTTTTTCCAAGGCATCAAGGGTGAGAAGGTGTTGATACCCGTAGGCGTGAAGGATCTGACGCTTAAAACTATCCAGGTCTTTCGGCCGGAGACCTCCTGATAAACACGATTCAAGGCAAAGAAGACGGAGAATGATCCGTAATGGGAGATCCCGTGCAATGAGTTCTTCGATGCTATCGTGCTCAGAAGATGGATCGAAACCAGAGTTAAGATTCTGCTGAACGTCAAGAGTTCGCCTGAATATGTTGGATTCGGTATGCTTCATGATATCCTCGACTAGACCAGTATGTATCTTCAGACTCTGCTGCTCAGACTGGTAGCCAGGAAGCTTGTTCACGAATTCGCGAAGTTCTGTTGTGCTTTTCGCTCCATGACGGCTTTCATACTCACTCTGCAAGCGTCGTGCAACCTTGTTGAGCAGACTACTGACGATACCAAAGTTCGCATCTCGGGTTTGATCGTAGAGCTTGTCGGAAGAATCAAGTTGGATCTTGCGCTTCAGGCCTTGTTGTGTTGGTGCAGCTGGAGCCTTCCCCGACGGCTGGGCGGCAGGTGCAACTCCCACGATGGAGGAATCAACCTCGGCTTGATTATGTTTTATGCCGTAAAGCTCGTCTATTAAGCCTTCATATGTGAGTTGGGTAAGCAGTGGTGTAGCAAGATCGACTTCTCGATCAATAACGACCAGGCTCTCGATAGCGGCGCTTGGCATCATTCCAAACCTAGATACATTGGCACTTGCATTTTCCTCTGTGGAGGCTTCCGACCGCATACGGAAAAGCAGCTCCATAAGACGCTTGGCATTATCACCCTTGCCAATGATACGTGGAAACAGGCCATACTTTTGTTGCAGAGGCCAAAGCGCCTGTGCAGCAAGGAATACTGACGTAGGGTCTTTTCGCTGGATACCGTCAGCAAATGTTCTTCCAAAGTATGTGATAGCAAATACACGAACCAGGTATAAATCCGCAAAAGAATCTTGCAGCGCCAATGACAGTACATCCTGTTCCAATGGTATGAAATGCAATGGAAACTCCTCTACACTGATGTCTCCCAAGACTCCAGCTTCTTCCAGTATTTTATTGCAGACAAGCGTACGCCTTGGCACCCAAATCACAGAGAACTCATGCTCAATACTACTATTCTTCTGCAGCCGCTTGATCTGTTCTATCGGGAGAGAATGTTAGCACGTAATGATGGCGCCGGGCCTATGGCACGCAAGGAATACGCTATAGATCATGCTGGGTACAGAATATGATTGATATCGGGATCAAGACTGATCAAATAAAGTAGGACATTATTTACGTGATCTACTTTTTGTCCCATTGTATGTGCTCTCGGAGATAGAAAAGCAATTAGGAGAGAATAAGACAGCACATAAGAATCCAAAACAAAAGCCACTGTACTCTCTAACTAGTGTGTTCATGCACGTACTTACCAGCAATAGCTATACATTGGCTCGCCTTCTCCCCACGAGCTAGGAAAACCACGCTTCTTTGAGAAGCATCGACATTATCAGTCTCCAAGAAGAAGACCTTGTCAACTCCATAGTCCTGAAGCGTCGAGAACCTGACGAACACCCCGACAGGACCTGCGAGTGATTTCTCAATGACTAAATTCTTCTTTCCGCGGACCTGCACATTTTTAGATTCGATGTGATAGATCCATTGGGCGGAAGAGCCTTACATACGCCTTCTAGCAGATTCAGCAAGTCCTTGCGAGCTCTTTCTTTGATCGCGTCTGTATCGACACCCGGATGAGGCGCCATTCTTGGCCGTTATACATTGAACTGACTGCTTGCTTGAGTTGACGTCTGAGAGGCTGCGACTAAGTTAGCTCGGCCCTATGGCCCTATGTCTAGCGGGAGACCCTACGGCGAGCCGCGATGATCCAAGGCGCTGGCAATATCAAATGACTCAAGACAAACTACTATATTGACTCACGGTCTTGTATGAGGTATCTGTACAGAGCCATTGCAAGGCTTGCGCCTCTTGGACCTGTGCGTACCAGATCAGTGACAATCTCTCCTACTTGGAGATCGCCTTACCGCCAACTTACGACCCAAGTCTCTGACATCCTAAAAACCGCCGACATGGGGAGAGAAAAAACCCAGTTTCAGCTCAAGACCCCCAAGGGAACGAAAGACTGTAACCCTCGCGATTAAAAACTCTCCAATCCCAAATGCGCAGCTAACATCTCCAAGGGGAGGGCAAAGACATGGTTATCCGTGACCGCATCTTCAACACCATAACTACCGTATTCAAACGCCACGGCGCCGTCACCATAGACACGTACAACCCCCATTTTGCACCGCCTGCAACCTAGTACTGATGCATACGCGTCAGTCCCGTCTTCGAACTCCGCGAAATACTCTCCGGTAAATATGGCGAAGACAGCAAACTCATCTACGACCTTTCGGACCAGGGCGGCGAAATTTGCTCCCTACGCTATGATCTTACCGTTCCTTTTGCGCGATGGCTTGCCATGAACCCCTCAATTCAAAACATAAAGCGCTACCACATTGCGAAAGTGTACCGGAGAGACCAGCCGGCGATGACGAAAGGGAGAATGCGAGAGTTTTATCAGTGTGATTTTGATATCGCAGGGAATTACGACCCTATGCTTCCAGATGCCGAGATCTTGAGAATAGTGTGTGAAATTTTTGGGGGACTAGGATGGGACGGGAGATTTCTCATAAAAATAAACCATAGGGGGGTGCTGGACGGGATATTTGAAGTTTGCGGAGTTCCCAAAGAAAAAATACGAACAATCAGCAGCGCAGTGGACAAACTGGACAAGTCCCCCTGGGAAGAAGTGAGAAGAGAAATGACGGAAGAAAAAGGGCTTGATGGAGAAATTGCGGATCGCATATGGGGCTTTGTGCAGAGAAAGGGCGGAAGAGACGTGCTAGAGGCGTTAAGACAAGACGAGAGCGTGAAATCGAACACAGGCATGACCAAGGCAATGGATGACATGGACTTACTCTTCACCTACCTCGAAGCCTTCAACATCCTCTCCAAAGTAGAATTCAATCTCAGCCTCGCCCGCGGCCTCGACTACTACACCGGCGTAATCTTCGAAGTCGTCACCGAAGGCTCCGCCCCCCCATCGACCACCACCCCGGGTCACAAACCCGCCAAAAAACCAAAATCCAACGACTTCGACGAAGACCGCTCCAACGACCCCTCCGTCGGCGTCGGCAGCGTCGCAGCAGGCGGCCGCTACGACGAGCTGGTCGGCATGTTCTCGGGCAAGAAACAGATCCCGTGCGTGGGCATCTCATTCGGCGTAGACAGGATCTTCTCGATTACGAAAGCCAGGATGCAGAAGGATATGTCGGCCGGGGTGCGGAGTAATGAGGTTGACGTATATGTTATGGCGTTTGGAGGCAAGGGCTTCACAGGCTTGCTAAAAGAGCGGATGGAGGTCAGCAGGATACTATGGGATGCCGGTATCAAGGTACCCCCTCCCCCCATTCTTACCCCCTCCACCAACCCCTTCCCATACTAATCCCAACCCCAAAAGACCGAATTCGCCTACAAAACGAAACCCAAACTCGACGCGCAATTCAAAGCCGCCGAAGCCGGCGGCGTGCCCTTCGCCGTCATCCTCGGGGAAGAAGAACAGGCGCAGGGCAAAGTCAAGATCAAAGAGATGGGGTTGGAGGATGGGCATCCGGAAAAGGCGGGGGTGGTGGTGGAGTTGGGGGAGTTGGTTGCGGAGGTGAGAGGGAGGTTGGAAAGGAAGGCCAAGGGTGAGGGGGAGGTGGTCGAGGGGATGGGGGGGTGGAGTGTTAGTGGGTCTCGGGCGTAGAGAGGGGTGGAGGTGGGGTTGCATTAGGGAGGAGTTGAGGTAGAGGGCATGGAGCATTTGTGGGCTGCGGTGTAGCATAAGGTCTGGCAGCAAGGGTGCGATGCTACCAGAGAGGGAGAATCAAGACCAATGCACATCTCAACGTGCCATCGCAAAACGCCGTAGACAACTTGTGGACCTCGAAAATCGCTCTCGCAAGTCAAATTAAAATAAATGAAAAAACCACCGCAAAAGTCTCGCCTTCCCGAAAGATCCTGCACCTCATTCTTCCCAACTCTCCCAAAGCCCTCTGACGCAAATCCCAATACCCCTCCGGCTTGACTGGGACACACACACACACACACACACACACACACACACACACACCACAACACCCCCTCACAACTCCCCCAACGCCCTCTCACAAACCCCCCAATACCGCTCGGGCCGAAATCTCTCCCTCCGCCACCCCCCCTTCCTCAGCCTCACAATCCTCGCCTTCCGATCCGCCGCCTTGGCCTCCTCGTCCTCGCCATAGCTGGCCAGTCGCTTGGTGGTGTGGCGCTGGGCTTGGATGTCCTGGGTGGTTTGGGTTAGGTGGGTGATGGTGTCGATGTGAGCGGTGAGCATGGTGGTGAAGGCGTGGAGGTGGAGGGTGTATGGGGTGTGGGGGCGGTAGTTGGGGGAGGTGGGAGGAGGGGTGGTGGTCGCAGGAGTTTGGCGGAGAGGTGTCGAGGGGGGAGGAGAGGCGATTTGTGTGCTAGCAAGGTTCTGAGAGAAGGAGACTGCTTTGTGGATGCGTAAGGGGGGGGGCTCGAGCAGTTTCCTCTCGTACTGCGTAAACTCGTCGCTGGATTCGACTGACGAGGGCGAGGAGCACTCGACGGGTGACTCTGCTTCTGGCTGGCTCGGAGTTGGAGTGGTAGGACGTGAAGATATATCAGTAGCAGTGGATGACAATTCGGATGAGGTGTCGGAATATTGTGATTCCTGAGCATCTATGACAGGCTCGCAGGCGGAAAGTGCTTCAGCTGCCGCTTCGTATGACCTCTTGGATTGCTCAAGGGTAGAAAGCTTCCCGGTAGACAGATTGTGCATCGAGCGGGCAATGGCTTCGCTTGAGAGTGCACTGTAGAAACGAAGGTAAGTAGCGTGTAGAGGATATGGCTAGAATACATATTAGCACGATTTATGACATCGCTGGTGACAATTCTGACCGGTGTCTTAGCCTCGAGGAGGAGCTGACTGCATCGAGTAGAGCATTGCTTCCATTGGCTTTTCAGGTACAAATTCTTGACCTGCATGAGCGCTGCTTTCCATTGTTCATAAGAAGTTGGCTGTTCTGGAAAGGCCATGGACGTGGAAGAAGGCAATGCTTTCTTGCTCTTGGATGGAGTCATTTTGACGTCAATGAACACGGGCTAGAGACTTCAGAGCGTTGGAAGCAGATTAGATTTGACGGCGAGAAAAACGTGAGGATCAAGGAGACAAGGGATATTCTCTAGGTTTATTAGGTGCAAACAAAGGGAAGTGAGAAACTCTTGAAGCTCCAAAGCAGTGTAACAGATATAGGTTATAAAATTCCGATGCGAAGAGCATCTATGGATGAGGAACAGGATGAGGGTTTGCAGATATTGAGAAAGCAAGAAGCAATGTCTTGAACGGTCATCATTGTTATTCTTGTGAATGGAATAGCTTCGTTGACTCGGCCTCCCCAACGACGTAAACATCAACAAAACCATCGATGCATCAGCCATCATGTTTGCCATCAAATCCATTCACACAACATAGGCGGTATAACTCGAGACCACACAGTGGATACGAAATCTGACCTGTGCGACACACGTTCCCGGCAGACTTGTTTTGGCTCTGAATCGTTCCTAAATACTTTGATCACAATCTGTTAAAGACTGTTCCCAAGTTCAGGCACAGCGGCGGCAAGCCGAAACAGCAAACGCGCGAAGTATCATAGCCGTCAGGCTAGGAATGAAGACGCAAACAAGAAAGAGCTAGTCGCCCATCTGGAAGACGTGGTTCTAGGAGTCGTACCCAAGCAATCTCGGACGGGAGTGTCAACTGTCAAGAAATGCCTCGAAGTCTTCTGGACTCTAAACCCCTACCGGATTAGCGCTTTGCTTACTACTTACGGAAGCTGCGATTACATTGAGCTCGTGAAGTAAGCAGAGCTAACCCGAAGGGGCTTAGCCACGCACGTCTGAGGTCCTTGAGGCAATCGCTCTTTCAACTAGAAAAGTATAGCACCTCTGCTTTTTCCGAATTGTTTGCTAGCGAATGGACGGACTAATATTGGTCCACTATTGTGCTCAAAAAACTCCATGGAGTATTACCACCAACCATGAGAACCCCCCCCCTTCCTCACCATAATTCCATCCTTCTCTACCGCCAGCTACCAAAAACCCCCAGCTTCCTTTCCACCTCCCTCCAAGCCCTTTTCCCCCAACCAGCATCACCCCCGTACACACTCACACCTTCTCCTTCTTGAAATTCCATCCATCACCCCAATCAGCATTGTTCCACTCATCAACAGCCTGTTGATTGGCGGCGTCGGCAAGATATCCGCCGGGAGGAGGGCCCGCCATGTTGTACGGCTCGGCTGCCGGGGCTGCGGCGGGAGCTGCAATAGCTAGGGAAGCCATGATGAGAGGAAACGCCAGAAGGATGTGGGAGAGACGCATGGTTCCTTTGGGACTAAGAAGCGGCGGGGGTGTTATTTTAATTCTGAAAGGCGAGAAGGATATTTGGAGATTAAAGTGGACGAACCGAAGGTTTGACGGTCGAAATGGTTCAAATTGGAAGACTAGGGTGGCGGAATATTAGATTGAGTAGTGGTGAGCTGTGAATACTCTTTTGCCACGGTTGAATTATCGTTGCAATAAAATTGCTTCTATTTGTTCGAGTTCACAGAGGTTCGAGCTGTGTGGTAGGCAGTATAATGTGGCACCGATCGGCCTCATATAGACACTCTGGTACAAATTAAGACAGTATTCGAAAACCTTCTTGATCGTCTCAATGAAACTTTGGCCGCATCTACGCAACCGATGCAGCCTTTACAGAAAGGTTTGAAAGCTGGAAAATACATCAAGACGTGCTTTCAAGATGCTGTCACGAGGCTCTGTAACGCATCGTCGTTCCATCACGCCAGTACTTGGTGAAGTGTGCAGAAGTCTTCCTCTTTTGGCCCGCTTTAGCAAGCATCATGGTCTGAAGTCTTGCTCTGATTGGCTTATAGATCTGTTTTCCGGTCAGAACGTAAAACACCAAGACATGAAACGTATTGCGTTGTTTTCGTAGCTTGACCGCCCCCAAAGTTGAAAGAAGATACGAGCTGAGATCGTAACCGTCAAGGAGGGATTTGCAACATCACGTGCTTACGAGCGAAGTTACAGACGTAAGTGGATGTAGAAGAAAGTCCCTCCTTTGTTATAGCTTATGTTTATATCATAAGTCCATGACCCTCCTTGCACCTATAGCAAACACTCAGACTGCCCATGAGACTCCGAAGTTCTTGAATGCAACATCAGACACTAGTGTATCCAAAATTTGGATAGATGAAAGAAGTTCAGACGCTTGGTACATTTCGTCAAGTTCTAAAACTCATAAGCGGAACTCACATGAAGTCAAAAGCAGTGCGCCGCATCGTACAGTCCTGTTTTGCTTTCTCGAGATTTCTTACCCCACGCCTGCCGCGTTGGCGGCATGGACCACGTTTCGTAGGAACGGCAGGTATAACACTGGATAATTGAAAGATAAAGATCGAATACATTTTGTATCTTACCGAGTTCAAGAAATAACGACAGGGTGCCTTATTGGATAAGCGCGCGAATAACCATTCGCGTTCTTTGCTTCAGGGCCTTACCGAAGTTTCAAGTCAACCTTCTCTTTTCCCAGACTGTTGTGTAAGCAATGTAGCTGTCAATGTGGTGCCATGTCTTTTTGACACCTATTGTTGCTACCCATCGTTGCTCTGTCCTGCCGATTGCTTCCCGCTCTTCAACTTTAATCTGCTGAGGAGGTCTGCTGCCATCGAGGTGAAGCGAGCTGTACCCATTTAGCTGCTCTTTTGCTCTGGTGAAGACGGAATTCCTGGATTTGCGAACTTGTAGTACATAACGAGTGTAGGGAAGATAGGATCATCCGTCTCCTCTCATGTTGGATCATGGGAGCCGAGATTAAACCGACCACAAGCACATGCAATAATCCAAAACCATTGCTATATTGTTTCGGATTTTCCAAGGACATTTGTGCGATATAAACGACTGCAAACCGACCCTCACAGGCCCTCACTAACCGCAGCTCCCACACCCTCCCCAATCCCTCCTTTACCAACCAACCCCCCACCCAGGTCGGCAATATTATCTTGCAGATCGCTAAGCTCCTTCTCCTCACTAATCTTCTGACTCTTCAGGGTACCTGATACACGTGAGTTACCGGGCCATACAATCCTCGGTAAAGCCTGGTAGAAAGCATACTCTTCAGGCCGTAGGAGGCTTTGTTTTCGCCCATCATATCCAAAGCTCGCTCTTGCGCCTTCTTCTGGTAGGTGTCGAGGTAGCCCCCCACCCAAGCGAAGCCGAGAGCGAGGACGATGAGAGTGAAGAGGGCGGTTATTAGTATTTCATTAGCCATGGTTGACAGTGGGTTGCGGCATCGACCTCAGCGTAAAGTAATGCAACGAGAGATGGACTGGAGCGTTCGAGGCACGGAGTTGAAATGCTGTAGTTTAGAATATATGGTCCACGAGGTATGTCAAGGTGGCAGTTGACCAGTTGCTGAGCATGAAGCTTGTCGTGTTGAAAAGGCGTGACTGGGCAAGCGAGAGCTCAGAATCTCCGGTTGCCTTACGTCATGGGGCGAGGAGGTGTTCGTGTCCGTACCGACTCGGGTATCACTGCAAAGTGCAATAAGAGCGCTTAGGCAAACGAATATATGGAAATGATGAATCTCGGATTATTACTTCACATTCAAAGCGTCGCTTTATCCAATAGTTTATCTGGTGTGCTATCTACTTTCCGCACCCCGATCATCCACCAATATGATTATACGGTGTCGTGGGACGCACCCTTCCACATATGCATATCAATGGTCCAGGATGAGAGGTTATTGTTGCTGGTTGGATCATTCTTTCCCCACAAAAACCGTAGATCTTTCGAATTATTACCTATTAGCAGTCGTATCCAAGGGTATCATTATCACTCCGCCATCACGCTCCCATCCTGCTACGCAATAAACTCCTGAAATATAAGAGCAGAAGCCGGAAGGTATACCTCAACTTGCGATTAGGGATGTCAGTCTCCATATTGACCGGCGGTGTTCTCCCTGGAGAGTGCTGGGGAAGACATCGCGGACGTCGCCTCAAGTAAGGACATTGGAAACCCACTGATGGCCTGGCCCCTGAAACTCGGTAGGCACAAATATATTATGCTTGATGCACACTGTTCATTAACATCAAACGTCACTTGCACTGCAAATTCTTGCATTCGTCTCTCAACATGGGAAAGCATGAGGTCGTCGATTGCCGCAGGTATCCAACGATTCGATGCTGTATTGGGATATATTCGAAAGCAGCGGGCTTGAAAGAGGTTAGCTTCATCGACCGTGAGAGATGTTGTAAAGGCTCAAAAGCCCCATAATGAAGGCAAATTGAATGGATGAATGAGTGACTTACACCTCGGGTCCATGTGACGTAGTCCCCTTGCTAATTTTTGAAGAGATCCATGTGGAGAGGTCTCCTGGGGCAATCGGCATTTAATCATCCCAATTATGCGTCCTGCTACCCGAGTGACCTCTTCGAAATAAAACAAAGACGCGATTAATTGCCCCGCCACTTCATTAAGAGGCCCAGCTCGGTCATATTGCTGCTTCGTTAGGTACTCAAGCTTGTCTAGTTCGTCGACCGCGTCTAGGTCAATTTTGGGACCATTGATCCTCAGGCTGAGGTGGTGGAAGCGACTTTTCATCTCGCTATGTTCTGAGAGAGTGCACTGTATGTATTCGTCCCATGTCCGTTCGCAGTCTAGCTGGTTCTCCACCGAGCTTCTAGCAATCTTCACAAAGGTCTTTACGCCGTTGACCAGGCCAATGCCGATGGAAGGCCCAGGATCGCTGGATTTGGTTTTGACGTCTGGGAAATATCCAGTTCCTATAGATACCAGAATGTCCGGGAAAAGATGACATCTTTCAGGCCAGATGACTTGCCGCTCGTAATCAGCCGCCAGAACTGGATTGTTCAGCTTTAATGCGCCATCTTCGTAGGTATGACCGTTTTGGCTGCAGTAGAAGGCTTTGAAAAACCCTGGAGCTGCAGAAGTAGCCCTTGCAGCCTCCCACACTCGAAGATCTTGCTCCGACTTCTCGAACCTTTGGAATTCGTAGGGAGTCTGCAAACGTGTAGCTCGGTTGTAATTCGCTAATAGCTTAGCATGCTCGTTTGTATCCGTAGTAGTAACAGCGACTTTGCAACGTGATGGTGACTGAACTTGTCGGGATCCACCAAAGAGTAGTTCGCTACCAAAAGATTCCTTTAAGGCATCCTCAAGCCCATGGGTTTCGTAGCGTGAGTGGTGTCTGACCCTGATTAGAGTGCCCAAAAGAGGAATATTGGCGCCCCGACGCGCTTGGAATGCTCTTCTTGAGAATTCCCTGAACATCTTAGTCGCATCTGGTAGTCTCATATTTCTCTCTCCTATTGCCAAGCCTACTATTCCACCACCACTGGTACCCACAATGAGGTCAAAGAACTCTTGGATAGGTATATCCAATCCGATGCGATCTTCGAGAATCTTCAGAACTCGTAGCTGGATCATGGCTCGAATACCTCCTCCATCTAAAGTCAAAACCCTCACTCCTGCCTTGTCGGGCTTCTGGATTATCTCCACCTGTGACCGCCCATTGGTCCGTGAAACTCCGCATATAGGGCATGATTCCACTGCCAAAACATTCTCTCGTGCCTTCCGTCCATGAGAATTAACGCATGCATCACAGACAGCGTGTCCACAGAGCATAGAGTGGATGGGAAACCGGAAAAGACAGCAATAACACACTGTATTACTTATTAGTGCATCCGAGCCATGCAAAAAGTTGCACTTCTTTTGTATGATTTCTTCTTGGTGGATCTCGAAGGCAATGCGGCATTCTGCTGAGTTTCCGGAAAGGCCTTTACGAGAAACTTTAAGTCCAAGTGTCTTGAAAAGGGTTCCGAGATACTTTAGTACAAACTGATCGAACAACGAGCCTAGATCTCCACATTCGTGAAATTGGTATGGAGAAGTTGCCCAGAGTTTGTCTGCAAATATTCTGCCATTCGCCGTCTGATGACCTTTCGTGTGGCGCGTCTTGACGTTAACACACCTTTCACCAGTCTTTAGATGCCTTGCTTCGCATGGCCACTGCCCATCGAAGAACGCTTTCAGTGCCTGGCCGAACTTCTCCCGGTATGCCGGGAATACAGCCTGCGAATTGCCTTTGACCTGCTTTCTTGTGACATCGACCATGATCGCAGATGCAACGAGAGGTGCAACATCTTTGAATAGAGTCATGATATCATTATCTGGTTTGGCTAGTCGATAGTCTTTGATGAGCGAGAATATTGGGTTGATATTCTGCTGGCCCTGGTTGAAAGCAGAGGACGCCTTAACGAAGTCGAAGGGGTCCTCCAACGTTTTCGAGAAATGGTCGAAGGCGAACTGAAGGTACGGATGAAATTGGTCAGAGCTCAGTAAAAGCCTTGCATTTCGCCTCTGTACTTCGCTACCAGCTACTGAAGCGTTGATCTCTTCATACAACCTACTATACTGTCTCCAAACAAGATTCGGTCGAGCTTTGTGTGGAATATAGACAATCCTTACGGACGAGTAGTAGACACGTAGGAGATCCTCCGTCGAATTTATTCGCTTGTCCTTTTCCCGCCAATCCCAGGCCCAGCGTTCGAAAATGGGGTTTTTGTGGACTGCATCCGCGATGGACTTCATGAGGAAGTTCGTTGCTGTGTTTACATCCCATAGTGCCGGATCGGTCCTGTTATCAACCGCGTTCATTACAATAATGCCAAATGGAAGCATAGGTTGATTTGAAGACTTTTCTAGCGCTGTATGTGCCCATCGAATCAATCGCTCTACCGCAGTTTCAATCTCTCTAGTTCTCAAATCAGTACACGCTAGCTCCAACAAGCACATCGAGTACTCACTTTGCGTTTCTCATGACGAGTACCACGATGTCAGAGAAAGTATAAAGAAGCCGTGGATATAAGTTCTCTACAACAAATTGCCGACTTTTTTTCTCCTTATCACAAGCCCACGTGATCTCCCTGGTCGTACCACGGTACGTCTTATTGCTAACGGATTTCCATCCCGTCTCGCTGATTGGTGAATGAGGCGAGTAAGACGGCATCAGCGTGGGAGTTGTGAATTCTGACATGACTTGCAGTCCTGGACTGACGGGAGGCATGGGTGTATTGCTGGGAGACATGCTGGAGAATGGGGAGGCTTTGAAGTTTGAGCCACGGCGAGGATTGTTGTCAGTGTGAGGAACACTGGATTGCCAAGCATCAGATTGAGGCCTTCGTTTATGATTTTCTCTTCTTTCTTTTATCGCTGTAGCTCTGGCAGCCATCGGCTCGCGGCTGCCGCCACCAAGGCCTTCGCAGTCAGCATAGAGAAGAGGTCTGTTACTGTTGAAAGAACAGGGATCCCAATACAAATGGACCTCGCCACTCTGTCGTGATTTCGGAGTCAGCATTCTTACTGGCTTATAAAATGAAGTTTCAAGACATATCAGACGCATCTGAAAAATGAATGGGGTTTCTAGCGATATATGGGATCTGAATGCGACTCTCAAACGAACAATCGTTTTTTAAAACATTAAAAATCGCTATAAATATTCTGCACCTCTACAGTTAGATAATCAGACCCTTCTTAATCGTCTGATACGTGTGTCGTGTTGATGAAAGTCGACTATGAAAGAGAGAAAAGGGGACAAAGCTTCTTGCTAAATATCCCAATTTTTACCAGGTACGCCTGATGTTATGTGAAACGAAAGGGAAAGAAGAACTCGATAAGCCCCTGAAACCAGGTTTGGAGCCTTCAAATCAAAGGAAGGGAACAAAATCACGGAAATACGTACTGTGGGGACATGCTGATTTTGGACTAACCCAACGATTGGCGTTTGAGACTTCTCGCCGCGTTTAGAGCTAGCCAACTTTACAAGCCCTTTAATCAAGGTACTTTTTCCAGCTCCGGTTGTCCCAACAAATGAAATAAGACTTGGGTATTGGCTTGACTTCTGCGGAAATCGGGACTCCAAGGAAGACTGTTCGTATCTTCCAAAATCATGAAACATGAGTTTCCCAGCGTTGTCTGGCATTACGCCAAACCACGTAGTATCTTCGTCCTGTTGATGGAGTCGATTCTGCTCCTCTTGAGATAACGAAGGCTCAATAATTGTTTTAATTTTGTTCGCAAGCCATGGATCGGTCTTCTCATGAGGAACACCGTCTTGAAGCCTTTGATCGGATTTGTCTCGATGAACCCACTGCTCAGCCCAATGGTAGCTGCAGAATTGCGCTCCACAATTTGAGCAATACGCCACCGCAGGCTGCTCGCGACCACACGGCTCGCAAACAGCATAATTCTCACGTGGTCCAGCATTGATGAACTTTGTTCTAGAGGAATTAATACTCCACGGAGGTAGCCTCACCGATCAAGGGCTCATTGAGACGATATCCTGGTATATGAGTAGGACGTTTTGGCAGAGGCGGAGGGTTATCCGGATCATAGGTCCCTGGCGGCACACTGGAGCCCGAATTTCGATCAAGGTATACACTAGAGCTCTCATCAAGGGCAAATATTGCGGGATCGTCAGGCTCGATAGAATCCGCCGCTTCGTTGCTGTTTCTCGCATCGGCTGCAGGAAATTGATATCTAGACTGTCAGTCAACATGCAGGGACCCGAAAACGATTGGTTTATGAGCCTTACCGGCCGGTGCCGCGAAAAGCTGCTCCAAGATCAGCAACACTGATCTGTTTCGCCAGCTCTTCGTCACGCTTAATCTGTTCGGCCTCCCGTGCATCACGCATTCGCCTGAGCCTTGGATACGGTTGAGACTCTCTATTTGATTGTGTCCGTCTCAAGTCCTCTGAGGAATTGTGCTGCGCAATGGCAGCAAAGCCATCTTCCTGGAGCCGCAATGCTGCCTGGAGCCGCATTTTGAGTAGCGATCCATTGGCTGTATCGTTAGGTCCAGCTGGGCCAGCTCTGCCCAGAGTGGATGCTTGCGTGGGAATGCTGCCATCCCCAAGGCGGACTTCTCGATTTAGGTTGCCTGTTGATCTAGTCGAGCGGTGTGTCTACCTGAAATCAATGATGATGTAGATACACGCAGTCAACAAGCTGAACGTACTCGGACCTGCCTTAAGTTTGTCCCAGAGTCTAAATCTTCTCGCGTAGTTGGAGATACTTCTGGCCCGGTAGGTGGAGGTGATACCATGAAGCGCCATGGTGGTGCTATTGGCGGGCCAGCATCCTGATTTGGTACGTAAGGGATTGGTTGGGTGTCCGGTAATGCAGCTGGCGGATTTATCGATTCTCGTGGATATGGTGCTATGGGATAGGGCGCTGGAGCATATGGTCTGTCCAACCAAGCTGGATACGGCTGCTGGTTTTGTCTAGCCGGGACATTGCCTGGTAACTCTGCTTGCGCATACATTTTCACGAAGGCAGGATGAGGGGTCCCTCCAGCACCCGGCTGAGGCTCCTCCACATTATTGTACGCGGTCGAGAGCGTTCCTCATGAAAAGTTTAGCCAGCAAATGGTGGTCACTAACAACCTTTGTCATCAAGCCAACATCGACATACTCGATATGTCATTGGTGAGTCTGCGCGGCTAACGATGGCTTGCATCTTCTTCGACAATTTGGGAACGCCAAAAAGGTCACCATTCACCAACATTGAACAGCGGAGATATCTAGCTCAAGCGAGTTGTCAAATATTGATTGATGCGAATCCCTTGTATGACAAGCAGGAACGAAAGTCCATATTTCCCAAAATTGAATAAAAAAAGGATCTCTTTCGCGACCGGGAGGGGGGAAAACGTACGAGGAGCGTGGGAGGCGCACCCGAAAAGTAAATGGAGAATTTTAGTGAGAAGCTTTGCCCCTTTTACTCTCTCTCATAGTCAGGTGATCCAAAATTGTCTAATTCTCTAAATGTAGGTGTGTGTAGACTGTTTTTAGAAACAATTCATGATAATTGTAAATTTGAAAGTCTCACTATGTTTGCATGAGAGAAGTCGTATAAATTCCTATTTATTTTCTGGGTGCATCTGAAGTCGAACCGTCACCTTCCCAAAGCGCTTGTCCCCATCAGAGTCGGGAATCTCCTGATCTTATCGCAGAATATGTACTTCAAGTCTTGCGTACGTTTTGCAATGTTGCTGGTAGCGCCCAGAGAGATCTTTGATATCACTGAAATAGTTTTGAACAGATAGCTTGCTTTCTTCGGTTGTGAACATCGACCAAAGCTGCGAATGGAATTGAGGTATGTTCACGGTGCCGTGATTCACTTCACTTACCTCCGCAATGTGCAGCAATTTGAGCTTCTCATCTTAAGTTTAGGATATCTCTGTTACGGCTTAGTGACTCTTTGAGAAAGACGCCTCTTTTTCATTTACATATGTAGAGTTCCATTGTCCCGGTCTTTTTCAACAAGAAATACTAACGTCTCTAAACATCCTCCCCCAATTTTCCCTGTATACCAACACCACTATCGTCTTGCAGTGTGAATGCCCCTCTAGCAGGCAAACCCACAGTCCATGTCATTAACCAAATATCCAGGCGTCTGAGCAGTACCTCCCATGGTGCATCTAGAAGTATCAATATTCGCCCACTTATCGGTTCCATACGCAAAGGTGATGTGTGTCATGCCCAATGAATTTTTATCTATATAACGAGCGACTTCCATTGTAAACGGTAGCTGACTATCAACGCTGACGGAGGGGCTAAGTTCAATTCTGTCCAAGTGCCCGATCTGAACGTGATTGGCATCTTTCAGAGTTACTTCCACGGCAAATTGGCTGCTGTACATAAGCCCCGTCTGTGTGTATAGGGTGACGTGCATGCCGCAAGCACCTGTTGCGTAGTCGCGAGCTGCGAGGTCTGAGTCCCGAGTTGCGAGAGCTGCGGTGGTTGGGAGGACGACGCTGGAGATGGTGGAGAAGAAGGTCGCGAGAGTCGCGAGAGTGGCGATAGAGAATGAGAGGAACTTCATGATCGGAATTGAGAACGTGAGAAGGTAGCACTGTCGACACTAAGGAATGAAAAGTATGCTGAAGGATCAAGAGTTTTTGAAATAGGCTGCTGTGAACACTGATCTTTGATCTTTGCTGAGATAAATGATGAAGATATTCGCATGCTGTTGGCAAAGGAAGGAAATCCATCGACCTCTTATACCTCTTCGTAATTCGCTTGAATGATGCTTTTGCTGCGCCTTCCAACATTCATCGATCGACTCTCATTCTATTTATTCTCTTCTTGGTATGTGTTAGTCGTCAAATTAGGCCGAAATTCTTCAAACCCGATTGAAATAGGAAATTGTCTTGTTCACTGCCGAATAGCTCAAGTATCTAAGAGGTTGTTCTATTGTCGCTATTTGTTATGTTGGCTTTTGAGAGTACGCAGATTGGACACAATCTGCTAGCTCAAGTCGAGTATCCTTAGCAAGTCGTCCGGGTTTCAGCTGGTCGAAGTCGTTGGGTAATTTAATTATATTAGGTTCGATTCCTAACAGCGCTGGTACAATGATGTTGTGGTTTCTGCCGGGGGTTGGAAAAGCTCCGGGGCCTATGCGAAGCATATGGGCACGAACATGTTTAAAACATGTTTATTGACTAATCAAATGAAGTTAGTCAAAACATGTTTTAAACATGTTTATTGAAGCATGTATTAAACACAGGGGTAGCAACAGGGGGTATATATTTATAGTATCAACTAAAGTGGCTGTTCCATGAGCACGTGACCATCGATGGAGCTATTCAGAAAGTGCTTCAGCACCTCATCGTTCGAAGGATTCAGCCTAGCCACAGCCAATTCCTCCTGTAGTAGTTTATCCTTCATTTCATATAGCTTCTCCTCATCAATTTCAATGCTCTGTGTATAGCGAAGCTTCTTTTGTAGGTCCTTCGGCCGATTAAGCGTTGGTTCGTTCATGTAAATATACTGTTTTAATCACTGCGGTAGATAGTGGTTTAATTGCTGGTGGTAGCATCGTTTGAACTAGTGCAGCTGGCCCATTGCAAGGCCTGTTGATGCAAGCAGTGCATTGATTCAGATGAGCCTGCTGACGACTGGTTCCGGACGCCATTTGAAGGTGACAGTGTAAGCACTTCACTGCAGGAATGATTCGGTTTGGTAGGATTATGCTCTGAAAGACAACAGTAACAGCCTGATTGCGAGGTTTGCCACCGCGTTGAGGAGGCATGGCTAGTGGTAGGAAGATAGATCTACTCCATACTCGTATGGAGCAATGGTGACAGCGAGGTCAAACCCCCCGAGCTAAACCAGCTGGGTTTAGCTTGCTTACATAATATAAAACCAATAAACAAACATGAATAAACCGCTAACGAGTTTTAAACACGTTTATTGTAGAATAAACGGTTTTATTCTACTCCTACACGGTACTTTCGAGTTAGTTTTTAGTGTGTCAACCGAGCATAAGCGGCCTAATTTTAAATAAATAAACCACCATGCCTCATAAGAAGAGATTTACAAAGGGAACAGCTAAAATGGAAGCCTCGCGAGTCAGCAAGTCAGATCGTCAGCAAATTCATCCGGCAATTAGATCTGCAGCAACGGTCCTGAGCGAGATCTCGGGAAACTCTTTACTTTCTATAGGAAAATCTTTAGATCTCAAGCCGAATACAGTGCATTATATAGTCAAAGATGCAGAGAAGAAAGCTGAAGATAACAACCGAAAGCTTCTTGATCAACGCAATTTCGAAGACGCCTCGCGATCAGATAGATCTTGCATTCGGGAGACAGCGTTGTCCCTGTCCCAGCGTCTAATCGATCCAGATAACAGAGTCTCGGGGCCATAGTCATAGATCAAAGTCACGCTCTTCTCATCGATCGTATCGCTTCGGCGTTGCTCAAGATGAACGATATCGTTGACTTCAGAACGTTGATGAGAGGTAGAGAAGTTGCGAAGGCAGTCTATATACAGTAATGTCAGAAGAGATGAAAGGGGGGGGTACAGGATTTTGATGAACCTACAAACAAACAAACTGAAACCTCTGAGCCATGTGATCTGAATAGCTTCAAAATTTACGAAGGCAGCGACAGCGATAATAGTAATTCTGATGGGGATGAGGCGGTGGATAGGCCCAAATTTGTATGTGGGAGGTGCGGGGTTCCCGCTTATGCTCGGTTGACACACTAAAAACTAACCCGAAAGTATGATACAGATACTTGATTTTATATGAGCGGCTCACCAAAATGAAGTATCTTTGGAGTCAATATGTTTTTCGAAGCTGATTTACATTTGCAACTACATATCAAATTTGAAACACCCCGTAGAAGCCTCCATCGTTTGGAGCTTCCTGCTGATGTTCGGATAGAGGCTCAGCCGAAGCTTCACCCTCTCCATCCCCTCTACCTCCTCGACCTAGCTCTCTACCTCTACCTCCGCCCCGCGCCCTATCTTCCCTACCCCTACCCCTACCCTTCGCTTGTGTTTGCCCTAGCTCTTGCTCAGCCCGTTGTTGCAGATGCGCTTCAACGCGTTCCTATTGGCTTGATTCGCGTTGAGTAGAGTTCTCTAGCTGTTGTTCACGACGTGTACGAGCTGCAGCTGCAGTTGAACCAGCTGATCTACTTCGAAGTCTTGCAGTAGATGAACTTTGCACTGATAGTAGTGAATCGATGAGTTTCGAAGCTACCTTCGGTTCATTGTTTGCACTCACTATTCTAGCTGATTTGGTGAAACGTCAGTGAGAATGCACGTCCTTCAGCTTCAAAATGTAGGACGCCTCGCTATAAGTTTGAGCTTGAATTCGATGACCCTTGAATCGGCGTGTAGTCTCTTTTGCCCGACAGGACTCGTAGATTTACCACCTCTATCACCCTTCAACCAAATTTTATCCTTGATTCCCCGCTTGTTTTTGCTCGAGCGTTTGATATTGAGCGCGTAATCGTGAGCTCCAGCCCATATATTGGCGGCGACGATGAGCTCCTCGTGACTCACATAGAGCTCACTCACCGGAGGGGGTGCAAGATTCATGGCGGCGATGAGGTAGGGTTGGGTGGTGGGTAGGTAAGTTGATGAAGGACGCGTGCGCGTTGCTATGATTATCTAGCCGCTAACCCCAGTTGGGTAACCGCTAAACCTATCTGAGGGGGCGTATATGTAGTGAGCAGGGGGCGTAGCTGTAGTAAGTAGGGGGCGTCGATGTAGTAAAAAGGGGTGTACGTTTAGTGGTAACCTTAAATAATGTAAGGTCCTCGGTATTCCGTAGAAGGGTCCACCTAGCACTTGTCTAAACCTAGCACTCGTACAGCCCTATAGGGCTGATAATCCACATTTCATATTTTATTGCTACCAACGTATAATTCTTCAACATATCAGCAAAACGATGGCAGCCACCCCCCTATGTCCTTCATACCTTCTGAAGATACCGAACTTTCACAGGAAGAGCGCATAACGCTTGCTCAAGCCCGTTGGAATGAGGCTACAGCAGCCAACGAAAATCCTTCCAAAGCAAAACTCGCTCGTCAACATGACATACCAAAGAGTACTCTTACGGATCGAATCAATGGTCGAAAGGCTGCCTCTGTACGCAATCAGCATTTTCAAAGACTTAGCTCCGAAGAAGAAGCAGCTATATGTGACTGAATTCTACGTCTTCAGGCAGCAGGTCAACGATCTACTACGTCTAGGCTCTGAGCTCTTCACTTCGGCATCAATGACAGCAAGCTCTAGACAAAAGAAGAAGAAGCAGCTGATAGTCAAGCTACGGGTCAGGCAGCTGAAGCTGAAGCGGAAGCAGGATCAGGATCAGGACCAGGATCAGGATCAGAAGCAGAGGAATAACGTGATATCTATAACTGGCCAATCGCATGCGTATCAGAAGGGCCCCAAAGAGGTCCTATTAGCTACGTAGTTCACCTAAAACGAATCGTTTGAAGCAATAAAATATAGAATGTGGATTATCAGCCCTATAGGGCTGGACGAGTGCTAGGTGGACTCTATGTCAAGACCATTAAGCGAGATCACCAAAAAATTCACATCTGGTCACTACCTAAGGCCTCGACTGTGCATACAGGTTGGCTAAATGGTTTGAATGTGAGAGTTGCAGTCCGCATATGCCGCGCATATACTGAAAAGAAAATCAGCTCAAGATCCGTGCAATGCAAATGTTGAAGACGATGAGAGAATTGATGATGCAGAAAACGCACGAGATAGATAACGTGAGCGATAGCTTGTGAATGAGCATGTTTTGTGCATATGCTAAGTATATGCCTGTTCTGTCCTCTGGCTATTTTAGCCTAACAGTATCAATTCTTGAGCTCATGATTAGCATATGCAGAAAGCTGAGCCGGGGTTGGAATAATTTTGAACTCATGGTTAGCATATGCAGAAAGTTGAGTCGGGGCGGCCCTGGCTCAAATTTTCCAACCCCCCGCCAGCTGTAACCCCCAAGTCGTCCATCATGATCTACCTTACGTCCGTACTTCGCAAAGCATCGCGGAATATAGAGAATACGCTAACATCATCATTTCGGCACCAAAGATAGAAAGAAGACAGCAAACCTCGAAGTCCGTAGAATCCAACACAACCATCTCATCATAATAGATCGGGTTTCAGTTGCCGTAATTTTCGAGGCTCACCCACAAGAATATGGATACTCATAATATATCCTGTGGACTTGCTCCAGATACGCAAATCTCTACGGCTTCAAAGCTCATTATAACTAGAGCGCAGTACCGCCTCCGTTATCACACCGTCAATAGTGAGCATTTCGATAAGGTTGTTATCGGTGCAGCAATATTTCAGTCCTCGATGCTATCTGACTTGGGAGAGACTCCCAGGATTTTGTTGCTCAAACAAAGCACACATGAGATCTATTATCCGAATGTCTTTGAGGTTCCTAGTGGCAATGTCGATGACAACGACATCTCTTAAGCACGCACTGGCCAGGGAAGTCGAAGAAGAGACGGGCCTCAACGTTAGTCGCGTCATCGCTGAGCTCCCAACTTCTTGTACCAGACAGAGAAGCAGGTGCCAAGTGGTGATGGAACAAGCGCAATCCATCCGGAAATCATGCGTACAGCTCAACTTTGTGGTAGAAGCCGAGGCCGACGTAATACACGTCAATCCAGACGAGCACTCGGTCAGTGGGCTACCAGGAGGTACGTCGAAGGTTTGGAGACGACAGACGGCACGCGGAGCGTCTTTGCGAATGCTTTGACATGGAAGGAGTCTTACATTGAGTGGTTCTGGGAACTAGTAAATAGGATTTCTCTGATCTTCTAGCGAATGTTGTAAACCCATTGGCATAAGGCCGTAAGGTTTTATAACGTCCATACAACCATGCTAGTCGTCAGTTGCCCTTGCAATATGCATTGCTTTTGTTTCCTACACATGGTCCAAGCCTTTTAAAATCTCTTCTGTGGTAGACACATTGCAGAATTCTCCATTCAGGCTCGCCAAGTGGACTGCGTGTACCAGCTCACCGTCGAATTCCTCTTTTCCAAAGGTGGCCGTAGCGTCCCCCACCAGGATGACTTCTCCAGGAGTCGATACTTCGTAGTCGCCATCTTGAGCAGGGTAATCCAGGACCCGCAGGTTTCCAGCCATCCTCACTGTCGTACTAACACAATGGTCTGTCGTCAAGCCACACACAACCAACTTTGTTATCTCGCGCTCGCGAAGGATCTTTTCGAGGTCTGTACCGATGAAGGCGGAGTTAACCGTCTTTGATAGTACAGCCTCATTGGGGAGAGGAACAGCGTAAGGTTGAAAAGCAGCGCCAGAGCATGACGGGTGAAGTGGTGAACGATGTGGTATTGAGTGATGGCGGACATGAATTGTTTGGGCGCCAGGGGCTTTGCGAAAGGCAGAAAGTAGTCTACTGACGTTGGACTCGAAGGAAGGGGTAGAACGCGCTGAGCCCCAGTACGTTGGGTGATCAAAACCCTGTTGGATGTCAACCAGAAGCAAAGCGGTTTGAGAGTGAGCCTTGGCCATGTTGTTCTGAGGCAGGTTCGTTGATTGTTGTTCGTTCACGGGACTGGGGAGCATTTTATATGTCGGCGAAAGCAGTCTTTGTCGCAACCAGTGCACGATCCAAACTTGGTACTGTTACTCTGGCGTCTGCGTTGTGCAAAAAACAGCCTGAAAAAAAAAACAGAAGTCTTCTGTTGAAGATGGCTCAGGATGCAAAGTAAAGCAATGAATCCCGTGATGGTCTCTTTGTAGCAAAGAAGTCAACCGAGGGAATCGAAGAGTCAGACTCAGGGGCTTAGGTAGACTCCGGCTGGGGACGACCCACTCACAGCCCTACTCTTAGGTACCTAGCTTCCCGCACCTGTACAGGCTACAGTACTCGTACATTGGGGGATTGGGGGCTAGGCCCGCTAACCGCGGGGCTTGAGCGACCAGCTTGAGAGTCGACAACAAGGCTGTGTCAATGGCGATAGCTCGCATATGAGCTGAGTATACTCAGCCGAGCTTCCATTATCCTCCAAATCAAGTGCGAAGCATTCAAAACCCAGTGTTGGCCCTACAAGTGCGATTGTCAGGCTCAGCATCTCTCTTTGCTATAGTCTGGATGAAGCTTCTCGAGAACGATCCAGTCACACTTACTCCTATTCCATACCTTCATTGAGCGCTTCGTTACTTTTCTGAGCCATTGCACCTCGCCCTTTTCACTCACGAGCCTTCCAGGAACGCCTTCCCGCCTTCCCAAGCAACAGACTCAACAACAACTGGCAGGGGCTACCACAGGCACGCGCCTGCTAGCTTTTAGCTGAGAGCAGCTGCGTATCTCAACATGAGTCGTGAGTCTTCATCTTAACCATTCCGCTCGTTTAGCAAGCTCCTATGGTCTATATTCTTATCCTGTTGCTATTAATTCCTTAGACAATGAAGCATGGCAAGCACAATGGGTGAGCGCTGTTACGAGCTGTGTGAAATGGACACAGAAATCTGTAAACCTGTCATGAAGCATCATGTTCTCATAGGCTTCCCAGTGTTAGCACATCACATTACGGGGAGCATATCATGGATTTGTCATGCTGACAGTAATTCTCGCATCTAGTTTCCAACATGTTCAACAAGCTGCAAGGCCAACCAAACAGCTACGACAAGAAGTTCGTCAACCCTATCCCAGGCTTTGAAGATGGGTCTAATGTTGGCGCAGATCCCAATACAAATTCGGGAGGACACTGGGCGCCGGTACCTATGGAGTTGTACGCGAGGCTGAATGTGGTGGGAAGAAATACGCAATAAAAATCATTCTCAAAAAAAACGTCAAAGGCAATGAGCAGATGGTTTATGATGAGATGCTGTTGTTACAGAGAATGAAGCACCCTCACATTGTGCGGTTCCACGACTGGTTCGAGTCAAAGGTATACTGGGCTTAACCCATTATCAGGCTTCTAGATTCTAATACTCTTTCGCTAGGACAAGTATTATATCGTCACGCAATTGGCCACCGGCGGAGAACTCTTTGACCGAATATGCGAGTATGGCAAGTTTACAGAAAAGGACGCTTCCCAGACGATACGACAGGTCCTTGGAGCAGTGGACTATCTCCATTACAACAATGTCGTCCACCGAGGTTTGATCCGCACCAATTATATTATGCTTCAGTCATTGATAATTTCTAGACTTGAAACCCGAAAATCTTCTGTACGTGACGAAAGACCCGGATTCGACCCTCGTCCTCGCAGATTTCGGGATCGCCAAAATGCTCAACGCCAAAGACGGTATGCTAAGCACAATGGCTGGCTCGTTCGGCTATGCTGCACCTGAGATCATGCTTAAACAAGGCCATGGCAAGCCGGTCGACATGTGGTCCTTGGGTGTCATCACATACACGCTTCTATGCGGCTATTCTCCGTTCCGTAGTGAGAATGTTGCGGACCTAATCGATGAGTGCAAAAGTGGCCATGTCGTATTCCATGGGCGCTACTGGAAGGATGTTAGCGAAGACGCTAAAAGATTCATCACAGCCCTCCTGCGACCGGATCCCAACGAAAGACTCACTAGTGAAGAAGCACTGGACGACGTTTGGATAAGTGGAAAGACAGCAACAGATTTCAACCTACTACCAGAATTCCGAGCTTACATGGCGAAAGCACGACTAAGGCGCGGCATCGAGATCATCAAGCTTGCAAATCGCATCGAGTCGCTCAAGATGCAGGAGGAGGACGAGGATGGTGGTATAGCTCCAGTAGACATACCCGCCGATGCTGGCGAAGCGGCAGGTCAGGCGTTGGCAGCCAGAAGTACCGATCATGGTCTAGCAACAAGCAACCAGCCGAAAAAAAAGAGTCTGACAAATGTCGCCAAAGGTGCTATTTTCCGAGAAGTTGTTCTGGCAAAGGTACGAGAAGAGAAAGGAAAAGCAGAGCGAGAGAGGGTTGAAAAAGCTGCTGCGGAGAGTGCAATGAGAGCCAAATCGGGTGGGGGATGAGCCACTGTCTGTCCTTTTGCCACTTTCCGTTCTCATTCAGCAGCCAGGCTTTAAAGGGATGGTTACGCATGCCCCCTAAGCCTTATTCTGCCCGAGTCGTTGATACCAGATTAGTGTTACATTCATCATTATGATACGCCCTTGATCTTGATGCACAGCCCTCTTATGACAGGATGGAAACCCCGGGCCTACCTGAATGTTACTTGTCTATAATTCCGGAAAGCTTTGTGCTTGAGGTAACGAATAATGCCCTCAAAAGCCATCGCCATGCTGAGACTCATGGTCTGCTCGTAGTCTCGTTTCCACAAGGGGATCCTGGTGGATGAGCCGACCAATGTAGATTATGCCTTGCGTGATCCTTTACTGATCCTACAGAATGCAGGTCGTTCGACCCAACCCTAACTTTGATGTCCGATTCTCAAGACCGAGTTCCAAGGCACAATGGTGGAACTATTGCCCGAAAATCGGAAAAGGGGTAGGACCAAGGTAGATCAAATGGCCAAAAGAGGTCAGAACAGAGCATGACCAGTGATCAAGTTGCGAGAAAGGTTTGTCGTTTCAGGAGTTACCTACCTTGTTCGACACTTGATGCATATAACCCTAACCCTAAATCATGAACAATCGTAAAGGTACCTAGCCCCATTGCTTCAACCTAGTGTCATGTGAGACCTGACCCTGTTCTGGGTTTCGGGGCTACCAGTAGTTGTCGATCACCCGCCGAGCCGCAAAGTCGTTGTTCATGGATGACAAACACGGTGAACAACATTACAAGGGAAGCGCAGATTGCGTATGGTATGGGCACAAGGTGTTGGTCCCCAACGGTCAAAGAAGTGCTTCCTAGATCTTAGAGCCACATTTGATCCTACCGCAAATCTCTCCCCAGTTCACCGTTGTACATATCCGTCATGCGGTCTCGGAGAATTACAGCGGCGCTGACACCATACGTGTGCCCTTCATGTATAAGATCATTGAGGTTGAAGGCGAGAACATATACTACAGCAGACTCGACACCAGACATCTATGATGTCGTTTGTGTAGGTGGTGGACCAGCTGGATTGAGTCTTTTGACAGCACTACGTATTTGGACCTCACCTCTCCAATCACACAAGGAGGGAATCTGACCGTCGTTCCAGGAGCCTCTCCCAAAACTTCTTATCTCCGCCTGGCCCTTGTCGAATCTCAACCCCTCCCCCCCTCCCTCAACTGGTCTCCTCCCCCAAACCACTTCTCCAACCGCGCCTCCTCCCTAACCCCTTCCTCCCTCTCCTTCCTTTCCAAGATTGGCGCATGGCCCTACATTGACCAATCCCGCACCGAACCCTACCACCACATGCAAGTTTCGGACGGCCTCTCCGCTAATTCTCGTATTTCCTTCTCGTCTCCTTCCCCCGGGGGTCCTATTGCCACCATGACCGAGAACCCAAATCTTACGCGTGGGTTGCTTCGACGGTTGGACGAGTTACCTCCAATCTCCGTCTTCGATAAAACTTCTGTCTCCTCAATCACCCTCGGGGCACCCCCATCCCCCTCACCCTCTCCTTCGGAAGTCAACCTCTCCTCCTACCCCCACCTCACCTTATCCAACTCACACACCCTAGCCGCCCGCCTCCTCGTCGGCGCCGACGGTCTAAGCTCCCCTGTCCGCACTTTTGCAGGCATACCTTCTCGAGGCTGGGACTACAATCGTCACGGTGTTGTCGCTACTGTAAAACTCGCACCTGAGAAACTCGAGAGCAGAATGACAGATAAAGCAATCGCTTATCAGCGCTTTCTGCCCAATGGGCCAATAGCCCTACTGGCGCTGCCGGACGGGTGTGCGACGCTGGTGTGGAGCACGACACCGCAGCAGGCAGCACAGCTCAAGCAGCTGAACGGAGAGGACCTTGCAGCTATGATCAATGCAGCGTTCCGCCTCGAGATTGTCGACATAGACTACATGTCCACCATGCAAAGCGGACAAGTCAGTGAACTCGAATGGCGCCAAAGCGTCACAGGCGCCAAAGATTCAGAACGAGGAATTCCGCGGCGCGTCACAAGCGTCCAAGAAGGCTCTATAGCCTCCTTCCCCCTACGAATGCGCCACGCAGACACCTACACCAGCGAGCGTATCGCCCTCATCGGCGACGCCGCCCACACCATCCACCCTCTCGCCGGCCAAGGCCTCAACATGGGTCTTGGGGACGTCGAAAGCCTAAGCCAAACCATCGAGTACGCGGCCACGCACGGCGCGGATATAGGCACTGGGTTGAGTCTCGAGCGGTATAATGCGGAGAGGTGGGTTAGTAACAATCGCATGCTGGGGGTGGTGGATAAGTTGCATTGGCTTTATTCTGTGAGGTCGGGGCCGGTGGTTGGGTTGAGAGGTCTGGGTTTGAGGGCCGTGGATAGCGTAGAGCCGTTGAAGCAATTCTTCATGGGTCAGGCTGGTGGGGCGGCGAGGGAAGAGGGCGTGGGTAAGGGTAAGGGGAGGGGGTGGTTGGAGGGGTTGCTAGGGCAGGTGCAGGGGGCGGGCAGGCAGTAGGGTTCATAACCTGGGGCTGAGGTTGATAGATGCCATTACCACCTCTGAAACGGTAATTTTCCAACGGGCCGGCCAATAGAGCAGGCGGGAGAGGCATGCATGGGGTCAAGGGAACCGAATCCGATAATTGCGAGAGCATGGCTACGCTGGCGGACGCTGTGGAAGTACGGTGATAGGCGGAGAACGGTGAGTTGGAGCGGTTAGTCCCGCCGGGGGGGCAGGGGGGGGGGATTAGTCGATGGTGGGAGAGCTGTGGCGGGCGATTTGGTGATGATGAGGTATGCGAATTTTGCGCTGGTTGGAGGAGGGTGGGTGAGGCAGAGATCAGGGTTGAAAAGGGGTGTTTGGGTTGTGTGTGGTGGTTCAGAGATATGTATATGTGGTACATTGTGTATATTGTTTCATCTGAACCGAAGGACTAAAGTAATGCAGAGATATTTCTGGAATTCATGAGATCGAAAAATTGTATAAGAAAATCGTGGCATTGACAAGGAGGTTGGCAGTTGAGAGCTGTCGTCATGCTCTAAGTGTGTAGTATAGTTGACAGTGATAAGAATCCATGAGGAATGAAATTTACGACATGTGCGAAGGCAGAAAACGCAGTGCAGATTGCGGTGTATTTGGAAAAAACGATGCTGAATTCCATAATTGACAGGCTACTTGGAACGATACTTTCCCACCTTTCATCCCACGCTTTCAGACTCGCAATCATCAGTTTCGTTTTTATATAGCCTTCTCCGTCACGCTGGTGTGGTTCAGGTATAGCGCTCAATCTTGGATATGCCTCTTCCGGGTTTTGTCATTTCCATCTTAATTTAGCTAGCCATGACCAGGCAGACCGTCGATTGTTCGCTTTGCTGGTATTATCACTTCCCACTAAGCTCAGCTTCTCCTCTCGTCCGAAGTCGTGAACTACGGCGCCTGGGCTGCTCAGAGTAGGAACGGAGACGAGAGTCAATCCTGTCCGAACGAGGCTGTCTGATCCTTTGCCTTGGACGTGGAGATGGACTGCGAGCTTCAGCATCCGGCACAATCATACGGAGATTTCGAAGATCCTGCTTGTGTTCGTCCTTGAGTCGCCCGCTCGGTTCGTAAGGCTCTGTCCGCATCCACGCTGACCACCTCTTGACAGCCGTGATGGCAGCTGGTGTTGATTTCTCAAACCACTCTTTGTGGGCTCGATGGCAGGTTTTGCACTTCAATTCCTTCCTCCGAAATTCCCGAAGCTCCGCCTGAACTATTGCTTCAACCCGAAAGACATGAGGTATTCGCTGCCTGACCTCTGGTGATTTGGGATACACTAGTTCTGGCTCGTGACCGCATTGCTTTTTCCACTCCCGAAGGCGAACCTCTATACTGCGCGTTGTGACGCCTATCTTTATATGCCCAAAATTCACTGGGAACCAGTATATGTAAATGAACCCATCTTTAGCTATGTCCCGTGGCGAGAGATCTTTCATTATGACGCCTTTAATCAAACTCACTGTATCGATCTTGTTCTTGATCTTTGCGTCATATGGCACAAGACTTCGAATAATTGTCTTTATCCCGCGATTCCTCTGAGGACTAAATTCGATGTCCACCGGGCGGTTCGTTGAGAGCTCCAAATCATCTACGGTTCCTGAGATCTGTTTCACCTTAAGTTCCTGTTTCACTTCAACTGTCGAAGTGTGAGATCGGAGATCCCTATCGGGTAATTTCGGTTCATTGATACCCTGAACAGAACCAGAAAGCAAGCTTTCCCAGGCTTCCGCCAGATCTATTGCTTGGTCTTGGTGATTACGCTGGCAAAGTATGAGACAGGCTAACAGCTTGAGTTTCTTTGCATATATCCCTGCATCGTAACAAGGATCAAAGCCAACAAGACGATATAGAATTGTATGGACGTTTTTCCAATTCGACTTTGATATGCTGCACTTGCACCTAGATCCTTTTCGGGTCAATCCAACGCATGTAGGCTTGACCACAGTAAGGTCAATATCAAGCTTTTTTGCGAGACTTTCAAAATTCAGAGAAGACGGATCTTTGGCTGCTGTGCTCATCTGGGCAAGTTCGGCTTGACCGCCTATTGCATCATGCCTGTAGGGGCCAGGCCGCAGACTTGTAGTTCTTGAAGACTTTTCCTTTTTCGAGTCGTGTTTGAGGTCCAAGACAATGTTAACATTCCGGACTTCTGTGTCGTTCCTCAGGTTAATGGCATCGTCTGCGATCCCTGGTACTACAAGCCGTGGTATATTTACAACACCAATAAGTTTTTGTCGTTCCCTTTTGATGATCAAAGTATTGAGCGTTGACTTATGCTCCGCACTGATTGAATGCTCACGGTGGCTACTCATAGCACGCTTCTCATGGGAGAACCAGTCCGCACTCACAGCCAAAAAAGGAGAGCCGTCGTTTTGGACTCCAAAGGTTACCAATGGAATGGGTATTTGCGATGGAGCAGAGATCCCATCAAGCGACTCTTTGCTCGGGTCGCAGACCATCTTCCTCGCATGAAAGGTCTTCTCAGTATGGGTACGTTGGTCATGAGTCGTACTTGGCCCACTGCCATGGTTGCAGGGTATTTTGAGATGGAGAGCAGCGTCGGCTGATTCGCTAAGGGAACCCCCCTCGATTCTTACCATTTTCCCTTCGTGTGCTGGGCCGACGCTTGTAGGTTCATCGCTTTCTTTCAGATCTCGAGTCGAGGCTCTCGCTGTCAACAAAGTATGGGGTTCCATTCTTTCCTCGGTGGTGGGTCGGAACGATCGCACGACTTCGTGATTCTTTGAGCTTTCTTGCTCTGTGTCGCCGTTCGCCTGATTACCGTACGGTATCGGAGGATCAGTGGCATTGGCCATTTGACTGTCACTGGAAGATGATGCGCAAAGGTACTGGGTATTGCTCAGCCGTTGTACTGAACAGCAAATCATGACGTTTTCAATTCGTAAAGAGATGAAATACCCACTTCTTCGTGGATTTTACAACAAAACCGCCGCGTCTCTCCTTGTTCAAGCTGATCGTCAAAGAAGCGGGCAGCGCTTTGGGCGGGGGGTGTTCCCAAGTTGGTGTGATTTGAATCAATGCTCAACGGGCGTTGTGCGTTCATAAAAACATTGGCGTCTTGAGTGAGCCTATTGCAGCCCTCGCCTCGTCCGCAGTAGCAGAATGCTTTCTGACCTCGGAATATGTCGTTCTGCTTTCTCTGTTATAATACCCAATACCATAGGTAGTAAAGAAACTTTGACTCGATCGGTGGATCGATGAACTTATTCGATCAACGGAGTATGCATTGTGCACAGCCTTGCCCCCAACCTCAATCCGCAGATTGTGGGACGACTTCTGGCCCATCAGAGTCCAGGGAACGCATCCTTCTGCTGCTTTGGGAAGGTCACATGCAGCTGTGCCGCAGAAGGCGCTGAACATGAGGCTTCTGTTGTTTCAGCTGCCTGCGACCTGCCTTGCCATTCCAAGATCTTCTTACCTATGAACGGAGCATACCATTCTTAGCTCGATTCGCAGACTTTACGAATTACGGCACAGTAGCGAGATATCAATGATATCGGCCGGAGTGGACAATTGTTGTCTTCGCCAATCCGTCGCTAGCAAAGACGGCCCGAGGCAGCAAAGAAGCTACATTCCGAATCTGTCATGAAAACCAATAACCTTGGCCCCAGTTAAAGACTTCCCGCTTCTTCGACACACAGCTGAACTTTCGAAAAGCCAACCAGGTGCGGAAAATAGTCGTATTAACCCTTTTCTAAGATCCGAGGCGCACTGGATTCGGGCCTTCACCTATGCAGCACTGCAGGCAGTAGGCACTAGGTAGCCAGCCCTTTTGGTCTGGTCCCGAAGTTTACTCATCAACACTATTGTTAGATGACACCCTCCAGGTGGCTGATTAAGGAGTAAGAAGATCTTGTAGAGCGGCATCGAGAATTCGTAAAATGTTCGCGTAGTTTCTTGGACCTAGTGAGGATATGTAGCTGTAAACGCATAGAAGGATTTGCAGTCGCCTGAGAGCAACCATTTCGCGGGAGGGGGGAAGCAGTGGAGAGCAGGAAGAACCATGATATCGTGAGTCATGAAAAGGACGCGAAGATGGTTTCAAGGTAGACATGCGAAGAGAAAGGTAGTTTTCTGGGTTCTCACAAGCAAGTACAGTATCAGGTACTCCATAATCAGGCAGCCTCGCCCACAGCTAACCAGACCCTCAAATTACTCGCGCGCGTTGATCACCCGCGTCGCGGGACGATAGGGCGGAGCTTAATTATCCGATTAAGGGGTGAAATCATATCTGCAGTCTTTCGGAACAGATTCGGCGCAGTGACATCGTACCGCGCTTGGTCTGTTTCTTTCCCTCGCCATCACGAACAGAAGACAGAAGAAGAGGGAAACCGTTGTTTTCTCAGAGAGCAAGTAGAACCCTTTTCCTTCAGGTACAGGTTCGTGTGCCGGTCTAAGAAGGTAGGTGTTTTGGACCTCGGTTCATATGAGAGCGATGGAACATACATAGCATGCAAAGACACCTGGAGGAGCTCTTAAAAGAAGTGAGCATCATTGTTTCTAAACATGCCTCAAGGGAGTGGGTCTAGTGGAGGTTTGTAACGACGCTTGGTAAGTTACTCGGGAACGAGCCTCAATTGGTCAAACTATCGACATGCCGAATAGCCTAAGCAAGCATGTAGAGAGACCTCTCGGGCTGTTCTGAAGATGGGATCCTCCGCAGTCCTGGGTATACAGAATCAGGTCACGTCAAATGCTCTGCCCGATGACTGAGGATTTAACTTGAAAGCAACGGCAGCAATACCAGTATAATATCGAGACTGATATTCAACGAATGAGGTTTTTAAAGTGACATGACTTCATCAAAAGAGTATGTTAGATCTCAGATGAAGTCGAAGACGCCCTTGAAGTGATGAAGTACCGAGAACAAAAATCAATCTATCGAAGAGGAAGGCCACCATTTCGAGATCCCTTTATCATAGCAGCTATGAATAAAATCACTGTGACTAGTGGTATCATACGACACAGCCACATAGCGATATGACTACATGCTTTATATATATTCAGAAAGTGGTCTGACACGCATCAGTGCAAAACACTCTGACTTCGCTTCGGCCATTTGGCGCTATCGGTCAAGCCTAACCCACTATTCCCTTACAGGTAGAATCATGTTCTGCCAGCAATCCTTCTTCTCCCGACAGTGATGGGTCAGAGTATTCTTTGGAAAGCGAAAGCGAAAATGATATGCGTGGTAGATGCCAGGCCCAGGCAGGATGTTTGCTCCGCCAAATCCAAGTCCTTTCGTAAGTCTAATTGTAGCCTTTTTTTTTTCTTTTTTTTTTTCCAGAGAGGGATGACATAGGGGCTGGAAAAGCAAATCGGAATGGCGAGGCAATTACTATGGAGGGCTTTAGAGGGATTTGCAGTGTAGGGGCGCTTTGCAGTTGTGGAAGAAGTAGATCGGGATAGATGTGGAATGTGTGTTCTTCCTATCTTTTAAACAAGGGACGGGAGGGTCTGGGGGATTGTGGAACTTTTGACGAGCTGTATCGGGAGGAGACGGATGAGATAAGAAGGCACTACGAAGAGGTCGTTATTGCATGGAGAAACGTAAAAGTAGGAAAGATGGTAAGCCGTATTTGGTATTATATCACAGGCTGAGGGAGAGGTTGTGATTACTCGCGCAGTTTGCCTAATTCAGAGAAGAAAGACCTTATTCAAACATCATCTACAGAACTCGATCAATGCATTCCTACGTGTGGGGAAAGAGCAAATGGGCTACTATTCAGATACATTGTACAAGGACTTCAGGAATGCAACAAGCAAAGCTTTGAGATATAGTAATAGCGTTGACATGAATATTCCAAAAACTTTTTCCGGGGGGTATATATATTCGAACCAGCCAAAAACCCAAATCCAGGAATAGCCAAGCAAGCTATCCCCTCAAAAGACCTACCCAAGGTCATCTGGCCAGCAGATCTGGCCAAGTGAAATTGGCATTCCTAGCAAGGGCGTTATCCGTCGCATCGTTGATCATAAACGCATTAGTCCCTTGCAAAGCCATGTGCGCCGTGATCGTTCTATACACTGTTTCCAGCGAGTCAGCACTCATCTGCACCGCCAAACTCGGAGTCATGGGACGAAGAACATGCAGGCTGCTTCTGTGCACCATTTTCGGCGCTTCGAGGGAGATCTGCGTGTCGGCGAACCAGTGCCACGCGCGCCAGAACTTGCGGTCGTATTTCGAATTCATCGTGACGTGCGTGCAGTAAGGCATGTGGGGGCAGTTCAAGGCGTGGAAGCGGTCGCACAGCGTGGTGCTCAAGTGCGTTGCGCTTTCCGGGTTGTGGCACGGTTCTGTCCGTGGTCGAAGAGGGTGGTGGTGGAGTTCAGGTGGGGGGTGGCTGGATATTACAAGGCAGGCGCACCAGTCGCTGTTGTAGCGGTATGAGTCGTTCTTGTATAAATCGTCCAGTACGAGGACGTAATGGGAATCCAGAGCTTCGTAGCCTGGGATCTTGCTGGCGGCGTTGGGGATGTAGTGTAGGATTTCTCCAGGCATCAGCATCTCAGGCATACAACCACTTGGGCAAACAGCTCCATGCGTTCCTTTCGATATGCTTCGTTGTAGTGTTGGGAGGTTCTTATTGCTGGCTTTCTGGTCCGTCCATAGGCGGGTTGGATTTGCCGTCCGCAGTACGTAATCCCCGTTGTGATTTACTTGAGTCCATGGGTTCACTGAATCCCGAGTATACTCAGGCGACCCTGTATTCGTTCCGCCAGAATTAGACACATTAGGCCATGTCATAATGTCAAGATCTCGGTATTGGAACGGTCTAGAATGGAAGCTGAAGCAGGAAGTAAGAGCGAGTAGTGAATTTAGAATGACACTACAAGATGTTGAGCAAATCGAAAGACAGACAGACGCATGTGAGATTAGGAGCCCGTGATAGTAGAGTAATTAGAACGGCGATGGAGATGATATAAGTGAAATGGAACTGTAGAAGTCCATAGTCCCAATATCCAAATTCAGAGGCTAGACCTGAACAAGTGTGAAAGACAATTTCATTGTGCTTGAAATGTTCAGAAATCGAAGAAGGATATTGCGTTATAGATCCCAGCCATCAGAGCAACAACAAAGACAAGGACTGGTTTAGCACGTTCAACAATGTTAACAATACCATTGTGCCCGTCAAAGGAAAATATATAATAAAGAAATGGTTCTCTTCTTGTTTGACCTAGAAATCGGAAGATCATAACATTCGAACAGTCGATCTGACTTTTCGAAATTTTTTCAAAAAAGACTGTCTGCATCAACCAAGCCACTAATCACTGTCAACCATACCGCTCGAGCCTACGCCATGTGCCGGCTATTCATATTAAGACATTCGAAGTGCGGGCACTTTTATCGTTACGAACCCGTCAATCAGTGCGAAGCTGGCTTCTCGTACGCTTTCAACAAGTGCCTCGCAGAGCACACGGCCTCTTATGATATTGGCAACACCATACCTCTCTTCGATCACCCGTACTGCATCAACTGTATCAAGCTTGGCAGCCGCAGAATCTATCTATCGGAGATGATACAGGAAATCCGGAAATACTATGCACGGCAAGAATCAGAAATCATTAGAGATGCAAAGCAACTGGGCCTGTCGTATAAGGAGATGAACAATGTGGTCATGGAATTGAGACTTAACCGCACAGAAGAGGTCAGAGCATTGCAAGTCAATTCCCGATTTGAGAACGCTTATGATTGCGCGAGCGAAGATCCAGTGGGATTGAACGCTCTTGGAAAACGCATTGCTTCTGTTCGGTTAGATAATTAATATGGAGACTGTTTATAGTGCATGAGTTGGCCATGAGGTGCACATAAATGATCATGGATGACTGGTGAAACTTTCCTGCAGAACACAACACTGCAAATGCTCTAGCACAATCACACATGGTGACAATGCCATTGTTAAAACAAAGAAAAGGTTGAAAGAGAAGAAGTGATATGCCCCAATGTACATATGAAAAGAAGAGGGTTGCCCTCGAGGTTTGCACATCGTTACCCACCTATCCAACAGACAACCGCCCCTTCTTCGGACCAACCATTAGACTAGTCGTTCTTCAGAATCTTCACTATAGTCTCCCCATCAACACAATGTGTCGGCTATGTTTGGTAATGTACTATGATTGCGGCCACGTACACCAATATTACCCTCTCAACCCTTGCGAAGCCGGTTTCAGGTTCGGGAAACCAGGTAGATGTCTTGCAGAGACTAGGGCTTCCCCGAGGGTCGCCGATGAGTATTGCCTTGAAAATCGACCGGACTGCCCAGTCTGTCTCGAGAACAGTATCCGCGATCGCTATGCCCTGGAACAAACACAGGTTGTCAAGGAGGCAAAATCCCATGGCCTTACCTATGCAGCAATAAAGCCGGATATTCAGGATATGCAATCGAGGATGACCAAGGAGATTAGCAAGCTGAAAAGAGAAAAAGCACAATTCGAAAATGATTGGGCCACTGCGGGGAAGACAAAGTGGACGGAAGGAATTAGGGAGGTGGTTTGGAACCGGGACACTCGAGAGCTTGTCGCTTTCGAACAATGCGGGCGCATGAGCAGCTGGGAACCCGATGACGACCCACGGATTGAATTATGGCTGGATTCTGTGGAGCATCCACGAATGCGTGGTAGGTAGTGAAGCAACATATAGATGAGCAAAGATGTAAGATGTACTCTTCAAATAAGGGAATGAATATGTGAAGCTGAACACGTGATATGCTGACTGTCCGAGCGAACGTCGCAAGGGGGTACGAGGCTATTCTACGACAAGTTGGAAGGTCGACCCGTGGATGGAAAGGTGTCAAGCACGTGCCACAGGGTCCAGCCCTACCTTACCGAGTAGATCTCGGACCGAGGCTCGATAAGATAAGGGAGCGGGAAGTTATAGTATAGCGTGTTTGACGCTTACCCTTACCCCCCCTGACAATGAATGATGCCCCCCCGCTCATGCATGAGGCTGCCACTTATCCACCGAGCGAAGGGGCCTTATTCTTATTCCATCAGCTTCGCCTATAAGAAGATCTCACTCCGAAAATCAGAAATCTCCCATTGCAGACACAAATAGCCGGAAATCACTATTGACGACAACAACAACAACAACAACAACAACAACAACAACCGATTGATCACACAGTACTCTAGCCACAATGGCAGCGCCCCCCGAGAAAACGATCAAAGACCTCAATGGAGTATGGGTTATGGTACCGTAAAGCCTCGCATCGCGACCTTCCCCACCCTGACAGATGTTCCAGAACAAAACGCTCTCGGACGACGTTGACGCAATCCTCCAAATCGTACATTCTCCCTTCTCCCTTCTCCATCCCAAGTTTCCCAAAGGTCCTCACCCCCCCCTTTCCAAACCCCCTCACTAACCCCCCCCTGCCCTGCCCTCATAGCAAAACATCGGCTGGTTCCTCCGCAAAGCCATTCGCCTCGCCACCGTCACCCTCACCATCTCCCAATACGAAGAAGGCGGCTTCACCCACATCGACATCCAACAAGTCGCCACGGGCGGCATCTCCAAGACCGAAGAACTGCGCACCCTCAACTGGGAATTCGGCGACCACTCCGACGCCATTTTCGGGAAAGTGCGGGGCCGGAGTCGGTGGGTGAAGCTGGGGGATTTGGAGGGAGATGAGTTTTTGAAGAAGGGGTGGGATGATTTGGAGGGGGAGCACATGCAGAGTTGGGTGGAGAGTGAGGAGAACAAGTGGACGGCTGAGCAGGTGGGTTCTCTTTTACTTTTTGGGGGTTCGAGGAGAAGGGAGAGCGGGATGGGGTTTGGGTTAGAGGACTTGGCTGATAAGTGCCTTCTAGATTTGGGGATTCGAGCTCTTCGATGGGAAGAGGTATCATTGCCGGCATATCATAGTGCGTTCGACCAAGGACAAAGATCAGTGGAAGCAGGCCAGGCTCGTGTATGATTACAAGGGCTCCGATTGACGTTGAATGGTAGATGTTTGGCCATTTCTGCTGAGGGATACGGTATTGATATTGGCGATATTGTGGCATTTCGGGTGATGTCGTAGAAGATATGGCGCCATGTGTGATGGGATACGATATTTTCAGACGCATAGTCAGACGTGTAACGTACTCTACATTACTTTCTGTCTCTCACACGTCCTACACTAGAGCCTGAAAATCGCTCCTCGCGCGGCAACTGCATCACTTCCACCACTCCCCCCCCTCTCTCTCTATCTTACTCTATATCCACCCTCCCCTTAAACCCCTTCCCAAAAGTGCTACATGCCAATCACCCCTCGTGCGCAATTCTCGACCCACATCCTCATGCAAGCTACTGTAGAAAGACGTACTTCACGACCAAAAAAAAAGGCAGAAATGGATGACGAAACCCCCCCCCCCCCCAAAAACGGCAGGCAAAGCCCAAGCCTCATAGTATCTTCCAAGGGGGAGCGGTGGATCACCGAAGTTTCCATACGTGCTATAGTAGTCTTCGTACAGCCTGCTTTCGTCCCAGACGAGATTCGAAAAGCTTTGTCCCCCCCCTCAGGGTTATAGGGTCGGATGCATCTGGCGTACATACTGTAGCTGATTGCTGAGGTAAAAGGCCGGAATATTTTGTTGATCATTTTGCGTTGATTTTGTGTGCGTGTGTGTGTGTGTGGGAATGTTTGTAGTGTCTGGGCTTGGAAGGGTGAGTGAGGGTGGACTGGAATGTTTTTCTGTGCAGTTATGCCGAGAGAAGAGAGATCGAGCACAGTCGGTTGACTCTATATTAGATGCGCAAATAATTTAAATCGAGCAAACTCGGTGTAGAAAAGGAGATTTCAAAGAAATGTGCAAAGAAACAAAGACAAGGTCATCGCTGTGTGAAAACGTCACACAGGTTTTAAAACAGTTTCAGTGCCTGCTTGGAAGCGATAAAGGAAGGCCCTCGAAGGAAGTATCCGATAGCATGATAATATGGAGGCTTGAAATTTCTAGAGATATTTTGGGTGCTGTCATACAGTCTTTTCTGGGTGCTGAGCGCGTTGTGGGATCAGGTTTCTCCGTGGGCCCCGGAATTGCCGGCAATGTGTCAAATGACGACGGAGCAACCGTGGGCAGGGCAGGGCAGCGCTTGAATATCAACCATTGAATACGTTCATCAACTAGCAGTACGTCCGATCTGTAGGGTATCTTGTCACAAGCCGACTACTACCCTTCGCCCGCTCGTAGAATGGCAACTTCTGAGAGAGTCCTCTTGCTCTAGCCCACAATTTGCATTCGGTCCTCAAGCTCCTTCACCCACCCTTCTACCATCTTCGTATTTCCAGTCGTCGTTTGCTCCCCATGCTCCATTGCCTTCTCGACCTTTTCTAACCCTTCTTTCCAGCCCTTAATCTCTTCTACCATAGCCTCTTGATGGGCTTCTACCCTCGCTAGGCTCTGACTGGCGGTCGCCGCGTCAGCATGAATGTAGCGAAGGGACCTAAGCCGGTCCAGGAGAGACGGCAGCAAGGGAGTGAGGGATTCAATTGTAGCAAGTGTCCCATAGAGCGCATTGATTTTGGAGCTTTGCTCGAAGTGGTCGATAATCTTATCACTCATCGCCTCTCCCGCCGTACCAAGGGAGGTTCTATCTGTTTGGGGAATGAACTCCATTAATTCATCTTGGGCAGCCTTAGCAGACTTGCGAGCTTCGTCTAGTTTCTCTGCATCCTGTGTCAGTTGCCTTACTCTGCGGCTGACTGAATCTAAGGAGAGTTCTGTAGAGGATGACAGTGAAGACATCTGCTTGTCCAGAGTATCCAGGGTTGGGATCACGGCTTTGGCGGGTGACAGTTCCTGGGAAGCCAGCGGGATAGCTTCAACTCCTAATACTGTCTCCAGCATGGCCAGGCGAGCATCAAAGTCTGCTACTTTGGCAAGTGTATTGTTCTGTTGATACTTTGGAGCGTAAGTTATTGTATAAGCGGGCTTTTCCTGGGGTTGCCGGACAGCTTCGATTGTAGAATCGTGTGATTCATACGTCCCTGAAGCCGTGGCAAGCTTTCTCGCTAATCGGCTTGCTGCGCCATTACTAGAGTCGCCATCAGATATGTGGATATCGTCCAGCACTAGACCCAGGGCATCCAGAGAAGCTTCTTCCTTTTCCGACGTTGGCATTGAGTCGTCTTCCTTGCCGGATTTTCTCCTCTTATATTCATCCTTCAGCTCAGTCACCTCTCTGCATAATCTCGCAAGCTTTCTTTCTACGCTTTCGTCATCATCATCGCTAAAACCGTCCGGTTCTTGGGTTCCCCCATACTCCTTTCGTTTACTTCTGCCCGAAGCATGGTAGGATTTTCGTTTGCCAGAGATTCGACTCGTGAATCTTGAATCTCCTCCATCGGCATCAGGAGATATAAAATGGGTTCGAGCTTCGTCGGGATCAAGTCGCCGCCGGCTTATGCCAGTGGTTTCATCCTCGCCTGGTTCATTGTATGATGAGGCGGCGGACTCTGAGCGGGGGGCAGTCGATGTCTAAGGTTTTCCACAAATTCAGAACACCGCTACAATTGAGAGCCGAAATACTCACTGGGAGAGTGGAAGTATCATCTGTGAGCTCTGGGGTCTCGTAGATGTCCGGGGCAGCATCCTAAAAATAGTGAGTGCTCATTCAAGCGTAGTCTGCTACGGAAATCTCTCACATACGAGATCTGGCAGTGCAGCGTATTTTCGACCACTAGACATCTTTCCTTCGCAATACTCCTACACGTAAACTAAAGTCAATATTGATAGCTCGCAGGATTGTTCGGACGCGACGCAAGCGTGGCAAGGTTACAGTATTGTAGGCTCGCACACGTAAGTATGTCGGATGTATTTTACTCTACTGAATCTGATAATAGGTAACGGCAACCGGCATCTTTTCGCAAAGATTATGAATGCATGCCATAGTATGTTCATCGATGATTTATCTCTTCCGAATACCTAACTGTTGCAAAAGCCAGGCGCAAAATGATCTCGTTATGTCTGCATGCAGTGGTATGGCTTCGTCCTGATCTCTTATCTCTTCCATTCGTTCAAGCTTTTCTGATTGTACTAATATCTACACCATATCATTTGTCTCGCAGTACCCTACTTACTGTACAAGCGAATTATTCTGATATGTACTACCTTACTTGTTTTCTTCCGCGTCTAGATTCTCTGTTTCTCATTACCAATCTACATCAATAGCCTTCGGTACCACGGACATAAGGTACCATCGACCCGCAAAGGCTATCTATCCATCCCCGCATACCCCTCCTCTGTCATATAAACATTATGTTCTGGGACTCGAATACTTTACGTCTTCTCTTTCATCCCTATCAACAACCAGTTGGCCTTCGAAGAAAGCGGAAGGAGCCCAATAGCAAAGATGGCCGACGATGACATCCAGCCCAAGTCTCACCCGTCCCTAAATCTCGACACCTCCAAGTCGAATAGCGTCGAGGTCCACATCATTAATACTACGACAGACATTGTGGTACCGGCCAAGGCTTTTGTGCAACCAGTTCAGAAGGGCCATGAGACCATGAACATGCCCACCTTTTCCTTCCTTATAGAACACAAGAAGCTGGGAAAGACCATCCTCTTTGATCTTGGGTGCAGGAAAGATTGGTGGAATCTCTCCCCCGTTGCAGCGGCATCGATAAAGAATGGAGTTCCCGGCTTGAACGTCAAAAAGGACCTGAGCGAGATCCTCAAAGATGGCGGCTTCGACATTAGCAGGGTCAATGGCATTGTCTGGAGTCACTGGCATTGGGATCATACCGGAAATCCTTCCCTATTCCCGAAATCTGCCGACGTGATTGTAGGACCAGGTTTCAAGAAGGCTTTCCTACCGGCTTACCCTGCCGGCAAAGAGTCGCCAGTGCTTGAGTCTGATTTCGAGTACGCTCCAGTATATTTCGAAGTCATCTTCATCCATAGCCCCAATACTATACTTTCTGTTCTCGACTTGTCTCTTCCATTCTGTAGCCATTTCTCGTTTGGAATTCGGATGATTTGCTAACTCCGCTATACAGAGGTCGGAATGTAGTTGAGATCGAGTTCGATAGCAACAACAAAATTGGCCAATACCCGTCCTATGACTTTTTCGGCGATGGCAGCTTTTACATACTGGACGTGCCAGGTGTAGGTTCTCCACCACAATCCTATATTGATGCGTGATTGCTAACGGAAACATCGATCCACGCAGCACGCTGTTGGGCATATCTCCGGCCTAGCTCGCACCGGGCCCAACACATTTGTCTTTATGGGCGGCGATGTCTGCCATTTTGGTGGCTCCTTCCGGCCGACTCCATACGCGCCCTTCCCTGCAACAGTACCCTCAGGTACCCCTCTTGACACCCACCGTTTTCGCATGCCCTGCCCCTGCTCCATTTTCACGGCCTGCCACCGCGACCCGGAGCACGCGCGCACCAAACCCTTCTATCAAGTCACCCAAGAACCTGGAGGCTGGTATATCGATCCCCCTGTCGCACAAAGGAGCGTGGATCGCTTAGAAGAATTCGATGCAGATGAGAATGTGTTTGTATGTGTGGCGCACGATGGAGGCTTGTTGGACGTTTGTGACTGGTTTCCGAAGGGGAACATCAACGGATGGAAGGAGAAAGGTTGGAAACAGACAAGTCAATGGGGGTTCCTGAACGAACTGCCCATTGATGGAAAGCCCGGGAGGCCAAGGCTCACGCCAGGGTTGATGAAGGATGGCAAGGTTGTTAACAAGGATGAATTGTAAATCTGACGAGTTCAGAAGAGATTATCCCCGTAGAGGGTTAGGGATGCATGTACATTTACGGAATAGTTCGTAAGGTATAGAGCATATACTTGAAGTCTTGTCGGTGAAAAACCTTGCGCTCTGCAGGGGGGCCTCATTGCTTCAGATAAGCCCTACCGCAAGGCTTATCGAGCTAGCGCGACTGGCTCTGCGCGTATCAGTACTTTGAGGCTAATCGCAAATGTTTGGAAACATTGGTTTGAAACAGGTAAGGTAAGGTCCATGTTTTTTTTGCATCGCCGCGCTTCTGTCGGCCGGCATACCTTATCTTAAAACCACGCCCAGCAACCCATGGTGTTACCTACAAGGTTAGGTGTTTTGAGCTTTCGGGAGACACATCACACCTCGTGAAGCTATAATCTTGACAAAGTTGCACCTGCACTTCTTTAATATTCTTTCTCCAAGCAAAGCTGGAGAAGCTGTCATGGACGTTAATTCACTGCTCACCTTCTGCATTGTAGACTGCTCTCATTAGGCTTACCCTCACTTCTTCACATATATAACGTGCTATGGGCATCCCCCACTCTGATCTCGCCACCTCAAAATAGCCCTTCGCCATCCGTACCGACTGCATCACCCCTAAACGAACAACCTTGTACGTGAAGCAAGACCGCAGATGGTCGAACGGCGACGGCGCCGTCATTCTATCCTGCAACGGAAAATTATGGCCCAACAGTGCGCGCAGGGAATTCGTAGACTGGTCGGGCCTACCTTTGTTCAGCCTGCGTAGCTCCTGATCCTCCATGTCCAAGGCATGGCGCGTGCAATTGCCAGGTGATGGGCAGATGGTCATGGCAGTGCGCCCATGATGGTCATTGGGAAAGGTAAAGCTGGACTGCACGTTTAACAACGCGGCACCGGACGGTGAGGGCCAGGAAGTCACACTGGAAGTGCGCGGGTAGGATTCTCAGACTTTGGTGACTCGTATTAGTCATGGGGAGAGTAAAGTAGCTTCTGTGAGGAGGATGTTTGACAATAGAGGCAACGGGGCAATTTGGATGTTCAAGCCGGAGTATGAGGTCGATGTGGCGGAAGGGATGGATATGGCGTTGGTGAGTTATCCGCATATACTGGTCGACCAGGAAGAGTGCGACTTCGAGAACGTTTATCCTCCTAATAGGTATTATAGATTGCAGTCATTGTCATTATCATGGCCAATTTAATCAGACAAGGTGAGATACTGTACCCGCTAAGAAATAGAAGGTCTGGCCGGTGCGAAAGGTCTCCGGTAGAAATAAGGATATCGGGATGCAGAGATATAGATTATCTAATTCATTTGGAAAGCCATTGTTGCAATAATCAGCCGCTCGAGTGGTAGGAACCTTGACACTACCGCGAAATCTAGTACCGTGAAAGTCAAGGCTTCAAAGGTAGCAGCGTGAAGGGGTCGAGATTGGATTCGGCTTTCCGAGAATGACTTCAATCCTTGTGTCTTCAATCGTGAATGCGTCTCGTCTCGTTAACGTCAGACTTATCTTATCAAATGGGGCAGTGGGCTCAGTACTTGTGATGCATATGACAGCTTTCCAAGCACAATTCCTCACTCATCGCTTTCAAAGGACCAAGAAAATGAAAGGAGAAAGGTGTAGAAGGTTTGAAAGCAATCATAGGTTGATAGAGAGGAAACCTCGAACGTCGAACGACATGCTACTGCAACTGAGTTAAACTCGTCACTCGCTTCATTCTTGCTTTTACGTTTCACTCTGATTTCAACCATGTAAATGGTTGAGGTTTGAGAAGCTCTGCAGCTGTCTTTCTCTCCTCGGGTACATACCTACTTTGTAGTAGTACATACCATCCTACGTAGTACACACAATACATCACCCATATCAATTAGTCGAAAGCAGCCGGTTTAGGCTTCCCGCATGCTGCGTGGCTGTGTTAAAAATTACCGATCAATACCGTTAGGTCAGTCCGTAATCTCAGTTTCGGAAAATAATACATCGAACGCGTTCTCACCTACACGTAAAGTATGCGCGTTGTCTCGGGAGTTGGACCTTATACTGAAGTTGCTCTTCCTGATTTATACATAACTCTTTTGAATCCTCCTCTCTGCCTCTTCGATCTCGAACATGTCTATGAGGCCACTGACCTCGGTCTAGGTCCGATCTCCTTTATGGAGGTTTAGCTATCGGTTGCCCAGAGGCCAATGATAAAAGCCAATCGTTGGCTGTTTGGATTGCGTTTAGATGGAAAGCAGTGGAGAAGAGAACTTTGGAGAAGAGCATGGCGGAAAATTGAGATGGACGGATTCAGATGACGAAGAGCCTGTACAACGAGCAAGTAAACGCCGAAGACTCAACAATCTCCAAGGAGAAAAAGTCGTTGACGGTAGCGATGGCGAACGCGATACTTTCGATTCAAGGTCTACTAGTAGTTCAGATGTACCGGTTACCCCATCTTCGGATGTACCGGACTCTCAGAACGAAAAGTCCAAGCAGAACAAAAAGTCCAAGCAGAGCGAAAAGCCCAAGGAGACGGAGGCACCTGAGACCAAAAAGTCGAAGTACAGAATTCATATCCCTAAGAACTCAGAAATACCAAAAGATGCCTTTTACACTCAACCGCCACAAAGATCTTCAAGTCCCTATCGAATCGATGAATTCGTTTGGCAAAAGCCGAAGAAGCCACCTCCACCCTCACCCCCGAAACTGAGAAGCTCAGTCGCGCTGGGACAAGCTACGAGATCTGTACAAGATAGACTGCCCGTTGCTGAGCAACAGCGCAATGAACCCCAAGACGGCCTATCTCTACCTTTGGATCACCTTGACAAAGCTGAGCTGCCGCTGGACGGCGAAGAAGCTCATGCTGGTTTTCAACGTGCCGATCATGATCTCGAGGTTGAGGAAGCAAAGGACAGTTTGGAGTATGCAATGAGTCAAAGCTATGAGGATGTGCTTGCTGACCTACCTTCGGATGCATTCTCATCACCATCTCCGCCCTCTCTAGGCATGTTGGACGAGGCAATGCCTATGACTTCACAACAGGAGAACGGCCAAGACTGGTCGGCTCAATCTACTCAACGTCGACTCGTTGCTCCGCAGACAAACCTTCGTCAGACGACTCTCTTCGGGACCCAAGCTCAAGAGGTTTCGACACAATCTAACAGAAAGCGCAACTGGCCCCTTGCGAACCGAGATGAGCCCGTAACGCACCACAAGCTAGACCAGGAGGCTATGAAAACATGGGTTTTCCCAATGAATCTTGGTGGTATTCGGGACTATCAGTACAGTATCGTTGCCCGAGGACTTTACCACAATCTGCTCGTCGCACTGCCAACTGGTCTGGGCAAAACCTTCATTGCCGCAACGATAATGCTCAACTGGTTTCGATGGACTACGGATGCGCAGATAGTCTTTGTCGCACCTACAAGACCCCTGGTATCGCAACAAGTCAAAGCATGCTTCGATATTGCCGGCATTCCTCGATCGACAACTACGATGCTTACTGGGGGTATATCTCCTGGACTTCGTGCCGAAGAGTGGCTGAGTAAGAGGGTCTTCTTCATGACACCGCAAACTATCATAAATGATCTGAAAACCGGCATCTGTGACCCTAAGAGAGTCGTACTTCTCGTCGTTGACGAAGCCCATCGTGCAACAGGTGCCTACGCATACGTCGAAGTGGTCAAATTCCTTCAACGCTTTAACGCGAGCTTTCGTGTCCTTGCCCTGACTGCGACGCCCGGAGCCGATATCGAGAAAGTGCAGGAAGTCATTGATGGACTTAGTATATCAAGAATAGAGATCAGAACAGAGGAGTCCATCGATATCCGTCACTACATGCACTCTCGGAAGATCGAGACGGTACTTTTCGACAATTCAGATGAGATGGTCATGGTCATGGAACTCTTTGCAAGGGCTCTGCAACCTAATCTGGACAAGCTAAATGGCATGAATGCTTATTGGGCCAAGGACCCGATGACTCTGACTCCTTATGGATGCAATCAGGCCAGGATGAGGTGGATGCAGGAAGCAGGTAAAAAGACCAACATGGGAGTCAAAAGTATGGTCAACACTATATTTAGCTTACTTGCCAGCCTGGCACACGGAATTGAGCTACTTAAGTTTCACGGCATTGGTCCCTTCTACAATAAGGTTTTGGCATTTCGAAACGAAACCCAAGCTGGTGGTGAGAAAGGAAGCAAATATCGAAGGCAAATAAACGATTCCGAGCCTTTTCGGACGATGATGACAAGAGTTCAAGCGTGGATAAACAACCCTGATTTTGTCGGTCACCCGAAGCTAGAGTACCTGCAAAGCGTTGTTCTCAACCACTTTCTCGACGCTGGTGACGGTAAAGGAGCATCTGCCCCTTCTAGCACTAGAATCATGGTCTTCGCGCACTATCGCGACAGTGCAGAAGAGATTGTGAGGGTACTGAAGCGGAACGATCCAATGGTGCGACCTAGTGTTTTTGTTGGTCAGGCCGACTCAAAAAATTCATGCGGAATGGACCAAAAGAAACAACTCGAAGTTATCGAAAAGTTCAAGCAAGGGATATATAACACCCTGGTTGCCACTTCCATCGGTGAAGAAGGTTTAGACATAGGAGAAGTCGACCTGATTGTTTGCTACGATGCTTCTGCTTCTCCTATCAGGATGTTGCAGCGCATGGGCCGTACAGGAAGGAAACGAGCGGGTAACATCGTCGTCACCTTGATGAAGGGCAAAGAAGAAAACAATTTCGTCAAGGCAAAAGACAACTATGAAAAGATGCAGCAGGAAATCTCCACTGGGACGCGGTTTACTTTCCATGACGAGCAAAACCGACGCATTGTTCCTAAAGACGTGCAGCCAGTCGTTGATAAGAGAGTCATTGATATTCCCCCAGAAAACACTCAGCCGGATCTGCCCGAACCGAAAAGAAAGGGCAGGGCACCAAAGCGACCGCCAAAAAAATTCCATATGCCTGACGGTGTACGTACTAGCTTTGTAAGAGCATCTCGAGCCGATGAGTCTGGAGCCAGCGAAGTGGACAATGTTCCTGCAAGCCCCCCACCGATACGTGCGAAGACACCGACGTTGGAGCCAATACCTTCGCTAGAAGAGGTGCTCCTTACTGCTGCCGAAGAAAGGGAATTCGAGCGGACTTATCTCGATGTCAAAGGCGACACCCCACAAGTCGTCGAAGTACCAAGACTCGATGCGTTCCCGAAGCTACAGCTATCTCTACGTCGCACCAAACATGTCATACATGGGAGAGCAACAAAGCGGACTGTCAGTGTGCTGAGCACCATGCGTTCCATGACGGAAACAATGGCTGAGCAGTATGAGGAAAACCTCCATCCAGGAGATAGAACGGAGGGTATAGCTCAAGCTGAGCAGCGGGTTGCTTATTTCAGGAGCCCGACTATTCGTACAGGTCGAGAAGATGTTTCCGGCCCTAAATTTTCGCCAGCGTTTACTGCCAGGAAGGAACCCCGTAAAAGTCTGCTTGGTGCAGCGACTACTCCTTGCATTGATATCAGCTCTTCTGATGATGTGGCCATTGACGAGAATCTCAGTGATGTGACCAAAAACGCTATAGGCAACAATCGTCGCCCAGCTCCTTCAAACTCTTCACATCTTCCTTTGCTCAAATCTAGCAAACCACTGCCATTCTACCAGCCGTCGAAGAAGCCTTACGCTGCGGACTCCGACTCTGGTGAAGATCTTCCCGACTTCACTACCTTGATGAAGAAGGGAGGTTTTACTTCTGCTGCAGCCGCGTTATCGAGTAGAGGCAAGGAAAACATAAGCCACAGGCTTAGTCAAAGGAAGGGGACGAGACTAGTAGTAGATGATAGCGATGATGAATGACCTGTGTATGAACGCCTCGAAACTTCATATTTCTTGTAGCTAGTTGCTTCGGTGCTCTTTAGATACTGTTCAAGCGGATACCCAACGTAGGCGAGATCAAACCACAACTTGTTCATCTCCCTAACTTGAATATCTATGTTAACATTGAGAGCCAATTCGAACAGTTCTGAGAGTTTGCGGGTAACCAAGTTCCATCACCACACCACCTGAACCCTACCTCTCTCCTACCCTCCTTCAGACATCCACAACTATGTCCTCCGACCAATTCGACAGCGCCCTGTACGCCCATTATCCCATCCCCTAAAAAGCCCCCACCATACCCCCCAACTAACACCCCCCTCCCCCCACAGCGACCTCCTCCGCCGCCTCCCCCCCACCAACACAACCCCCAATCTCCACCACCTCTTCACCCTCGCCCCGCACCTCACCGAAGACCTCCTCGCCTCCGTCGACCAACCGCTCGAAGTGCGCACCTGCGCCAAAACAAAACGAGAATACTTACTCTGCGACTACAACCGCGACGGGGACTGCTGGCGCAGTCCGTGGAGCAATGAGTTTGAGGGGGAGGGGAGCGGGGAGTTGAATGGGGAGGGGGCGGAGGGGGGCGCGAGGCCGAGTGAGAGGGTGAGGAGGATGGAGGTGGGGATGGGGGAGGCGGTGGATGTTTATCGGGAATTGTGAGTTGGGAGGTTTATTTTGTATGGGGTTTTGGGAAGGGCGAAGGGATTGTGGGCTGATTTGGGGGGGGGTTATTAGGTACTATGATGGTGGTGTGAGTAGCGTTTACTTCTGGGACCTGGATGATGGATTTGCTGGGGCGGTGCTGTTGAAGAAGAGTACGTGTGTACCGTGGAGCCCGAACGACTACTGACAGGACGAGCACAGCAACGCCCAAAGGCAAATTCTCGGCCGGCTGGGACTCCATTCACGTCTTCGAAGCCATTGACCGAGCCCGAACATGCCACTACAAGCTTACGAGCACCGTCATATTACGCCTTGGCGCGGAGGATGAGGCACTGGGGGAGATGGATCTGAGTGGGAGTATGACGAGGCAGACGCAGCAGGATATGCCGGTTGAGGACGATAAGAGTCATGTGGTGAATGTGGGGAAGTTGGTGGAGGATATGGAGGGGAAGATGAGGAATTTGTTGCGTGAGTGTCATTCATTGGGAAGGATTGATGGAGACTGGAAGGCTGACTTGTGGCAGAGGAGGTGTATTTCGGGAAGGCGAGGGATGTTGTGGGGGAGTTGAGAAGTATTGCTGCCCAGTTTTTTTTTGGTTTTTTTGGAATGTGGTTTCAGATGATTAATGTGTGATATTGTAGGCATACCACCGTTGTCGGATTCAAACCGGGAGAAGGCGACTCATCAAGAGATGATCAACTCGATGAAGAAGTAAAATATTTATTTCGTGCATATGGAGTTATAGATAGACCCTGAGACGGCAACATTACTTTTGTTCCAAGGACTTGGTGTTAGCATAGAAATACGTACAGGCAAAATATGCTCCACTTGCCGCCTGAATAGTTGCATTCCCGTTATAACTTGTCCACTCCGTAGAACTGACTCCGAACCCTCCAACGATACCATCCAGGCCTAGAAGCCACGTCAAAGTTTTTTGTTTGGCACATCCCACTTTTATATGGTATGTGAGACCAGCCTTTGTATTGTGTTGTACGAAAACGCAGCCCTGTTTATTGCAACTTCCAGGTGTTATGCACCTTACTGTATTCAGGCCTGAAGTGCATTTCTCTATGTTCTTGACCGTACTGCTATTCATTGACAGTGGGTGAGCGATATCCAATCGTTGAATTCGAAAACTTCGATTGTCGAGTCCCTCGAATCGCACCCAGATCACGACATGTTTTCGAACTATAGCTGTTTCCTTCGAATAGCGGTACACAACTAGGCCGTAAGATGCTGGACTGACGCAGTAGGGAAGCTGTTCTTGAATTTGAGATTCACCAGCGGCTGGAAGCTGGCAAGACCTATTCCATTAGCTCACGACTACTTCACGATCCTTTTGAGAATGCAAGAACTAAGACAAATTGTGGTTCATATCTTGGATCTGACATTGGGGAAAGCCAGATGAGGGGCGGTATCGGGGACACAATGCGTGAAGGATGCGATGCCAGTAAAGCCACATCGAAAAATCTCTTGAAACGATGTTATCACCGGTTTTTGCATGTTGCCATCTCCCGTGCGTCTCCTGCCATTGTGGGGTTCTGGTAGACGTCGCCGACATCAATGGTTAAGGTGTTGTCGTTGGATTTGTGAGCCGAGATTGGCGCCCCGTGGCGAGAGACGAGGAAACCCTCGGCCTGACCCTAATTCATCAATCGTTCCATATCAATCTCTATACCTCTATTCACTGACGGATTGTTGTTCGTTGAAGGTGTGTGGCTTTACATCTCTGTACACTGAAGAAATCAAGTATTCTAGTAAAATTTTCAAGTCCTCGTTAGAATTAAGAAAGGACGAGCATCGGTATGCCATCCCTCGTTCAAGTAACCTTTTTTCACAATGACCGTACATCTCGAATAGAAGCTGACTGAAATCGAAAGTATCCTCCCTCTGCAGCCATAGCGTTTTTACGAATGCGGATGCAGCCGTGAAGAATACACATATCCCGCTTCTTATATGGTTCTTCACTAGACATGTCATCCTTGACTACCCATACCACCAAGGATGTCGATACACAGAGTCGTGATAAGTTCGTACATGAACTGCTATCTATACAACCTCATAACCGCTCGAAATCTATGGCTTCGTTGTTGTTGGCGGATACAGCTGGCAAGCATCTCAAGTCTAAAAGTTATACCAACAGTGGAGTCTCCCACCTGTTATTTTAACATTCCGGGTCAGCTTCTAAATATTTTGGAGACTTAGGACTTTCATTAACGGCCGATCATTCGCTCGCTCCTTCCAAAATCCTGGATCCGACTCATCTCCTTAGCGAGAAAAGTGGGCAGGGGCCTTCTTCCTCTGACATGAGTGCTAGTTGTGGTGACGAGGGTAACAGCAGTGGTAAAAGATCACGAAATTCTAGGGTTTCCCAAGGTTACCCATCAGAGCAGTTCGACTTAAACACTCTGATACAAATTGCAGATGCCTCTGATGAGACATCTGGCTCACGAAGAATGGGCAGCACGCCTTCAAAACTGTCGGGATTGTCATCATATACGTCAGCGGAGCCATCGTATGTGAAGGACGAGATGGACGAGGACGATACTTCGTACAGCATGCTAAACGACCCTTCTTCTTTATCCTCCGTATCGTCTCAATTATCACCAGCTAAATCTACGACGCCAGTTACTTTGAAGCCACCTACCAAACCCAAGTCAGCCAAACAACATCGAAGTTCATCGAAAGTGGCGAAACTTCGATTCTCAGACCTTCGGCCCAGGACCTCGATTCCTTCTAATATGTATCCTACGGATCTAGCCCAGCAAAGCATACATGCAGCGTATTCATCGAGGCTTCATCCATTCGCACTCCATGCGGATGAATATGAGCTACTCCGAGACCATATATGTCATGTGCATGTCACAGCATATCTCAATATTAGAAATCGTATACTGCGATTGTGGGTGAGAAATCCATTGGTTAGTGTTACACCTGAGGAGGCCGCCGGATGTTCACTCTCCTCGAGATGGATAGGATTGGCCGAAGTTGCATACGAATGGCTTATAAGGAAAGGATACATTAACTTCGGTTGTGTAGAAGTCCCAGACATTTCCAATGTCCGGGTGAAGAGATACAAATTGAAGCGAGCCAAGAGGAAGACTGTCGTTGTAATTGGCGCAGGTATGGCAGGCTTAGGCTGTGCAAGGCAACTCGAGGGTCTATTCTCTCACTATCGGGAAAGATGGGCATCTATCGGCGAAGAGCCACCGCGAGTTGTGGTTTTAGAAGGCAGAAACAGGATAGGTGGACGAGTCTACTCACATCCTTTACAAGGCAATTCCACCGGCATACCCGAGCAATCAAGATGCACGGCAGAATTGGGTGCTCACATCATTACCGGTTTCGATCATGGCAATCCTCTGAGTATGATCATACGCGGCCAGCTAGCACTTCATTACTACCCCCTTAAAGACAACTCAACTCTGTACGATGTGGATGGAAACATTGTTGATAAGGAACGAGATATGATGGTTGAAAAGCTGTACAATGATATCTTAGACAGAGCTAGTGTCTACCGTCATCGAGTCGCGCCACCAAGGACTGCGAATGGGGATAAGCAGCTGATTGAGGCAGGACGAGATCCTGTTGGGGAAGTAGGCCTACCAATGAGTGCTACGGAAGATCAACACGCCCCCAACATTTTAGAAGTCAGCGGCACTAGATCTGAGCCCGTCCCTGGAGGAATGGACAAACTCACCGGAAAAGCGCATATGGTGTCAGGCTCTCGTACGAAAGCCCCGCCTGCTCTTGTTGCTGAAGCCATGGGATGGCGTTTGGCATCAAATGTGCTAGCATACCGAGATATGAACTTGGATGCTGTTGCTAAATCAACACATCCAACGCTAGGTGCTGCGATGGACGAGGCGGTCAAACAGTACCAATTTCTTCTCGATCTCTCGCCACAGGACATGCGTCTACTCAATTGGCACTACGCAAACCTCGAATACGCAAACGCGGCGAATGTTGGTAAACTCAGCCTTGGTGGCTGGGATCAGGATATAGGCAACGAATTCGAAGGTGAACATGCACAAGTCATAGGTGGATACCAACAGGTCTCTCGCGGCATATGGCAGTATCCGTACAAGCTTGATCTTCGCACTCGCAAAGCTGTAACGAGAATAGCGTACGACACTGGGGATAGCCCAGAGAGCGCAGCTCGGGTACTTTGCGACGATGGTGAGATTCTAGAGGCAAACCAGATTGTATTGACTACCCCGCTGGGCGTACTCAAGAATGATTCCATTGCTTTCGCTCCCGCTCTACCTCCTTGGAAGACAGCGCCGATAAAGCGATTGGGTTTCGGCACGCTGAACAAAGTCATACTCGTCTATGAAAAGCCTTTTTGGAACGTCGATCAGGACATGTTCGGTCTGTTGAGAGAGCCAGAGGTACCTGACAGTCTTGATCAAGAAGACTATGTGTCGAACAGGGGACGGTTTTATCTTTTCTGGAATTGCATCAAGACAAGCGGACTTCCCGTGCTCATCGCGCTCTTAGCCGGAGATGCTGCTCATCAGGCAGAAACGGAGAGTGATGCTACTCTGGTTTACAGTGTCACGCAGGAATTGGCCCGAATGTTCAAGCAGACTGTGCTGCCTAAACCTACAGAAACTATTGTGACGAGATGGGGAAAAGATCGTTTTGCACGAGGTACCTACTCCTACGTTGGAGCTACATCCGAACCTGGAGATTACGACGCAATGGCTCGGCCTATTGGCAATCTTCATTTTGCAGGAGAAGCTACTTGCGGAACCCATCCAGCTACGGTCCACGGTGCGTACATATCAGGGTTGCGGGCCGCATCTGAAGTTATCAACGATATGCTCGGGGAGATTGAAATCCCCAACCCGCTCATTCCAACCACTCAAGCCAGTAGCAAAACAGAGTCTCCAAAAGAGACTGGTCAGAAACGTAAAGCCGATGGCCCTGCTCCTGAGGAGACGCAATCCGCCAAGCAAGCTCGTCTCGACGCATTTGAGTCCGAGATTCTGGGAGCCATCTTTAATGAGCTCGGATATCGCCCCTCTAAGCCAGGGAAGCCAGGTTCCAATCCTTTCCTCCTGTTTACGAAAGACAAATGGGCCATTTGCAAGAAAGGATGTGATGAGGCACGTCGCATAGTTACGGGTAATCCGGAGGCCAAGGCTGCAAGGAACGAGGTCCGGTCAGCCCTGGGTCTGATGTGGCGAGAAGCTTCGGATGAGGTGAAAAGACCGTATCTTGAACAGACGAACACCAACCGAATGGCAAACATAGAAAGCGCAGCGACCTTCCAGGACCGCCTGGCAGAGTGGGACGACAAGGCGATGAACATAAGAAGAAGCTACGTCGAACAGCATCCGGGTATTTTGTCAGAAGAAGAAAATCTCGAGATGTGGCAGGCGTTGGGGGTTCATGATGCGGGTGATCGTCGGGCCAAAAAGATGTCTGGGTATGCCGAGGAATCTGGATCGGATGTGGAAATGGGTGTATGATCTATTCTCAATACTATGTACCTGATTATAGCAATGTAGCGATGCCTTTCTAACGCACCTTTTTTGGACGTTCTTTGGGTGTAGGCTCCGAGTCTGACATTTCCAAAGCTGTGTGCAAATTTGAAAGGTTGAATAGGGCACACTCTGTCGGACCTCAAAAAAATTGCGTCGTCTGATTTGAAGGTCAGATTCAAACCCCAGGATTTATCAAGCCCAGCCCATCGACCCCTCTTTTCACATTGAGTCTGGACAGAGCCAGGGATCTTCGAGTAACTCTTTAGCTGACTTTCTTTTCTCGGGCAGCCATTGGAGCATCTTTGGCGCGAAGTTAAGGAACTCCTGCTTATCACCTCCCTCAAGAGATAGTACCGAGTCCGCCAAAGTGAAAGCTTCTGGAACAAGGTCTTTGCGCATGAACTCTCCTGGGTATAAGGATTAGCTAGGGTTTGCTCTTATGCTACAAATGCTCCCGGAAATATTACCTTGGGAGTCGAAGAAAGGCCCCCCATAAAACTCACTTGCACTTCCGCAAAGTTTGCCTTCTGAGTTTTCCACCTCAGGTCTGAACTTCCAACCGAGTCCTTCTTTTTCTCGATCACATAGTTCTTTTGGAGGGGGGCCCAACAGCGCAATCATTTCCGCAATATGCGCCTGGCCATTGTACTTCCCTTGGTTGGAATGGATCTCTCGAAACAAATCTCTTTTTTCTAGCAGACTCCAGATCTATCTCTCAACGTGTCAGCAAATGCCAATCGGGCAGAAGTCAAAACGCACCAGCACGCCAAGGTTCCAGACATCTGCGCTATATGTCCAGCCTGCTCCTAAGATCACCTCGGGTGCGCGGTAATGATCCGGCTGTATTGGGTGTCTTTGGAGCTCGTTCTTGCCGTACTGGGCCAAGCCAAAGTCTGCTATTTTCGGCAGAACATAGGATGATTTGAGAGGTCCGAAGTCATTATGTGATTGATAAACTGAGCGCCCGTCCTGAACTTTTCGAGGCATAGGGTTTTGGGTCTGTGCTCGGGCAAAATCCTCGATCACGGATGGATCCTCAAATCCCACCATTATATTGTCGAGCTTAATGTCTGTGATCGTCGAGTAAGCTTCAATCGGCAAATAATTATAGCTTCAAGCCTACCCGTGTGAACGATGTGACACTCCGAGTGAAGATAATCCAAGCCCATGAGGAGAAGTCTTAAATATCCTTTTAAGAGGCCTAATGTTAATCGGCCATTCTTGCACCGTCGCTCAAATAACCAGAGGGGTTCTCTCATAGCTTCATATACCAGACATATGTGGTTGCCATGTGGACCGCTAATCCTGAAGCTGTCGACGATCGTTCTAACGTATGAGAGCCCTTTATGCGATGGAATTGCTTGCGCAATGCGTCGAGAGATGTTAAGCTCATGATCCGCCGCGCCCTCGTCGGCGAAATCGCAGTTATTGACTTTCACAGCTACGTAACGATTGGACCGCCACTTCTGCCTAGAAATACGTTGAAGAGGTTACATAATGAGGACTCTGGGCGTACCGCTGTGTATCTCTGGCCAGCCATACTGTCGAACAACTGCCACATCCAAGCTTCGCCGTCATTTCGTACCTGTTGTGAAAAATGTCACCAGGATTCACTGGGTAGAAATGTCGGGGATCATAGCCGAAGACTAGCTCTTCCTCGATGGCGATATCAGATGGGAGAATGACGGGTTGGACTGGGATCACAACAGGAGGCCGAATTCCAAGGGAGGTGAGGGCACGCTTCGCGCTGAAGGGAGACGCGGTCATGATAGAGGGTGTTGAAGTCCCAAGAAATCGGTGAAAGCGCCTAAGTGTATGTGTTATTTGGCGGCTTGGGGAACACACCATATCTTCATGTGCACGTCCTCCGTGCTGAGATATATGTCGCTCTCAACTCTCAAGGCAAGGAAGAGATCTTAAGATTTCTCGGGACGGATAAAGTTGTTTTTCCGTTCCCGTGTTAGACGGTTTCGGCTAGCGTCCAACTGCTGCTATCGTACAGTCGCCTAGGTATCTTGCCTTGAAGTCGCTGTTGTTGCCTACGGTTGCCTGTTCTCTCTAACCTACCAAATAGGAAGCTCACTGCAGCTACAAACGAAGGCTTGCAATCTGAGAACGACCATGCTTGTACCAAGTACCAACTGTCTCATCTTACAAAAATCCAAGAAATTTACGTTCTTCCTGTGCATTTCTTCTCATCCGAGTACTTGGCACACGACGTTGATTTGTTGAGGCTTGGTCCCAGAAATCCATTCCAAACATGTCCCGAGTGTTCAGCACTTCCGCACGCCGTATTAAAGAACTTAGATGGAAGCTCAACGGAACGACAGAAGACGTCAACTGGGCAAATGTATGCCTGACTAAGCCGCCTAGCCGGGTGGGAAAGGCTCACCCCTGGCTCACCTTAAAGCAGCCGCTGCTCACCAGCGAGGCCAGAAGTGGAAGAGGGAAAAATGTTTCGTGATCATGTCTAGAGACACGAAAGATACAACGACTTCTCGTGGTCGACTCGTCGATAATGCACTAGTCAACAGTAGCACTAAAATGAAGTACAACGTAAGGTACCTACGGTACCTAAGGTAAGGTAGGTACCTACTAGGTGAGCTGTGTTACCCGTAGGCTGCGAAGTCATCCAAAGCGTCGCTAACCCGGGGGGGCTTAGCCCATACACGTCTGAGATCCTGAGGCAAGGTCTACCTATCCCTCGATGAACCTGTTTCTCGAGGCCCATCCCTCACTTGTCTTTGTCAAGCATCTACAGAGTTCCTACTCCCTCCCTACACGAATCTCCCCCAATCTACGACATTCCACCCACTACAACTCTACCATTCACCTCCTACCCTCCTACGACCTGCTAAGTTGTAAGCCATGTTTTGAAAGAGTTTCTAGCAACAAGTTGTACTCTTCCGAGAGAGATTAGCACTACTACCAGCCCAAAATAGGTTGACGCTAGTCGGCCGCAAAGTGGTGTAACAAACTTATGACGTCGGGTTCGCCATAGTGTATTGTGCAGGACAAGCGTCAATTCGTGTACCGCCTTTGCGAGCAGCAGCTTCACTACCTTCCTCTTTCATGCCTGTTCGCTACCGCCCGCGATAGCGGCCTTTGACCGTCGTTACGTCGGCCTTTGCGAGCAGCAGCTTCACCAATGCGGTCCGCGATAGCGGCGTTCGACCGTCGTTATCCTTAGGGCCTTTGCGAGTAGCAGCTTCACCACCTCTTCATGCTCTTTTTCTGCGGCCCACAATAGCGGCGTTCGACCGTAGTTATCCTTGGAATTCGAGTCGACGTCGGCCTTTGCGAGCAGCAGCTTCACCGCCTCTTCATGCCCGTACCATGCGGCCAGCGATAGCGGCGTTCGACCGTAGTTATCCATAGAATCCGGGTCGACGCCTCTTTCGAGCAACTGCTTCACGACCGCCTCATGCCCGAGATACGATCCTACCATGAGGTCGGTAAAGTTTGGAGGGGGCCAAGAGTAGAATCTAGTGGTAGTCCAGTACACTTGGAACCAAGTTATAAATCGCTTAAATCTAGTATCGCAAATTTCCAAGGCTAATTTAAGAATTGTTCTCTGCTCGGATTTAGCTTTTCGGAAATGAGTGGCCCAGTGTTTTGCGGAATAGTCAAGTAAGTCGTGCTTAGTTACGTCTTTTTCTACTTGCCGCTCGGTATCCCAAACTTCGATTTCGTCCGAGACTAATGAATCGCTTTCAAGTTCAGAAAACAGGAGATACCGGATGCATATCTGTGCAAGGACGAGATTTGATTCCGTTGGTTCTAGTGAGTGCTTCCAACTTCCATTGCCAGAACTAACAGGTTCAATGGCGTTTTCATGGATCAAGAACTCCTTTGCCGTTTGATGAATGAGATAAATCCTCTTATGCTGTATGCTTATGAAGAGACCACAGAGATTTCTGACTACGTTCCCGAATGATTGTGGTGGTACTAGTGCAGCAACACAACCATTTTCTTTGATCGACAGTGCCCGGTTCATCTCCGTGAGTGTGAGTGGTCGGGAAGCCGCACAGACTATATGAAGTAGCCTTCTAGCTTTTTTACCGTCGGTGCTCTTCGATAAGATCCTCTCATAGGCTTCATCAACAGTTGAAGGAATGCGCTTAACAGCTTCCAGCAATTCATCCTCCGCGACTTCTATCATCTTTTTCAATTCCGGGAAGATAAGGGCCATCCAGAGATACGTTCGGTTCTCAATGTTTTTGAGTTGCTTCCGGACGGCGACGTCTGCGTTATCGTCAATTCCATACGACAAGGATCTCTCTTTCTTGAAGTCTTTCACTTTCGCATCGATAACTAAATCAATCTCGGCACAGATCTCTTTCATTTCAGGTTCGTTCTCTCCCATTAATTTAACAGACGCTAGATCCTGATTATATTGAGAAAAGTTTTCGGAAAAAAGGCGTCTGATGAAAGAATTCGGACGGCTGGTGATAAGAAACTTGATCTTCGCCGTTCTATTCGCGTTGGAATGAAACTCTGCTAGACATTTGATGAGCTGTTCACAGCTTGATTCGGCGCATTCATCGAGGGCATCTATGATACAGAAAATACGACCACTATTAGGATCTGCTGCAGCTTGTAGAAGTATGCTCCAGAGTGATCCAAAGAGGAGAGGAAGCTTGGTTCCATTGCTGTTGTATTCGGCCATGGCGTGGTTTAGAAGCGCATGATTCTGTATGAAGAGCTGGTGCAAAATTGCACAGAGAGCATTCGTTGCGCTCTTGTTCTCGTCACTGTCGTCCTTGAAGAAGAAATAGCAGACGGACTTATCTTTCCACATCCAGCTCTTATAGTCGTTGATCAAGAATTTTGATAAAACAGACTTGCCGCATCCCGGATCCGCGGTTACCCAAAGCAAGTCCGATGCGGTATCATCCAACCATTTGCAGTATCTCGGGTTCCACAAGAACCATTCACAAGTTCCTGGTACGCGGTCTGGATTCTTTTCCATGGTATTCTCGTAAGTGGTGGTCCGAAGGCTCTTATGGCAATCCATCTCCTCTTGAGTCTCGAATGATGCCTTCTGGTCTTTCCGCATAGCCTTTATTTCCGCTAACAGCTCTTCATCTTGACCGCGAGAAATTTTCAGCAGCTCGTCGACTTTGCGAGCCTGTTTTTCAAGCATATTCGCCAACCGTCTCATGCGCACTCGCTGATCTTTTGCATCAATTACCTCTTTGAGTCCATCACAGGCTACTTCGGATGTCTTTATGTTGCCAAGGATACTCTCCCAGCTATCCGCGCCAACAATATTTCTCGCTATTTGAAAGGCGGTGTTTCGGTTAAATTGGCATGCAGCTCTGGCTTCGTATTCCAGTACCTGCCTGTAAAGCTTTGTAATCGCAGCTTCAAGATCATTCCGAAGCGCGGGTTCTTCTTCCTGAAGATAAATATGCTCGATTTCAGTGTATCGGCGAACCAATCGCGAGATATATTCGAGTCCCTCAATTGCGGCAGAACGCTGCTTAGTATCGTTCACCATCAACTGCAGCCATAATAGTTAGCCTTTATAGTACTGACCGTAGGAGCTTGAGATCACTCACAGGAAGCAACATGCACACTCCAGCCCAAGGTAAACCAGCATGAATGGGGTCCATACTTGCAGCGGAAGAAACAAAGTCTTTTACAACAAGCACGACCTTGAAAATCCGGTCCACTTGCTCCCTTACCTCCACTGATCTTCCGCACACTCTAAATCTCCACTGCCTCTCATTCATGACCGCCAGCTTCTCATCAACAAGCGCTGACATCTGCTTCTCCCGCTCCGAAGGATCTTTATTTCCCATGCTTAATGTTGGTTCGATTTCGGGTTTGGACATCAACATCTTTTCAAAGGCATCAACAAGCTCCTTTTTCTCCTTACGCAAATCCTCGTATGCCCGGTCCCAGAGGCTTTGGCAAGGTTCAGCTTTTGGTTGCGAAGCCTGATATGAACATTAACCAGAATTCACTGCGCTGAAGACTGGCGGATCATATACTTCCGGATGGTTTCCAAGCCCAGCTTCAGCCTCATTTGCCAGGTTCGACCTCGACGATACGGCGATCGACGAGGCTTTTGGGTTGGGTTTCGATTTTCCCTTTGTTCGCATCCATGATGGGCGATGCATTTTTAGGAGATACACAAATCGATGATAGGTGCTGTAGTCTACAGAAAGTACTCTGGGATGCGTAACTCGTTTTGCTTCATGGTGCGGTAACAACGACAAAGGTGGCATGCAGCCTCATCTGCGAAGATACAGGTGGGAATGCTCGACTAATCTTGTCTGCCTCGGCTAAAGCTACTGTACTGTGGCATACTGATATAAATGTGAACTGACGATGGTAGGATAAAGTGACGGGAACAATGAATAGCGTACAAGTTCACAAAGAACGTCTACGATGTATGAAATGCCGCTTCAACGCAAGAGAATCTGCTCAGCTATCAATAACTTGCCGTCTGATATTGATTTCGACCTTTCACAGTCAGCCCCTTTCTTCTAATCAGAACCTCAGAATTCTTAGCAATCGAATGTTGAGTCCACATGAATGCTGGAAGAAGGCGATAGATAGCCAGTCAAGCCTTGAGGGCTCGCAAGAAGTTACATCGATCACCTTCTTTACTCAATCAACCGGACGAGCATCTAAGAAATCAAGGAATGACCATGCCGCGAGGTAGTAGCGCTAAAAAGTCGGAAGGAGGCCTGGCAATTTCAAAGCAGTGAAGGAAGCGTTTTCGAAGCAACAGCCATCTGATGACTTAGATCATGTGATGATTGAACTTAGCAAGGTTCAGGAATCTGTAAGCGTATGCATTGTTCTTGAGCAGCAACTACATTCTTCAAATACCGCTTTCGAAAGACTGTAAAGCTCAGAGTCTGTCTGCATCGTGAAACAGAGAGCCTACCCAAAACTTGTGGAAATGAGCGCTCTTCGTAATCAGTAGAGCTCATGCTTTAATTACGTCTTGTCGAATAAGAGGGATGGCCGGTATTTTATGCGCTGCGAATGGGAGAACTTTTTCGTGATCATGTCCAGAGGGGTACTGTATGTACAGTACACACGAAAGATACAACGACTTCTCATGGAGTCATGGTCGACTCGTCGATAATGGCCTAGTCAAGTGCGGTTACTGTTTTACAGTAGCACTGGGATATCACCCGATCTACAGATTTCCTCCGGACAGTAGAAATCAAGCATCGCCGAGAGCTGCTGCTCACGAATCCACATGAATGCGACAGAACGAGTATGTTGCGTTGATCATCGCTGATCGACGACATTGATCATCAGTGGGAACGCGAAGATCCCAGAGCTGGTACTTCGTAAGAGATTTCCACGGGCTACGGAATTACTTTAGATAGCTTTCGAATTAGAGTTGCTTGGAAACGCAATTGCCACGAGTCGCGGGCCACGAGCCTCGCCTAGAATCACCAAAAGATCTTAGTGAATTAGAAGTATCTACTGTAATATCTGCTTCCGAAGCATCCTGTCCTCCAACGCTCACAGCCTAATCAAAACCATTTATCGGCGTTTACATAGATGCCTTACCCCACCACTGCTCCTCCACTGCTGCCGCAGGAACAATCGTAGTTCCCAGCGGACTCCACTGCTAGATACACACCGGCTTAGAAAAGCAACGGGCTATCATTAACCGCAAGGTACTCCGTAGATCGCTTCGAATCCCCACCGACAACTCGGCCTAACTTCGCCTTCACTGCACGGTCCCACCAACCGCCCCGCCGCTCAAGGCGCCTGGCACGTCAGGCAGATTCACGAGACTGACCTTGCCTTTCAGTCATCTATACCTACGATAGTTCCATCAGCGCTCATTGTGCAGATTCTCATGAGCCTGCTACTAGCATAGACTTGGCCTGAGACGGAGACAATCCGATTGCCGAGTTGGGCCTTCTCTTCCCCCGGCGCTCAGCGTCGTGACGCTGCGCTTTTGATATGACGTCTTTCTTTGCAAAGATACGCTCCGGTGCTGTCAGTATATACTTCCTAGGCACCGAAATATTCCATATGAGCGCCCGTTTGCATGGGTAATCTAAAGGGAGATGGCCACGAGAATGACCAATGTCACTCACGATAAAGTCTGCGTGCTGACGGCATGCCTTACTCTAGGGAGCCTCGAATCCAGCGACTGGATCACCGTCCTCCAAGAAAGATCCCAATGCGCCCATATTAACTCCGCTTGAGAAACACCTTGTGGATTATGGGCCTTTGCGCAACGATGGAAGTGATAAATTTTGGGGACTCGAAAATGTGAAGAACATGTCCGCTACTTGACAGCATGATATACTGACATTGGCCATTTTGTCTGCAGTTTGGCAACACATGGTACGCGGGCTGAGCTCCCTCGTGTCGAGTACGCAAAACTCATCGAATCTCTAGCTACTGCAACTCGATACTACAATGTCTTTACTATTCCGTTCCTTTCCGAGATCAGGTCATCAACTACCCCCAACGAACACCCTTAGAGACGATAAATACGATAGCTAATGGAGTACCCAAATTCGCTACTAACACGGCCCCAGCGGCTGCTCAGAGCAACGCATTATCTCCTGCACGAGCCAAAACGCCAACACTTAGCCCTTCAGCACGCAATCCAGGTGGGCCAATGCCGCCTCAAAAGCCTGACGACAAGGAGGCACCCGACTACAAGAAAAAACAGGCATTAGCTAGGGGACCACTCCTGAACCTGCATCTGGACAACGCAACGACTTATAGCATGCCCGAGTCGCTTTTCACAACTTTGAAGGATATCTTCGAGGCCATACTAGCAAACCCGTCGAGGACTGGTGTCATCCAGCCTACTAAATTCCTCGAAGTTTTGCGCAAGGAAAACGAGATGTTTAGGACTTCTATGCATCAGGACGCTCACGAATTCTTGAATCTTGTCCTGAATGAGGTCGTAGCAAATGTAGAAGCCAACTCGAAACAAATTGAGGCAGACAAGGGCATGAATGGTTCGGCAGAGGGTGATAGTTTCGAAAAGGCACTTGCTTCTGCGATGCCCGCTATCACAAATGGATCGCGGCCACCTAGCAACTCAGGTTGGGTGCACGATTTGTTTGAAGGAACACTGACGTCGGAAACAAAGTGTTTGACTTGTGAGAACGTCTCACAACGAGACGAAGCATTCTTGGATCTTTCGGTTGATCTAGACCAACACTCCTCAGTGACGTCATGCTTGCGGAAATTCTCCGAAGAGGAAATGCTTTGCGAAAGGAACAAGTTCCATTGTGATCGATGTGGAGGATTGCAAGAGGCGGAAAAACGCATGAAGATCAAGAGGTTACCAAAGATTTTAGCTCTGCACCTAAAGAGATTCAAATACACGGAAGACCTCCAGCGATTACAAAAGTTGTTCCATCGTGTTGTGTATCCGTATCACTTACGACTTTTCAATACGACCGATGATGCGGAAGACCCGGACCGGCTGTACGAACTCTATGCAGTGGTCGTGCATATAGGAGGGGGTCCCTACCATGGACATTACGTCTCAATAGTAAAGACACAAGATCGTGGTTGGCTGCTCTTTGACGATGAAAACGTTGAACCGGTGGACAAAAGCTATGTCAGGAATTTCTTCGGCGATCGACCAGGATTGGCATGCGCTTACGTCCTCTTCTATCAGGAAACAACCCTTGAGGCTGTGAGGAAAGAGCAGGAAGCTGAAGGGCGGGCGGCAGCCGCTCACGCGGTTCCAACGCCAAAGCCGAATCACGGGCTAGGTCTTAAGACTAATGGCGCATTCATGAACGGTCTACAACATGTACGAACCGCCGTATCACCACTTTCTGAAGACGATGATGGATATGACGGCCTCGATAAATCAGCCACGGAACCACCTGTAGTACTTCAGCCTCCACCAGAACCTCCTACCGCGCATGAGAATGTGACCTCGTTAACAGCTCTGCCGCCTGCCACAACCCCCACAAAAACCGACTCACAATCCAAGAAGGAACGTGTTAAGGAAGAGAAAGAGCGGAAAGCGGCAGAAAAAGAGCGGGAAAAAGCCGAGAAGCTGAGGCTCAAGAGCGTTGAAGTTAGAAGGAAAGAAAATGAGAAGAAAGAATCGGCAGACCTCAAAGCCGCGATGGAAACCAGCAAAACTTCGAAATCTGGAGAAAATCCAAAGGTTGCCTTTGATGCAGCGACCAACGGTATTACAGGGACTTCAACCCTGAGCAGATTCCGGCCAAATAGTAAAAGTATGAGCAGGAGACCAAAGTTTTGGGGTTCCAAAGATTCTAGGACATCGGACGAGACTACTGCCAACGGAGAAGAAGCTTCTGGCTCAGCTCTGCAGCCGCCGGAAAAGGCAGAGAAATCCAAAAATCGGTTTAGCAGTTTACGAAAGAAAACGTCGAATATGATGTTGTAATACTAGTGCGTGTCTAGAAGGCTCCGCCAAAGGGAGGTAATCCGAATACTGTCGAATATACAGCTATCTGCTTTTGGACAGATGCGTCTTCTTATTCATGATACCACCATCGGCGACGGTTTCACATGTGTATCATAGCGAATGTGCTTATAGAGCTCATGATACTTGGCAAACTGTGGGCGCTAAGTAATGGTACATTATTGTAGTATCTATATCTTGAGAGATAGGCTTGAGAGAACGATCTGAATTGATCGTTCTCGTTTTCCAGGCTTCAATGGTTCTGTTTAATCACCGAGTTATATGCAAATGTCAACGATTTATGTTCAAGCGTTACACAATTGCCATGAAGCTGCCAAAGGGGCTCGTAAGATTGCAGCGAGTCGTTTTTCGTATATGTTGTGTACCTCACTGGTATCGTTGTCCATAACCACGGTCCCCTTTCGCAACGCCATACACCTATGCTATGCGCTGCGGCCCATCTTCAACCGGCAATCAGATGCCTTCCTCTTCCAAGTCTCAACCCAGCACAAGCTCATAGGCAATGACCAACGTATTTATCACAATCAGCGGTACTAAAATCCCAACACGTCAGCGGTAAACTCCCCGCTGCCCTTACTCACTCCCACGTCTCCCCAAAGGGACCTTAGAAAGAACGTCACCTACTTCTCATCAACGTCCTCACGCTCGATATCAGATTCACCAATTTCCCCTTCACGCTCGCAGCGTCATCTCTTGCGCCGCCAAAGGATGGCTCCGTGGGGGTGTTGCCCCATCCGACTGTATAACCAGAATTACGTTAGCCCTGCATCAATGAGGAACACGGACGTAGAAACAGCCTGCCTCGACGGCCCGTAGCGCGTATGATGCGGACAGACAGAAATTCAGGATGAGAGGGGGGAAACGTACTCCTCGCGAGGAATCGATCTTCCGAGAGGATGGCGACGGCGTTGACGAGAAGTATTGTGACTGGGGCGGTCAGTGCATCAGAAGCATGTTGTGGACGAGGTTTTTATACCGTAGAATAGGTTGCCGAGGCCAAAGAGCATCATCTTGTGAGGATCGGATGCTGGAAAGCAGAAATAGTGGTCTGGCTCTCGTGGACTTTTCGAGCTCTCGCCTTGTAGGGCGTAGCGGTTTGTGGGGTTGCAAGGTTGGTTCCTCTCGGACTCGACTATCGAGGGTATGCTTTTGTTGAACTGAAGAACTGGAAGACCCGCCGACATGCGGCGTCATACAGGTATCCATATCCAAGGAATTTTATTTATATTGGGCAACATCCGGTACTAACTCTTTCAACAGATACCATGCTCGCCGCCCTCATCCCCCTTCTCATCCTCATTCATCTATTGCTCGCTCCGTACACGAAAGTCGAAGAATCGTTTAATATTCAGGCTACGCATGATATTCTGACCTATGGGCTGCCATATAAAAACATAGCATCCAAGCTACGAGAACAATATGACCATCTTGAGTTTCCAGGCTCTGTCCCAAGGACATTTGTAGGACCGCTTGCTTTGGCTGCAGCATCATGGCCTTTTTCAAGCGTGGTGAAGGGATTTAATCAGCAGATACTCGGTGAGAGTGTTTCCCCTGCTGGAGTTTCAGATGTGGAGAAGCTTCGATGACAGCGTGCTGATCATAAAGATTGAAGTCAGGGCTATCCTCGGCCTGTTCAATGCCTTCTGCATCCTCTCTTTCCGTAATGGTGTGGCCAAAACGTTTGGCAGAACTGCTGCCAATTGGTTTGTTGTTCTACAAGCAAGCCAATTTCACACCATGTACTACGCTTCACGTACCTTACCGAATTTCTTTGCTTTTGGTTTGAGTATGTCCATACCTTCCCCTCTATCTCTCAATATATATTTTAAATGTTACAAGCTACACTAGCCCTTCGTGATCTCCTGCCCTACTCCGCGGCCTCCCGGTCCAGCATCCAACCTCGAGACCGCTATAAGAGAGCTTTGACAATTCTCACCATTGTCGGCATTATATTTCGCTCAGAAATCGCTCTCCTGCTCGGCACACATACTGCCTATCTTCTCCTACAGCGACGCAGTCTACATCCTATCCACGACATCATACCTTCCGGCATGCTTGGCCTGCTAATCGGCCTCGGGCTTACGATCCCAATAGACTCCTATTTCTGGCAACGACCTCTCTGGCCAGAATTCCAGGGCTTCATCTTCAACGTCCTTCACGGCGAATCCTCGAACTGGGGCGTTCAACCGTGGCACTTCTATTTCTCATCCGCCATCCCCCGCCTCCTTTTCAACCCCTTAACGTTCACTCTGTGCATACCCTTCGCGCTTGCTGTCCAAGCGCTCCGAAGCCCAGCCCTCGATATCCTAATCCCCAACCTCGCATTCGTAGCACTCTACAGCCTCCAGCCCCACAAAGAATGGCGTTTCATCATCTACATTGTTCCCCCGCTCCTCGCCGTGGCCGCAGCAGGCGCATCCTGGATCTGGACCCGCCGCACCAAAACCCTGGCCTACCGCATCCTCTCCTCCGCCCTCATTGCCTCAACCCTCGCCTCGTTCCTCACAAGCTTCGCCATGCTCGCCATCTCCCGCCTCAACTACCCCGGCGCCGAAGCCCTAAATCGCCTGCATCAACTCACCCCCCCTTCATCAGGTATCGTCACAGTCCACATGGACACCCTCACTTGCACCACCGGCATCACACGCTTCCTGCAACTCCCTTCCCTTCCGAACTCCAACATCACATTCCTCTACTCCAAAACCGAAGACCCCACCGCCCTCCTCTCCCCCACTTTCTGGTCCCACATCGACTACGCCCTCGCCGAATCTCCCCACGCGCCTCTAGGCAATTTCACCCCCATCGCCACCATTTCCGGCTTCGCAGGCGTGCGCTTTCTCCGCCCGGATGACGGCATAGACGAAATGTATGGCTGGATCGGCAGTATTTCAACCAAGGAGCTAGTGGGCAGATGGTGGGGGAACGTGACGGGGGCGGGGGCGAACGGGAGTGATATCGGGTTTGGGGGAAAGATGCAGAGGAGCTGGAAATATGCGCAGGGGGCGGGAAGGCGGGTGACGCGGGGGTATTGGGTGGAGCTGAGGATGGAGCCAAGGATCTGGGTGTTGAGAAGGGAAGGGGGTGGCGGTGGCGGTGGATGAGTTACGATAACCCTGTAGGAATCTCTGGACCTTCTCCTTTTCGAAGATAACTATCAATCTCCACTGATCGAAGTGAGTGAGCATTTCAATAATATCGTACGTAATACTGCAAACACAAGGGAAACAAGACGTGCAGTGCAGCCTGCACCCAATCTACCTACAAACCCTCACTAACATCCCACTTCGCCTCTTGCAATGTTGTGATTCCCATGCACGAATCGTAAGCGCTCAGTCAGATTTACTCTCAACAGCGACGAACTGTCCCAAAGCCCCGTCCCTTTTGCATCCTACGCCCCTACTTTTCTGCTTCCCTACCACCCCGCCTCCACTGCCCTTAAGAACCGAAACCCGGCTCCAAACAAAGCACCTGTGACCTCCCATAAACCGCTCTCAATGTTCATAAGGGCTAGGTAGAGAAGCCAGTCCGGAGAAATGGCGGCTCTGCCGTGATGTGCTCCCGCTTATTTGCTGCCAACCCGATTTTCCCAGCCCTAATACAGGAACACAAATCCCCTTCCCCAACCCACTCACTCCCACTTGAGATCCCAACCTATTCCTCCCCAGCCTGCCTTGTTCCCTCCCCGCCCTATCGCCTTGCACTCCTAAGGCCACCACCCCATCCTCCCATAACTCTCCACAACCTCCCTCACCTCCTCCACCCCCAACCTCTCCTTCTCCACCTTCCACCCCAACACCTCCCTCGCCCTCCCCCCGTCAAGACACAAATCGCAATCCCTCAGCAACTCCTTCTCCATAAAAGGACTCAGCGGGCCCGGATTGCTCACCCCCTTCTCCTTGAGCAGTTCCGCCCACGGCTGCAGCACTTCTTCATTCACATCATCAACCACGCTGTCGAGGTTGAACCGCGCGAATTGGCTTATCAGCGTGCCCTGGAAGCCGGTGGTGATGTTGAAGATGGAGCTGAAGATCGTGGCGAGTGTGCCTTGGGAAGTATCGCCGCGGTCGACGATGTTGAAGGCACGGTTGGGTTCCGAATTGTTGGTGGGCGAGGCGCACCATTGGGCCGCGGCCCAGGCGGCCGTGCAGACGTCCTGGACGTGGACGGTGTTGACGCGGAGGTCTTTGCCCCAGAGCCATTTCATTTCCTTGCCCTGAGCCTCATAGACGCGGGCGAGACATAAGCCTCTTGCCAGGAAGCCTACGTCGTAGGGACCATAGACGTGCACGAGGCGGAGGACGGCGTATTTAAGTCCTTCTGTCTTTACCAATTTTTCTAGCTCTTCTTCAGCTGTAAGTTTGTGTTTTGCGATTTTGGTCCATGGTTTCGTAGGAGCGTTTTCCTTGCAGCCGCCTGTAGAGATCGTTGATGATGAGGGGGGTTTGTAGACCATTCCCGTGCTGAATTCGACGAGGGCAGGGGTTTTGCGTCGGGCGCATTCGCGGGCGAGGTTGATGGAGAGGGCGACGGAGCGGGCAGTGTAGACGGAGTCGTCTTGGGAATAGCGGGTTTCTCCGCCGCAATTGAAAACATAGTCGAAAGAGCGACCGGATGGGAGGGTGAAGATTTTTGATAAGGATTCTATGGGGGAGGGGTGGTTAGAATCATCTAGGGCGAATGGAGAAAGCGGAGGGAGACGCACGTTCTCGGCTGGCATCTGCTTGCATGAACTTATCTGGCGAGCAGGCTTCGGTAAACTCAGGTGCAAGACGGGCGAGCTGGGGGAGAACTTTGTCGACTAGCCGGACTTCAGAGGCAAGATTGTTCTTATGGATATGGAGGGCGAGGAAGCGACCAATGTAGCCTGCAATGGGATCAGTATCAGCCATGACTGGCGTAGAGAAGACATGTTGAATGCTTTGACAGGAAGGACGTACCTAGCCCTCCGACGATGAGAACCACAGGTCTATCATCCTTGGCTGTGGATGCGGAGGTTGTTTCGGCCGTAACTTCATGGTTTCCTGCGTCCGCCATAGCTGCTCGTGTGTTCAGCGTCTTCGGGTCTATGCTGAACTGAATGCGCTATGGAGTGGAGACGTGGACGATGATGGAGATGTATTTCTAATTGCTGCATATACGTGCAGGACATGGAGATACAGGTACTCTTATACAGACGCTGAAATTCCAATAGAAGGGTGGATGGAGGTAGATGCAGGTTGTTATTACAATGCAGGAAGGCTCGACTTTGGAGCAGCAGCTGATCGAGTGGACACTGCACTCGCTCCACGCCAGGGGATCCAGTCAAATCAGACGGCCTCACCGGTCAACCCAGAGAACGGGCGACACAGGCAGCTGATATCTCTAGTTGAAACAAGATAATGAAGCGATTCAAAAAATCAAAATGGTATCGTTGAGATGCCAAGCTTTGTGGTTCCTCAGACGGGTACCTGATTTCTTAGGGGCCGTGGGGGGTTAGTGGTCGTACCAACATGTCAAATTACTCCTACCTGCCTATGACGTTGTTTCAGAGGATGGCGGCATTGGAAAGAGACTGACTTCTAATTCGACAGTCGTTTGGTTTTGATATTGATTCGTCCTATTCAGGAACGAGAGGATTACAGCCTCATATCGAATTCATGCATGGACAAACTCCTCATCTTACGCATCCTTGCATCGAGAATCCCTCGTGCATGAGGAAACGTTTGAAGGAGCTGCACAGGGGTGGTTGGAACTCAGACGTCTTCTCAGAGCCATTCAAAACAGTCTCCCACGCTGTCTCATCTTTAGATTAGATTAGCAGGAGCGTTCGTGTGATGCCACAAACTTTGATTTTGCAATGCTATCTATCTATCTAACGGATGCAATGAAGATGCAACGAAGCAACAGGTAACAAGAGCTGTGTGCGCCTCCATCAGGATGTGCTGGTACCATCCCGTTCACACACCTCGGCTTGGCCATTACTCGGCCTTATCTCATGAGGAGAAGAAAAGGGCCCCAAGCCCTTGATCAATGCAGAATGCCGACGGAAACTCCCAACCTAGAACTCCCAGTCTCCGTCTACCGATTTGATTGCCCATTCGAATTTCTCCCGTAGGGTTTTCGAAAAGAACTTTTCAATCGGCACTCCGTACTTCTTTGAAAATACGACGGTCAGACGGGGATCAATGTAATTCTGTTTCAATGTTAGTGGGAATAGCAGTGCCTAGAAGCGGAGGGTACCTACAATCTTAGATGTGCCCAGCGCAACCTCCTTGTTGCTCTCCTTATCCTCGGCCTGCAAGAGCATAGTCTTGATACGTTGATCGACTTTCTCGAGGTTGTTCTCGAGCTTCTCAACCGTTGGCCCCTTGCCTTCAGCCTCAACTTTGCCGGTCTTATTTTCCTTTTTGAACTTCTTGGCCAATTCATCTGCAACCTCAAGTCGTTCGTCCAGCTCTTTAGGCTTCATCTCCTTGTCTCCCTCTGCCTTGAGTTTTTCATTTTCCTTAGCGAACTTCTTGTCAATCTTCTGGCGCGTTTCTTCCACCAAGTAATTTTGGTGCTCATGGATCCATTCCTCATCTAGCTCATCGTCAAGCTCGAAAAAGTTCGCGCCATTTCTTTTCATGAACTTCTGGTCTTTCTTGATCTTCGGATCAACATCGATCATCATCTGCTTGACACGCCACTTTTGATACTTTAGTCCTTTGATTCGGTCACCAAGCTTTTCCATCTGTGCGCCATGCCCAGCAGCTACAGTACGTTTGTGGTTGCAGAGGATTGCGACTTTACGGTTAGCATCGTTGTAATCTTTGATCTTTTCTATTATGGTACCAGAGGACTTTAGATCCCGTAGGAGAGTCGACATTGTGAAGGAAGCGTTGTAGGTACGGAATACCTTAGCAGTCAGGCCGGTCATGTAATTTGAGAGATGCTTGTTCAAGCTACTAGTCTGTTCAGTTGTCAGCTGTGAGCTGGTACAAACTCGCGGCCTCACGTACGGTGAGGCGGTCAAATAGTTCATCTTGCTCTCCTTTGTCTCTCTTGAAAATCTTCAAATTTTTAAAGACTTGAGGGTCCACTTCGACCTCGTCGTAGAATCGGATGCTGTCCTTTCCAAGAAAGTCGAAGATGACAGTATTCGGAGGTTTGAGTGTTACATGCTCGATCTTGAGCGAACAGCAACCAACAGTATCGGCCTCGTCCTCGCCTTTCTCATTACCAGCACGAAGGGCGAACTTGTCGATGAGATAAACAGCCGTTGCTCGTTGACGGTTGGCCATCAATTCATCTTTCATTTCCCTAGTGTAGTCTTTGCGGATCTGATCGATGTGTTTCTGAACTCTTAGCTAGACTCACTAATACAGAGGAACTACGGATTCTCACCTTGAGCTCTCGTGCCTTTTCAAACTTCTTATAGTCGCTCTGGCCCTTGACATCTGAGTTGGCAGCCAGCATAACATACTTGTAGGCACCGTTGATGTTCTCTTGCCACATTGCCAGCCAAGTACCCTCTTGATCATGCTTGATATCCTTCCAGCGATGGCCTTCAGGAGGCGCAGGAACGGTAGCTTCGTCGCCGATGTTGATTGTGATCTGCTCAGGAAATACCCTTGCCTTGACCTTGCCAGTCTTTGGATGCTCGCCTCGACCGCGGAACAGTCCAGGAGGTTCGACTCGGAAATTCCCTACCTTTTGCTTACGGCCATCCCACATACAGTACATATATGGCGCCTCAGCAGCATCTTTCTCTGCCTTTAGTCTCTTCTTCTCTGCACCAGGAAGGGCCTTTTTCTCGGTACGTTGGGCGTCGTAGTAATCAAAAATAGGTTGGAAGTCACACTTGGTGAATTCTTTAATGTTAACCTTCTTGCCGTCCCTGTCTTTTGCGCCGCCCGTCTCCTCAAGAGTGTCCTGAAAGTCCTTAAAAAAGTTTTTTACGAAAGTCGGATTCTCAACGTTGTGGGTAGAGTTCAGCATAGCTCCAAAAAATCCAGCAGTCTCTTCGGCTTCTGGAGCCATCGTGACTGGTGACCCATCATAGCGCATTTGAACATTCTTTGGTAGAGGTTCGTAAGGCGGAGGGAAGACGACGCCGGCATGTTCAAGTGTGGTCCATTTGGTGGTACCGTCACCTTTGGTAGGGTCCTCCCACCAACGGTACTCTTCCTCTTCCTCTTCGGCCTCTTGATCTTGCTCCGTCTCTTCTTTCTTCAAAGTTTTGCCTTTCGATTCTTTCTTCACAGGAGTTGAAGTAGACTTATTCTTGGTTTCCTTTCTGGCGGACTGTTTCCGATTAAGTAGCACGTCATCGTCATCGTCTTCCTTCTTTACCCCATTAACTTTCGGTTTCTTGGCAGGAGCTGATTTTGGTGTGCCATTCGCCTGCAATTTTTTGGTTTTCTTTTTCGCAATCGGTTCATCGTCGTCGTCACTATTCTCCTTTTTGGTCCGTTTTTTCGGCGGAGCAACGGAAGCCTTCTTTTCTTCCCTCCGTAAAGCCTTAGCTTCCTTCTCTGCACGCTTCTCGATATTGGCCTTCTGCTGTGCGAGCTTTACACCCAGAGGAGTATCGGAATCTTCGGATTCGCCGATGGCTGTCTCGCTTGCTTTGGGAGGCTTCTTCAGCACTATGGGTTTACCCTGAGCCGTCTTAGAAACAAGCGGAGCATCGTCTGAGTCTGAGTCGGGTTCGGCTTTGATTTTGGAAACACGTCGCCGTTTGCTCTGTGACAAGTCAGATACCTCAGTCTCATGGTTCACACGCCTAACAGCATACCAAAGGCTTATCGTCATTATCATCCTCGCCGCTAGATTCTCTATAGCTCTTTGCGTTACTGTGGCGAGATTTACGTTTGCCGTTGGTCTCTGGGACCCCGGTCCCGGGCTTATCTATATCCATTTCTTCCAACGGACCATTACGGATTGATATTCCCGGTGCTGCATTTACAGCATCAGGGTTTGCCTTGTCCATTACTCGGTCGAGGCTTTTGGGGATGGTGTCCTTCGACTTGTGAACATTCCCTAACAGCATTCGAATGCAATCAGTAAGTGTCTATGGTGACTGATAGATATCTGAAGGAATATAGAAAAGCAGGATTGAGGTACTAGTGAACATGGACATGCAATCAGAGGCGACTTGCGCAAGTAAGGATTCAGGCGCCAAATCAGCTGATGGAGCTGACATTGCAGTAAAATAATCCACTCACGGTTCGTATTGACTCCATTAGACTTGGTCCCATTTGCCAAAGGGACGTCATCATCTGAAGAGCTCATGGTGCTGGCGGTGAAGCTGAGAACTCCCAGGGCCGCCCGGGGGTTCTTCAATATTAGACGTGTTTCGGTGAGTTGGAGGACCAAGTAGCCGACGCAGTAAAGTAGAAGTCAACACATGCAAAATATAGAAAAGACAGTAGTGACACCTGGTCGTAGAATGAAGAGGGTGTATTTGGGTTGCGCGAGACAAAGCCCTTCAAGATTGAGCGAAGTGAATGTATTGAAGTGAATTCCGAAGAAAGAGAAATGGAGGCTTAAAGTTGACGGGAAACCATGAGGAAAGCGCAAAGCGGATATTCAATCCTGATTGGCTAGAGGATCCGGGAAGCCGAAATGGGACTAGTCACCACTTGCTCCATGCGAACGTCAGATCTTCCTCGAACGCGGAGGTTCTGGTACGCGACATTGACCATTGACTCAATTACTGACTGCAGGTCAAGTGCGTTCTCAGCTCTTTTCCTTGTCACTACATTTACGATGCTTTCCCGAGGAGCCCGACCGGCCATGAGGGCTGGAGCTGCGGTATCCGCCCGGTATGTTCTCCGCGCAAGCTATCCAAAACCCAAGCCCAAGTAGACCTTTCCAGAAATTTAATGATCCCTGAGAACGACACTTATGCTTCTTATACAATTTTGCTGAGGGTGCTTGTTATAGGCCGGTCGTCGCCAATGTCGCCGGATTCGCGACTCTTCGAGAAATTGAAGGCCGTCTAAAATCCATCCGTAACATCGAGAAGATCACCAAGACTATGAAGATCGTTGCCTCCACCAAGCTGACAAGAGCTCAACGCGCAATGACTGAGTCTCGAAGTTACGGAGAGACCTCGAACACGGTCTTTGAGAAGGCGGAAACAAAGGCAATGGAGGACCAGGGAAAAAAGACATTGATCATCGTTGTCAGTTCCGACAAAGGTCTTTGCGGTGGTATTCACTCTGGTCTCACTAAGGCAACGAGGAGGATGCTGGCCAAGAAGCCTGACGCTGATCTTGCTGTGATTGGAGAGAAGTCAAAAGCACAGTTAGGAAGGGCAAACGGCAAAAACATGGTGCTTAGCTTTGCTGGCGTTGGAAAGGATGTGCCGACATTTGCGGATGCACAAGCCATTGCCGACCAGATTTGTCTGCTGCCAACGGACTACGATGACGTTCAAATTATGTACAACAAATTCATCAACGCTCAGAGCTACGAAGCTACTCCCCTTCAAGCTTTCTCCGAAGAAGCTATTGCCAACTCACGTAAGCTCCATCCCGGGCTTCCAAATGATTTTCCCTAATAATGAACTAGCCAACTTTTCGGCCTTTGAAATTGACGACGAAGTTCTCGCCAACCTCCGGGAATATGCCCTTGCCAACTCGATATACTGGGTGAGTCCATGGTATTTGCTATCTTCTGAACCAGTTGCTCACGAATAAAACAGGCACTTGCCGAAGGTCACGCATGCGAGCAGTCAGCGCGCCGCAATGCCATGGACGTAAGTGCAGCGTTCCCCTACGCATTGCTAGCAAACTCTACGACTAATACTCGGTCTATAGAATGCCTCAAAGAACGCAGGAGACATGATCACCAGATTCCAAATTCTATTCAACCGTACCCGTCAAGCCGTCATCACTGGAGAGCTGGTGGAAATCATCACTGGAGCGTCTGCGTCCGAAGATCAATAAGCAATGTACAATATTTCCTAGTAACTAGACGCTGCATCAGAACCGATACAAGTTTCCAATATCAAGATCCTATAGTGACAGCCCGTTTCCCCAGCCCCACCAAACTTCACATGCTCTCCCTGCTTACCCAATTCACCCGCTGCACCAGAGATCAATTAGAAAAGCACTTTGAGCGATGGCTTCTTGTCAGCGTTATCTTCAATATAATCTTGATATTCGAAATTGGGCTTGTAGACGGCGGATCCCTCAGCAGTTCAGTACGAGTTAAACAACAACAAACGATGTGATCATAGCAAGGTAATAGGGAGGGTAAGGTAGCGACGATTGAAAACTTGGGCCGAAGATTAAAAACCTTGAAGGCTTTTCCATTTAGAAAACCTTCTATTTCTACAAACATCACTCCCATTAAGGTATTGTTCCAATTACCTTCCTTCCGGTCAACCCGTTCTCTGATAATTTTTCGATTTCTTTGTAGCTGTGCAACTAAGACTCGGTTGAAGGAGTTGTTCAATGGCCTTTTCAGTTGGACAACGTTCCATTTTGACATTATATATTTGTACTGAATTTTACTCTAGTTATATTTCTTCTGATCAGTATGTTTTCAGATGAATCTTTGCTTATGCAATTCCGACTGAGGCTTCATTCAGCAACTAGGTTACTTTCTGTATATTGGAATTGGGCTGTAGACACGTCTAATGGAGACCCACAGTGCAATGCAATGCAATGCAGACTTCAGACTGTTGTTCATGACGCGTTGAATGGGTTGTTCAGCGATACTAGCGAGGCTTACGGTGAGGTATGCCTGTGAGATAGAAAGTTCAGTGGGGTAGCAGAAGATTGTCCTTACAGTGAGACGTACCTATGATGAATCGAAATTAGCAGAATCTTTGAAACTTGCCTAGTCGCTTCGGGAGCACATCAGTCTTCCAAATTCGGACGCAGGAAAGACAACTCTCGAAGCCCAACGTATTGTCACTCCCTAGAACAAAACTTGTATTCAGATTACAGCATAGGGGCTGGAGAAATACAAGCTCTAGCGCATACCCTTGGCATCGAGAAGGGCAAAACAAGTATCGGGATGCTTCGAGCCCATAGGAGACACAATCGTGACAATACGATGCACAAATACACAGTTGTAGGATGGTCTCGGTGCTTCCCCTATACTGCGGTATGGAGTGTATGATGCAAAGTCTTCCAAAGACGGCACGGAAAGATGACCACATAGCTTGGTTAAAGTGAAGCTCAATAGCCGTACCCAGGAAGCTCATCTGCAAATATGGAATACGCGCGTCGAACAAGTGCAGGACAAGCGAAAGGTCAGGATTCACTGTCGTATTGAGGGTAGCTGCTAATGCTGATATCCACCCAGCGTGGCAGACAAAACGGTTCCCGCACTGGCTCTGATGATTATGATGATAACGACAACCAATCTTACTCTGGCTCAGAGGCCATAGAAACAAACATTAGTGCTCAGGTTCTCCCCAAAAGGCGCCGTCGATCAGACGGTCCGTAGTGCTCGGGCAGCTAACCAGGCGGCAATCAATATCTCTCTGGCCAATGTAGAAGCAAGAGAAACTAGAACAAATAATCTAAAACATTCTTAGATACCTGATCAAGACAAGTTGCTCCCAGATATGTGACGGATAGGCTTTACTTATAAGGATATCCGAAGCGAGGCGCTGCCTTCTAGGAGCACGAACGCCTTGAGATCAAGGTACGGCAAAATTAGTCCGCATGAAACAGATAGGGCTCGACTTGGAAACGAAGATACAAGAGCCGCGGAACCGCCTAGTGTTCGCATGCGCCGACAAGACCGTTCTACCGAGGAAATTTTCAAGGAGTCCCGAAACAAAGGTCATGCTAGGAACAACATAGCCCAACACAAGGGCTACGATTCTGGGCACGATGACTCTGAACCTAAATTGGAAACAGCCAGAGTAATCAAATTGAAATCGGAGATCTTGGCACCTCCGGACGTCAATTCCGGACGCTCAGGCCAATCTCACCACGCACTCGACGATCAAATAAGACGATTAAGCATAGTTGAGAACGATCCGGATCGGTGGACAAAAGCGGAAGACGAAAAGCACCAAGGGCATGATTATCCAAATGATTGGTGCCTTCCCTGATCGTTCTTGAATGCTGTTTTTCATCACATGCGCGAACTAGTCTTTGGGGAAAGCAATGGTCCAGAACTCGTAGCAGAGAAAGATAAAACTCTTCTACAACGCCTCGAAAGGCCGGATGCCGCCTAGGAATAGCTTCAATTAGAGTACAGGCCAGATTGGACGGGTGTCTGCCATTTTCAGTCAGGAATCGGAGTAGGCCGTCATTCCTATCCCTTATTTCTTCAAGCCAATAATATCATCGCTGGCGACCCGCATCAGGTTTTTGTGGTCGTGGAATGCGAAGCTTCCCAGGATTCTCGTCCGACATGGCTCTGCCGACCTACTTGCTCATTGTCCAACACATGATTGACCATGTTATGACAATTCTGCTGGAAAGTATATCCATATAGGCTAAAAGAAATCAGAACAGTGACGAGCAAATCTTCTCCAATGGCCATTCTTCAGTACAATAGTGATTTCAAAGCTATGTTAGAACTGTTATGATGATCCAAAACTGCACCCTAATAGTGAGGTCGATTCCTGAGGTGCGGTTTCAGGGGTAGGCGGAGGCGGCGTCGGATTTGGAGGCGGCTGTGGGACGTAACGCTTAGAGTCGTGGCAAATCAATTTCCTACAGTCATGCCATGTTATTTAGGGGGGATGATTGTCCCCTGTCAGGGTTTCGAAGTAACGGTAACCAACAGGGAGTAGATAGATTCCGGAGCCATCTGTTAGAGGAAGTATTGTCAACTTCGGACTCAATTTGTAATTCCATTGCCCCACTCACCGGGAATATGTTCTCAATTGAAGCCGTCCGTTAGAGTTTAGAATCGTTTCAGCCGCTATCTCGAGGTCTGAGCAATAGAAGTAGAGGAAGCATTCGGACGACCTTATATAGAATAAGATCTAACAGCATTTGCAGCATACAGCAACACACTGAGGTCGTCAGAGACTTAGCGGTTGCTATAGTAGGCAAACATATGGTTGTATTTGGCCGTTGCTAATGCTACGCAACAGCACAGCATAGCTGTAGGACCAACGCATCACAATGTTGAGCTGAAGCGATTGATACTACAAGCGTAGATTCGATTTAATCACTTCGGGTGCAAATCAGCCACTTGATGTCCATGGCAGTCCTAGATTCCTCATCTCTACGGCCAAACGAAATATATAGTCCAAGCTATTACAGATTAGCAACGCCGATCGATGGTTGGTAAACATGCTCGCCTTTCTGCTTGGGTCTTCGCTTTATGGACATTATCACCCCAAACATATCTGATGCCATCAGTAGTGAATCCTGGAAAGCCAGAATGACTTACACGCCATGCCTCCGGACGAGCACGGCATAGGTATCCGGGTACTTTTCCATTGCCTCTTCTAGACTATGAGTAAGATCCTCCTCACTAAGGCCACGATCAGCTTCGCCATTATTCTCCCATTATCACCTTTAGAAAAACCTACTGTGCGGTGTTTTCGATGATTGGCACGCGAAGTCTGTCAAAGTAGCCCAACATTCCCGGTTTTCCCTTTCCCTTCGGGATACCTTTAATCTGTTCAATCATCTCTACTTCAAAGCAATTCTCGAGTGTAGATTTATGGTTTCCTTTTGCATCCCTCTCCACGAGCAAGGTAATTAGGACTGCCCATTGACTATGAGTATGAATACAGCAGCCAGCTCCCGTATCAAACGCAGCAAGGAACAACGGTGTACATGCAGACGGCTTGAGTACTGAAGGTTTGCGAAGATATGAGCGGGTGGAATAATCCATGACGAACATGTCTTCGGGTTTCATCAATTCTTTCTGCACACCAGATGGTGCGATATATATGTGAGGCCCGTGGACGATTGAAGTCCCACCGCCTGTACCGGTCACCCACCCTAGAAGGTAGAAGTTGCGGCAAAGAGTACAAATAAGATTTGCCGGATGTTGCGCATCGATAGATCTGATGAGATGATCATTTGGGTCCAACTCGCTTCCGCTTTTGGCTGCCATGACATTAGACGTTGGATGCCGGGAAAGGTCTTGTGCCTTCGAAGCCTCCTGATACACTTGTAGATGAGTCTACTTTACAGACTTCGTAGTTGGCAGGTCGGTGGTGGAGGTGATTGTAGGGACAATTTGATTGGACTGATTTCGCGGATGTAGCCGGCAAGCGCTAGCTCTTTGTGGCATCTGGACGGAAATTTGTGGATTTCTTCAGCAACAAAGTCAAGGTGTCCTCTTCTCAGAGCTAGGGTAATTTAAGCGCATAAGCTTTATCAACTACCACTTCGTCCCTTTCTCCCATTCATTGATCTTCTCCACATACTCCAAGTCATTTATTAATTGCACCTCCTGAGGTATTAGTGCTTTCAATAGCATACCTTCAAGATGCGTCTTAACGCAGTGCTGGCAACAGCACTTTACTCCGCCGCCGCTCTGCTGGGTCAAGTGCACGCAGACGATGAAGCTGCAGAGTCCTCCTCTACGTCGGTAGCAGAATCTTCTGCAACCGTACCTGTAGAGAAGCCAACCTTTACGGTAAGAGCTAGCCCCTCGCTGACAGCTCTTCATGGGCTTCTTCGGAGCTCGGTCTATAAGATCTTTGCTAATCCATCAACAGCCATCCAATATTAAAGCACCCTTCTTCGAACAGTTTACAGATGATTGGGAATCGCGGTGGTCCCCTTCTCACGCGAAGAAAGAGGACTCAAAGACCACAGAGGAGTGGGCGTACGTGGGCGAGTGGGCCGTTGAAGAGCCCCACGTTCTCCCGGCCATTGTGGGTGACAAGGGACTTGTCGTAAAGAACCCCGCTGCTCACCACGCTATTTCCGCCAAATTCGACGCGAAAGTCGACAACAAGGGTAAAACCTTAGTGGTTCAATACGAAGTCAAGCTACAAAGTGAGGGGCATTGGTTAACAATTGGCTATGCATGTGCTAATATTGTAATGCAGACGGCCTGGAGTGTGGTGGCGCCTACATGAAGCTTCTCCAGGACAACAAGAAGCTTCACGCTGAAGAATTCTCCAACGCCTCTCCATATGTTATCATGTTTGGTCCCGACAAGTGCGGTGCCACGAACAAGGTAAGATATTATTTGGTCCATAGTCGAATACTGCTAAAGTATATCATAGGTACACTTTATCTTCAAGCACAAGAATCCCAAGACTGGCGAGTACGAGGAGAAACACCTTAAGAGCCCTCCAATGGCCCGCATTGAGAAGAAAACCTCTCTATATACCTTGATTGTCAACCCAGACCAGACTTTCGCTATCAAAATTGATGGAGAAGAAATGAAGAAAGGCAGTCTTCTTGAGGACTTCGACCCACCAGTCAACCCTGAAAAGGAAATTGACGATCCGAAGGACTCCAAACCCGAGGATTGGGTTGACGAGGCCAGAATCCCTGATCCAGACGCGAAGAAACCCGAAGATTGGGACGAGGAAGCTCCCTTTGAGATTGTTGACACCGAGGCTACAAAACCCGAGGACTGGCTTGAAGATGAGCCCACCATGGTACCAGACCCAGAGGCTGAAAAGCCAGAAGACTGGGATGACGAAGAAGACGGTGACTGGATTCCTCCGATGGTACCAAACCCCAAATGTGAAGAGGCCTCTGGCTGCGGTAAATGGGAACCGCCAATGAAGAAGAACCCCGACTACAAGGGCAAATGGTCTCCAGAGTACATTGAAAACCCCGCGTACAAGGGCGTCTGGAAGCCAAGGACGATCAAGAACCCAGGTTACTTCGAGGACAAGACTCCAGCAAATTTTGAGCCCATGGGAGCTGTGAGTACACCGTTTAAGAAATTAGGGAGACACCGCTAATGATCACAATAGATTGGTTTTGAGATATGGACGATGCAGAACGATATCCTCTTCGACAACATTTACATCGGTCACTCCATCGAGGACGCAGAGAAGCTCAAGGCGGAAACCTGGGATGTCAAGCACCCAATTGAGCTTGCCGAAGACGAAGCCACGAAGCCCAAGCCTGCCGACCCACCGAAGTCTCCTATGGACTTGAAGTTTATGGATGACCCAGTCCTCTACGTGCGTGAGAAAGTTGATCTATTCATGACCATTGCCAAGAAAGACCCTGTCCAAGCCATCAAATTTGTCCCTGAAGTTGCTGGAGGTATTGGTGTCCTCGCCGTTACCCTTATCGCAGTCATCATCGGCGCAGTCGGTATGAGTGGAGCGAGCCCACCTCCCCAAGTGAAGAGCGCCGCGGAGAAAGTCAAGAAGACCGCCCTTGACGCCAAGGATCAAGTCATGGACGCCGCAGCTTCTGGGGCGGACAAGGCGCAAACAGAGATTAACAAGAGGACTACCAGGTCGTCGGGAGCTGCAGCAGAGTAGACGACTCATCAAACGTCCCGCGGGTCAAGATTTACTTCTGGTATCAGACGGTTAGGAGGATTTGTAAGACTGGCTTGAGTAAATGGGGAAATGTGATTTGGACGAGCAGTTTGCACATCCCGATCTTGTCTTGCTGGTTTCTTTGTACAGTACTTGAGCAGCAGAGAGTATGGCAATTTCGCAACCGATTACTTCTCTACCACTTCTGTCATCCCAAGTTGGATGACATGATGTGTTGATATCCTTCGTACGTAGACTCGAGTTGCCCGATCGGACATTCCCCGCTGTGCCCGCCTCCCCGCCAAACCGACATTCTCCCAATGAGCTCGTCCGCCCATGAAATCAACAATATTTCTAGCCTCAGTAAATCTTGTCCTTTGTGTTGCTCAACACTAGGTAACTGGCAATGGCTGCACAAAAAGTCATCTTCAGATCCATCATAACATTCACAACTCGACAACCAACACCACGCTTGCTACCGAGAAGAACTAGAGCACCTTTATCTCCGAGACCAAGCTTGATGGCTACCAGAAATCTTCACGCCTCGGCGCAACATCTCAAACCTGCAGCTGCAGCTGCAGCGTTGGGCTCCCTTACCGAGTACCCTACAACTCACGAGCAGATAAGCTCCCCAGCCGATACCCAGAACTTCCTCGACAATCAATTCTTACCCTCCAAGGCCTCACAATGGATTGACTTACATGACCCAGCAACCAACAACCTGGTCACTCGAGTTCCCCAGAGCACAGTTGAAGAGCTCGACGCGGCCGTCGAAAGCGCCAAGAGGGCATTCCCGTCATGGCGGGCAACAAGCGTACTTCACAGGCAGCAGATTATGTTCAAGTTCGTTGCATTGATACGGGAGCATTGGGATAGGTTAGCTGCAAATATTACTTTGGAGCAAGGGAAGACGTTTGCGGACGCAAAGGGTGACGTGCTGAGAGGACTGCAAGTTGCGGAGACAGCATGTGGGATTACGACGCAGATAACGGGAGAGGTGCTGGAAGTTGCAAAGGATATGGAGACGAGGAGTTATAGATTACCGCTTGGAGTTGTGGCGGCAATATGCCCTTTCAGTGAGTGCCTCGTTCAGGTCGTGGACCTTGAGCTGATTTTTCTTTTCAGACTTTCCTGCTATGATTCCATTATGGTCCATTCCCGTTGCCACAATCACCGGAAACACCCTCATCCTGAAACCCTCGGAACGAGATCCGGGCGCCGCGATGATCCTCGCTGAACTTGCCCGGACTGCTGGCTTTCCAGACGGCGTCATCAACATCGTCCACGGCTCCGCTAAGACAGTCGACTTCATAATCGACAATCCAGACATTAAAGCCATAAGTTTCGTCGGCAGCAACAAAGCTGGAGAGTACATCTACACCCGCGGCTCCGCTCAGGGCAAACGTGTTCAAGCCAATTTAGGTGCGAAGAACCATGCCGCCGTGGTCCCGGATTGCAACAAGAACCACGCTTTGAATGCGATTACGGGAGCAGCTTTCGGTGCGGCGGGGCAACGATGTATGGCACTCAGTGCGCTTGTTTTAGTTGGCGAGTCAAAAGACTGGGTGCCTGAAATCGCAGAGAGAGCAAAGAAATTAAGCGTTAATGGTGGTTTCGAAGAAGGCGCAGATCTTGGTCCCCTGATTAGTCCACAGAGCAAACAGCGAATCGAGAAGCTCATCGCCAGCGCCGAAGAAGAAGGTGCGACGATTCTTCTGGATGGACGAGGCTACAGTCCAGAGAAGTATCCTAATGGCAACTGGGTCAGTCGTCACCCTCACCCGTTTCAAACCCCCTCTCCAAACAAGGCGAAACCTAACATCTTCACGCACTGCAGATCGGCCCCACAGTGATCACAAACGTCAAACCGCATATGCGCTGCTACACCGAAGAAATCTTCGGCCCAGTCCTCGTCTGCGTAAACGTCCCTACCCTCGACGATGCCATCGACCTCATAAACGCAAACGAGTATGGCAATGGCGTCGCTATATTCACGGGCAATGGTAGTATCGCCGCTCGATTCCAGCGAGATATCGAAGCCGGTCAAGTCGGTATCAATGTTCCCATACCAGGTGAGTCCCAGATACCATCCCTCATACATACCCCTATTCATCCCTTTCAACGAGAAAATTTTCTTCTTAATGTGCTGATAACTTATCGCCCGGTCTAGTACCCTTACCAATGTTCTCATTCACCGGCAACAAAAAATCCATTGCCGGCGGTGGAGGACACACGTTCTACGGCAAATCCGGAATCAATTTTTACACACAGACGAAGACGGTGACGAGTTTGTGGCGGAGCGAGGATGCGGTGGCGGCGAGGGCGAGTACCGAGATGCCGACGCATAGTTAGGCGTGTGGTTTTGGGGGATGGGGATTGAAGGGGCTGTATATAGTGTTCGGGAATTGAAGGGGAATTTTCTGTAAATACTCCGTAAAAAGTTGAATGTTACGAGCGTGTGGTATCTATCGTATTTCTCTCTGTGTACTTGTAGAACTTGTTTTGATCCTGCAGCTTTTTCTACCTTTCCTCCGATTCCTAGTAATTCACCCCCTCTGGACCGTTTTTCTCCCCACAATCATCTCCCCTCCCCCAAAACTTTTCCTTCCAAAGAATATTTCACCCTGCCTTTTGCTCCCTTTTGCTCCCTTTTGAAACAATATTTTCCCCTCACCACCACCCACACCCACACCCGTCCATCCCGGCTGTCTCCACACCTGTACCGTCCCTACCTATACAACTTTGCGGATTTCGCACTCTTGGGCTCGATTGGCAATCTTTGGGCGTCAAAGAGGGGGTGTAGATGGGTTGTGGGGTGTGTGGGGGAAAGGGGGTAAGGGAATGGAAGGGATGAGCGCTGGGATGATTGGCAAGGAGGTAGGGATGTTGGGAATTGGGGATGTTGGGAGTATTTAGGTCTAGCGGTGTAGGGTGTACGCTGGGTGCTTTTCATGAAACCTTTCAACTATGTGCTGAAGCGATAGATACGTTGGTGATGAAGATGTTGATGTGCATGGGCGTTACCGGGGACGGGGACGGGGACTGAACGTTGCGGTTGGGGTGGGTTTCTTGTAGCTAGTAGCCTTTCTGGGTAATCTCCTCTGTAAGATTGAGACGAAGAGGTTTCTCTAGGAGAGATACCATGGAGCTCGTTATGTCTTCCTGGACTGGATAATCTCGCACAGCCCGATATATCCGCTGCCCATGAAGACCCCTTCACAGTGTCGAGGTGGAATATAAACCTCCCGAAACCACCTCCCAAGCCGCCCAATCAAATTCAATTAAACGGCCGCTGGCAAGCCAAACACACCACCCCCTCCTCCCACCTCTCCGGCCTCCCCCCCCTCTTATCCGAGATCAAAAGCTTTGCCCCGCCGCCCTGATCCCCACCCTCAGTTATTACCTCGACCTCAAACCATCGATCTTTTTTCTTCGCTTTCTGCTTCTTCTTTCTCTTCGAACCTGTAGCTGGCGCCACGACAATCGTGTCGTCGAAGGCCGCTCGTTCGTGGAGGGTCGCTAGGGCGGCGTCGATGATGCAGGATTCGTGGAGGCGGATAGAACAGTGGGGGCAGCGGAGGAAGGGGGTGGAGGGGTTGAGGGGGTGGAGGCAGGTGCAGTGGGGTTTTGGTGGCTGTGGGGGGTTGATAAGTTAGGTTTAGATGAATAGGGGAAAGGGGGTGAGGATATTACGGAGAGTTTCCTGGTACTCATATCCATTGTCTGCCGCCAGAAGAGTCCCTCAGGGGGCAGATCCTCTGTATCTTCATCCCAGTGTTTCACATCTGCTCGACCGACAACCGCCGATGCGTCGACAATGGTCATATTGTTACTGGCAACCAGTTCTTGGCTGCCATGATAGCCTTGTTCGCCGTCAAGGAGGTCGGCGGGTCTGTAAAGCCAGAAGACGCGGAGGTAGACGTGAGCTGGGCTGTGAGCGCGGATTTCGAGGACGCGGGCGATCCAGAGGCTGGAGTTGGTGTCGTTGGGGTTGGAGTCGGCGTGGGTCGAGCGGAGGACGTGAACGTTGTCGTGGAAGGTTAATTGTTCGTCGTTGACTGATCGGTGGGTTAGTAGATAGTGGTAGAGTTATTCAAATGGAAAGCTCACCGACGAAATTGGTGTATCTTGTCATCGAGTCCCAGATTGTAGTTGGCCTTACGATGAAGACATTGTCCATCTTTTGCGGGGAGCTAGATGAACTAGACGCTGCAGCAGGTTGCTGGAGGCTTTCGACCTGGAAAAGGCACTCGACACAATCTGCTTGTATGGGCTGCTGGTCCTCATCACTGGCTGCTCCCTCGGTGTCGTGGTCGGTTATTGAAGGAGAAGCTAGCTCCGCGAGCTTACGTTTGGTGCTTGCCATTTATTGGTTTGATGACGGCCTTCACCAACGACTGGAGTGTCTTCTAGTTGATGGGAACGGTGAGTCAAGGCTTAATACCAGACGAAGAGGATTCCGGAATTATGAAGGATCCAGAAATCGATCTCGTAGCATTGGATGATTGATACAAGAGACCTGTGAATGCTCGTGTCTATGTTGGATAAATGCTTGAGCCTTAGCTCGGCCAAGTTTACATATCATAGGGAGATTCCTCTTGGCCGTAAACGGCGTGTGCTTCTTTCGGTGACTCAATGTTGATACTAAAACATGCTCGTAGTCCCAGCACATTATCGCAGTCACTGCCGTTGGTGGGTCGAATTCGATTAACAGCCAGGACGCATTTGAGGTGATCGATATTTCGCCAACGACAAGGCTAAAGAGAACACTAGTCCAGCTAAGATTATGGAGCTGGCGATCTTAGGGTAAGCTGGAACAGGCGAGCATTCTTAAATAGAGAGTAGGACATGGAGAAACTACAAAGGAGATGCAATTAGATACGCAGGAAAGACTTGTGCAACGTTCTCGGACTTTTAAAACATTTTGACACCAATTGTTGGGCCGGGCCCCGTGCAACGCCAGTATTGTGCTCCAATGGTTCGGTCCATAGCCCAAGTTTTGCAAAATCCGGGAATTAATTCCAGCCGTTGCAATCAATCATGCGGGCCTCCTCTTAACAAATTCCTCAAGATCCCCCCTCGTAGCCACCCCCAACACAAACCTCCTCGTCCCATCCGTAACAACCGCAAAATCCTGCGGCGATCCCCCATCAACTCCGCCGTTAAAGAACGCTTCAAGCTCCTCCAACGGCGTGTCCATGGTGATAACTTTATAAACACTCCCCTTCCTTCTGAATTTCTGCATAGCCATCTCCACAAGATCCGTGTCTTTGACGGACCCACTTTTCAAAAGCTGTTTCAGTCGGGGTATGTTTAGGTAGCCTAGCAAGGCTCGGGTGTCCTCCGAGATGACTGTGAGATGGGTGTAGTCTCTTTCATATGCGTTCATCAGGGCGTAAGAGATGGAGTCGGTGGGCTTTGCGGAGAGGGCGGGGGGTGGATCAAGATCTTCGACCGTAGCCTAAAGGATCAAGGGCGATCAGCTTTGGGGCAACTGATATAGCGGAAAGTTTGAGTTTACCCCGCGATACTTCAGAGCCCATGATGAGCTTGTCATCTGTGCTGGCGCATGGCTGTTTGGATGCGAATTATTCTCCATTTCCCCATTGGCAGCTTGGGAAGGCTTGCCGGCAGCGATAGGCTAACCAGTATACCCTTCTCAAGAGAACTTGAATGTGCACAAGGCGAGATAACGCTGTGCTGGCAAATGGAATACAAGACCTTAAGCAGGCAATGAGGTTATGAAGTTGCTACCTTAGGCTGTATCGATACGGCTAATTTAGCGTTCAAAGGGTATGATATTTTATTTAACCGACAGGGCAGGTCAAAAAGTATTTATAGCTTACGGGGTTGTCATTCTTGTTCTTCATCTAAAACCTAAGGACTAAAATACCTAGATTCTCCCTAAAGGTCTTGCCGGTTGTATAATCGATGAGGTGGGTTGATAAATCCACAGGAGCCTTCTCTTGCCCTTCTCCGTCACTATGGCTTCGTCGATAACAGCCATCACATATTCAAAGCCGTTCAGCGCCTTGTGTGTCTTGAAGATCTCAACAGGTAAAGACTCTGAGCACCCGACTACCTATGATCAGGCACCGCTAATTACGCAGCTTCTGTAAGTACGCTTTCCATACCAGAACCATCAGTGGAACATCAGCCACTGAGTGGATGGATATCCCAGTTAGACGTCGTGAATGGCTGAAACATGCCATAGTCTTGATAAGAACGATGCCTAGAGATAAAGTCGTATTTGCGTTGTTCATGTTGCGATCTCCACGGATTTCGAGATGCCAAAACAGTTGACCTTCCATGGTCGCTGGAGTAACGGGAATCTGTTGGAAGTTACTGGTATTCTCCACCCGATCTAATACTCTGGTGAACATGGTCGCTTTCTTCAGATCACAGTAGAGACTCGAGCTGTTGATGCAGTTGTACATGTACCTGCTACTTAATTTCATGTTTGCGTGTCCAAGTATCCGAGAATTTCAAACCAAAAGTCTGTGTTTAGAAGGTCCTGATAAAAACATCCTGCCGCTGTTTGGGTTACTCGAGACCAAAGCCTAGTTTCTAGCACGCATGCGAGAGTAGTTCTTATATCGGTAGGTTCGTGGTTCTGCTGGTTTTGTGCAGATATTATCCCATGGATGGAATGCCATAAGTCTTGGAAGCAGTCAGCTTCCATTCATTCAAAATTTCGAGTATTTAAAACTGACCGAAATCGGAGCCAGGCCGAACAAATTGTCCCAACGCAGTAACCTCCGCCTCCCTAACGAGAAAACTATCCTTGAACATCGGCAAGTTGGTTTGTCCGGAGCTTGAGAAGATGTTCTCGTACACATCGTAGAGTTCCGTGATGATCGGCTTCGGATTATAACTGTACGGTTGTGTATAAAACCCAAGATACTGGATCCCGAGCTCCCATTCAGCAGTGCTATCGATATCGAGGCGACAGTACCACTGATCCTCAGATATCGATCAAACCGCTTCTCCAGCCAAAAGCACCAAGCCAGATAAGCTAGCTGATGGAGAATTTTGTGAGCTTGTGGCCGCGCCGCCTTTGCCTTTTCCCGAAAAAGCTGCACAAATGGTTATTCCATAACTGTCATGGTGAGCTGACGCTGTAAAAAAGAAAAAAAGCCGTGAAAATATGTATATTTCGCTTTACGGAAGGAAGGGTACAAAGAAAAAGCACGATGTTGCCTTTTGTACATAGACACTCTGAACAATCGCCGAATCATCCTTTTCATCCAACACTTTTCCTGGTAGTTGAGCAGTCAATCACTTGATGTCGCCGTACCGCCATTCGAATAGTTCGAGAACATCAGAACTACTTAGAGAAAGTATCAGGTCCACCATGCAAAAGGTCCAACATTTTTGCATGGGGAAAGTCTTGAAGGCATTTTGGGTACCAATACTGACTGATACCGGAAGTTGATCCAGCACTTCTTCGTCTCGCTCCCAATAAGTCCCCATATGCGAACCAAGTCTTTTTTGAATATATAGCCATTTCTTCCGCGAATTTCTTGAGGTATTATTAGTGGTAGTAGTAGTAGTAAGGTGCGAAAAATATTCACGCCAGAAGTCCCGAATACTTGGACTTGCCAATCTGTTAGGGTTGGTTGAGTTACCTACTTTCCTGTCGCGGTAGCATGCCCTTTGCGTCACCATGCTTGAACTTCGATGGATTCATACCTATCATTCTAGGCACTACAAAAGATCGCCTACATCTATCTATCCGACAAACATTGCGTACTCAATTCATTAAGACCATCCCAAACATATCGCATATCCGTCAATGGCTATAGATTTCATTTCCGTGCATCAATCACAAAGCAATTTCGTACTGGCATTTGCTAAAAAAGAGGCCGCTCAAAAATCTCACCGACGGACCCCAATTCAGTCGGACGAGCTAGCCACGCTCACTCATTTCTCTTGCGGCGCTTCGTGGGTGCTACTGTTCCAGATGGTGTAGATGTTGGAGTCACCGTTACTGTGACATAGACTGTCGTAGGCGTGCATGTGCCTGAAGAAGAAGCGAGCGTGGAGGAAGAATCCGTGCTCAAGATGAGGGAGGAACTCGTGCTCGAGGCGAGGGTAGTAACCGTGCTGGAGATAGATGAAGAACTAGTGCTCAAAGTGGAACTTTGAAGGGACGAAATTGACGACGAGTCGCAAGGTCCACTCTGGCAGCCAGCCCCACAGTGAGCTGTATCGTTTCCACAATAGCCATACTGGGAGCAACATGATCCTTGAGGCCAATCGCCACACGTAGTATTACCGTTGGTTGCGCCACACGTTCCATCCGTTGTTACGTTGGCTGAGGGTGTAGGAGAAGCCGTGGAGGAGGAACTTGTGCTGGAGGTGGAGCTTTGGAGAGATGAAACCGATGACACGCTGCACGGTCCACTCTGGCAGCCAGCCCCACAGTGGGCCGTATCATTCCCACAGTAACCATACTGTGAACAACACGAGCCCTCTGGCCAGTTTCCACAGACCGTGTTGCCATTAGCCGCACCACAGGTTCCGTCAGTGGTGACATTAGCCGAAGGCGTGGGAGAAGCTGTGATGGAGCTAGTGGAGGACGTGCTTGTGAGACTGCTCGTGGAACTGCTTGTGGAACTGCTTGTGGAACTGCTCGTGGAACTGCTCGTGGAACTGCTCGTTGATAGACAAGGTCCACTTTGGCAACCAGCCCCACAGTGAGCAGTGTCATTACCACAATAGCCGTACTGCGAGCAGCAAGAGCCCTGTGGCCAGTTATCGCATGTAGTATTACCGTTTGCAGTACCACAAGATCCGTCAGTGGTGACGTTGGCCGAAGGCGTAGGAGAAGCTGTCACGGAGCTAGTGGAGGAAGTACTCATGAAACTGCTTGTAGAACTGCTCGCAGGGCTGCTTGTGGAACTACTTGCGGAAAGACAAGGTCCACTTTGACATCCAGCACCGCAGTGGGCAGTATCATTACCACAATAGCCGTACTGCGAACAGCAAGAGCCCTGTGGCCAGTTATCGCATGTAGTATTACCGTTTGCAGTACCACAAGATCCGTCAGTGGTGACGTTGGCCGAAGGCGTAGGAGAAGCTGTCACGGAGCTAGTGGAGGAAGTACTCATGAAACTGCTTGTAGAACTGCTCGCAGGGCTGCTTGTGGAACTACTTGCGGAAAGACAAGGTCCACTTTGACATCCAGCACCGCAGTGGGCAGTATCATTACCACAATAGCCGTATTGAGAGCAACAAGCTCCATTTGGCCAATTGCCACACGTAGTATTGCCGAAGCCCGTACCGCAAGTTCCATCGGTCGTTACATTAGCAGAAGCCGTGGGGGAAACGGTGGAAGATGTGCTTGTGCTAGTGCTCGAAACAGAAGACGTAGAAGAAATTCCACTAGAAATTGAGATAGAGCTTTGGGAACTGCTTGTCGAGCTTAGGGAACTGCTGGTGGGACTCAAGGAACTGCTTGAGGAACTTGAGAGAGCATAGCAAGGTCCGCTCTGACATCCAGCACCGCAGTGGGCAGTGTCATTTCCGCAATAGCCGTATTGAGAGCAACAAGCTCCATTTGGCCAATTGCCACACGTAGTATTGCCGAAGCCCGTACCGCAAGTTCCATCGGTGGTCACTGGTGCAGAGGAAGCTGTCGGGGATGAGCTTGCAGAAGAGCTTGAGGTTATGCTTGTAGAAATGATTGTGGAGCTGCTTGCGGAAATGGGACTGCTCGTGGAACTTTGAGAACTGCTTGAGGAACTTGAGAGAGCATAGCAAGGTCCATTTTGACATCCAGCACCGCAGTGGGCAGTGTCGTTTCCACAGTATCCATATTGTGAACAACATGATCCCTGTGGCCAATCGCCGCAAACGGTGTTGTTATTCGCATTCGCAGAACCACAAGTTCCATCGGTTGTCACTGGCGCAGTAGAGGAAGGAGCCGTAGCGGAGGAGCTCTGGGAAGTGCTTGTGGAACTGGAGGAAATGCTGGAGGAACTTTGGGAGAGACAGGGTCCACTCTGACAGCCAGTACCGCAGTGAGCCGTATCGTTTCCACAATATCCATACTGCGAGCAACAAGCCCCATTCGGCCAATTGCCGCAAACAGTGTTGTTGTTCGCATTCGCAGAACCGCAAGTTCCATCGGTTGTCACAGGCGCAGAAGATGGGGAAGCCGAGAGGGAAGACGAGGATGTCATGCTGCTTGACAGAGATGGGGTAGAAGATGTTAGAGACACGCTGCTCGAGCTTGTGGAGCTTTGACTAGAGGAGGACACATCAGGATAGAAGGTCGTTGTCGGTTTCACAGTACTAGTCAAAATAATGTCCGACGTCATAGTGGTGGTCGAAGTCTGAGTCACAGTAGTTGGTACTGTTGTGGTATATGTTGTCGTGTAGGTTGTGGTTACTGTAACTGGAAATCAGTAGCTAATCTTTACCAAAGGCTTAAGATTTGCTGACTTGTAGTAGGAACATTCGAAACTGTGGTTACCGTCACGGAAGTAGTTTCCGTGGTCACCACAGAGGTTGTAGTGTAGACCGTGGTCGCATAGAACGTTGAAGTACTTGAGGACAAGGAGCCTGCGATATTCGAGTCAGCAAGGCACCCAAATTATAGATTCGAGCGTTAATGCTTGAAGGTCACGCTCAAATGCTGCAGCTTGTGGATGAGTTGTTTTGTACAGCAAATGCCTTCACATGATGTAATGAACTCATTCGTGGGTTGGAAGGTACCAGGCTCGAGAACGAGCCAGAATAAAAGCAAAGATTTTGAAGAGAACGTACTTGAAGATGCTTGTCTCTTGAGCTCTTGATGATACGTTGACAGGACATACATACTGGTCGGTACTGAACTTGAACTGGGGGCTGGAGGTGGTGGAGGCGAGCCAGCGTCAACAGGAGCGACATATACGTGTTGTCCATCAGCACCAGGAATCGTGGGGCTGTAACAGCCCTCTAATTGTGCATTCAAGAACACTGAGTAAGCATTGGTTCCACCACAGGACGCAGGGCCACCTCTGTCATTTCGATTAGCAGGCAATCCTCCATCTGCTATAATATGGGAGTTAAGATATGCGGGAATATCAATACACTTACTGAGCAGTAGCGGATCCATTACAATAGTAGGCACAATTGCTCTCAGATATTTGCAATCCCGACTGAATTTCGGTTCCGCATCCACACGTATTTGAGGTTGTCTGGCTGTCGAAACCAGACCGAGAGGAGTATGGGTAGCCTAATGCAGCGCAGTACTGCACGCAAGAGATAGTGTCGGTGGTCTCAATGGAGACATACATAGGACCAGGGTTGACATTATTGTAACATCCAAGGTAATTGTAATTGGAAGCAGCCCCAGCTGGTGCAGTGCTGTTGGTGAACGAAGGATCAAAGTAAAGGCGGGTAGCGGTGCTGCCGCCACAAATCTGGCTTGGATTGCCAGCGCAAGGGGAGCTACACTGACTTGCCGATGATTGGAGTCCTGGATTGTTTCCTGACGGGTTTCCAACTCCACCAGAGGTAGATCCGCTAGAAGGTGGATTGGGACTGGGGAACTTTGCTCCACAAAAGCACTCGGTTCCAGAGTATAGCGCAGTCCATTCGAACCCATGCCCACGACAGGCCATTTTACACATGTCGACGGTAACGTTGCCAGAAAATCCGGGATAGTACTTTTCAGAGCTCGGATTCGAGCTCGGTTGAAAAGTAAACCCGACGTGGACACCGTTGTTGGTGTCATCATAACATCCCTCGTATACAAATGATTGCGCTGCGCTACATGATGCCTGAGAGCCTCCGGCGCTACCTTGGGCGAATGCTTGCGCTGCAAAGCACAGAAGTGCGAGCGCGCAACCCCGAAGCATTGCGAATGCGGATGAAGCAAAGGATGAACACCAGATTTGGCCGGCAACAGGACTAAATTAATTCAAGTAGTAAACAGGTATTGCGTGCCACTATAGAGAAAACAGGAGAGTGGCAAGCAACGTCTTGCAGTTAATAAGTAGAGAAAAGGCACACACGCATATCTTGACCTTTATAATGGACGCATGTGCAATGTTGACGTGGGGACCACCATTCCAGACGAGATTAGGTTGTTAGAAAATACACACATTCCACTCGTAGAATTAGAGCTTGGCTTTTCTCAATTCCAGGCTATCCACACGTTTCCCTTCATCGTCCTGTTCCTCGACAGACAACGTTGGGAAGCGTATGGGCATGACGCGCCGAGGGTCAGAACCTTCGACCAAAGAGTACTTCGAGAAGTCAGAGATACCACAGTATCTGCGGAGAAAGTCCTCGTCAAGGTCGAGGAGGCCGTTGACCACAGCTGTTGGAGCCTTGAGCATTGCGAGGATTGCATCTGAGAAGATTGTCTGCAGCAATGTCAGGATCTGCTCATATAAATAACCATTTACTCGAGCTTACGGCTTTCCGGAGGTCGCGAGCTTCCGCAGGATCTCCAGAAGCGACGGCTACAGAGGCGGCAGATTCAATTAACTGATTTCATTAGGAAGCTTAGCGAATTTAGTCAAAATGACATACCGTAGCAGGCCAGATGCTGGTGATTGCCATCTCTTTTTTGCCCTCCCGTACAAAGTCCATAGCCAACCCCTTGGTGAGCACACTCATGCCCACCTTCCCTATAGCGTAAGCAGTCTTACCGCGGAAGAAGCGAGAATATAGTGGTGGAGATACGACAATGATGCGGCCCTTCCAGCCATTGGCTTCGAAATGTGGCAGGGCTGCTTGGACCGTGCCGTACAGCCCCTCAGGGTTAACCTTCTGCATGAGCTGGAACCTCTTCATGGGTGTGTTTTCGACCGAAGCCCACCAGATTGCTCCGGAGTTGTATACCAGCACATCCAGGCCACCATATAGCTTAACCGTTTGATCGATCAAGTTTTGCACGCTGGCGAAGCTTCTTGTGTCAACGCCGATGGCCGTGGCATCTCCGCCAGCTTCTCGGATTTCCCGTTCAACAGTGTTGATGGTAGAGGAGGCGGAGTTGGGATCAGGCGGAAACGTTGAAAGGTCGGAAGCATTTGAGGTTGTTTTAGCTGCTACAACAACTATAGATAGTATGAGCTTTTGCCAGTGTTTGGTTCGCCAGGCGTACCTTTGTAGCCATCCTTTGCAAGATCAATGGCGACCTGTCGTCCTATTCCCCTCGATGCGCCCACTACCAAGGCGACCTGCTTCGCTGAAGCCATGGTTGATCTATACGGAGGGGCAACGGTCTGATGCCGGGGACGGATTTAATCAGATTGAAGAGCAGTGAAGGAGAAATGGAGGAATTGCATTTTACCAACCACGTACTGTAGCGATCAGCTTTACGTCTGTGTGTTTGCATTCATGATGACTGCATTACTAAATGGGTGATTACTATTCCCCCCCAGCTGCCTCGGAGCCGAGACACAATTATCACACATTTGACAATGCTCGATCAAGTCGTTGTAGCATGGTTTCAAATTCATAACGAATAGATTAGGGTATGTTCCTTAGCTAAGAATATGTGCAGGAGGTGGATATCTGACGCCAAGGAACCAAAATCCTCGATATCTGCCCTCCGGTTTCCAAGAAACGCCATCGCTAAGCCAACAGAACAAAGGAGACTCAAGACCAAACATAACGATCAATCTCCGGATTAAGTTTGTCCACGTTGAAACTGCCAACAGAGATCTTTTTCGTTGGTGTAAGCGAATCGTCTGAGCTTGGATCGTGATCAAACTCGGCCTCATCGTCTCCATAACAGCTCAAGCTTACACCACCACTCACGCTTCCATGCTCCATATCATCGTCACTAGAGCCTGTACTCCATCCGCTGCTGTCTGCTCCACCTGTGCCAGTAGACGGAGTGCTTGGATCCGAGTGGACCGAATCAACGTCAGCGTTACTGATCCCGTTACCGTAACCTTGAATAAGGATCTCGCAAAAGCCAGGTTTGACGGGCTGCGGCGAGTTGAGGGCGAGACCTTGACCGATTGAGACCTTCCGAGGTAGCGATAAAGGTAAAGATAAGGTGCGGTGAACCTTCTTTGGTGACAAGGGTTTCGGTTTTGGGACGGTATAGTCATCGTCAGGCCTGATTTCAATGATCTTCCTGACCTTCTTTATTTCGACAGACGGTATCTTTGTCGTACTCTTGGAGTCTCTAACACCATAATCCCACGGTGGTGTGCCAGCAATCTGGCAGCAAAGCGGATACGATACCCCTTCCGTATCTCTGACTTCTTTCGGCGCTCGGGTGACTGAAATCAGCGTTTGCAAGACCGCATAGATGAGAATCCATCGGACTTTTCGAGCATCTGCGCAGGAGACTGTCTCCTCCTCTTTCATCGTCCACGATTTCTCGAAGCGCAGATATTCGCGAACGAGACCACATTCCATAACTCTCAAGTCGCCAGGATTGGTGGCTGCCGATAAAGCAGCTAATGCGGTCGCACGGCGCTCTAGCTTGGCTTGTCGGTTGCCGAATAACTTTGATATTCCATTAGACCTCTGGCGCATCATGTCGTTGGAGATCTCTGGTACCAGAGGAAGGGGGTGCGGTAGCGAAGTGTATCGACGTCTCCTATCAAATGCCTGAATGTTTTGGAGGACGCATATACCGCCGTCGGCAGGCCTGTTATCTAGCATTGATGTGGTTGATTCCGAATCAACCAGATATTCGTACAGTCTACGAAATTCGAAATACATTGAGCGATAGACAGCTTTCGGTAAAGCAGTGGAGTTCTCTTTCGATTGAGGAGGTGGCCAATACCCGTGTTTTCCAACGTAGTAAGAGTGGAGGAATGATCGAAACCGCTCGAGGTGAATTTGGGCTTCGTTGCCAAGCCCTAAGCATGCACCAGACACATGGTCCTCTAGGAAATTCCCGAGGGACTTTCCAGCATTTTCAAGACGTAGTTGCATCTCTAAATGTGCTCTCGTGATCAAGGCTTTCGTTGTGCGCGAAACGAACTGTGAAGAAATTAGCAAGTTTCACTTCCAATCGTACACGTGGTCTCACCTCAAATTCGGCACTGTTCGCCAGGTCATCGTTCATGCCTGTACAATGTACAAAAGCGTCTGTCCACAGCTCGCGGTACTCGAATTTCTCGCCGAACTGGAGGACAGCTAGGGCGTGGTCCGGGCAATTGCGAAAGTCGGTGTAGTCTTGGCTGTCAAGATAGGCCAGAATATCATCTTGGTTTTCCTCTTCGTCCGGGCGAAAATCGTTCATCCTACTGTAAAGTGCGGCCAACGCGTCGCCTAGTCGATCCCCAACCATTGGCTTCTCAAACATCCATGCGAAGAAGTTCCGTGTGGTCAGATGGTACCGGAAAGCTTCTTCTCTGCTCAGATGAACCGGGGCCGGAATGTAGAGCTCATACTTTGCAGGAGGCGACAAATCGACATGCGAATCTCCCACAGAAGATGCCATACTCATTCTCGTTGACTGAGGATCTTCGGGCACCGGCTGAGCAGAACATTGTTCGAGGAGAGGCCTGCAATTGCTGGATTCAATCGTAGCCAGCGAAAGCCGCATCGAAGCGCCTCTTCTTGATTGACCTCGTTCGTAAAGATGTATCACGCAGTCACCGTTTGGAAACCAAAGCTCGGGGTCCTGTGGAATGCGAACTTCTTAGCTAGTCACTCTCATACAACCATTGGAAGCAGCCAATCGTTGGCGACTTACCCTCCTCAGGCCGTCCCAGTTAGTGGTCGTTCTCTGATTGCCATCCCACCGTTTGATATTCGTGACCCGGGTGTTTGTACCAGCTGCAGATGCACGATCTAGCTGTTCCGCGGTATTGGCAGCTAGACGTTGCAAGTAGAGGTTTAATTTCGTTATTCGACGCCCCGGATTGCCTGGCGACGAGCTTCGACTCGATGCACCACTGAAGAGAGGCCGACCGATTCCTTCAGCAGACAAAGACGTCTGCTGCAATTTAAGCGGTGCCGCCGCAGATCCGAATGGTTGGGGCATGCTGAGCTTGTCCGGGTCTTCAATTAGCAGAGCAAGCGAGAGGAGGTCTCTCGAATTCAACGACGGTGAAGAAATGCAAAGTTAAGTTGTGAAGCAGAAGACCACATGGGACGGGCATGAAGTATACCCCGCGAGACGACGACCAGCATGATGGGGTATATGTACAGCCGTCAGTCAAAAATTGTAGCAGCAGCGCTCGGCCAGCGAGCGTTCCAGGACACTGGACCTAAAAGTACGTAGTGGGGAAACCAATCTCATGAGTCCAGCTCTGGATGATCAGACTTGTGGCGTCATTGGGCGGCATGGGATGCTAGGGTCAGACTTAGCTTGGCTGGCGCTAACCTTTTTGAACTGTCGGAAGATGATCCAGCCGTGAACAGATCGACGCTATACCGTTCGAGCTCTCTGGCCCTGAGGTGCTGTATAAATTCCCGGATTCGGCAGAGCGGCCCAGGGTTGGAAATGGGGCTTGCATTAGAGCGGCTGAGATTGGTTCTGATTGGTTCTAGTCATAGACTCCCAAATGCTCATCACTCCCGAATCCAGATCGTGATCGCCTTTTAGCGAAACTCGACGGACGGACAGCTGGCGGCTTCAAAGCCTTTGGTGTTGGTAATCACCACATGGCCCTGCGGAGGAATTTTACCTGGCAGGAACCCACACATTCTTCCGCCCGTTTGACGTGTCCTCAAGTTCTACGCGTCTCCGGGGCTTTTACGGCGCACAGAGACGACCTGATTGGCTGATTGTCTCTTGGAACGCATCGATTGGCTTCGCTCGGGGAGCTGATATCAAGGTCAAAAGCCGATACCCGGTACATATGTATACTGTACGAGGTATACCATGACTGTTCAGCACTATGGGACCTTCAAGTCTTCCGACTTATTGACGACATGACATTGCTGCTGAGCCGGGAAAGACCCGAATCATGCAGGAAGTGTGACGATTGCGAAGCGAGACGGTCAAACGTTGTTGCGTACAGACTTCAAACATCACGTGCTTTCGTACATTCTTTTCACTCCACGCGTCGCGGGTTCATCCCTTGCTGTCGCTGTTTCTTTGCAAAGCAAAGGAATGCAGCCATGTTGCTGTAATAACGGCATCAATGCTACTTTTCCACCTTTTCCACCTTTTCAAAGTGACAAGTCGCAGTTCCGATCCCAATGTCCCCCAGCTTTGGCCCAGTCAGAGTAGCAGGCATCGCTCTGGCTGCTATTCTCGTCTTCTGTGCCTTCATTCGCTTATTCCACTATGATGTTTTGAATTCATCGAGAGGATTTCGATCGGTTTTCTCATCCTCGCTTGCTTTGCTTGATAAATGCAATCACCCCAATGACCTGATCCTACCGCTACAACCAGGCCGTGGGATTGGGGCAGAATCCTTCATCGGAAAAGTGACGGCGGTATTTCATGGCAAAGACCCGACCTTGGTGCGAGCAATTCAAACGCACGAAGCCCATAGCCGACGCTACGGGTATTCACTGCTTGTTCTGCGCCATCGAATCCTTGACGATACCTGGAGTAAGCCTGCGTACCTACTTGCAGTACTTCTTGAAGAAATGAGGAAGCCCGAAGAACATCGTCTCAGATGGCTGATGTGCGCTCGGACGACTTGTTGAACTTGTAAGATGCTGATGTTGCCTAGGTGGGTCGATGCAGATACTATAATAATGAACCATAACATCCCGCTAGAAGTATTCTTGCCTCCAGCAGAGTTTCCCAATCTTCATCTTCTCGTAACTGCGGATCCACACGGTCTTAATAATGGAGTTTTCTTTCTCAAAGTGCACCCATGGTCGATTGAACTGTTGTCTGCAGTGGTGGCCTACAGAGTATATCGGCCAGATACAGAACTCCAGTACCGCGATCAGTCGGCACTCGAAGACGTACTGAAAGAGAAGCATTTTAAGAAGAACTTTCTCCTATTACCACAGAGATGGTTCAATGCTATCTGGGGCGAGCTCAGCGACGATTCAGCCCGGTCTTTCCAAGTCCGACGCGGCGACTTGCTTGTCCATTTTCCTGGCCATCCTCAGCGGGATGAAATAATGAGAAAGTTCCTCGACCGAGCTGAGCGACACTTGCCGGAATGGGAACTTGACCTCGAGTCTACGAGCTACCCTACGGAAATCAAAGAGTACTGGACTGAGCAACAAGATATCTTGGAGAGGCAAAGAAGTGAAGCGCAAGATGCAGCCAAAGATGCCGAAAATCTTCTACGGAAAGTCGACAGCCAAATAGCTGCCCATCACGATGCACTAGACGGCCAAGATGCCGAAAGGATAGATGAGCAGATCAAAAGGCTCAGGCTAGCATTACACAACTACATGGACGACAAGGAAACCGTGCAAGGAGCATCCAACAAACTACACGAGGTGCCTAAACCCCAAAGCAAGCATGCCACATACAGTACGCCCATGCTGACACTTCAGCAGGCCACACAACCCCTCCGCACCCTCGCCGAGCAAGCGCAGAAAACCCGTCTGAAGCAAGCCCACGCCCTCATCGTCGAAAGCGAGACGGAACTCCTCCGTGCCCACGGCGCAGACCAGCGCGACGCTTTCGAGGAACTGCAGTCCAAACTCGATTCGCTGAGAGAGCTGCTCGCGCGAGACCCGGACAGCGTGGAGGCTGTGACGGATGCGATGGAGGAGTTGAGGAAGGTGAGTTTCTTCTTCTGTTGTTGGTGTGTTTTTGGGGTGCGTATGGATGCTTATGTGCATAGGCGACTGGCGAGGTGAGGGGTGATGGTAGCCGGGGGGGATGAATTAGAAGGGGTGGTGGTGGTGGTGGTTCCGGGAGTTAGGTTAGGGGGAGGGGTCGTCTCCTTTTCGTAGACCAGTATCATCACATCTTCCACACCACCGGCAGAACGACCACCATTTCTAGATTTGTCCAACTTCACAATCCCCGACATGGAAAGGATGAAATTGAAAACCCCAAATCTCAAAGAGCACTAATCTAGCCCTAATCCACCAGAACCAAGTTCCACTAGAGCTCGTCTCAATCCCATACTGTCGCTGATAGCTCTACGCATCTAGCTCCCCTATTGCTCCAAAATATACAACCCCCGCAACCGCAACCAAATCACCATAGAACAAATCCTTCGCTCACAACAAACCCTCCCCAAAGAACTCTAGAGTCCGCTTACCCCCCCTCCCCCTCAATCCCCCATCCCCCCTACCAAACCCACCCCGCCCCCCCCCCCTCCCTTCCCCACTCACAACTCCAGCCCCGACGGAACCCCTACCAAGCACTCACCCACCCAAAAACCAAGAAACAAAACCCTCAACACACTCTTCTCCCCACCATCCCCCCATCTTCGTCCCTGTCACAGGCGCTTATACATCTATCAGCCCCCACCAAAAACCCATTCTCAACGCCTACCATTGGCAGCCCATCTTCCACCTCCATTCCGAGCGAGGAAACGAGCACCATTGACCCAGGCGTGTTGTTGTTGAACGAGATACTGCGTGCGGGCAGCTTTTTTATTGACGGATGATCCTTGCTTGTAAGTAAATGATAGGAGTTAGAGATGGTAGGTTTGAGTGGTTGGTTGGGGGGTGTTGGAATGTGGGTAGGGTGGTGGTTTTGGACTGGGTCGGTTTCCTTGTCGAGAGAAAACGGTGATGGAAACTGGGAATGTTTATACGACATTCATGCGAAACTTCTCTTCAGCGGTAGAGAGGAATCGCATCGGATCCAATTCAGAGAAATAATTCCGGATTTCAATCAAACATAACAATGCGCCATTCCTGGCGAAATCATTCGTCCTGCAGAAGCTCCTTGGCGGTAGGTCGATCCCTTGGATCGAGTTTCATGATCTTGCAGATAAAGACTCTGTCTTCTTTTGAAAGCTCCTTGTCCGCTGACAGATGGAAAGGTTTCTGTAGATTGTGCTCGTTGACAAGATTAATGATGGCTATAAGGATGCCGAGCCTTTCGTCATCAGCAATCTTACCATAGCTCAAAGGGACTGATTTAAAGATGCTGATCTGCTTGATGAACACTTGCAGAGCATATTCATCACTCTCAAACGAAACGTCGATTGACTTGAACATGTGCCAATTGTGGCCCCATACTAGGCTGATCAGCTAGTGAGAAGTTAAGATAAGGGAATTTCGAAACATTGGCTCTGGTCACTCACAGTCGCTTCGAAAGATCAAATGTCCGTCGACGCTCTTCAACGCAGATTCAGCATTGCCTCAGAGCTGCGAAATATTGCTGCTTTGATGACGTGATCTCTTCGAATGGGCTCGCCTTTGAGTCGATCATGAAAGTGTCTTCACAGTCGTCGAGCTGAACGTCGCTGAAGCGATCCGATGCACTGTCATTGTTGACAAGAATATTGTCAGGTTCAATGTCTACGGAATTAGTTAGAAGTGATGTGATGGCTAGTTTGAACGGCTTGCACCATACCTGTGTGGACATAACCGCCGCTGTGCAGCGCTTCCAAAGCTCGCAAAAGACTTCTCGCGACATACTTCACCTCTGCTCTCTCTAGCTTCTTCGCATTCGAGGAGTCGAGGAGATTGTCGTCCAGATACTTCAGTATGAGTGAGGGCGGATCGTCACTCGTATCGATAATGGGCCGAATGTCACGAACGGCCTCGAGAATGTGACGTTTTGACCGTTACCCTCTGGGACGTGAAGCTTCTGTAGCACGTTAATTATGAATAGGACGGTTTTATTAGATTGAAGCATTCTCAAATCGCTGCCTAGATTCTTCTATGCAGCTGCGCCTGAATAATGTAGCTACCCCGTCTGCCTTGCAACGTTTGTCCAATCTTGAGATTGGTCGCCATGGCAGAAAGCTGCGGTGTCAGACGCATATGGGGATATAAAGCACTAGCCTGTGATCAAGGCATACAGGCAACGGGCCAGATATATCAGAGAGCAAATTTAATTCTTATAGATATCCGAAAGTACAGAACTTCGGTTCATTTACGACAGTCTATAAATTAATACTTTTTTCTTTTTTCGATTATTGGTTTTTAATGATCTACTTCATCATGCTCTGTTGTTTATTAACAGCCTGGAAAGTCAAACTTTGCAGTATCAGCTTTTCGACAACGAGATCCAGGCGACGAGGTTCGTGGAGCGATGTATGTAGTTAGGTAGGCGAAGAAACAACGCTTCTTTGTAGTCACTTGATAGTGGCACTCCCCATGACGATATCTCTCAGCCTGATACATGAAGCTGTCGGAACACAAGGTCATATGGGGGGCACATTGATACTGGTTGTTGCCAGTAGAGTAGGCGAAAACTCTACTAGCGGGCCTCAGCCCTATGAGGAGACGATTACCAACCCCTAATTCTTCACGTAGCATTTATCCCTTCCTACTCGTATCGTCAGCATTTAAGAAGAGTATGCTTGTCCTTTGCGTATGTGCAAAAGACTGCTTTCTAGACTTGATAACTCCAAGCACGTCGTCCATTCTGCGTATTTCCTTCGATGTATACGTCGCCTTTATGAGTTTCTGTACACAGAACCCAATGGTGTCGTTTTTCTACCTATGGACCTCGAAAGGAGATGAGATTTCCGACACCAAAGTGAATTGAATATTCAATTACTTGTATCTTATATACGAAGCAGAGTGATTTGAACGCAAAGACCTCTATCTTCGTACTGATTGATATATGTATCAAGCGAAAGCTCTGCTGTCGATAACTCCACTGAACATTGTTTTTTGTACGTTGCTAAACTGGAAATCGAACAACGTCCGTCCACCAATAGCCATATATGCTATAAAATAAAGAACACCAGGTGAGAAGTCAAAAACCGCCAAGCAGAGGATATCCATATGGAAGGACATCAAAATCAAAGCTCATCCTTTGCTCAAGCAACGACCATACGCAACAGTCAGTCTCTTCATCAAACCTCAACTGTCCTCCTGAAGTACGCGTCAGCTTCCGTATCACCAACCATCATTGATCGATATCAAAAGCCTAGACTTTGTCCCTCAACCCCTTCCCTTGATATCCCCTCTTCATCATCTCCTCTTAAACATCAAACCAGATATGAATTTTCTATTCCACGATTGAAGTTTTCAATATCATAACATATGACGATTTGGAGAAAGGTGGAATATAGAGAGGGATTGAAATAGTGGTTATATGGTTGGGTGGATGGGGAGGCGGGGGGAGAAGAAAGCTTTGTTCTAATAATAGAAATAGAAGGTGTACGCGAGTCACACGCATATGGATTAAAAGGAGAAGGAAGCAAAGGGCGCTAACAAGAGAGAGCGAAAAGGCAGTCAGAAGGGCGAGTGGTGCGTTCCTGCGGGTACGTAAGTAGGATGAATGATTGTTTACGAGTAGGCAAGCTAAGTACCCAAACGAATCTCTAAATTTTCCTCGTAACCAAAGTATCTACAAGAAGTACCTTATCGATAGTAACCGAAGTAGTGAAGAAGCGAAAGTTTTTTGTTTCCACCAGCGCCGCCAGAGGCCCCATCGACCCTATCCCTACGTTAAACTCGTAACAGTCGCCTCGAAATCTTTATACGCCGTCCCCGCCGGCGTCAAGCTCGTCCCGTCCGCAGTGATGAAGTTGGTCGTCCAGAGTCCGCCAAAGGCTTGGTAGCTGTCGATGGCGGGATTGGCGTCCAGCCAGGGCATCATGGCTTCGAGGTAGGTGGAGGATTCGGAGGCGGAGGCGCCCCAGAGCCAGAACTGTGAGGGGGATGTTAGTATGAAGTTTTAGGAAGTTTTGGTTTTTTGGGGAGGGGGAACATACTTCACCGACAACGATTTTGGCGTCTTTAAGTTGCGGATGCGCGGCTTGGAATTTTGGTACGTCGTTGAGCAGGTACGATTTCAGGGCCGAGACTGCTTGGTCGACGTTGACGTCTGTACGCTGCAGGTAGTGGTGCACATTGATGAAGTCAAAAGTGCAGCCGTTGCAAGCGTTGAGGAAATCAGATATATAGTTGAGCCCCGCTGAGCCGCCGCCGTTGGTGACTGCAGGCGTGGCGAGTTTGGCTTTGCCAGCAAAGGGCTGCATGTAGGCTTTGTAGACAGTGGCGGCGTCTGCAGCTTTGAGGTTGGCCTGGCCGGCATTGTCGGGTTCGTTGGAGGCGAAGAGCTTGGTGACGCCGCCGGTGCTAATTAGGTTGGTGACGGTGTTTATCCAGTTGGTATTTTTGAGGCTCGAGTCGACGCCGAGGGTAGGAACGAAGGAGAAGGAGGAGTCGAGGGTGACGCTGCCGATTGCGCGCTGGGCTTGCCAGTTGGAGCCCCAGGTGACGTACTTGCTGCCTTTGAATAAATCGCCGTAGGAGGTCTTGGAGTTGTAGTCGTACACGAGGCCGCGCTTGGTGCTTGAGGCATCAGAGCCACTGCTCGGAGTAGATGGGGATGTGCTCGCGGGGGCTGTGGCAGTGCTGGAAGTCGTGGAGGATGGGACAACACTTGACGGCGCCGATGCAGAAGCGGTTGTCGATGTGGACAAGTCCTGAGTGGTAACAGGAGCAGCAGTGGAGGTCGTAGCCGTAGTAGCAGGCGCGGTTGTCGACGGAGCAGTAGTGCTAGCAGAGACCTGGCTGGCAGTCTTATCGAAGCATTTGCAAGCACTGGAGACATTGGAAGGATCCTCTTTGCCTACCCAATCAGGCAGAGTACTGTCTGAGCCGGCCAGAAACTTTGGGCAGAATGCTGCCGCTTGAGTAGAGAAACGCTGAAGTGCACGTAGGGCGTTGTCCTCGTAGCACATATCACGACGGATAGCAGCGCCATATACACCAGACAAAGTGACGCTCAGCGTCAGGAGAGTAGTGGAGAAATGCATGGTGCTAGCCCAGGCTTAAATGTAAATTGCGTTGCGGTGAAGCGAGTATTTTTCGGTACAGAGTGCAAGATAGAATGAGTATTTCAAAGAGAGAACGAGCAGATGCTCAAGTGATGGACTATCGAGGCCTTGCACGACGTCTTGACGGAAGATTGATACAACGAAGGTATGGTGGTGAAGAAGAAAGAGACTCGAAGGACCGCGCCAAGTTTGTTTTATATCATTCACCAACACTTCAACCCACCAACTCACCCTTACCCCAGTACCCGTCACTAGGCCACCATCAATGCCAGTCCCCTCAGTCCTGGGATTCATTGCAATCTCACTTTCCTTGCAACCCAAAAGGCATGCAGAAGGCACAAAGATGCACCGGCGACCGAAGCAGTATGGTGAGCTGGCGGACAAAGCCGTACACGCCCGGAACAGTTTCGAGACCCTGCCATTTGGGCGGCACAGGGGGGGATGTTGACGGGAGGGGCTGACAGAAGGAAACAACTGAAAAGAAATATCAAAGAGCAGCAAATTGTCAGGAGCAGGAACCAGATCACACCCTCAGGGCTGTCCGAGCGTCCTCTTGTGCGCTGATGAGGCCATTTCCCCACACCCCCTTTACAATCCGTTGAACTGCCGGACGTCAAGTGAACAGGACACCCTTATGCAGAAGATGACGACAGCGTCACCTCTGGAATACTTCTTTACCCCTCTTAGATCTGTAGGGGGTGCGGTTGCACCGTCGACGGTGCCAATCAAGTGTCGTCGACGTCGAGCGATCTAGACGATGGGCTGACATGCCAAGGCATGCAACTCGAGGGATCTGAAACAATTCTTTATTTGTTGTACTCGTACCTGGACTGTAATCTTATCTGCCCAGTGCCCACCCTGCCACACGCCCTTGACGCTCTCATCAAAATACCGGCCTAACTGCTAAGCTCTCGCCGATCCCGGTTAGAAATGTTGGCTTAATCCTTATTATTTATGGCGCCTAAGAAACTTGATCCACTCCCTATTCGTCTGACCTCTCTTTTTACGATAGCGATTTGATTGTCTTATTGCGAGAAGCCGACAAGACTTCCCTGAGCAATTTTCTGCTTTTCCAGATGACCGTCCCAGGGCCCTGGCTGCAATGCAGTATCTATAGTACCAGCACTGCATAATGCAAGCCACTAAAAGGTACCCAGCACTCAACCTCAAGTCCGATTATCCCCTGTCTCTTTGGGGGAAAGTGGGCCCGCGTATCTGCTACAATCGTGACAGGTGGATTGCGTGGCCAGTTAATCTCTTCTACTCATGCGCTGGCTGCTTTTTTCCATAACTCAATCTGTACTCCGCTTCCAGTAATGCAGAAAGTTGTTCCCAGCATCTCCACTAACGGTCACACCGCACGTTCTTTATCAAGCTTAACTGCATTACAAGTTGGACCGAGCTCGAGTTTACGGCAATTCGTTCAAGCTAGTTCAACATACAAATGGCCAATGCGTCGAGAACGCAAGATATCCCATTGTCAACGTCTTCTATCACCCGTGCACTGCTTATGCAGTGCGGAAGATTTCGGGCAACCTAAGATGCGATTCATTTTCACGACGTCGAAGAAATTCGCCGCTAAGTCCACAAACGAACCGGAGAGGAAGGCAGCATGATTTTGTTCGTCAACGTACAGCGTTGCAAAGGCCTGTGCCCAGTGGACACTCGGAGTGGTTGCATATCTGCACTAGGACTACGGACTCGATGTCTTCCAAACCGAACGATACCTCCATTGAGCTCGGGTAAGACGGTGCAAATCCTTTGTGTTGGGGAGAAGATCAAAGGCAGATGGGGAAAGCCAGACATGGATGCACTGGTCAACATATTGTTCCCCGGTTCCGCAAATGCTACTCGCCCGCATATGGACTCTATGGGCAGATAAAGAAAAGGGGATCTGAGATGCATGGTTTGGGTGGTGTGTTCCTGGTCTCGAAACGCAGTGAGGAAGGCAAGGTTACGTGGTGGATAAGCTTGAGCCGGAGCACGCAATTAGGGCTTAGATTGTAGATTTCGGCAGTGAGAATAATATATTCTAGAAGATGCACCCCACAGAGTGCGCCTAAATATTGAGCTACGGCTGTCAATCAAGCAGCATGAACCGCGTCTCCAAACGCTCCAATCTGGATTTGCCTTCAATGTCGTAGCTTAGTCATCCATTGTTCGCCGTCCGAGCTTTATTGCCTCAGGACCTCAGACGTGTGGGGCTAAGCCCCTGCGGGTTAGCGCTTTCCTTACTAGGGAAGGTGCTGCACTGAGCTCGCGAAGTAAGCAGAGCTAACCTACAGGGGCTTAGCCACGCACGTCTGAGGTCCTGAGGCAAGAGCTTTACCTCAATTTGGGACCAGCTACGATCAACACGACAAGGTCCACTTCTGTCCACCATAATAACTTCAAACATGCATGAGCTTTCGAGTTAAACACGATCCACGGGCGACGGTGATGAATTACGGAGTATGAAAGAGAAGTGGTAGTGCTTACATTCTGATTCGACTAATCATTCTTGTCGGCTTGCCAGGGTTGCTCATCGAAACATCCACGTAGCTGCTTCGACAGTCCTCTATCTTCTTCTACTCTAAATTGCGCAAGAGGTCATCTGCTCAATTCGGCACCTTCATCCACTATCGCATTGCAATCCTTGCCATCTCAATTGAGGCTTGTGCGCAAGAGACTACAGCACGGCGCTCCACGATCCATGCAAAGGGCCGCATCTGCCTAGTTGAATGGTAGACGGTGAGGAGGAGAGTTTCGAGGAGGAAATGCCTCAAGCGGCATCATGGACGGGCACACCTTCAATCAAAGGCTCGTCGGAGTCGTTGCAAATGGCGTTATTGACTTTCAGCTTGATTGGCCTACAGTAAGCGTCTTCCATTGTACAGGTTGTAAGGACGCTTTTCTCATGAAACGTCCGGCAGGTTTACCTGGGGCATAGAGATGACATGTATGGCACTTCGATTCTCCAAAAGTGCGACACAGAGGCGCTAACATATTGCTCGCAGATGGCACCCCATACCTTCTTCAACTCGGCCTAAGTAAAGCTCATACATCCCTAGTATGGATCGCCGGACCATTGTCGGGACTCATAATGCAGCCAGTCATAGGTGTGCTGGCGGATAGTTCGAGGTCGAAGTGGGGACGACGAAGACCATTCATGATTGGTGGTACCATAATCGTCGGCTTTGCTTTATTGGTACTTGGATGGACAGCAGAAATTGTAGGTATCTTCATCGAAGATACCGATTTGGTGAGTAGGGAAGTATGCTGCTAAGGACTTACTGGAGCTGACGATTCGCAGAAACGGACCTGTACTATCATTCTGGCTGTCGTTAGCATATACGCCGTGGACTTTGCCATCAATGCTGGTAAGTGGGCTACGCAAAAAGCGAGATGTTATTTTAATGGTTTCACTCTAGTGCAGTCGTCATGTCGAAGTCTTATTGTTGATACATTACCGATCCCAAAGCAGCAGCTTGGATCTGCTTGGGGTAAGCCCTCTCTCCTTCATTACCAGTTCTACGGACATTGAGATCCTGAAGCAACTAGGATGATTGCGGTTGGCCATCTCATAGGATATGGTGCAGGGACTATCAACCTCCCAAACATATTTGGAACTCTTTTGGGAGACTCCCAATTCAAGCAACTGACGGTGATTGCTGCTGCCTCGTTGGCGTTTGCCGTTGGGGTTACTTCATGGGCGGTGGAAGAGCGAGTATTGGTATCAGCAGCAAGGTACGAAGCATTGCTTAAACAGCTTAGGTGTCGAAGTCTTACTGTTGCAGAGATGCGGACAAGTCTGGAGCCGTCAAGACAGTGAGTAAGATCCTCAAAACCACTTTGCACCTACCAGATCGGATACAAGCCATCTGTTGGGTCCAGTTCTGGGCTTGGATAGGTGATATCTCTTTCCAGTTGTAATTGTCGCCGTCTCGCTAATTCGTCCTAGGATGGTTTCCCTTCCTGTTCTATAGCACGACCTGGGTTGGCGAGACTTACTTTCGTTACGAAGAGCACGCCTCGATTGAAAATTCCACCGACACGCTTGGCGACGTCGGCCGCATCGGGTCTTTCTCCCTTGTCATATTCTCTGTCATCACCTTTGTTGGCTCCGTCCTCCTCCCCTGGATCGTCCAGTCTCCTGATAACGAGAAACGAGGATTTACTCCCCGACCACCACCCAAAATCGCTCCCCTAGTCGCAACAATCAATAAGTACAAACCGAATCTCCTCACCGCATGGATGTACAGCCATCTCATCTTCGCAGCCTCCATGTGCCTAGCGCCATTTGTAAGATCTCTACGCATGGCAACCATCCTAGTCTCGATCTGCGGAATGTACGTCTCCCCGTTCTCCTCTCGCATATTCCCCTAGCCAGTCGCTCACTGACGGCAACAGCCCCTGGGCTCTCGCCTGCTGGGCCCCCTTCGCGTTCATGGGCATTGAAATTAACCGCCTCACCGCCCCGACCACCATGCTCGCTAACGGCTCCACTTATCGCCGCCTCTCCGACGCCCCACTCAACGACTTCTCCCCCGCCCCTTCCCCCACACTCCTGCGCCTCAATCACCTCGACCGCGACCTCGACTCCACCGACGCCCCCTCCTCCTCTACGGGAGAGACAGCAGGCATCTACCTGGGCATCTTGAACCTATTTACGACCCTACCGCAATTTGTAGGCACCTTTATCTCGATGATTGTGTTTAGTATTCTAGAGCCGGGGAAGAGCCCGGAGTTGCATCAGGGCGGGGAGGAGCATGTGGCCAAGGCGGCCGAGGGTCCGAATGCCATTGCCGTGTGTTTGTTTATTGGCGCGGCGAGTGCGGTGGGGGCGGCGTTTGCGACAGGGAGGATGAAGGGGTTGTATGGGAGGTGAGATGGTGCGGATGAGGGGTATTGGTGGGGGGAGAAGTGGATGTGTGGGTTTGTCGTGGTGTATTATATTCGGGTGGAGGCGTTGGTTGGTTTTTTTTAAGGGGGTTTAGAAGTGTTGGGATGATTAAAGCGGGTTCCACGGGAGAATTATTGATGGGTAAGAAACCTTGTGCACACACCTCAACTCCCCCCACACGCATAAGTAGGCATGTGGACAGTTCTTTCAGCGAAGTCATACGTATCCCGTTAATGCTCAGCAGCAACCATCAAGCCTAATCAAAAAAATCTATCTACACCGAGCTAGAAGCCAAAGAAAAGAGCGGGTATTCTGTTCTATATCATCCATCCACCCATCCATCCATCAGTCAAGCACACAAAACACACACCATGCTCGCAAATCATTACCACCCGCCTCATTCCTGAGTCCTCCCTAAATACCAGATGTCAGGGAGAAAGGATCATTTCTCCTCTTTCTTGCCAAACATCTTGTGCTTTAGCTTGTCCGCGAGGCCTTCGTGCATCTGGGAGCCTTTTTCGCGGTGGACGTTGCCTTCACCGCCACGCTGGGGGAGGAGGATTAGCGGAGGTTTCTGGGGAGGGTGGGGGTTGTGGCGGTTTGAAGAGGTTAATGGAGGGAAGAAATGAATGCGTAAATAGCGCTTTTGCCGATTTTGGAAGAGAACGAGGCTCGACATACCCCAGTGTGATAGTTCTCATACCCCTCTCCACTCTCTCGCATCGCTGTTTCCGGCACCACGTCCTCATCGCCCGGAATGGTGTTCGTGGCTTTTTGGTGGGGGAAGTCGATGTTGCCTGCGCCGCCACGCTATAGAGTTGAGGAGCATGTCAGCGTTGACTTGGGGCTTAGGTGTAGGAGACGTGGAGCTTGGGGGTGGGTGGGGAGGAAGGGTTAGGGGAGGGTGAGAGGGCGTCGTACGCCAGCAGAATAGGCGCCGTTGCCTTGGTCGCCCACGGGGCCTTCACGGACTATTTCGCCGTCGGTGTAGCTGCGGGGAGGGAGTGGTTAGCGCATGGAGAGCTTGGGCGCTGGGTGTGCTGCTGGGTTGGGGAGGGAATAGAGGCTTACAGTGTGTCATCGCGTCCAATGTTTGCGGCGCCTGTTATGCTGATGATTCAGCGCTGGCGGTAGAGGTATCATTGGGACATTGGATGGGCTCACCGCCGCGGCCGTGGGAGGTGATGGGTGCCTGTTCGGAAGTCATGATCCGGTAGGAAGTATCGTGTATCCTATAATCACTCCAATTGTCAGTTTGCTTTGCTGTGATGTTTACTCCAGGTCTTAGGCTGCGGGCTTTGCGCCTGGCAAGATCATAGATTGTAGCTCTTGGGTTATCCTTTCACCTACTTTCTCAGGGCGTAGTGTGACGGTAATCGCTCTTTGAACAACGTTTCCTGACTTTGAAGAGAACGAGATACTTTACAGGAGATGAAGGATTGGGATATGTGGAAGACATTGTCCTGGTGCTAGTCCAAGCCAAGTGCGATGACGATTGCGGATGGCGTGAAGTGTCACCCCGTAGGCTGTGGGATAAGGTTATTGATTAGTCATGCTGATAGGCAGCCGGGATATCAATTTGTCGTTGTTTGCTGTCCGGATATCACACACACGCCCGGCGTACAGTATTGCACAAGCCATGGCTGTTGACTTCATTCTCTACATGTACCTGTCAGTCGACGGCGCTGAGTATGGCGTGATGGCGTGATGGCGTGATGGCAATGACAAAAGTGCCAATTGCGAGGAACGCTTATGATCGCTGAGGTGCAGACGTCAAGGAGTGCAACTTCACGTCATACATGGAGGTTGTTGATTGGATGAGATGGTGGAACTGCATCCAAGTCCTGTAGGCGTCAAAGGAGTACATGGAATACGTGTCCAGTAACCACCGTCACCTCTCACCACTGGAGGCCGAGCCTGTGCGAAGTCTAGCAAACCGCCCGAACAAGTCCTTCTCGCTGTTCAGCGCCCCCACTCTGGTGTTGCAAAGGATAGATGCACAGTTTCGCCATGTCGAGGAGGTTGCACCTTCATTTAGACATGCCGGTACTTAAAAACATGAAATTTGCAATCAGTCCTCTCAAATGTTAGCAAGACTGCCTCTTGTTTTGGCACATGGAGCCAATCTACACATCCAATGAACTGATCTTTTATTACTGTTTGTTGTCCAGGTTCTATTCAAGTCCTGTGCAGCAGACCATGAAGTCCTGAAGAGATATTGTAACATATGCATAAGCTTGTTCCCTACGACAGACAACATTGTTTGTTTCTTCGTTCGCTGCTAACCGAGTCCTTTTTTTTCCTCGAGATTTGGCCTCGTCAAGATTGACTTGGATACGCGTAATCATTTCCAGCTTTAATTCGAGCTTCTCACGACTCTTCTAGGTTTATGTCAACGAAACGTATCTGAAGGAGGTGGGCTAGGAGCATTATTCTGAGAGACGATACTATTCGTGGATTAAGACGCGAAACTCTCCCAGACATGACGCTTTTGTGCCTCAAGTAATGCCTTATGATTGGATTGCGCTTTCATTCGTCTGCTAGCTGCTGCTGCTGCTGTATGAGGCCAGTCATAATATTGCACACACGCATTTCCGGGCACAATAAGAATTGTGTTAATACAAGCACCCTTATTACGAATCATTTCAAACGAGCTCTGAACGCCCTACTAGAACCGACAGCCATAATTGATTAAGATCACCAGTACCCTCCTTCGAACTCGAAAGATTCAAGTTGATGAATTAATGCTAAAGGCTTGGTATGGGAAGATCCTATGTTCTGGCAGGTCATACGAACTGTCACATAGAAAACATGGAACAGGTTTAAGATCATGGCAAATTGTCTAAAGCACGACTAGCTACATTCGTATAGCTAGCTGGTCGGTCATAGCAATGGTTCCAATCACACCGCCCCCGGGTTGAACAGCCTGTCGTCGTCCTCAGCGCTAGGCGTCGAATGGGCTGTGCATCCTCGGTTTTAATAAGTTTGAGCATGGACGCCAGCAATGGCATAGTCAGGTGAAAGATCTTCTATCCGAAAGTCGAGCTTACCTTGCAAGCCCGCCATCTTCTACAATTGCTAGCTCGCCGTTGTCTAACTCTATCCCCCCTTCTTCTAACATTGTCTGAGCCATTTCGAACGATGTTGGGGAGCTTGAAGGATGCAACATCCTGACAGCTTTCGCTTCGGCTAAGACATTATTGATGAAGACTGCTGGACTTACGGAACAGCATCTGAAGTCACAGCTCGAAGCTTTCATCGCTTGACTGATGACAATCCCTTGACGCAAGCCTCCTCGAGCACGAATGAAATAACAGCTCGACGCTTGTTTCTCTGAACAGTTGGCAGTTGCTCATCGAGTCGTTGCCAGCGTTGTGTGCGTCGACATACCAACTTCGGATCATTATTCTTTAGAATCATGAACGTAGACTGCGTGTTTGTGTATAACACAAGGTCGAAAAATCCCTCTGAATAAACGTTACTAATGGTCGCATTGTAGTCTCTCATCGCCAGATTGTGTCGAATGCGCAGTAATAGATGAGATCTGAATGGTTGAAGCATCGAAGCCAAGCTCTTCCACCTTCACGTAATCGGAAGCACCGGCATGTTCCATAAACACTTTGTTGAGAACACAGCCATCCTCGTATCTCAAGACGTCGTGTAATAATGACGACTCTTGAGGGAGATTTTCAATGCTATTCTAACATTAACCTTAGCAAAAGCGCGTGTAACAGTGAGTCGAGTGTTGTCTTTTAATTGAAGTGTGATTGACCTACAAAGCGAGCAGAACTTAGACATTTCATTAAGCTCATAATCAATTTCTGACTTGCGGCTGGTCGATAGTATCGTGAGGGGAGAGCTGACTTTCTCGACGAAGTCCATGCTGCGATATCTCAATTACTCTTACTTTAAAAAACTATCAGCCCCATAATACAATCCCTCAGTGGTCTTCATCATCTTGTACACTCTTTTGAACGCTCGCAGCGCTTCAAATCGATGCCTATTTATCGTGCGACTCGCGCGTTCCCGATCCACCCCCAACACTACATTCGCCTGAGCTTGCACGACAGGGTCGTCCCAGGTGGTTCGACAAACCAGCGCCTGGCTGATTGGGCTATCTAGATAGAGCTGTGTTGATGCCGGGAAGTCAGCCAAGGCTAACCCGAAGGGGCTTGTTCTGGTTGGTTTGGTATAGGGAGGGGAGGGAGATCGGTCGGTTACTGATAGCTTGGTAATTGGGGATAGGTCGGCTACCGTGGGTTCGGACCGGCGTGATGAGAAGAGTGAGGTGTTTGGTAATGTTTGAAAGATTGAGTTTATCTGTAGAACGGAAAGGATAGTTGGAGGTTTGTGAAGGTTCTTTGATGTCAGGTTTCTTAAGGGTGATTGTTGGCACAGAAGTATATTCAATGGCCCCATCTCTATACGATTGTGTGTCGAGGTTGAACAAGGTTTTGTGTACGAAGCTTATTGGCTGATGAAACAGTAAACTTCTTCGAGAGTGGGCGTGGCCGGCTCAGAAGCAGGCAGCACGGCAGCGCGGCCGCGGCGCCGTGGTGTCGGCGGCTTCCTAGCTGCGGGCTTGCGACTGTTAATCGCAGGCCCGATCAAAGAATTTCAGGATGAGAATCACTTACTTTGGAGATGGCTTTAGCTTTGCCACCAGTCTTCTTCACCACTCTTTGGCTTCGTGGCGCCACCGTGAGCCGAGCGCGGGCCATCGCGATACTCTTAACAAGATGCTCAAACAATGCTAATTGTACGATAAATGTACGATAGTTTAGCTATCAAAGTATGGTGGGACGGCAGTTCCAGTCTTCGTCGTTTGCAAGAATGCTAATTAAGGGATTTTCGGTATTAAAGAAAGATTATGGAATTCCATGCCGAAAGATATATTGGTGCCTTGAACGAGTCAGAGGTGATTTTCCGTGTATCGAATCATAGTTTCGCTTTTATTTCTTTGGGCGAGATCTCTAGACTTTGATTTCATCCTTCAGAATTTTCAGGTTGGTGCGTTTAGCCTCTTCTGCAATACTGTACACGAGTCTTAGAGCCTGATTCGCAGAACATAGTTCCTTACCCAGTTTTCCGAACTATCTCATTATTCTTTCCTTCCTTATACTTCGCTTGTACTCTGCTCGCACTTCGTCCGCCAAAGACTTTCGCGTTCTGTTTATCGTGGTTTGATCCATGGTCTCTATGTCAAGGGAGGCTATGTTACGTAGCGCTACTGGACCGGCTCTCATTGCGGCGAGGTTTTGCGAGACGCACCTGATCGCAGACGACCCGTTCCACCTCCATGAAGATGGCCGCCATCATCATGCTTTCCACGGCGCAGTCGAGATTATTTGAAATGAGCATCAGTTCGTAGCGCCCTGCAGCAGCTTTATTGTAACTGCTAATGATAGAGAATCGAGATAATTGAGAGTTTGTTTTCATGAACTGAAAACTCATACATAAGAGCATTCTCTGCTCAGGCTCACTTCTTAAGAGTGAGCTTGTCAATTTTCGCTATCTTAGAGCAATGACTGTGGTTGCAGAACTTTCTTACGTGACGTTGATACGAGTTTTCAGAGTTATCAGTCATCTTATACAGAGTCTTTGTGCTTATTTTGACTCATCTCTGATCTTTGCTGTGTTCATCAGTACAGAGAAGATTCTTCGTTGTCTTCAGTTGCGAAAGTCGAGAAAAAGAGCTGAGCACTCGCAGTCTTTTAATCATTGCTACTAGATTAAGCATGATTTCAGAGTTCACAATAACAAAAGCATCAGAAGCAACGGAAGCATGAGGAGCAACGGAAGCAAGAGAGATCTTATGCATGGTGTCAATGTGTCTTCTTCCTTCACCATAAAGATGAGATTTATCTCGTTCCGATAAAGTCACTCAACCCATGGCCGTCATCTTCACCAAAATCACTCCCTCAATTGAAATGTGCCAATCCGAGCATGTCAGGCTCATGCTCAAATATAGCGACAAAGACGGCGAACGAAGAGCAAAGAGATATATGACAACGCCAAAATCGGCAGATGATAGGATGAAGAGTTAGATGAGAAACATTCGATATCTTGCTTGCTTGCTTCCGCTTTGCGATTTGAATGGTCGCAGACATGGGGTGCAGGGGCATCCCCCATTTCGCCATCGTTGTTTCCCTTCTCATGTAAAAATTGGGCTCCGATTTTGGCTTTCTCTGAGTGCTCGATCACCTCCCCAAGCTGCTTAAAGATGTTAGTCGGTATTTCAATGAGGCAACTCTTGAATGACTGCTCTGTTCTAACAGGCTAACAATATTAGAGATCGAACTCAAGAGGATCAAGGTCTACTCCGCCCAATAGTCTATAAGCTGGTGATACTGAGTGGGTAGTGGTGCGGTCGTAGCCTTGCGTGAGGATTTCCTGGTAGCAATGCCACCATGACTCCCATTTGACCAGCATTTCGTAAATCATTGATCATTGCGGCGTGAGGAACCAAGTTGTCATAGCCGGCCGGTAAACGCCTGAAGGCGCCGGAGCGTGTTGGGTCGGGCATCAATACCTGGAAATATCCGCGGCCTCGTGAATCCACTCCGAATATGACATTGTTCCCCATATTGTTGGGTCTGTTGTCCGCACCAACGACCTCCATGAGGGGGAAGTCGTTGGCGCCGGTGATTCGTGGCTCGTCATCTGTCGCGAATACACGAATTAGAACATTCAAAAACAGCGTAGATGAAAGCTTTTGAATTTGTACCTGATGAACTTGAAATGCGGGATTTTCTCCCTTGATTCCTTACTGGGGCCGTGGCCGGATAACGGCAACGGCGACGAGATCCAGTGATGACAGGTTGGATTCATGGGGGAGTGGAGGGGTTCGAGTCCGGCGATGGCGTGGAGGGGGAGCTCGAGATCGGTCTGACCGGTCTTGTGAGCTCTGGAAGTAGTCGTCTTCCTCAAAGACTGAGACGGAGGGGAAGCGAGACCGTCCGGCGAATTTGATAGCCGAAGATTGGGGCCATCCTAGGTACTGCCGAATGTCTTCAAGGCATAACAGTTGTACTTGTTACGAGTACTATTGCCAACACACGGAAAGATTTATCCGTGTATCCGGATTCAGAGAGACCCTCAATTCGAGAATCTTCGCTTTCATTTCAATTTTTCACTTAATGTTGTGCTTTTGTATTGATAAAAACATCTCAATCAAGAGTGTAGCTTGAATTCTCATCATTTATAAATTCTTTGACGTCGAAACCATCTTGAGTAAGATCATAAACATTCAGCTTCTGAGACTCAAGCATTTTATCAAACAATCTTCATCGACGAAGCTGTCTGTTGTCAACCACTTTTTCAATGTTGAAATCTGTGCATATAATGTTATATGTAATGATGAGTCTCGTTTGCATGATATGTCATATTCTTCCCTTCGCTTGATTCTGTGTGCTCATCATTCACTTCGAATCTAATTGTACTAGATAACGAGCCTTAGTGAGGGTTAGCCCTTGGCTTATCACTGAGGTTGTGCCTATAATATATCGAGGTGGCTCGATTCCCACTGCAACGAACTTAGTCGTAACTACAGAATCTTCTTGGAACAACCTCATGATCTCGTGCAGCTGACCCTTTTTTAGGGTGCTCGTAATCAAGGCGCAGAGGATTTTCTTCTTGATTGTGAAATACACGTGAAGTTAAGTTGAAAATGAATGAACGGCAGATCATGAGATCTACGACGAATAACACTCGAACGAAGTCGATGTATAGGCTGTACAAGAACATTAGCATGCAATTAATTTTCTTTCAAATCGACTTCCATTCTCTTTAGTGCAGCAGTTTGCTTCCCTGCGTCTGAGCTCGGTAGCGAGAAAACCCGCTTAACATACTTTCGCTTGATCTCGAAGACCTTTCTTGAAGACGAGCTCTTGATCTTCAACAATGGTCACACGAATCTTGACTGATCTTTAACAAATAGTTGCCCTGGGTCCTGAACTCAGACGTAAAGGTGGTTCTCAAGCGAGGGATAATCGGATTCATACCTTGCCTACCGGCTCAGCAAAGTCCAGCTTGTAAGCCTACTTTCTTGATTAACTAGACTGTATTGTAGAAGCACTTCTTCGTTATTCACGTCTAGTTTCAGCGTGAGTGCAAGCTTCTGCACATCGTATTTCGCTAGTTCTGAAGATGCTGAAGTGATCGAGATAGAGAAATGCGAAAGCAGCAGAAGACGTAGGCGCGATGATTTCGAAGAAGTTACCGGCATGAATTGACTGATGATGTTAGAAGAGATTGGCGTAGAGATTCTTGATGATTGACGTGTTCTGATGTTCAGACTTCGCATCGTCGACTCTGATAAATTGAGACTAGAGATCATGATGACATCGCTTGAAGCTAATGTGAGAGAATGATCTTCGTACTTCGACGATCTGAATCTTCTCGAAGTTTACGTGTATGCACGTCTTTTGAGATCCCAACTTATAAGGCTAAATCTCCATATCTATGCCGTCTACAATGATGTATAGGCGTTGGAGGAGTATACCGTGACCACAAAAGCGATACATATTCTTCTGCTGGGGAGAATATTGACAATGCGTTAGACCAAACAGAAAGAGGCAAAACGCCTTGTTTGAGTTGAGGGAGGCACTCGAAGTAACAAGCTGTTGAAGTAAGTCGACTGAAAGTCTCGAGGCAAGGCGCTTTGTAATATGGGCAGAATCAAACTGTAAGCCCGCCGAAACCAATGGCCCAAAGCCGAAACCAGCTTCGAAGTCGGCTGCCAGCATGCTAACGTCAGCTAACAGGCAATTTTTCGAGCAATCTCATCGGCATGAGCTTTGAATCTAGCTGACTATAGGTATAGTTTTCAAGCTTGAGCATAAGAAGATGCCTGACCCTGGTCGTTGAATTATGTACGTCTCTATGTGAACTGACGCGTATGTATCCCGAAGGTCCGAAAGTTACTTTCTGCAATCGAACATTTTGGGACTTTTGACCTGTAATCTTCCCCCGATGGATGGCGGAATTTCGTTCATGCCTGCCAAGCTGGAGCCCATCTTCTTTACACGTTATACCATTGAGGCCTATTCTGCCATTCCTCCGTTGTTGGTGCATGTTGGCTCAAGATGATCTTGCCTTCAGTTCACTACCTGGAAAGTCGGCTTCGATTTCCTCGGTCTTTACTAGCGCCTAGAATCGACTGATAGGCCGGTAAGCCAGGCACGTCCGAGATTCTTGCAAGCAGATAGCTTAATCAGTCCGTCGACGTTGTTCAATCCTAACACATACCACTCATCTAGCATGTTGTTCTTGATCCCCACAGTCACCACAGCCTCTGCCGTTCGGTAGTTTAGGTAAGCTGCATCACCCGTTTACGGTGTTGCAGCACAAGGGCAAAGACAGTTCTTATGGATATGTAAAGCAGGATTTGGTCTGGAAGATCGTAGACAAAGCGCAAGCCTACTCACCTTCTCGATCACATGGTTGAGGTTTTCATCCCGCACGCACTGACCTGACATCTCTTTGTTTAACATCGTTTCTCCGAAAAGACAATCTTGGTTGTAATTAATGCGCGTGATCTCTGCTGTCGAATAGTTCACAAATCCGTCCTTCATCCAGGGTGTCCTTGTATTTTTCTTTGAATATTTCCCGCACACACGGTCTCTTGTTCAGTTCTTAGCATTGTAGGTTGCTCGCAGAGAAAGAACGAAGCTTTCTTGAGAAAGGAAAAGTGTTCAGGCTTCGGGTCACCGGGTGAGTTTGGGTTCTTTTATATGAAAGCTATACTTTTCCTAACTTAGTATCCCAATTCCTAAGTTTCTTCATTTGATCTTTTATTATGTCATGATGACGGTTTTGTGATGAGTCGTAATGAAGAGAGAAAACAAAACGTGTGGTGTGAGGCATGTACTCCTCGGCTGTTGATAGAAGTTTGGTCGACGAATGTCTTGAATATCGATGGATAGGCCGGTACCTCCTGGATCCAGTTTTCTCGGGCTTCGTATGTTCCTTGACAAAGCTGACATTTGGTGAATGGTTGTGATGATGGTGAGGATTGGGACGACGTGGGTCGTGATGGCATTGTGACCTCAAGACGTTCTTGTACCACGGCCGCTTCGGCAACGGTTCATTGTGGAAGCTTCGCCATCTGTTGTCAAGTCTACCGGCATACCTGGAACCATTGCAGCCCAATTAGCTGAAAGCTTCGGGCCGGACTTTTCTTCCATGAATACCTTGACCTGACCGTACTCCTATGTGCCGACCATCGAAATATTAGCAGTCTTGACTGATACTGAACATGTTCCTATTCGAATATTGTGGAACGATAAATACAATCATTGAGATTATTCGTTGCCTGTGTTCGGAAGAATAGAACGGTATCTGACTTGCTACGCCGAGCTTCGAGAAGGGAGTGTAGAAGATTATGGGAAATTGTGCATCACTTGATCGTAAGACTCATCCAAAGTCTTGCACAGTAGCTAAGGCCTTCGGTAATAAATTTCCTAGTTAATTGATTTCTTAGACTGAGCCCAGCATCGTCATCAAGCGAGAATATACTTATGGACGAGATCATTATATAGCCGTGCCTTCAAGGTCGTCAGATAATGCATTGTGGCACAGACATGCACTACGCAATCAGCTCTCTCATGCCGATGAGACTTTGACGATTGTGCATCAACAGTGCTTTTGTAATCGTGCTGTGCGATGCGTAACGATCTTCTTAAAAGCACAGGACCAATGAATCGATATAAAACGTATCCTAAACATTCAACCAAATTTTGATTCGAATTTTGGGGAACAATAATTCAATCGGCTCAGACCATCGTAGCCCTCTGGACCCATCGCAACGCTTCTTGCGAGACTCTTTCGGGAACTATTTGGCGCCCTTCTTCTCTTCGATTAAGAAGCGGCACTCCTTGTCGTAACGGGGATTGTGGGGCGCTCGCTGAAAACCCGATCGGAATCTTCTTACTACTCAGGTGGGTCTAGCATCGGTCATCGGTGAAGAACATACTCGCGTGGCTGGGCTGGGGTGCCCAACAAGGTTGATGTCTCCCGTGGGTCGACGGCTGTCAGTTGATATTTAAGAACGTACACAGACATACTTGAACAATCAGGTGCAGACTTTATTTTCCTTTCGTTGATTTGAAATTAGGTTGAGCCATGTTCGGTACGGTTTATTTCTTCTGCATGCAGACGAGGTTATGCAGGGTATTTCTCCCAATGTTCAGCGGCATTCTAAATGTAGCGAGGAAGAGTATACTGGTCTGTTTAGACACCCAAAGTGGTTTCAATATCCAGCCCCACTTTTAGAAAGAAGTAAATATGGATTGACGGCCTTTGGTGATTTTTCATTCTTGACATTAGCTATCAGCTTCTTCACTGGTGAGTAGGAGGCCTGTGGTTTGCCTGATAGTGTATTGGGGACTCTTATTGTTTTATGGTACAAATTAAGAATAATTATACTTTGGGCTCAGTGAGCGCTTAAACCATGCAAATTTCCTTGTTAGCCGTCGTTGGGAGATGTTTGGGCAAAGGGAACTGAAAACCTAAGAAACTAAACCAGCGCGACCGGCATACATGAGGAAGGTGACATACCATTGTCTTTGGGTGGATGCTTCCGGTTGCAGCAAGACCCAGAATTCATCTTATTGTTTTTCTCACATGGCCTGGAATGCATCCTGAATATTTCCGTATGCCAATCTTTCCCATGAATGTGGGTCCAAGCGTCGACGTCAACTTTATATCAGGTATGCAAACCCAGTTCAGTTGAACCGTGCAACCATCCACAATGTCCCACATGCATCACAATTCGGAATGTCTTTGTCTTGAGAGAAAGAACACCCGGAAAAGGTACGTCGTTCGCAAATATCGCAATGATGCGGATATTCGTGTCCTTGGCCGGATTGATTATTGCTTGTAGAGAAGCTAACGTGCCAACTTGGTCGTGATACTTAATTGTCTATTGCGCCAGTTTTACAATTGAAGCCAACCCGGCTCAGAACACTTTGGTGTCGTTGGGCATCTTTTAATAATAGCGGTAGCAGACTCGACGTAAAGACTATTCAACTCAAGAAACTTTCTCACAACGTCAAGATACACATGAACATTCGATGACTCAAGAAGTTTCATTGATTACTAGATGAAATATGCGAGCGAAGTCTCATGATCGACAGATTTCGTTCAAGCGATTATGACATCATAAACAGTCTCACATATGTGCGAAGATCTGTCCACATTCTAGAGGTATTTGACAAAGCCTTAGAGTCAATTGGTCGTTTGCCCTGCAATTGGCATTAGAAGGTTCGGAGTTGAAATTTACCAAGCCTTTCCTTTATCAGAAAATGATACTGTGAAGACAATTTCCCCTATGGCTTCTCTAGCAAGTGCGTCATTGTGTAGTCGTACTTAGGATATCATCTTTATTACTCAGTTATCTCTTCTATTGCTTGAAGCTTTGAAATTGCGAACCATTCTCAATTAATTCGAGTATTTGCCTGGTTTGAGGATTTTTCCGTCATCACTGATATTAGCAGTGCCTAACATACTGTCGTCACGTAACATCAACGTTCTTCGTGAGATATACGCTCCAAACCTGTTGTTGACTAGAGCAACGAGATCAGGAAATTCTGGTCGTGCATTGATAGCTAGCGTACTCGCATCAAGGCTAGCGGATGTTTCAAAGATGATTATTCGTAAATGATCGTCGCACATGTCGTAGTCTTGGGATCATCGCTGCTGTATCTTGTAGTTTACCAGCATCACTTGTATATATATCAAGCTGAGGGCCAGAAAGCCCCCGCAATTGTCCAGTCAACTCGCCATTTGGTTCGCTCTGAGGCATTGAGAGCAACTGGACATCATGAGGGTAAACGAGTTGATGATACATAATGTTAAGCCCTCCGGCCTTTTCTAACATGTTCAAGCATTCCCTTAGCCTTTGTCGCTTCACATGCTTCGCGCTTGCCGTCCCCTGGTCGAGGACGTGGACTCAGGACGCGATGCAAGGTATAGCAACGATATTCGCGTCGTTGGCTGTAATAGCCTCTCTTAACAGCAATTTTTGGACATCTAAATGTCCCGGCTTCTGATCGCAAACGGCGATTCCCAACTCAGCAATCCGTGTCAAGCGCCCGCTCGTGCTATCAATATCGAGGTCGCATGAGTCGCACTTATGTGGTAGACATTCCTGGACATTATGCGCTGGTATTTTCTTCCATCTATGACCGAAAGCTCAATTATGTCATCGTGGGATCTATGACTATTGTCTATTTTCCATCAACTCCAGATAGCCCCCAGTGGATAATTTCACCATGGCCAGGGGAGCAAATAACTCGGGTCGTCAGTTGCAATAATGGCTCGCCAGAGATCCCCGAAGGAGAGTTTTGACCCATAATCGATGATAATCGCGCCTGCATCTTTGTCCTCTAAGTGAGCTGTAATCCTTCGTACTAGGATCGTCAATCAATTATATCCTTATTCAATCGCTGAATTACTTAGGTTTGAATTTAAAGCCGTAGCCGGGCAGATTCCAGTGAGATTCTTTCTATCATCGATGAATTTCGTCATGAGATCCTTTTGTTGAACAGTCTTATTTGATTAAATGCTTCGACGTTACTATCGCAACGTCGAGCTCTGTGTCGAAACGCGTCCCGGAGTGCTTGTTGCAACAAGGATGCAACATCTTGAACCTGCCAGTACTCCGCTTCCTTCTTCATACTCTCGATGACCGTCACATATCCAGCTCCGTTTCTGTACCATTTTGCTTGGCGAACATGCAGCCAGAATCTATCCGAATCGGTTGAAACCATCAGCACTAGATACATTAAACAAAGTCCTTGCTCCGTGCTTACTTAACAAAAGCACTACAAGGTTCTTAAACCAGGCCTCAAATTTAATGGTTCAGCACACCTGCAGGTGTACCTTTCGGGTTCACAATAAGGTTGAAACCCCAGTTCTCAAACTTCGTTTAACAAGATTTTTATTTTTCATTGATATTGACTTAAGTGTCGCGCTTGAAGATGCAGAGCATACATCCATCGCGTGAGAAGTCTGAGTATTCATTTTTTTGGTTTTGGGGAGACGAGGTTCTCCCAGCTTCCCGTTCGTTCCGTTGTTGATTTGGCCGGCCAAGAGATGAACAAGGGTGGAGTGACCAGATAAGTGTTTTCCTGTACACTGTTCGCTAGCTGGACGACATGAGACTTCATTAAAAAACCGAAGCACTTTTCAGATCGATATTTCGCCAAACAAAATTCGCCAACAGCCAGCTCGAAGGGCAAAACACATTGAAAGGCGTCGTGGGCTATTCTAGTGAGCTTTCGGTATTTAATGGAGCTGAGCACGAAAGTAGGCATTTGTGAAACACTGTATCGCACAGAAAATGAAAATGAAGTCTTCCACAAAGCACAATCACTCAATCTGTATTCTTTTTAATGACACCTTCATCCTGCGGACACGATATTTCACCTATGCTTCAGCTTCTTTCGTACTTACAGATGCCCTAGCCTTCATGTCCTCCGACTCTTCATTTCATTCCTGTTGTAGTTTTTGTATGTGTCGTATTTCTCAGCTGTTTTAGCATGGTAAAAATCCGTCGTGCAATGGTCCGTCGCACCGAATGCAGTTGAAAGTCATTCTAATAATCAATTAATTATACAATCAGAGTGTGAGAGAGTTGATAACTGACCTGATGACTTGTATTGAGAAGCGTAAGGTTGATTGTAGAGGTGCTCTCAGCTCTTTTGATAGAACTTCGATTCCTGTCGATGCGTTTGCTGGAATGGTTTATCCCTCCACTGATAAGTCAAACTGTGCTGCGTTCCTAATAAAATAGTAGAGAGCCTAGATGTGTGACCGCCGCGAATTTCCTGGAAAGAAAAGTTCCAGAGAAGGCTAGAAAGGGAAAATGACGGGATAGGACGTGCACTTGAACCAGATTGAGCTCCCTGTACACCTCATCAAAAGCCTTCTTTAGCGCTATTTTGCGCTCTTCTATGCCCCGGAATCTCTTTTCCGTTGCGTGGACCTCGTCTGTTAGGTCTTTGATGCAATTGTCAATGAAAGGTTGCGTTACAAGTGTAGGCCATCTCCTCTTTATGGAAGACTCGGGCGCACTTGATGCACATGGTGCGGGCTTGAACCGGGGGCGCGCCGGCGCTGCGGCCGCTTATCCCAACCAGAGGAAGCTGAAAAGAAACAGTAACGGCGTCGAAAAGTAAGGTGAACGAACTTACCGCCGCCCTCGCATTCTGCGGGGTCTGCAGGTCCGGCAAGAACACCGGCGCCCTCATGAGGGCGCCGGGGTTCATTCCTTCCCCCGCCGCGGCAACGAGCTCATCGCGAAAAGCTGATGGCAAGGTTGCGGGACGAGTAGGCGTGACAGGTTCGGGGTTGGGGGCAGGAGTTGGGGTGACGGGCGCCGGATCAGCATCAGCTTGCACCGCCTTCTTGGTGCGCTGACGCGGTTTAATCGGAGCCTTGACGGTGGGCTTGCGACTGTTAATCGCAAGCTCGGCGGCAGGATGGCATTATTAAAGAAGTAATCTCATGAGCCTCATTCATTTGGGCATTTTTGTTCTTACTCTCCGCCTCTAGCTGAGAAGGTATGACCTGCATCAGTGCTGTGAACCTCCGCGTCATCCTGCTCCGTGTTGTTTCACTGTATCCAGTCCACTTCTCATGAAGGATCCATGTGGTTCGTTAAAAGATCCGGCTAGTCTTGATCTTCGCGCAGCGATGCCCATGCGGCCAATACACGACAGGTACTTGTGAAGGTTTTCTTAGAAGGTTCATAAGGATCAACCAGGTGATGCTACTAAGGTTGAAACCAAAGCGACTCGGCCTTACGAAAGAGATCATTATGTCCAAATATCTAGTAAAGAACTCCCTAGATGAATTTGTCGTATCCCTCTTAGGTATGCCGCCGTGGTGGACAACCTTCGACTTGACAGGCTCAACGGGTTTGATGCTCAACGAAGGGAAGTACATACGGATTGCTCCGGCTTTCCTTCTCGGATAGCTTGTGTATCAGAAGCTTAATGAAGTTATATCTTCTTAAATTTAATTGTGATCTTGAAGCGTTGGAAAACATTCGTGAAACATTTATATTCTTTCACATGAGTTGTGCCGATGCCATTCACATCACCAGAAATGATAAAACAATTCTTGACACAAGAGCACGAGACGTTGGAGCGGTTACATTGGCTCATCATGAACCCAAGCTGACCACTAATCACAAGATTTAAGGTGATAAGTTCTTCTTACCGACCTTATACGGAGTCGATACCGCTAATCTCAATCGTACTCATATGGAAAATCCTGTTAGTCTAGGGAGATATTTCCAACGGCTTGGTTGTAGAGTTTTAGCAAGGCATTGCAGAACGTTCGATTCAAGACATTTTTCGGTTGAACTGCCCTAGCTTCCATCTTCTTCATTAGCAAATGTCATTACTACACGTACGCCGGCGGGTTTGTGTTTGTAAACGTTACTGTTCGTTCTATGCTTGCCCGAACCTTGAGAAGCAACAAAGGCGATTCGACATCGGGTTCGTCAAGTATCAAGCGTGCAATGGCCTGGCATTGGGGCGGTTAGCAAGAGCGGTCTCAGGGGCGTTCGTGGGATTTCCGCCGTAGAATAGCCGTGAGATCATGGCGCAGACGCAGTCGACCATGCGGTGTTGTTCATCGAGTCTTATGGAAGCTTGTTCAATGATTTGGGGTGGCTTCGATGCCCAGCAGTCCTCATTGTATTATCTCTGGCACATCGGCATCGCGCTTTCACTTGACTAGAACGAGAGGCCCCATTTCTGGTTGACCAGAGATATTCCAGAAGTAGTCTTCAACAAACGAGCCTCATCCATAACGTGGATAGGTTTTAGATAGTACTATTCGACCACGTGCTTGCAGCTTGAATTGAGATTGATATCTCGTTGTGATGAAAGATAGAAAGTGAAATAAAGTTGCAGAATGTAGAATTCTAGACTGATGTGAGTCGAAGCTGAAAGATTGATCTTGATGATCACAGCTTGAATTGAGATTGTTACCTGATTGTGATGAAAGATAAGAAGCTTCTAAGATGTGAATGATTCTAGTCAAGATGATTGAAAGATGAGAGTTTATGTGAGCAGTTAATTGCTGTAATGTCTTCAAAGTTGAATGTCTTAAAACAGCATACACTCAAATAAAGTGAGCAAGATCTCGTTGATGAATTGTATTCTTCTATTAAACATAACTAAAATGATAAAAGTGTTGGAGAATCAGTGGCCTCGTCGTAACGTAAGTGCGGATCTAGGTTCGGTGATCTTCCCACTCAATTTTTGCGTGTTCTCTGGGCCAGGTGCGAGTCATTCAGTCTTGGGAATCTCATTCAACTTGCCCGGTGTCCTTCTTACATCACGTTGCGCGTAACGCGAGTGTCCAGATTTGCCGTTAAAATCGTAAACGAGTTCAACATACTTTCAAGGGTTCGTCTGAGGAAAGGTCTGTCCGAGTGTACAGAGGAAGAGCATTCTTCCATGACGATGAGGAGATGGATTGCCGAACACTAAGCGAATTTTCTTGCAATAGCGTTGGCGAGTATACTCCACAATTGCCTGGTCGATAACCTCATGCTGATCGTGAGTAGATTGTCGCAGCCAAATGACTACCGTGTGGGATTTGCGCTTTGGGTCCATGACAGGCATATGATGTGCGACTACAGCTTTTCCTTTGGCTGTTTTGTGGATAGCTTTTGTGGAATTGGCTCCCGGGTGAAGGACCATTGACAGTGTCAAGAGATAAAAAAAAAAAGCAAAACACATTGCAGAGTCCCGAAGAACGGCCGTGTATGAGAGTTAGATAGAAGGCATTACCATCAAATGGACAAAGCCAGAGCCACACAACACACCCTTCTTCGCTCTCAACATTCATTTGCGAATCTTACTCATGATTGTTCATCAAGGATTAGTCCTTCAAGCCCTGTCAGATATGGTTCTAGACAGCACACATTCGATAAGACTTATTACATAGCTGGTCTAAGTCGACCAATGAAAGCAATTGTTAGGCTTGCTTGAGATATTTTCAAGAAAAGAACAAAATGCTTCTTGCATCTCGGTCAAAGTATCAGGTATAGATATATAGATGCAAAAAATATATGTCTAAGCAAATTGTATACCTATAGTCTGAAGATAGTGACTGTAGGTGTACAGAACCAAGGATGGTCGGAGATGTGTAAAAGAGATGGGAGATGTGGGCGGGAGATTTAGGGTTCTTATAGTGTTTGATGAACACGAGAATCTTAGAAGATGGGGTGAATGGGGATGGATGGGGATGAGAAATCCCTGCGCTATTCATCATTAGTGAAGGTAGTGAGCTGGGTTCGGGGAGGTGAGGTGAGTGGAGGGAAGGAAATAACTCACTTTACTCCTTTCGCCATGTCTCTTCCTTTCATGATTTGACAATGTGGCACGAACGGAAGCGTCGGTCTGCATACCTCTATAGCAAAAAGAATATGTTCTCTCCTTTTCTCTGCTTGAAAGAACCATTTATACCAAAACGAGTATTAAGCCTCTGAGTTATCCTATGTAAGCCTTAGCTATGCCATTCTCGCAGCATGAGCACTGCAAGATATATCTCCGTTTCCATAAGCGTCCCTACCGTTGTGTTAAGCAAACATCATTATTGGTAACGCATACCCATGTTTTAAGCCGAAATCCCTATCGATACAAAACCTCTCTAGCCAACCTTATGAGTAGAACTGGCTTTTCTGAAAGCTCTCCACACTAAAATCTCCAGCTTTTCCTTGCACCACCGGTGCCTTACCAGCTTCCACCTTCAGACTGCTCGTGCGACTCCCATTACCGTCGCTCATCGTCATCGCCCTTCCCTCCTCAATCTCCTTGGGCTGTTTCCTCTGGATACTCTCGAGATACACTCCAGGTAAGTATCCCATCCTCCCATCTCGAGCCCGACATCTCCACCAATCGCTTGCGTTCCCCATGGGATCGCTCTTGCTCAGCACAGCCACGAGATCGCCTTTCTTGACAGTAAGGTCGACGCCTTCGACTATTGCCCCATTGGCGGTTTGCGGGGTATAGTCGTAGAGCACACGACAGAATTCGAGTTTTGAAGGATCCAGGGGGGCTTGATCTGGAAGAGGTTGGCCGTCGGGGCCAAGGACCGGTTGGTTGGGATCTTGGGGGTGAGCTTTTGCAAGGGAGCGGATGAGTTTGGTCATTAAATAGGGAAGGCCGAACACAGCAAGGAGGAAAACTAAAAACGGCTTTCTCGAGGGTGATGGCTGGCCGTTAGGGGAAGTGGAGGCGGATGGCGAGAGGCCTTGGAAGGCAGCGAAGGCGGACGGTGTAAGTGCTGTGGCATCGGCAGGAGGAGGTCGGCCGGTTATTTTGGCAAGGAGAGTACGCAGCCAGCGGAGTAAGGTGAAGATGCCCAGGATAGAGCCAAGGGTATTTCGTAGGTTTCCAAACTGTTCAGCGACGGAGATCATGGCTGAAAGGGCAATCAGTTAAAACATCATCACACATCGGGTTGAGTTATACTCACTGAAGAAACTCGAGTGAGTCGCCATATAAGTGCTCTCAAGCATCTGCGCAAAACCCCCAAACGCGCCAACCAAACTCTCAATGATCTGAAACGTAGCCTGCGTGCTTTGGCTGAAGCTATTTGTCAAGCTGTTCGGGTCGTTCGGGTCTTGTCCCATAACGCCTGGCTGGCCATACATCCCTCCCATCCCCATTCCGCCCATGCCTCCGTACATGGAGCCGTAGCCTCCGCCCAAGCCTCCGCCCAAACCGCCGTACATTGAATTCATCCCTCCCATTCCACCAAAGCGTGAATACGGCGACGAGTAGCTATTGTAACCACTACCAATACCACCACCGTAGGGAGTACTGCCCATGCGATTAGCCGCGCCATAAGGAGAGTAATTTGATGCTGTGCGATTGACGACGGAGTTTAGGGTAGAAGGTCGAGGTGGGACAGCAGGAGGTTGGGAGATGGATGTGGTTGTATTCGAGGAAGTTGCGACAGGGGGATGATTTGCTGGCATTGATGACACGCCAGCTGTAGATGAGAGAGCTGCTGTATCACGCATTAGCAGACTGAGGCCGGCTCAAAGCCATACTGAGTGCTCACCGGGACACCTACCGCCGATGCCGGTATTACCTCTCTCCCACGGCTTTGGTGGAGATGCTGATGCCATGTTGATGACAACAGACAGGTTTCCTCCCAGGCCTTCTCCAAGCCCTCCTTTGGGCCTTTCAACTCCCAGGCTTTGGACCCGAGCTACAGTTATGAAGAGATCGTGGCGGAGATGGGTAGCGAAGCAAATGACGTTTGCGGGGTGCCGCGCGGGTTGGCCGCCTGTGCAAATTCGATCGTGTCTGTACTTCCCACGTTACAACTTCCAGACGACAAAACGTTGTTGACTACAATTGCTACAGTCCACAACCTGCCTAGTAATAATCTTGAAAGCCTTGGCTCTCCCCATTGCAAGAGCGGTTGAACGAATTATGAAACCTTACCTCGGCTCGGCGTTTGGCGTAGGAGGAAGCATCTCCGGAGAAGAGACATTTTTAATCTACAATGATTCAATCAAACTGAAGCTAGAAAGCCCGGTGTGAAGCCTTGACTACCTACTATCTCCCACTGGCGCGACTCGTCCCCGGAGACTTTGAGCTTGAGGACTGCAAAGGGGAAAGGGGCTCACAAACCAATCAGCTTTATCTACTTTCTATCTGAAGTCGCAATTAAATACCAATCATCAAGAAATGTGGGAAAGCCGTGGATCGAAATCTTTTGATTGCTGCATAGGTACATCGTCTGAATAGCGATAATTATCCAGTTTTTGCCAAGGTTTTCTGTAGTTTGGATGTTATAGTACAACTGACCATGCGGGTGCAATTTCCTGTCGCGAAGGCATATATACCCAAGGCCGAACCATTTCTCTACGCGCTGAGCTTGAATAAAGAGGTAGCCCCCATGGATGCTGCCTGATTGGTAAACCCATCGATCACACTTCCAGCGAGCGTACTATCGAAGCTCTGACCGTCATTGATGATATGAATACTTGCTGTCTCGTTGCCACCTGTGAACACCACGGCTGCTTTGATAGTGTTTTTGGTAGGTCGTTCGAAGTAGTCAGAAGACCCACCAGCAGGTGCCATGTGCAGCGTAGACTTGCAGCGGAAATTGCTAGGGTCCAGGATTTCGAAAAGGTCGAATTCGCCACATCCAGAAGTCCAGCAGGAGCACTGGGGATTGGTGCCGTACTGGGATGTAAGCGGAATTTGAGCATTCATAAGCCAAATTGCCGGCATATCAGCGTTAAACCCAGATTTACCGGTCGACGGCATGGTAAATTCGAGGAGGAACACTTTGTGGTCACCACCGAAGCCGTCTATGACTTGGTCAGCTCGTTGATCAAGATTAGTGGAATGAGGGATGGCATACGGTATGTTACGCCTCCGGGACGAGTGTATCCACAGCCGCCATCATCACAGTTCTTGTCAGATAGGATTATGACTTCGACGTCATCATCAAGCATCTTGTTTGATAGTAGTTGGGAAGAAGCAGCGCCGGAGTTGCAGTCAGCAGAAGCATAGGACAGAGATGCGCCGAACCTAGAGCCAAAAGTTAGTACATCACTCTTGTATTACTGCAGAGTACTAACGCTGATCCTCCATCTGCAGTACCAGGAATTCCCTGAGTCCCACCGAAGTGGTTCAGGAATGTGAGTCCTATGGACTTCTTTTCCTCGGCATTGTAATAAGCTTGACGGCTCCAGCCGCCATTTGCAGCGGTCGAGAAGCTAGGTGCGTTCGACGCGGCTGAAGTCGAAGCAGAGTTGAGGGAGGAAACGGCGGAAGATATTGAGGAGACGGGAGAAGAAGTAGGAGAAGGCTTGGAGCTCGGAGAGTCAGTAGCGACGGTTGAGGCTGGGGCTGATTGGTTTGGATTGTCGGGCGCAGTTCCAGCTGGGGCGCTCGTTGCAACGCCAGGCCCCGCATACTCATTGGTCCAATAGTCAACTTTTCCATCGATAGTCGCAGACACGAGGTCGCCGACAGCACGGTGCTCGAGATGTTCGGCAAGCTGCTCTTGAATCTCGCTGGCACTATGGTGGAGATGATGGTGACCGTGACGACGCTCGTGGAATCCGGCTTTGGTGTCGCGTCTTACCGCACCAGCACTAGGGGTGTAAACCGCAACCTGCTTGAGCCAAACAGGACCACGAACATGTAGGGATAGCTATACAAAATTACACGTCATGTAAGCTTGGTCGTCCCCTAAGGACGCATTTTGCTACTTACTTCCTCGTTCAATGGCGCGAGTGATCCGCTGTACTCGTACCGTGTGCTTGAGCACTGACCGCTCTTAGCGTCCATGTTGGTGATTTTTTCATAGGATCCAGTCCCGGGGAAATTGGTATAAGTAATTGCCTTGACTGGTGAACAATACCAGTTACCATTGATCTCCTTCGCGGTGCCCTGGGCGCATGCCTGGGCGGCTACGCCATGGACACCGAGGAACAATGCTGCGCCAGCAGTGATGAGGCTACGCATACTGCGTAAAAATACAGTAATGAGTGTGATTGTTTTATTGCGGAACGAGTGTGAGTAGTTATTTGGTGGGTCTTGCGCCTTCTTTGTCAAGGTAGAATAAAGAGTGGTGAGGTGTTGTTTTGGTTGGTCGCAACTTCCTGAGCGCCGACGATATAAGCATACATGGAAAGGATGCGAGTCGGAATAATTTCGGAAGTCTATTGATCCTTTACCTAGCTTGAGGATTGGAGGTTAAAGTGACGATGAGTTCCATGGGAAGGAGGAATGCAAAACATCTATACAGTCACCGCAGTCGACCGTTCGCCGAGGACAATATACATGCACGTCTGACCAACAACCGTAATGGGAGAGCCAGACCTCCCGTCGTTAATCAGGGGAAGGGCTTCACATCTCTCCTGTCCTCACGACCTTTGATGTTGGTATGCTGTGAGAGCCATGGTAAGCGCCGTGTAAGGTAAGCGCCAGTGCGGCCCAACGAATGTTTCAAGGATTAGCATTCACGAAGAGTTGGGGGTTAGTCGTCGTTGATTCATTAAGTTGGCAAGCAGAGATACACATTAGGTATTTGTTTCGTAGCAAAGCTTCACACAAAGCACGAGTAGAGAGTCATAGCAAAGCGAAGGAAAGCATCGTCATTTCGTACAAAACCAATATGTATAATTAAACATACGCACCAAGCCACGGCTATTGGACATGCAGAGGTACGACCCGCGTACTAGGTAGCCTCAGCATTGAAAGTGAATGTATCTCTGATATCCAGCAGCCTCTCCATCATGATATGACAAGCCAAGTCAATATACGGGGTGATTTCCGGGTATATCCAAAGCTCCCCAGTGAATTATAGCAGAAAAAAACGCGACGTCAGTAAAGAAAACTGTGCCAGCAGTTAGCACAAATGGCTCCGTGCTGCAGGGGTAGCTGTGTATACCTTAACCCACTTCGTTCGACGAAGATTTCCCTAAAACTCTGTTGTCATGTGCGCAGGCCCTGCAACTAGTGACCCACCGGCGTTCGTCTGCAACACATTGGTGAAGCTGTTATCTTCTTTACTGCTTACGACACCGCTTTGTGAGCTCATAGTCAGTTTGCCTGAACTTCCGGCTTTGTCGGCTGGAATTGAGGATCGATCGTAGCCACTCCAGCCACTGTTCTTCTTATTGCCAAAGTCAAATTCTCCCCAAGGACAGTTAGGAACACCGCCTCTGGCTGGGTCAGTCCCACAGTCAAGTGACAGACCACCTTGGCTGTCTTCATCAAAAGCTAACGCCTGTTTCCCTCCTGCGGGAATCTGCAACTTCATATTCGGGCAGCTCCAACCTGCGACGTTCCCGTCGGGACAAGCCTTATTCCAAACTATGACAGTGATATCCGCCGAACCAGTATTGGAGATGACATTGGTATACTTGTGGCTGGCCACGTCCGATTCGGAGATTTTCTTCATGTTGCTACCGTATGGAATACCGAGATTTCCGACGCGATCGGCGGGGACACCATCGTCTTTTGGCTCGGTTTGTCCGCCAAATCCAGAGGTCGAAGATCCACCGCTTGCAGTCTCGCTGGAGCTTGATTGGGCGGGTGCTGGAGCTGAGCTGGTTGCTGGAGCTGAGCTGCTAGCAGTGACGGAAGCGGCGGCCTTATTTTCTGGCACTGATGGTGCGGCAGCAGGGGCAACATCGGCGACCTTTTTGTCTGGCACTGATGGTGCGGGAATAGGAGCGGCGCCGTTGTAGTTCACTGTGTTCCAATCGACACCTTTGTAATTTGATTTATCATTCCAGTCCACACTGGACATATCCCGCTTCTGGTGGGAGTGCCTGTGGCGAGCCGGCGAAGCAACAGCGCTGTCAAAGCTAAAAGCAACCAAAAGAAGCGCACTGTAGGAGAGCTGCATCTTGAGAACGGGGTGCGTTGGTATGGTAGATATTGGTATATGAGATGTTATTAGGTTCCAAAAAGATTTGTCGCGATAGATCTAGATGGTTGGTCTTAGCGGTCAACGCTTCTACCAGTGAGAGAAGAATATTAAGATCGCAGAAGGACCAAATATCAACGACAGAAGAGGGCGCTAAGTAATAGTAGACGGTCGCAATGAAGACGATTTGGAGGTCAGTCAATACCTCGAGTGTGAGGAATGTGATGATCCAAAACAATGCGCGATAATGCCTTGGCTCAATGTGAAAGGAATGTCAATGATGTAGCACACAATGAACATAGCGCTGTGAACAAAGAACTCGAGATAGCAATGAAGTCGCGCTCAACACGTACCTGATGTAGTTGTCTAGACGCTGGTTCACGTGGAAAGGTTTGATAGGACTGCTGAAAGAGCGACTGGGTTGAAAAGAGCGGTATCAACGAAAGCGACCGAGAATCAAGAAAGGAGTGGCTTGATATCTGGGGTAAATCCGTGAATAAGTGATGCAAAAAAAAAGACGGTGAAGTTGTGGGAAGATGAGAAAAGAGGTCGGATTCAGATCAGGGGGTGAAGATAGATTGGGGGCAAGGGGGTTAGTCGCATAAAACAAAGCGGGTTGTCCCTGAAGATTGCAATTTCCGACCACCCGGCACTTGGTCGACGAAATAATGGGCTCGGCTAAGGCGCAGCCAGACATTTACTGTAGGACAATTCGAATCCTGGCGTTTGATTGGTAAATGCTCATGATGATATTTCCTTTCTTCTAGCCGGCGTTTGCCAATCGCCAAGTCTTTGAGGACGTTTTCCCAACAATCCAGTCTGGTCTTCCACCGAAGAATCTGCGGCTCATGCGCCGCCACCTTGGCGCTGAAGTACAGCCATTATTCCAGACAATCAACACAGTGACCGGGTGATGATGAAACTTCTGCGGAATGTTTGATACATCTCTGAGGTCCTACCATGCATTACTATGTTGCTTCCCAATCGTTATCACTTGCGATGAGCTTTCGAGTGTGTCATATGTTTTAGAGAGGCGTACACTGCATCCCTCAAACTTTGAATGTTTCGTGACCTTTTCGGACCTACCGTCCCACGACAGCGCCCGCATGCTGTGAGAACCTGTTTCGTCCAGTCGGTAGTTGACAGCTCAACTTTATAGGTTGATTGATATCCTCTTGACCCTCGAGAATTTTCAGGCGCAATAGCAAGGAACGTTAAATACTCTGATTATGGTTGTGTAGTGTTACTTTGATGACAGTCCACTGGATGTACGGCGCTTACAATGGTGTACGTGGCGCCCTACAGCTGAATCGCTGACTGCTATTCGTAACAACATGCTTTGGCGGATTGCTCGACCTTCTTTGTTCAACATCAGTGTAGTGGATCGCAAGCTGCCACAATGCTCCCCGTGGCGTCGAAAGCTCCAAGGCATGGCAGCGCTTTGCTTCGAGACCCAATAAGGTTTCCTCGGTGTATCAGAGGATGTCATCTGGGCATGAAACTGAACACTGACCTTCCGAAGTCCAGACAAACAGATGAACCGGTGGAAAACCTTTGTTGCTTTCATATTCCAGTAATCAGACTTTGGACACAGATGACCTCAGGATATTGTCCACCGTTTCGAACAGAACAATGCTGATCCCGTCAGAGCGAGGAACAATGCCAACCGAGGAACTACGACTCTGGATTGCCCTGCCTTTAGGACTGAGGTCGCGGGACTCTTATCGCTACTGGGCAGGGTCAAAGTGCCTGACGAATCAATAAGCAAAGTCTCTGAAGGCTTTAGGACTACAGCAGTGCTAGATAAAGTGACGCCATCACTACCTGTCGGAACACTGCTTGCAATAGGTGCAGAACTGGACGAAACGAACAACGCGGCTGTACCGCCACCAACGGAGCCCTCAGATCGGGACGAGCTGATGGATGATTCAGATATTGTGGTATCAGAACCGCTGGCAGAGACAGTCGCACCTATGAATGAGGAGATTGTTGCACTGGTTTTAAACGGTTGGCCAGCAGTAGTGGAGATATATCGACCGGATGAAGCTACACTATTGTCTATGATGAGCTTGCCAGATGATGCCAAGCTCACCGTTGTGTCTGAAATTATTACACCATGACCACCAGCAGAAATCGTCGTTCCCGTGACACAGAAAGCTATAGGATTAGCTGTGAAAGACTGGCCGGCAACTGTAATGACCAATGGCCTGGGTCCACCGAGACCAGGGCCACTGCCAAGAGTTTCAGAAGGTTCAAGGCTCGATGAAATACCGGCAAAGGTTTCTGCGGCACCACCAACCGAATGTGTAGAGCTCGCTGATGTTACAATAGATGACTTCAGATAAGTAGTGAAGGTTTGCGCTTCAGGGCTTAGTGCCGAGAAATTCATGAGCTCCAGTGAGAAAGTCTCTGGACTAACAACAAGGCCGGCAGAGCCAAGAGACAGATGCGTTCCTGAAATTGTAACAGCAATCTCCCCTTGTGATATTACCGATTCACCAATCGAAAGTACTGTTGGAACGCTCGATAAAACTGTCGTGCTTGGAAGATTTGGTTGAGAGATTTGTTGCTGGCTCATGGTTGTTGGATCAGTGATACCGAGCCCACTCAAGATGGCTGGTCCAAGTTCTGCACTAGTCGGTTGACTTATCAACTTTGCCGTCACTTGCTGTGCCCCTTCTGTGGCGATGGATGGATTTTGAGTGTGGGATTCTAAGCCGTGGTTTGATGGAGATTGAGTAGGCATACCAGTTTGCTCGCCTGAATGGACCGCATCAGGATCGATTGAGGGGTCTAGAGCAGTGTTTTCTGAAGATGCAGTGAAGACACTGATAAGTGGAGACGTCTCTGGAGAAGAGCTTCCAGAATCCGAGTTTAAGAGGGCACTCCTCCCCAACGCACTCGTAGGAAGTCGGAGCATGCCAACGTTAGCGTTTGTACATCCGCCGTCACCATAGTAGCGCTTGATGTTTAGCTAGCATCAATGGTGGCAGGGACCAATTGTCCACGAGCCGCGGTGAAAACAGTTGAGCCACCGGTCATTGCATAACAGCCTGTGAGATCTGTGTTGGTGAACATTGTGGCTAGTGGTCGGGTTGGTACAACACTAGCCGTTGTACGTGTCTGAGCATATTGATATGCGTGTGCCAGATATTCCCCACAAGCTATAGTTAATGAGGGCTGACCTGTGGTCTCAGGGGGAAGTACCGTGGATCCGGATGTATAGAGTGGTCTCGAGCTACTGTAAGAAAAGACACACCCTTCCGACGTTTGCGATCCAGCGACAAAAGTTCCTCCAGAAGCTGCGATAGTGCTGGATCCGTTACCTATAACAATATAAACAAGGCGCTCTAGTAAATCTCAAAGCCATAGCTGGGACTGCACTGTCGGAAGGTGAATGGTAATGAAGGGGAAGTAACCGAAACACTGACGTGGAAGAGACTGAGCACCTTTGCTCAGAACGAATATTAGTAACACGAGGCGGGGGAGGCTGAGGAAGGCCATCACGAGGGTGACCACTGACAATATACACAAGGTATTATACGTTATATATACAGCATAAGAATATTACAAGGAGCTGATACTGGGAGGAAGAGGAAAAGAAAGAAGGACATGCAAGATCAAAGTACATGAACGAGAACCTGCTGATGAGCTACATGCCGCACCCCAGAAGTTGAAGGATTATGTTTGAGGTTGCGGCGAGTAGGCTCGTCCTCGATACGTAAACCAGAGATTACACGCTCAAGAAATAGAGAAGGGAATAAACTAGACATGTAGCCTAGTCATAAAGTCCACATTGATGATCCAAATTCAAGAACACTCCTCCGGTTCCCGCAGAACGTAGCCATGACTGCTGGTTGTCGAGTAAAATCAATTAGGATTGCCGAGGCTCTTAGCGCGGGCAAAAATAGGTCAGCGCCCTGTCTTTGATGCAGTCTTGAGAACTTACATACAAGTATGCATATCTGAAACGATTGGCGCGAGGCGGAGTGCAGTTTTCGCAGATGATAGGTTGACTGTTGGTGCAATTCTCTCCAGAACAACAGGGTTTGAGCGCCGCGCTTTGGTCGTGATCTAGCCCGCGCCGGCGTCAATTAGCGATGGTGATACAACAGATTGGATGCCCTCAGCCCATAATGAAGTGACAAATTGAGTGTTGATGATGTGGGAGGTATCTTCTGTGTATATCGTTTATGTTATTGTTATCATTGATTCTGTATCGTTAGAAAACTGTCAACCACTGTCTTCCTCCTTGCCGGCATGATCATGTCGTGACATCGAATAAGTAGTCGAAGATCGTCATAAAACACTGGTATTCTGTTGAACAAGACTTATAGGACGTGTAGCGACAGAGCTGATCTCTCCGAGATTGCTTTGAATAACATTGAATACTAAATGAAAAATTAGATTTGAAATACAGAATCACACGATAAAAGATATGTGAGATTTGAGGTATAAATGTAAAGATTGAAATATGTAAACCCTACAATAGACCCATGTATGCAAACTCCTGCAATTCTGGAGGAGAGTTCCATGCGCTACCCATGTTCCCTACTTGATCCTTGCATTGCCAGCATTCGAGTATATCACACTTACGGCCCCCCTCTACTCTTGACCTTTGTCCATCCACTCGTCCCTTTCCCCCTCTCATCTGCTTCCTCACCAACCCCTGTAACGGCGCTTATGATACTCCTTCCCTCGTCAAACCCCCCGGTCTTCTTTCTTCCTTTGATAAGAACAGCTTCTTCCTCTACGCTTGCTTCTTTTGTGGCGGCTTCATCAGGATGTGGTAATTTTTCCTCCCATTCGGTTTCCTCCAGTATCTCCCATTCTGCCCCAGTCCTTTCGCTCAATAGTAGCGCTTTGACCTTCTCAATCACCTTTACTGGGCTTTGCAGACGCCAACCTCGCATGTATTCCATCCCTTCCGCAGCAGCTAGGAAAGAGTGAGTAGTACCATGGGAATAGTGACCCAGCGTAGCGGGAGTCTGGGCCGGTTTAGTAATGTCTGCGGTCGTGGCTTCATCCCTCCGTGACGTGATGGATGGAGTTGCCGCAGAACCCTGGTGGGAAACTTCTCGAGAAATCGGCGGCCGTGGCACTGGCGACGCGGCGGCAAGAAGTTGCCAGAGATTCCGCCCCATAGCACAGACTTCTTCCCACGAGTTGTCTCCGACACTGAGCCCTTGTGTCTTGCAGATCCAGGCTATGTCCCACGCTATAAGCGTCATTCCTTCAACGAACAAGGCATACGCAACCGGATCTTCTTTCGCTAATACTGAGAGCTTCTTCTCTATGTGTAGTGGCCGAGGTCTTGGAAGAGGTCGTGAGTCAACCGTCCTCGAGGCTGAAGGACTGTTATTTGAAGATTGCGAAGAAGTAGAACCCGGAAAAGGGACGTCGCGCATGGTGTATGATGAGCCGGGTGAGAAGATAGTGGGTAGAGGGTAGTCACGATGAGGCAGAGTGATCTCGGCAGGGAGGCGGAGGGTCAGGTAATGAGAGACCAAGTAGACAAGGTGTGCAAGGTTGGTCGTAGAGGTGGTGACATGAGCTGGAGAGACATCTTGAGCAATGTTAGCCTAAAACGGCAAGAGCGAAAAGCAAGTGTCCCAACTATTCAACTCTCTCAGGTCAGCGATGGGTATCCCCCCAATTACGTAGACATCTTTTCCTGGTCCCCCCCTCTTCCGCTTTCGCTGTTGTAGTCCATAGAGTTGTGCAGCTTCTCTACAAAGAAACACGCGAGCTTCTAGAGTAGCCGCATGTAGGGTATCCCATCGATGTTCTATCCGTTTGATTCCCTTTTCCATAGGCTCGATAGCGCTTGTCTCACGTTGTAAGAGATTCTGGACCGCGGACCCAAGCTTCGACCGACGTCTGGCAAGACTTTTCCTTCTTCTTGAGATTTCCGCCTTTATGTCCTCCGTCTGAGTACGCAAGGCTTGAACATGGCTGAGGATGGCGTCCGTTCTCTCATTAGAAGCAACATGCTCTGCCGTCGCACGCTCCAGCGCCCAGCTGGGACTCGGTTCTTGAGCGTTGGTGCCGGTCTTGGAGAGGATTCCGTAACGGGTATCCTTTTGTCGGGCGACGTTCCGCTTGACGTCCAGCCCGAGAGCTTCCTCCTGGAGGAGGATTAGGGTAAGCTGTATTCTTGGTTCGTGCAAAGCTTCCTGAGCGCACAAGGTACAGTAAAACGGCAGACGGCTACTTGACGACCGTTTGCATATGGCGCACTGCATTCTCGGAGGTTCTTAAAGGTACTGTGACTTGAGGCCGGTGATAAGAAATGGAGAGCCATGTTCTACGTCAGGTGCTGTCCTCGTATCCCATGCTTTATCTCTTCTCATCAAGTTCACACATAGCTTTCACAATGAGACATACTCATAATGCTGTTGGTCTCGAAAGGTTTCGCACCATGTTTGTAGATAGATCGTAGGTAGCAACCGGTTGGAAGATCCAGCAAACAGAGCCTGAACCCGCCACCGCATTTCGCTTAGGCTTAGCTACGATCTTATCTTATCCTTATCTTACCTACGAGTAGATATGCCCAAGGTTTGGGCTGATCGCCGAGAGAGCTAGGACTCGTTCCGCTCCAGACTTGGAGGAGAAGCTTACATGCCTCTTGGGGGATTATCATCGTGAGCTGATCACCAAAAGTCATCGCTCGATTGCTCAACTCTTCTACGGCCGTTGTCATATGCTTATTCATGGTGGGGAAAGTCATCAACCTTGCACGTCCTACCCCACCCTGGGCGCATGAAAAGTCGCTGCCTCGTTTGCCTCGAGACGTTGATCAGCGAGGCGGAAAGGGAAGCACGATGATGGCTGCCACGTTCACTAAGAGTTATACGGGTTATGGGCCATGGCAGCAGAGCGACTGATCTTATACGCCAGAAGGATGTGGCTTGCATTGAGCTGTGTGTACGTAGTATGAGCGTCAAGCCTTGCACAAAGCCTACGTGTGAATGACAGGCAGTGATCACTGCTCCGCCCCCTTTAAGTCGACTAATGCTTATGAGCTTGATGAATAGGTCCTTGAGCTTCTCCGCTCCTGATCCAACAATCGTAACTCGCACGATGAAGGAGTTGGTGAACAGTATGCGAAACGCCTAGCGCTTACAGTTGAAAGCCTTCTTCCCAATTTATCAGCGGCGTCACGCCAAGCCGCTCAACAGCAGACGCATTATCAGGAAAAGAACAGAAGGCTTTAATCGATCTAGAAGGGTCACGTGTTCGTCTCTGTCATGCGCAGTGCTGAATAATTCCAACCCCAGGCAAATGTCAAAATATATGGCATGACGAGGAGCAACCGGCCTTCGAAGTGCAGGCGCAAGAGACTGCATATCGTGCAGCCAATACAAGAATATCTTTACTGTAGTATTGAAGGGTTCCGAGGGTCTTGACTGCAAGTGTTTGTTGACTGCTGTTTCTCAGGATTTTGGTCTGTCTTTTCCTTCCAGTATAGGCCTCGCTAAATTGCGAGGGCCATATTTTTGTCACCAGCTGCATCGTGCGGCTGAAATAATCTTGCTACATCCCATCTTCCTTCGCCGTTATTGTCTTCATCGTACTTTGCTGCTTCGTTCGTTCTCGTTATAGCACAATTTTCTCGATTGGTTCTCAGATTGAAGCTCAGTAATAACATTGCTCATGATGAAAGAATTCGATTACAAACATTCGCCCTTGAGAGAAGGCCAATTCCGCCTTCTAAATCTGCACCCTGCACGAGGCAGCGCTGATCTCGAAAGCAATTTGGTAGTTCGCTCACTCGGTACAGCTGTGAACTCGACCTCTCCCATTCTGGATCAACCCTCACGAGCCCCCAATCCAGAACCATACCGAGCTTTGTCGTATACATGGGGCCCTCCATGCCAGAACGACTTGTTCATCAAAATCCTAGCTGACAGTAGAGCCTTCAGGATTGCAATTAGACTTAACCTTGAGACAGCACTGCGACAGCTGCGCTCTCCTGATCATGAACAATTCTTCTGGATTGACGCGCTTTGCATTAATCAGAAGAACGATGACGAAAAAAGCTCTCAAATCCCAGAAATGTGGAGAATCTACACACAAGCCTTCAGTGTATGTATCTGGCTTGGCATACATGAGGATGAAAGTGCTACCGCGATGGAGTTCATCAAGGATTGCTTGGATTTTGAGATATTTGAACAGCTAGTACATGATACTCAGACTTCCAAGAAGTGGGCTGCACTGGCAGCCCTGATGAGGAGGCCCTGGTTCAGCCGTCGTTGGATTGTTCAAGAAATAGCCCTTGCCCGAGAAGCCACGTTACATTGTGGAGACAAGCAGGTGGAATGGCAAGACTTCGCGGATGCCATCTCGCTATTTCACTCCAAGCAGCACGAAATCCGAAAACTATTTCGGGAGTCGACCGCATTCCATAATCATCCCGATTATCTTGGCGACGTGTCAGAGCTAGGAGCCACACGTTTGGTAGAGGCGTCCGCAAACATATTTCGCAAGTCAGATGATAATCAAATAATGGAGCACCTGCTGTCACTGGAGGCTCTGATGTCAATGCTGTCGGCCTTTGAGGCTTCGGACCCCCACGATACCGTATACGCTATACTGTGGATGGCACAAGACGCTCGACCAATATTCTTTGGGGACCCTCGAAACGCCTATAGTCCTGGTCCAAGCCCCATGCAATCTCCGGCTCTTCGACCAGCTCATTTTGATAGTTCCCAACTTGATTCTGATCTGCCAAAAGCCTCTTCCCTTAGCAGTCATAATAAGCATGTGGAAAGCATAGACTTGGGAAAATCATTCAAGAATCATGAAGTTCCTGTCTTTCATGTCAGTAACGAGGATCGGCAAGCACAAGTAACTGTAGTCAGACAAAGTGCAGAACAAGATTCAGTTTCGACGAATGAATCCGACGAAAAGGCTAAGGCACTCAGAACAAATGAGGTCAGTAAGGAAATGGAAGTTTCGATGGCAAATCAAAACACCCACCGTAGAAAGAGTTCGCCAAACACCAGCCTTAAAATCCCACCGAGTATTACCACACGAAATGTAGCCGCGAGATTCACAAAATCCATTAAAGGCAAGAGAATCACGGTAGACTACAAGAAATCCGTCTTCGAGGTCTGCAGGGACTTTCTCGCTTTCACTATCAACCGTTCCTTCTGCTTGGATATGATATGTATGCCGTGGGCACCTGACGCGCCGCCTGATGAACCTTCTCTTCCGTCCTGGATCCCAGGTCTTTCTGGAAAAGCTTTTGGTCTTAGCATTAACAAAGCTTACCGTCGCGTCAACGCCGATCCACTCGTGGGAAATCCAGGATGGGGCCGACGACACTACAATGCCGCTCCGAAGACATACGCTACACCGATTCTCCAAGAGAGCAGTGACACAACTCTGAGAGTCAAGGGCTTTGCTTTCGACATGATCAGGAAGAAAAATTTTCCAGCCACGTCAGGTATCATACCTTCTCAGTGGCTGCACGTTGGCGCATGGAAAGACACTTCTGAATATCCGCCCGACCAATTCTGGCGGACTTTAGTTGGTAATCGGGATAATCACGGGCAAAGGCCACCCGCCCATTGGATGAGGGCTTGCAAAGATGCTTTCAGCCGAAGACCCACCGGAGGTGCTTTGGACACGAAAGAATTGCTAATGTACGATTGCCCAGCCGCCACGACAAATTTTGTCGAAAGAGTGCAACGTATGGTATGGGAGCGTAGACTGGTTCTCCTGACTCCACCACCGTACTCCAGTAGTGGAGGCGGACCAAAGCAACCCCTCGGCTTGGCACCCGTCAAATGCAAAAAAGGGGATCTGGTGTGCATCTTGTTTGGATGCAGCGTTCCTGTCCTTCTCCGAAAATATGTAGACGGTAAAGCCGTGAGGAACCTTCACGAATGCGATTGCAAACACATCAATTGCAGATGTGAGCAAATTAAGAGCAAATCTGTTCCATCCAAGAGTGGCGAGAGTGGCCAAGTGGTGCCGAGAATTCACTACGAGCTTGTCGGCGAGTGCTATGTGCATGGTATGATGGACGGTGAAGCCTTTCGGGTCCTGAAAGAAAAAGGCCTCGAGTACGAGATGTTTGATCTGGAATAATTTTGCGTCCGCTCTTCGATGCGCAATGTCCGTCCTATCCCGGCAAAGATCTGTGGTCCTTTACGTCTTTGATGCCACCTCGAAGCTTTCCCGGGGGAAATTGGCCAAGGTCCTGTTCACGGCCAGCGGAACACCCAATCAGCCGCTCAGATCTCTCCATCAGCGATCGTGTTTCTCGCGAGACTTCATCGTGGTCAATGACTCGAAAGTAGGCGATTCTATGCAAAGTCAAATATTCAATGATTGGCGACAAAGCTGCAACTAAGTGTTACTCAATGAAACCCAAGGCTATTTGGATGTTAACCCCTCGAATTCTTCGGCCGCTGAGCCATCTCATAGCGAAAAGACCTGGCAAATACTCAGTCGCGTTGTCGAGGTGTCGGATGGTAGACTGGTCAGGCTGGTCTGGTCATAGACGGCCAGAATGACCGAGTCCCTTGGTATTATCGAATCGCCAAGTCTTTCTTTCTCTGACATCATTGGATAGCCCACAGTAGTAAAGCACTGATCGGTCAGTCCTGCACAAGGCTTGACACTCGCAGACCTTTACTGAGACGATAACTGCTTATTGGCAGGTAATTTCAAGCATTATATACTGCACAGACGGGTAAACATATTGATAAATCTTTTGAAAGAAAATGACATGAAGTTCAAAAAAGAACACTCGTTTACTTAGTCAACCCACCACTGAGGTTTAGAGATTAATGTCATTAAGAAGCGAGGAGCACAGTTGAGTTGATACGATAAATAATCAAGAAGAAGACCCGCGAAGAGTAATGAAAGAACAATCGCGTTCGGGTCGCCGTTCTTCAAATCTCTTCAAGGACGATAGTCCCAGCGGCACCACTTCCTTCAATGATTTGCTCGGGTTCATTAGACCAACGTGAAGTTTTTGACAAAACACTGTTATAATTAACGTTAAGTGTTCAGCTGCCGAAAGACATTTGTTAGATACTTTCTAGGCTTAGCTACGATCTTATCTTATCCTTATCTTAGTGGACAAAGCATCAGGGACAAATGTCTTGATAGACTAAGGGCACATCAAGCCATCACCAGAGGTTCGCTTGAACAGGCCCAGTACCAAATCTTGTCCATTTATTAGTATTATGTACAGAGCGTGTCGTGACGCCATAGTGCTTTGAATGGTGATAATAATAAATGTAGGTCAGATTGGTGGACGATGTCCTTGTAAGCTACCTTAGTAAAGTAAGTTGTTACATGCAACTCCCAGAAACGCCGCGTTCCTAATCACTACCGTTTGTCCCTACTTCCTTCTTCCGGCACTATAACACTCATGCCTTCTCACTCGAACCGGAATCGAAGCCTCAAAGGCACACTCAAGAGTCATCATGCCTTCTTTCGGTTCCTCCAATGTTAGAGGCATGCGCCAGCAAGAACTTACAGCACGTAAGTGTATACTTACACGCCCTCGTCCAAGCTTCGTCCTGGCTCGCCCCAAGCCGGATGCTGGCGTCACCAATCTTGTCTTTATAGATAGTGTAAGGCAGTGGTGGCCCACGACTCGATCCACCGTTGCTTCCAACCCCGTCACCCTGATGTCCCCCTTGACCAGTAGCAGCTCTGCCACTGGACTTTGGCAGGAATGAACCTACAGATTCCGCCCCAATCTCGACAAATTCGCCGAGTTGTCGTAGACACTCGAGGAATGCAACCATGCCAGAATCTATCCGACGGTGAAGGAACATGCGGCCGACTATGAGATCTCCAGAAGAGAAGAGATCGAGCGAAGTGATTTTATTTTGCAGCGGAGGTTGAGAAGGGGGATTAGCAGAGAGAGCGACGGTTACGGATGATTGCGGGGCAGAGGATGATGATGCGAGATAGTCGAGCTTTTCGATCTTAGAAGTGCTTCCCATAGGCTTGATCCTATAGCCTCTGAACGTGAAGCCTAGTTTGTCAGCTACAGTGACAAGCAGCAAACTGGCGGTACCCCAGGCAGCGTTTATCTCAGTCCAGTCCACATTGTTAGGAGGAGGAAGTCGGCCAAGACGTAAACCATTTATAGTGCCGAAATGACCGTCATGACTGATACAAAATGTGTCATTATATACATTCGTGCGTTGAAGGCGCTCAAGCTGCTGAGCATCGTGATCATAGGCGGCATTAAGGGCATCTCGTTCGTTTTGAAAAGATGATAGTGTGAGAGCAAAGGCGTTGCGCGAACGCCAAAATGACTGTTCTTCGGCATCAAGTGCAACAGATTCGGCTTCGAGCTCCGCGATCTCAGCGTCGAGGGAGGCTTTCTCCTTTTCAAGACCAACGAGCTCTGAGAAAGCGCGAGCTTCTGCTGTACCAGACATGGTGAGCGTCGACTGCGCTTTTGAAACATCAGCAGGTGTAGGGACCGTGTTTGTTAGGGACTTCAGGAAAGTTATATATGCGTCGCGTTCTTTGGTTGAAGCGGAAAGGCGGCTTTGAAGAGAAGAGAGTAAGAGATCAGTACACTCGGTGCATATGGGGTGGTCTATGTCAGAGCGAGATGACAGGATCTCGAAGAGCCGGGCTGTGGACTCAATCTGGTGGGATAGTGATTGTTTTGGATCGCTGGATGGGTCTTGCGGCATAGCGCCTGCTTGTTTTGGCTTCATCTTCGCTTCAAGACCATTGACTGTAGGCTGAAGGGAGACGACTTGCGAGTCTGTGAGCATTACAAACGACATCGCGGGATTATCCTTCAATCCGGCCTTTGTCGATGCTGCCATTGCAGCATGGGAACCAAAGCCTTGATGGGCTTGGGGAATGACCCGCTTGAAAACCGGAGCTGCTGCATCTTGAGATATGTGGTCGTAGAAGTCTTTTCTTTCTTGCGGATACGGGGTCCGAGATGTGCTTGCACTTTGATCAGAGGAGTGCCTTGAGGAGCCTGGTGGGGAATCAGTTTTTGTAGCTACAGAAAATTAAAAACAACGTACCTACAAGCAGATCAAATGCTGCAGGGTTCAGATCTTGGAGCGAAGTATCGAGTTTCAGCGGAGTTCGACACTTCTGGCAGTTCATGTTACTGGAGAAATCGCCGGTTCAGATTGTGTTCATGGCTGTACTCCCTTAGTACCGTTACTCCGGCCAAGCCAAGCATGACGCTTTATGCAAATCGCGCTAATTATTATGCAAGTCATGGAACGCGTTGCGGCTTAGCGCGATCTTCAACGAGCCTCCTAGCTCTCGATTTACTCGAATAGCCCTGAACATTCTTCATTCGATGTTGAACTTTATCATACAGCAAATTCAACTCTTGTCAGCTGTCCCTTTCATACCTGTTGCACCACAAAGATGGATCGGCCCCACAAGCGACGTCGCTTCCTTAGCCCAGACATAGACGTGAACGTTTCGAGAGCTCGTAACGATGCGCGGCTCAAGACGACGTTCGAGTCCATCTTCGAAAAGTATGGGAGAGATTTCAGTGGAGTCGGAGACGAAATTGATCTAGAAACGGGAGAGATAATTGTCAACAATGGGCATTTGCTTGGCATGGCGGATGAGAAGCATATGTTTGATAAGCCGAATACTGAAACAGGCTTCGACAGCCCAGAGAGAGGGAAAGAGGCTGGTTGCCAAAGTGACCAACCGATAGGGATTGCGAAAATGCCGGTGGATAGAGCGACCTCTGATGCATCTTGGCTATCCGCTGGTGCTGATAGTCTGATGGAGGATGTCATGGTTGACTGCTTGTCAATGGTCGAGGGCACGGGGAATCAAAAGATAAGACTGCCAGGTATCAACCACGGAACCGGAAAGGGTAGACTACCACCATCAGCCTTCGTCAATGGTCGCCGTAAGCTGTCTGCTGTGGGACGACCTAAACCAAATTCAAGCTCATCGAATACTCGACCTCAACAACACATTGAGGCGACCCCTAAAGAGGAGCCCGCCATCGAGATAGCGTGGTGTGTTCCGCCTTTACCGAAGCCCGCCCCAGGTCTTACAATGCAGCATGTACGGCCCTTGTCGAGGAACCACGAAGCCAATTCAGAAAGGTTTTTGTCGCCACCGGGGTTTCCCCCACGAGCGCCTACAAAGGAGAGGTGCATCATGCCTAGATGGACGCAACAAGAAGACAGTCTATTGCTTGTTTTGTGGTCCGATACGACATTGGGGTGCACTGAGGTCAAGAAACATTTCAAGGAACGTTTTCCACATAGGAGCTTTTTAGCCATCTCAACTCGCTGGTGCAGGAAGCGTCGAAGCAACTCCTGGAAGAGAGTTGGACAAGATGGAACCGCCAAATCCTCAATTGTCGAACGTTCAGCTCGTAAAACCAGAATGATTGAGTCTTCTAGGACCGTGGAGGATCTCCAGCAATTACGTTCTCCTGATCTTCCGGCGAACCGCTTCCCTGAAAATACTGGGACAATGAAAAGAGGCGGAAAATGTACGCCATATGAGACGACAAGGGACCGAACAGACGTTCACCAGGAAATATCTCCAGCGAATGTGCCCGAATTAGGTATCAAGTCTGGTGTGACGCGCCTTACTCAAAGCCTTCAGGAAGACGCTCGCTTTCTCTCTGGTCTTTCTATATCCTCCAGTGGTGCGGAGCGTCTTGGCCAAAGCCTCCAAGAACATGGTCGCTCCATTTCTGATCTCTCTACTACCTCTAAAAGAGAACAACGCATACCTCTGTCCACAGCACAGAAGGCGCCTCGCCCGTTAGGGTCTAGTAGTTTGAGATATTCAAGTGGAGACAGCGTCGCTGAACTTGGTAAAAAGATACGTCCTAAACTCGAGGGAATCGCTGGGGGCTCTGAATCTTCCGCAGCAAGTGCGAGTGACGAACTTTCTAGTTTGTATGCTCATCCTGTTAGCACAGGTCAAAGCAAGACTCACAAAAGCATGAACATTGCTGCTGCGACGAAGGCAGGTCCTACCGAGTATCAGCCCGTCCAACGAATGACAAGCCATATTAGTCGCCCTGAAGGCAATGGTTCAACAGCTATGCCAAGAGATGATGTTCGAAAGCCTTCAAGATTGAAGGATCACATAAGATTGGTACAATTTCATTCAGCTGCTGCTGTTCAAGCTTCTTCAAACGCCAATCGCAGTACTTTGTTACGACCCCAGGCGTCGTCGACTAAGTGTACAGATCCATATATGGATCGTAAGACGCAGCCAAGGACCATGCTATCCCTTTCAGCGAATCACAGAGATGCAGCAAAAAACAAAGCCCCACCGATTTCAAAGAGCAGACTTCTATCAGGGTCGCAGCCCATGGTACGTGCTGCTCAGGCTGCACGTAGGAAGCCCGTGGACAATCCAATAAAGACACCCTTAGTCGCGGCATCCACCCGGAACTATAGATCTCCGAATCACACCGTGAGAGCTGATGAAGCGTCTCGTAATATCAAGTCTTCACCTCCTGCAGAGACAAGAACTTCGCTACTCCAGGGAAAACTATCTACAACGACTCAATTGGAAGTCGAAATGGGTGTTCAAGGTGTGGTACTGGCCTCGGCCAAATCTCTCGCGTCGCACATCATAGATATGAGCGATGACGAGCTCTCCACACCTATCAAGACAGTAGGCACTCCCAATGCACCAAGAGTCATTTCGTCCATCCCAAAGCAGCGCAGGAAGACTTTGAAATGAGGGCCACGTGCCGTACGCTGCTAGTATTGTTCCAGCGGTACCAGGCGATGTTATGATCTTCTTGATCCTTGCCGATTCTTAAGAACACCCTCAGATACTTTTGTCGTTCAGAATCCGCTGTCACAAACAACGCTCCCGTCGGACCAGGCGTAGGTATATCCAGTTATATCCTTTGGTAGCTTGTGGTTACCAATAGCAGTGCGATCAATCATCCAGACCAATGATATCTTCTAGCTTGCTCTTCGTCTCACCCCCAACACTCCCAGCTTTAGCCCAAAATTTCGAAACGTGTTTCGTCCCGGAATCACATAAGACCGTCACGATCCTCTTCCCTTTTCCCATCTTTTTCGCTATTTTCACAGCAGCTACACCTATCCCAGTCAACACAGATGTCCTGTCCGCAACCATAGCAGCACCTGACTCACAGTTGACAGCACTGCTACTCCCCACAAAGATCCCATCCCTCTCTACTAACCACTTCGCCATCCCAAGCGCCTGCTCGTCACTCACCCTCACAACGTCGTCTATGACTTCCCGTCCCGCTCGAAAGTTGTCCGTAACCCTGTTCATGCCTATTCCTTCCACGATGCTATCCACCTGCTCCCGCCGTCTTTGACCCTCCTTCTCCATCTTATCAAATAGCACACCATAATTGACCCAGTTATACAGACCGCTCCCTTGCGGATCCGCGACCACGACCTTGACGGTGGGAATCTTTTCTTTTAAGTACATTCCAACCCCGCTAATCGTTCCGCCTGTGCCTGCGCCAGCTACAAACACATCCACCTTCTTGCCACACTGGGCTAGAATTTCCGGCCCCGTGCCGGAGCGGTGGGCTTGCCAATTCGCAGGGTTCTCGAACTGATCTGCAAAGTAGCCGCGTCCCTTGCGAGTGGGATCTGCCGTGTGAGCAGCCGCAAGGCTTCGCGCCCAATTGACATAGTGTTGCGGAGATATTATCGGGGCCGGAGGAACAAGGGAAACAGCGGCTCCTAGGGTAGCAAGCAGGGACGCCTTTTCAGGTGTGGTATCCGATGGGAGGACAATATGAGCCAGGTAGCCCCGAGCGCGACAGAGGGTAGCAAGGGAGATTCCTGTCGAGCCAGAGGTGCCTTCATAGATGGTGTCGCCTGAGTAAGGGGTCAAGAGGCTTTGCTCTTCGGCGGTATTGATGATGCTTAGAGCTACTCTATCTTTTGGACTACCACCTCCGCCATTTAGAAACTCGGCTTTTGCGAGAATGTCGCAGCCTGTGGCTTCAGAGAGGGACTTTATGCGGAACAACGGCGTGTTCCCGACACAAGATTCTATGCCCTCGGGTATTCGCTTTTCATTTTCGGTTATGGGGACCTTTTGTGTATGATCTTCTAAGTCTATATGTTCATCCTCATCCTGTAGACCTGCAGCAGCAATCGTACTGACTCTCGTTTTTCTGCGGCGAAAACGGCGTTCGAGGTCAGGGTAAAAATCCTTGAAGCCGAGGGTAAGAAGAACACCGAGGACAAAGGCAGTGGTAAGGGTAACGCGAGGGTGTGAGTCCATGAGATTTGCCAACGTAGCAATTGAGGAGGATTCAAACCTCAAGCGGACAGAGCAATGTCATTGAACGTTTTAACCGCAGTTTAGCCGAGCCCTAAACTCCGTAGAAGCTCGGACCATCAGCCAAGACAAAGACCTCCGCTCTTTGTGATCGGCTCTCTGGTTCATCTCAGGGTCTGCGATGGATTCGCCGCTGATTTCTCATGTGTTTCGGCGTCTGTTCTCTCATCAAATATGTTCAAGGATTCGCTCCCACTCATCGTTGCCCTTCCGAATAGCCAACGCGCCCTATCAAAGGCACTACCAAACAGGTGGAGAAGGGGTCAAGGATGACGACCGACGGCAAAGCCATTGGCAGCAGAGGACGGACCTGTTCCCGCAGGATAAATCTAGAGACTTTGAGAGATACCCAATGGTGACCGCCAACGCGTTGAGGGGTCGAAGGGAAAGGCCGAGGAGGGTGAAGATGCTAGGACGCGACTTTATGGAAGGTATGAAACCATAACTGATGGTCAAAGAACAAACTAATGGCCTATCTAGATGGCTTATACAACCCAAATTACGGCTACTTCTCCAAGCAAGTCGTCATCTTCTCCCCCGGTGAGCCCTTCGACTTCAACTCCATGCCCGACGAACCCCATTTCCACTCCCTCCTGGGCCAACGCTACACCGACTTCGAAAACGCTCTCGACGCCCAACATCCAAACGACACTCGGCAGCTCTGGCACACTCCAACCGAGCTCTTCCGCCCCTACTACGGGGAAGCCATCGCCCGCTACCTCGTCACCAAACACCAGCTCTCCCACCACCCCTACCAGGACCTTATCATCTACGAACTGGGCGCAGGGAACGGAACCCTCATGCTCAACATCCTCGACTACATCCGCGACTTCCACCCCGACGTCTACGACCGCACCAAATTCAAGATTATTGAAATCTCCGCGAACCTCGCTTCCCTACAGACCTCCCAACTCGCCCGTTCGGCGTCCTCGAGGGGCCACACCAACCATGTCGAAATCATCAACCGCTCCATCTTCGCCTGGGATACCTACGTCGCCCTCCCGTGCTACTTTCTCGCCCTTGAAGTCTTCGACAACTTCGCGCACGACAGCATCCGCTACGACCCCATCACCGAAGACCCCCTCCAAGGCACCGTCCTTATCGACAACGCCGGCGAATTTTACGAGTTCTACACCAAAAACATCGACCCCGTCGCCGCCCGCTTCCTGCGCGTGCGCAACGCGGCCTGCTCGAGGCCGTACAACCATCCGTTGCGCCAGCCGCGGTTCGTGCGCAGTCTCAAGAGCAAGTTGCCGTTCGCGGGGAATCTGACAGTGCCGGAGTACATCCCTACGAGACTAATGGAGTTCTTCGATATCCTGAGGGAGTATTTCCCGCTGCACCAGCTGGTAACCTCTGATTTCCACTCCCTCCCCGACACCATCGCCGGCATCAACGCGCCTGTTGTTCAAACCCGCTATCAGCGCCGTGTCGTTCCCGTCACTACTCCCTACGTAAGTCCTCCATCCTCCCCAAAACAAAACCTCTTCCCTTCCAAGCCCCCCAACCCCACACAAAACTAACACCCCACCAGGTCCAACAAGGCTACTTCGACATCCTCTTCCCGACCGATTTCAGCGTCATCGAAGAAATCTACCGCGCCATCACAGGCAAGCTGACACGCGTGATGAGCCATGAGGAATTCTTGAGGCGCTGGGCCTATGTCGGGGATACGCAGACGCGCAGCGGAGAGAATCCGATGCTCGGGTGGTATAAGAACGCGAGCGTTATGGTGGGTATTTGATGTAGGCGGGGGGAAAGATGGGAATGCGGGAAATAGGGATTTAGGGATGCGACGAATACATATAGCGTCAGCATATATATACATCTTCCTATATATGATGAACCAGTCAAAGCTAGCTAGCTACCCACCTGTCTCCGAGAAAACCAGATAAACACCCCCCCGATCTAACGAGTTTTTTGCTTTGAAAGACTCCCATCACAAACCACCCACCAATGGTACATACAGTACTATATACAGTAAATCTCCAACACGCGCAGTAGAACCCCCTTTCCCCCCCCCAAAAAAGAAAATCTCTCTCTCATACGCGGTTGAGCACTTCCCAAGAAGCAGGTTACACCATTTCTTTTCCTTGCACCGACCCACCTACGCAGAAACCAGTCGTACATACTGCAATGGCAAGGTTCGTTCTAGACGGAGGTAGACACGTCGTTTGATAATATACACGCGTGCTTTGCTACTACGCTCCTCTCAAACCCCACTTGGGTCTCCAAGGTCTAGGAAGAGACGTTTGGGTAACTTGGAAAATACTGTATCATGAAAACTCTCCCCTGCAGCTGCATACTCGTCTCCAAACGCCAAAGTGACTACCGCTTCCAGCAGCGCTGAAATCGTACAAGAAAAGTGGTTTAGGGACCCCGACCGAAACTGCTCAAGAACCCATCCGTAATCACCGCCCTGATCCACCACTCGTAGGTTCGCATAGTAATACACCAAACTCAAGAGAACTATTGCGGCCATGTCAACGCCAAGTCGGTAACCGATAAACGAAAGAAATAGGATATAACTCACCTTCCACCGCTTCCCACAGACCGTACACTCGCAAAAGGTCGTCATCGGCTCATCGGCGCTCCTCGTCTGCGCCTGGCTATAGCTCACCTTCTTCTGCCCGCACTTGCCGCACGTCAAACTGGTACTGATACTCCTCTCCGCCTTCGGCATCATCGCCCCGTTCATGTTCTGCTTTAGCAGATCCTGCACCTCTGCCATCTTCTCCGCCGATTTGAGCTCGTCGTGCGTCATGACGACGAATTTCTCGGGGGGGATCTCGCCAGACATGACGCGTACGCGGAGGGAGGGGTTGGATTTGTTCTTGAGGTTTTGGAAGAGGGAGCGGACTTTGGATTTGTAGGATTCGTTTGATTCGGGGCCGTAGATTGAGAAGGCAGCGGCTTCGACTGCGACGGCGTGGGACAGAACTTGAGAAGGTGGGACGGTGGAAGTGTGGGCAAGGCCGTTGTATATGAGACCGATGCAATTATCGCGGGTGGATTGATTGGTGCGCTTGATGTCGACTTTGTCTTTTTTGTAGTCGCGCTGGTTGGGTGGAACGGTCAGGGTTGATTTCTCGGGCTGTGGGGCTGGGGAATTCGTGGATGTCGGTGGCGACGATGTTGATTTCTTGGCAGACTGAGACGAGGGACTGCCTTTCGCTTTTTGAATATCATCACGCCACTTCTTGACGATTTCGCTGGCTAGGCGGGCAACTTCGGGGCTCTTGTGCTGTTTAGATTTGTTGACAACAACGCCAATCTTGGTTGAGCGCAGGACGTCTTCTGAAGGGACCACACCGACTTTCAACTCATTCAAGATACTGAGGATTGCGGCGGCCGGCTCTCCAGCTGCTGTGGCTTTCTGGAGCGCCTTGGACTTTTCGACTATCTGTTTAGTATCCATCTTGTAAGGTTGAGCGAAAGAGACGAGGATATGCAGCTCGCAAGGGAGGACACAGCTGCGCGAGCTGTTTGCTATATGATTTCCTAGTTATCGGAGCTTCTTGGTGTTTCCGCCTTTTTCTAGAATCTACGCATCAAGGTGTAACCAGGTAACATGTTTGCTCGGTTGTCGACCACGTACGGATGTTTGTCCGAATCGTTTGGATACCTTAGCTTACGGTACTGTGTACATCTGTTGTAGTCTTTACTGTCATGAGTTAGCGGCGACAAGACAAATACCTTAGCCTTGCTTGGTAAGCCAACAGTACTCTAGCTCAAGAGTCAGAAGGGGAGGTGGGGAGTATGTAAGGTAAGGTAGTGAAGCAAAGATTGCAATACGGGGAAGTAAGGGATTCATTGAACGCCTGGACAACCAGTAGCAGCCTAGGTGCTTCAAGCTCATCGGAACAAGCAGGAGACACGGGACAGCATCACCGCTGCCTCTGTTAAGGGACAGTACACGGTAAAACAAGTCGTGTGCTTCAACGTTGGGTGGCATGACGTGCAGCGCAGAGCCTCAATGCGGGCTCGAAAGACCTTTCCTTTACCCAAGCAATAACTGCAGCAACAGAGAGGACGGAGCACAAGGGAGTGAGTGATTCGACTTACTTGGAAGCTGATGAAGAACGTCTCATACCCAATATACGGAATGGGTGTGATGTTATACCTAAGGTAGACAAGGCAGTGCTGGATCACGGTTGGCGACCTGGAGCCCAATGGACGACCATGCATTTAATTAAGGTTTACAATTCACGTTTGACACTAAGGTACGGAATACATAAGGTAGGTAGTCAGTCCTCAGTCGTTGCCGAGACACCCCCCCCCTGTCATGTCTGTCAATGAACCCCGCTTCATGCCCCACCATTTGATATGTGATCTTGACCGTGGTGCATACCTTACTCTCCAGTACAGTACCTTACCTTACCTTGATTCTAGAAACCCGCCCGTTTACCTTAAGTAGATCCAGGTCACGCACAATACCTTAGTCCTCACACCGACCTCAGGTACTTTACCCGTCACGTTTCCACAATGTCTAGCGCCGGGTGCGTTTCCAACCCCCCCCCCCAATATGCCTCCCCCTCAAGTGCTGAACCAAGCTCACGCTTCGCTGCAGACAACAGAGCTCGAAGCAGTACCAGGACAAGAGTTCCAACCCCGGCCAAAAGACCTCCGAGTCTGCGGCCCCGGCCCGTGACAAGCTTGTAGGGGTTGGCCAACCGGGTATGTGTCTACTACCGTATGGATTATAACATTCCCCGACCCAAGAACTCGGTTTGGCTACGGAAAAGCGGTAGTAAGGTAGTATTAAAGTGACTGACAGACGGATGTCTTAGGCGATAATAAATCCACTTTTCAGAAGCTTTCCGAGTCCCGTACTGCGACGAGCAATGTTCGGAAATAAGTCCCCCGTTCGTCGGGGGAATAGGGGGAGAATTGACGAGCTTATGAATTCATGAGGCCTTGGGGCCTTGGGGCCATAGGCGCATGGAAGAGATGTTGGAGGGATCTGATATGTTGGAGCGGGCGTTGGGATGCGAGACGCTTAGATGACTGATCTTTGTTGGACGTCCAGGGTAGCAATGGTGCATGATTAATCTACTCGGCCTTGACCGACCTAATGTTTCCAACAATCGCTACAACTTACCGAAAGGGAGTATCCTATCTAGGTACCATACGCCACGCTGGAAAGGCTAACCAATGTGAACTAGATGTGAAGTTTTTTAAAGAAATTCCGTACGCTGCTGTCACCCAGTATATCACAGCATTTCCCATCACAGTCCTAATTGTTCTCCTATTCTGTGGCTCTGCTTCCTTCCTCGGCCTCTCGTTCTCGCACCTTGCTTTGATCTGCATGTTTCGCTGGGTCGAACACATATATCGGGAATTCCAGAAATATGGTTCGTTTCAATATTGTGGGTATTCGGACATATAGCGCTGGAGGAAACGGTATTAATATGCTCGTGCGTTTGGTATACCGTGAAAATGATTCCCAGTGGTTGCCACTTTCGTATCGCTTCTTTGCTCCAGGCCGTTCCTGCAGTGTCAGGCCGGACACGAACATAAGGAGAAGAGTTAGGAAGAAGGCTCCAAGTATACTGGCGTATAAAGCTTTATATGCTCCACCACTAACATATCCATATGCTGCTGGTGACACGGCAATCATGAAAATTGCTGGACAGTATTAGCGTGGAGGGCGTATTTCAAGAAAGCTGAATGCTCACAGAACTGCATGATGATCTCTCCAAAGTAATTCGGGTGTCTCGTCCAAGTAAAAAGTCCGATGTCACAAACCTTCCCCTTGTTCTCTGGCTTGCTTCTGAACCGGTATTTCTGAACATCCGAGACACTCTCCATAAAAAAACCAACCGCAAAAAGAATCACTCCAGCAATATCTCGACCTGTCCCAAATCTCGGTTGTTGAAACTTGGTGACATTGGGCGAATTCAGGATAGTAACTGGCAAAGACACCGTCCATACCCACACCATCTGAAAGACCCAAAAGCCTAGGAACGGAAAGAATTTGTCTCTTTTATCGTCGAAGCGATCGTCCTTCCCGGTCTTGATAATGCGGAAAAGGAGGAAGCCCGAGAGTCTGGCACCCCAGAGCATGATGAACAGCGAGTCCACGATTTGACGAGCATTGTGATGGCCTGAAAATGCGAGCGTGATGATAGCCAGAACAACGAAGTTGGTTCCGCCCGCAAAATCTAAGAAAGTTAGTATGCAGAACACACGTGGCTAACGGTCATAAGAGACATGCTCACCTGTGAGCTTGTCGAATTTGAGGGAGAAGGCTATGGAGAAAAAGAAGAGCTGATAGGCGATGGTGATCAACAACGTGATCGCGAGGTAGTAGTCATCCAAGGCGTGAACGACTGACATATTGGTTATAGCGTAGAGACGGAAAACAATGAACGATGTCGCAATAAATAAGCTTGGAAGTAGACCACAGGGCAGTCGCAGAAGTTTATAGCTTTTGGACCTTCACCGTCCTTGGATACCTTTGACAGTCTTACAAGGTCTCGGACTAATTGTGCCAGTGTTGTCCATAATTTGTATTTTCGATTTGATATTTATCATATGGCCCAAAACTGCGGTTTCGCTTCTGCCTGCGATTTCAATGACGTCTGTGATATTTAATTAGCGCCGGAGGAAGAAGCCCCGCTTGTCGGCGACAATAAGCCGCATTCCGTGTCAGCCTTATCAGATGCAGGGTCCTGTCGCGTTCTTTACTTGCTACCGCAGCACAGGACTTGGGTATGTTGACGCACGAACAGGCTGGGGATAAATTATCCAGAAGGTCTGTGGCACGATAATGTATCTGATGGAGCCAAGAACAAGATCAGAGCTTTTACATCATTGCATAGCTCTGGCGGTGATGATGAAACTCGTGATGTGAGGTGAAGCGCCGAAGGAAATCATTTGGTGTTCATGCGCATGAATTGCGAGAAAATAGTGTCTTATCTGGATTCTTGCACGAGCATTGTTTTCTTATAAATCTCCATATATAGCTCTGCCGGTTCCTGGTTGTATTTGGAGATGACCTCGTCGTCTCGTCGTCCTCACGCTCATTAGATCTCCTAGTTAACTTCTTGCACTATCCGTCTTCTTTGACTTGGCATATTCACCTTTTGAAAGGTCTTTCAGCATTTCTGCGTTCAATCACTAGGGCTTCCGTGATCTAGAGAGACTTCGTGGAGATGCGAGTATCCATTTCGGCATCCAGGCTGTGCCTGGGGCTATTCCTATGTTACTTGAACCTGTATATTATAGGTGCAGTGGTTATACATGAGCACATCACATTAGAAATAACACCAGGGCAGTGAGCTTTCAACTTCAATACTCATCAAGAGTAATTGCTGATGAGTACAGGATAACGGAGTCTTTTCATATAACCGTTGCGGAAACAGTGGGAGCAGTAGCCGAAGTGTCAATGACTATGTCCGAAGCGTCAGTGGAGACAGCCATGGTTCGTAACGAAGCATGAGAGTACACATGCAGAAGAGATGCTGAAGCAATAAGGCTGAGTCATCTGTCTGCGCGAAACTCACCGTAATAATGAACAGCAGTGCTGCTCCGACAACAGTTAGTTCCACGTCTTGGGAGAATCCTTTCCAGATGACTGACCTTACGAGCAGTCTCTTCCCCAGCTAATGTCTGCGCTTGCCCAAGTTGCCACGCAAAGCTCGCCGGCAACGCCACCCACTATGACTGCAGCACTAGGGAACACCAAGGCCATAGTAGATATAGCACAATCAACGGCTATAGCTACTAGTGAAGCTATTCAACCCTTGGCGTCGTCTCTTCTAAGTCCATGCAATTGTCAATGCATGTGTCCTTCAGCTGGGTTTCCTCTCGCCGCCAATTTGTCGGCAGTGGTAGCCACACCAGAAACCCAGATGTCAACATTCCAAAGTATGGCATCAATGACAGGCGCAGATCAAGCTAGTCTCCAGTCTTCCACAGTGCAGCCTGCAACAACTGGCATTATAATGACACAGCAGGCTGATATGGCTTCTTCAGCGACTTTAGCGACTTCCACACCTGCGGTCACCACGCTCGCTCACATGGCTAGTCCAGCGGCAGATCTCCCAGCACCACAGCCAGGAGCTGCTAACGCAACGTCTATCACACCATCGCTTAATCCGTTGTCGGGTTCAAGAACGACGATGGCTGCTGAGTTCAATATCAATACGTATTCGTTGAGTAGTGCTGTTACAGCACCTATCGTTCTTGAGATATGAATGCGGTATTAGGATTAATCCTGTCAAAGTAGCCATGAAACCACAATTTTTACAGTTTGATTCAGATATTATTCTCAGGTGGCGTGATGGTTGTTGATGTAGGATTCCTTCCTCCCACCGTGTCCAAAACGATACGGGCATTGCTGTCCCCCACTTTCACAGCCTCAAGCCTCGCCTTCTTGGCCTGCCGTTTCTGTTCCCTCTTAGACAATGGTTTGCCTTGTACAGTATCATCTGGTCCAGCCCCATTGTCTAGAGTTTCCGCCTTCCTCTTATTACTGTTTTCTGGTTTTCCTTTGCTGGGTTTTCCGGCGTTTTCGGCGACGCTCTTGGGCTTCTCACCCCCATAAATCACATCAATCACTCCTCTGAAGCTTCTCCGTCTCATCTCCGCTTGCAGAACCACAGCCCTGGCTTCTCTACCTATAGCTTCCACACCCCTCTCCTGGCTTAACCCCCATAGGACTGCCAAATTGACCACATCTGATGGACCCCGACAAGCCAATGCATTTTCTGCCTGGCTGCTTATGACGATGCCGCGTCCTCTGGTGGCTCGTATTAATTGCGTAGCATTGCTGATTAAATTCCGCCTCGAAGCGCCCCCATCGCTAGCCAATACACCTGCCGCGTAGCAGATCTCAAACCTGATGCCTCGTTGTAACGCAATGGAACAAGTCTTGTGCTTGAAGTAGAATGGAAAGCGTGTGCTGAGGTCCAAGGAGATTAAATCGCATTCGAGGGATTGGCAAGCCTGGAGCAGGGCGCGCTCATTGGTTGGACGAAGGGCTAGGATATCGTACGTTGATGCGAGAGAGGCCAAACGATGATTTTGAGAAGGATCGGTCAGAACGAGTGTGCAGCGGCGGAGAGTACGAAGTCCTGGGGAATCAGGGATAGGTAACGGGTCGGGGATGGGGCACGTCTAAGATGCTTCAGTTACAATCAAAACGTGGAGATCAACTGGACAAACAAGGTCAGCCGGGATTTTACCCGTCAGGGTGTGGTCGACGGCGACGACATTGTAGCCAACTGTGGACGATTAGCTTCAGCTCGGGGCTGAAAGGACGTTGAGGACGATTGACGTACGTTCCGAGAGAAAGGCTAGTGTTCTTTGGTTCTCTGCAAGGTTTGACTTCCATGGAGCACAGAGGTCGTAGAACATCCTCACCCTCCCTTCTTTTCCACCCGTCCCCTCAAAAGGTTGTATCTACTAAGATCGAAGGTGGTCCGAGCTTTCGGGGCGCGGTAACCTTAGCCCGCAGATTGGGCTTCACCTCGAAATCTGAGGGTTCAACCTTTTGAATTCATCTCCACACCTCACTTCTTCTTCTACGAGTACCTTACCTGCGACTACGTGACCTGCGGGCTGAAATTCACTGGATACCCTCACATCCCACGTGACCGTGATCGACTGGCCATACTCACATCAATACCTGCGCACAAGACGTTGAGGCTGTGGGGATTATGGCGCGGGTGTATGCCGATGTCAACCAGCATATGCCAAAGTCATATTGGGAGTATGACACTGTCAATATCTCTTGGGGGGTGCTTGAGAACTACGAAGTCGTAAGGAAGATAGGTTAGTCTTACGCGGCCCGCCTTATCTCCGGAATCTGCAATTCTCATACGTGCGCAGGACGTGGAAAATACTCGGAGGTCTTTGAAGGCATAAACACCGTGAACTATCAGAAATGCGTTATCAAGGTCCTCAAGCCGGTCAAGAAGAAGAAGATCAAGCGAGAGATCAAGATCCTACAGAATTTGTCTGGAGGACCAAATGTGGTGGCGTTACTGGATGTGGTGAGGGACAATGCAAGCAAGACGCCATCGTTGATCTTCGAGTATGTCAACAATACAGACTTCCGGAGCTTATACCCAAAGTTTGTCGATTTCGACGTGAGGTACTACATTTTCGAACTCCTAAAGGTACGTGTTGGATGTGAGGCTACCCTGTGATCAGCATTGCTGACGAAGATTTCAGGCATTAGATTTCTGCCATAGCAAGGGCATTATGCATCGGGATGTCAAGCCTCATAACGTCATGATTGATCACGAGAAACGGAAGGTGGATATTTTTGGCTTCTTCCGTGAGGAATCTTCACTAACTAGCAAGCAGCTGCGACTCATCGACTGGGGGTTGGCAGAGTTTTACCACCAGGGCACAGAATACAACGTCAGAGTGGCTTCAAGATACTTCAAGGGGCCAGAGCTACTGGTCGACTTTCAAGAGTACGACTACTCCCTAGACATGTGGTCGTTAGGCGCCATGTTCGCATCCATGATTTTCCGCAAAGAGCCTTTCTTTCACGGCAACAGCAATTCAGATCAACTCGTCAAGATCGCCAAGGTTCTAGGCACAGATGACTTGTTCGAGTACCTTGATAAATACGATATTGAGCTTGATGCACAGTACGACGATATCCTAGGGAGATTCCCAAAGAAGAATTGGCATGGCTTCGTCAATGCGGAGAATCAACGCTTTGTTAGCAACGACGCTATCGACTTCCTTGATAAATTACTACGTTATGATCACCAGGCAAGTCGAGCTCAGCAGTGCCATCATCGGTGGGCCATGTAAATCATCGCTAATCTCTTAATTAGGAACGCTTAACGGCTAAAGAAGCCATGGCTCATCCATACTTCAGCCCTGTTCGGAACGCAGCTGCTTCGCAAAATCACTCATCTTCAATGACATGAACCCTTGTTGCTGACTTGCGACTTGTCATATTTCCCAGAGAATTCATAATCAGCCCAAGACTCGAAAGCTAATTGCCTGCGATCGAACCCAATAAGAATCTCCTCTCCATCAACGACCCAGCCAGTACTTAGTTGCAGAATGCGCCGACTTCTCCACGCGGTCACCGTATTCTCCAGATCAAGCTTACACGGATCGAGTCTATTGATGCCAACCTCAACCAGTCACACCGACGTCCGCTCTAAGATGATCAATGTCTTCTGTAACAAAGACTCTCGAAATCCGAATACTTCAATCTTAGCATAGGCACGAAGTACTCGATTATGATTCAACGCGAGAACTCATGGCCCTACTTTTTCCTTTGTATATTGCATGTTATCTCAGCGACTTCTCTCGTACAATACCCTATTGTATTACGAAGAAGTTTTTGGAAGTAAATGGTTTTCCTAACAGACCCACGGTTAGCAACGGCTTGGGGGACGACTGGTGACAGAAAGGATTAGCTTTACGTCCTTGAGGGCACCCAAAGCTGTCACCGCGGTCAGGGAGGATTAGCCTCACATAGTAGCAAACTTTCAAAATAACAAATATAGATTATAAAACCATTTGCACCCTGCGATTTCAGAATCGCCTGTTAGCTTGTTGTGGTACTAGCGTACCTGGATATCGAACCGACCTCGACCTGTGAATCATACTTTGAAACCTTTAAGTCAGAATACAAAAACACCATCGGATATAGGGTGTCTGTGTACGATTGAGGGGCTGTTTGACTACATTCAGAAAATTAAGGATCGCATCGCGGTTAATCAGCTCAACATTTAGGACTTCTCAGAATCGGAGCCTCTACTCTCTAGTAGAGAGAATTGTCAAAATTCTTCGGAAGGCGCTTTCATTGCGCCCTCCGCTCTGGAGATACTCTAGGTACTCTGGGAAACCTAGCATGGCCCTTAATGCTGCGTCCCACAACACTGGTATGCGCCCTCAAGCGACTACAAAACATTACTCAAGTTCTAACAAGCGACTACTCTCAGCTGGCGTAAAAACAGGCCCAATATCAGGGCAACCACCTCCCACGTCCTCCGAAACCACATCTGCGCTTTTGGCAGCTGCGAAGGATGATCCAATGGGTCAGCATGAAGGCGGGCAAGACGGGGGAGACAAGGACGCAGAGAAGAAAGTGAAGAGCGAGAAAGACCGTACGGATCCTAGCTAGCTCGACCATGTGTATTGCTAGATATATCCGTTACACAAGCATATCTGACATGTCTCTGTAGTTGAGCGAGAACGTAAAAAAGCGGAGAAGGCAAAGAAGTTTGCGGAGAAGAAGGCCAAAGCTACAGATCCGTCAGCTGGCCCAGCTGCGTCGAAAACAAAAGAGAAGAAGGCCAAGCAGGAGGCTGAGAAGGATGAGCCTCTGCCGGAGTATGTCGAAGAGACTTCACCAGGCCAGAAGAAAAGTTCGTTGAGGTACTCCAAATGTTGGAGTTCACTAATATATACCAGTCCTCAAGCCCCTCGATGACCAATTCCACAAAGCCTACATTCCTAAAGTTGTAGAGTCAGGATGGTACTCATGGTGGGAAAAGGAAGGATTTTTCGAGCCCGAGTTTGGAGAAGATGGTAAGGCGAAGAAAGCGGGCTACTTTTCCATCCCAGAACCACCGCCGAATGTAACAGGTGCTTTGCATATGGGTCATGCGTTACCCAACGCGCTACAAGATTCTTTGATACGGTGGAATCGTATGCGGGGTTTGACCACGTTGTGGCTTCCGGGCTGTGACCATGCCGGTATATCGACACAGAGTGTGGTAGAAAACATGCTTTGGAGGCGGCAGAAGCAAACCAGATATGATCTGGGCCGGCCAAAGTTCATCCAAACGGTCATAGATTGGAAAGAGGAATATCACCAGAAGATTAATACCGTGCTGAAACGGATGGGCGGTTCTTTTGACTGGACTAGGGAAGCCTTCACTATGGATGAGAACCTTTCGGCGGCTGTAACGGAGACATTTGTGCGGCTTCATGAGGAAGGCATCATTTACAGGGCCAATCGTCTTGTTAATTGGTGCGTTAAACTCAATACGGCTCTCTCCAACCTTGAGGTGGACAATAAGGAGCTGGACGGGCGGACTCTGCTCGATGTCCCAGGCTATGAAAGGAAGGTAGAATTTGGAGTTATCACATATTTCCAGTACGAGATCGAAGGGAGCGACGAGAAAATTGAAGTTGCCACTACCCGACCAGAAACTATGCTGGGGGACAGTGGTATTGCTGTGCACCCTAAGGATGAGCGATATTCACATATCATCGGCAAGAACGCTCGGCACCCCTTTGTCGACAGGCTAATGCCCATATTTGCTGATGACTACGTGGATCCTGAATTTGGTACTGGAGCAGTCAAGATAACCCCCGCACATGACCCCAACGATTTCGCAATCGGCCAAAGACATAGCCTCAAGTTCATCAACATCCTCAATGATAATGGAACCATGAACCACAATACTGGAGACTTTGAGGGCACCAAGCGATTTGATGCACGGTATAAAGTGATCCAAGCCCTCAAATCCAAGGGACTCTACGTCAAATGGGAGAACAATCCTATGAAAGTACCGCTCTGCATCAAGTCAAAAGATGTCATTGAGCCCCTTATGAAGCCGCAATGGTGGATGAGGATGCGAGGGCTTGCAGACGCCGCTATCAAAGCTGTAAAAGACGGAGAAATCGTCATTCGGCCAGAGAATGCAGAGAAGAGCTATTTTCGATGGCTTGAAGGTATCAATGATTGGTGTCTATCGAGGCAGCTTTGGTGGGGTCATCAGGCGCCGGCTTACTTTGTTCAGATCAAAGGGCTGCAAGGAGATGACAGTGACGGCGAGCAATGGGTGACAGGCAGAACGCCGGAGGAAGCAGAGGAGAAGGCCAAGTCCAAGTTCCCTGGAAAGGAATTCACCTTGAGGAGGGATGAGGATGTACTTGATACGTGGTTTTCTTCTGGGCTTTGGCCGTTCTCGACGCTGGGATGGCCCAGAAAGACCCACGATATGGAGACATTGTATCCTACATCTGTACTAGAAACAGGTTGGGATATATTGTTTTTCTGGGTTGCGCGGATGGTCATGCTCGGTATCAAGTTGACAGGGCAAGTTCCGTTTCGAGAAGTTTACTGCCATTCGCTTGTGCGAGACTCGGAAGGAAGGAAGATGTCGAAATCATTAGGGAATGTTATTGATCCACTTGATGTCATGGAGGGCATCGAGCTTCAGGCTCTACATGACAAGCTCAAGGTCGGCAATCTCGACCCGAAGGAGCTCGCAACTGCAACGAAGTTTCAAAAAGCCTCCTTTCCAGATGGCATTCCTGAGTGTGGTGCTGACGCTCTCCGGTTTTCGTTGGTATCTTATACCACTGGAGGTGGGCAGCATCACTTTTCATCCGAGTACTTCGAAGCTAACATGCACATTTCGTAGGCGGCGACATTAATTTCGATATCAAAGTAATGCACGGCTACCGCAGATTCTGTAACAAAATCTACCAAGCCACCAAATACGTCCTTGGCAAACTCTCCCCTTCCTTCACCCCCATTGCTCTAGACAGCGTCCACAAAAGAACCGGCCACGAATCCCTTTCCGACCGCTGGATCCTTCACAAACTCTCCATCGCCGCCCGCGACATGCATGCTGCCCTTTCTGCCCGCGAGTTTTCAACCGCAACAAGCATCACCTACCAGTACTGGTACTCCCACCTTTGCGATACATACATTGAGAATTCGAAGGCGATTATCGCCAGCGGTACAGAGGAGGAACAGAAGAGCGCAAAGGATACGCTTTACACAGCTCTGGAAGGCGGCTTAACAATGATCCACCCCTTCATGCCCTTCCTCACCGAAGAGCTCTGGCAGCGCCTACCCCGCCGCCCCGGTGACACTACCCCTTCCATCGTCAAAGCCGCCTACCCCATCTACATCCCTCAAAACGACGATCCCGCCTCTGAAGAAGCCTACGAGCTCCTCCTCGCCGTCTCAAAAGCCATCCGCTCGCTAACAGCTGAATACGCAATTAAAGACTCCGCCACCCTCTTCATCCAACTTTTCTCCCCCCAATCCCACCATACCTGCTCCACCCAACTCCAGTCCATCCGCTCCCTCAGCGGCAAAGCCACCGCCTCCCCCTCCGCCTCCATTTCCATCCTCGCTGCCACGGACCCCAAACCCACCGGCTGCGTCGTCGCGGCCGTTAACGCGCAGGCGACGGTTTTCTTGCATGTCAAGGGCAAGATCGACATTGACGTGGAGATCGAAAAGGCGAAGGCGAGGTTGCACCGGGCCAGCGAGGGCGTCAGGAGGCAGAGAGGCGTTGTGCACGATGAGGCGTGGCAGAAGAAGGCGGGGGAGGGGGTGCAGGAGATGGAGAGGAGGCGGTTGAGGGATATGGAGGCGGAGGTTAGGGAGTTGGAAGGGAGTTTGGGGGAGTTTGAGAGGTTGAAGTTGGAGTAGGTTGGTTGAGAGTTGGGGGTGGGGGGTTTCGGATGAGGGTGATGTGCGATTGGGTTTAGAGAAGCGGGAGGGGAGAGGTAGATCGTTTTCTGCGTAGATGGATAATATGCCCCATACTTTTTACGCCGCTGCAAGCGTCCCATCATAGTTTCCAATTACTCATTGAGACACGGTCCAACATGTAACAACACCATTGCTCAAACTTTGGTGGTTTTGTTGGGGGATATGGCTTCTTGGTTAAAGCCTTGAACGTCGCTACGAAAAACTAGTGTGTACACAGAACTCCTAGAACGCTTCGCTTTTACATATTCTTGCCAGATAATCAGCAACAGCCCCCACCCCCACCCCCAACCGTCCAACCCCCCTCCCTATCCGCTCGCTGATCTCCCACCCGCCCCTTTTAAACTTAACTTCAGCGTCAACTTAGGCTTCGTCGCATCCGCCCCCTCCACCGTCCGCCCCTCCCCAGCACCCGCCACTACCGACGGCTTCTTTGGCGGTTTAAGAAACGGTCGCGGCGCTGGCATGCTACTCGAGCCTTCTTCCCGCTTAAGCACAGGCGGAGGAAGACGTTTCGGGATCGGCGTTGTGCGGATGCGGGCCGTGGGCGTGAAGACGAGAGTGGCCTTACCGGCTTTAGCGCAGGACCAGTAGCGCGGGTATTTGAGGACGACGACCATGCTTGATTCCGGGGTGTAGAGGAGACTGCAGATTTCGAGGAGTTCGGCGATCTCGCGCAGGGTGAGGGTTGGGGAGGTGATGGCGGTCCAGAAGCCCTGTTTGATGACGGGGTTGGTGCCGATTTCCGCTTTTAGCGCGGCGAGGGCGCCGACGACCGTTTGTTTCCTCGCGAGATCGGCTCGGCGGGCTTCGGTGGAGGATTCTTGCTCGATTATGAGGCCGTCTTGCTGTGTTGTGGCAGCCGATTCCGAGCTTTCGCCTATGGCAATGGCGCCTAGGGTGTTGCCGAAGATGCGAAGCATGTGGTCGCGGACGTAGGGTGAGGGATCGGTGCCTAGGACGAAGAGGAACCAGCGGAGGATGGGGTCCATTTTGAGTGCGCCGAGATCCATGAGGTTGCTGAAGGCATTGAGACGGAGGTCTTCAAGGGTTCCGTCCCGAGTGTATTGCAAAAAGTCTGCTGGTTGGAAATCAGTGACTCCGGTTTTGATCAAGCGTTGCTTGCAGTTGAGGGCTGTCAAGGAAAGAAGATTGTGGTATGATGGTATCCATTCGTCGATGCGTCTGTACCTATCAATCTCATCGAGGCAGGTATTGTAGAATTGCAAGTCATCGTCACTGTCGACCTCCATCTCCAAGGCATCCGGGATGGATACTGGCTTTGAAGAAAGCGCTTCCGCCAATGAAATCATTAAGGTTGTGAGGTAATGGCAGTCAGAGAACTGATAGGGTTAGCATTCTGAGCAAAAAGTAAAAAGATTCTGGACATCTCACCTCATTGTTCGAATTGTCATTAAACCTAAGTTTCTCATGGAGAAATGTAACGACACTCATGGGAGCACGACCAGCCCCGTCCCGCACTTTCGCAACAGCCTGGACAATAGCACTCTGTACATTATAAGCCGTACGGTCTGAGAAGTCATTTGATCGAGGCATTGGTGAGTCAGTGTAGCAAAAGAACTCCTGGAATGCCTTCTCTAGGTGGAATTGTCCTCGCCAGCCAAGTTTCTCCGTGGCGTGTGTTGTCAAGGCCGCTGCGGCGGCCGTCCGGATGCCATGGAAATACCGTCGATCCATTAATGTTCGGACCAGGATAGTCGAGATCAAAGGGTGTTCCTTTTGGGCAGCCATATATTGAACCGACTCCAATTGAGCAACGACATCTCGATCCTGCTGTAACTGTGAAAGGTACATGTATCCAGGCATTACGATAGACATCTTGCAAATCCATTCAAAATCGGCATCCACTCGGATCCACTCGTAGGATTCTTGACTCATTTTGTCTTCATCTTCTTTGCTCCACTCGACTAGTTTCCAGTCCTTGATCTCTTCTTCAGACTGCAGGACATCGCCCAGACAATAGAGAAGAATGTCGTTGTCGCCGTCACCCGTATAATCCATTCCCGAAACAGCGGCAGTTCTCTCCTTTTGGCGCCTACTACGCTTGAGCCGTTTGTACTTTGTATTGTACGGAATCTCGAACTTCGTAAGTGCCTCTTTGATTTCGATAATGTGCTCATATGGAGTCCCGTCGGCTTCATGAATACGGATAGTCATAGGACCCTGCCATTCTTAGTAGAGTATGCAAGTGTGACTTTGACACGACTCACGGTAAAGACAGGTTGAACGGGGCCAGCATAGACATTGTGAATCTCCTCCTTTACATCACGCATGAAGGTTTGCTTTTCCAAGTCACGTTCTGGAAGTTCGCCTTGAGATTGTTGGATAAGCATCTCAACAACGAGTTTCTTCTTATTGAAACGCTGATTTATACGAAATCGTGGACAACCGGCTCCGAAAACCCATTGTGCAAAGAAAACATCCAATTTAGCATGGCCAAGCTTCTCACACGTTTTCATGAAATAATTCGTATCAATGGCACCATTTGCTAGATCGCCTACTTTGGCGTTCAGGAAGACTCTTGATACGATTCGAGAAAGCCCGGATGAGCCACTTGCTTTGGTAAGTCTCCGATCGAGGATAAATAAAATCAACGGTGCTTTGAGTGTCATGAACTCGAGCTCAGATGGGTCAAGAGTTATGAGAGGGCCGGTATCATAAAGGGAAGGTCTTGCGACGTCAAATTCAGAAGTTCGATCCGATGCCCTTTTCTGACGATATCGGTATTCATTGTTACCAGAAAGCTTCCTCATAAACATGTCAGTAATGAAGTAGGCTATACCGACCACGACCCAGGTATCCACTGCTTCCTTGGGTATGATATTGATACCCATCCATTGCGTGGCAAGGGCATGGACCAGCTGACGGGTAACTCTGTCTAAAGGCTCGAGAATGTCTTCTGGAAATAGAAGTCGATTGCTACATATCGACAGCGACCCTGTGTGAAGGATGTCCGGAAACAAGTCGTCCACAAAGCAAAGCTTGTAATTAGAAAACGGATAAGAGCCGTATGCCAATGTAAAGAAGTCTATAGCCTGGCGATCTGTCAGTTTTGAAGCCATTCGTATCTGTCCAAGAAGCATAGACCTTTGCCAGAGGCAGACATGTGTTTCTTAGCTCGTCGGCCCTACCGGGCGAGCAAAATCCATGCACTGGAATGGCGTTTTGTCCCAGCTTATCATCTTCATCGCTTTCTCTAAATTCTGCCAAGTCAACATGTTCGAATGGCCCGATTGCGAAGCCAATATGCTGAGGGTCCACTGCTGTCATACAGGTGAAGGACGTAGTCTTCTTTGAAGGGTCTAGAGGATCCGCAATCTGTCACTATTAGCTAGATACCCTTTCGTACTGCTTCATGCGTTACCTCATCGGTTATGTCTCCTGTGCATATAACAGCTAAATCTAGAGCCTTGTCCTCATCACTGAAATGGGTACGACGATCCGTGACAGCTGAAACATGGGCATTACTGGTACCATTGGACAAGCCATTACTGCCATTCACTTGTATTTGATTGCGCGACTTTGGAAGTTTCTCAAGAGCATCGCCAATTGTTCTTGCGCATTTGATTGAAATCTCCCATGTGCAACGGGAACTTATATCATCGAGGCAAGGAAATAGGCAACATGCAGCACCTGGCGATAAAGAATTTTTGGTATATGCATGAGGATATCGTAGGTCCCCATCTTCCCATCCTACGAAGTGCATGCCCTCACGGATATTTTTCATCATGTACTCCACAACAAGCGTTATTGGAGTAAAGCGCAGGGTCTGGTCGACTACAGCTCGCGGGGCCTGAGCAAGGTCGCTGGCCAAGCTGTCGCCAGAGTCCCTTTTCAACCCACCCAGAGACTTTGTCACTAGTATGTTCTGCGCCTCCACCGAGAGCGGATCCAGCTCATCGATTCTAATGCTCTTAGGCAAGTTGACAACCAGCTCCTCCTCCGGTGGATTCTTTAACTGGCTCTCCAGCTTCTGCCGTAGCATATGATATTGATGAACACCAGCACTCCATGGGAGCGTTGCGCGATTGTAAGGATCTTGGTAAGGTGCGCTGGATGAAGGCTTGCCGTTGACCTTTAGGCTCGTGAGCTCGCATTGTCGGCAATTGAGGCGAATGGTCTTCAGATCTTTAGAGTGAGGATTGACCGTTATCTCTGCCCTGCCCTTCAGGCTTCGTGACAGTATGTCTATGTCGAGTTCCACCTTCTGGTGTGAAATTGAAAATCCCAACCCCGGGGCTTGCGGGTTCGGCAGCTCAACCAAGCCAACCATGTTGCTTTCTTCTAGCTTGCCTGAAGCTCTACCAAGAAGTATCTAGCGATATTACTTCTCTCACTACTTGTGGTGAAACCGCGCCTCATTCTGCGCCGAGCTCGTGGCATAAGCGTTGAGCCCCCAACTAGACCAGTGATAGCGACAGACAGCGAGAGAAAGCTCTTCAGGGATTAGTAAGTTCGTGATAAGTGAAGTCATGACACCTCCCAAATGAGTGTGTTGTGTGACGAGAGAGGATCATGCCTAGTCGGAGATGTGAATGATCGGAAGCCTTGATGTTTTGATTTCCAAGCTTCGAATCGAGTCAAATCTGAGTATGAATTCTGATGCATAATGTTGAAGAACTTACAATCACTGCATTTTATGAGCAAGGCTTTCGATATTACAAGACTTTGGCATTACAAGGATGGTCTAACTCTCTAAGTTGAGTCGCTATACTAAGCTCACTACTCTAAGACACAGAAGGTGATACTCGTACACCAACCGCCGAGATATGGCAAAACCGATCCAACGCCTTTGCTCACGAGAGGCTTACCCTGTTATATACAATGTACCGACTGAAGCACTTTCAATTCGGTCTCTCTCGATGCTCTCTGATTTCCCGGTTTGCCCGCCGTCGGTTTCGGGCACTCACATTCAAAGCATCCTGAGTCAGCAGGTCCGAAGGCACTTCAAACTCCCTTTCGACGATATCAGGCAAAGGCTGCCCGAATGCGAATCTTGTCCTTCCTCGTCTATGCTTGCCAAGAGCAGCTGCCCGCAGGTAAGGTTTTGAAAAAAATGAGGTAAAAGGTTTCTCAACCGGCAATGGTAACGCATCGGTTAGGTGTGCCCGATGACTTCTACTCTTCCCAATTCGTTTTCCGTTCGCTGAACTGGCTTCCCGGTGCAATTGCCTTGCAGCCCAAGCATCGACGTCGTTGTAGTCGGGAGGCTCTCCATCACTGGCTTCAGACATATCTTCATCATCGTCCTCTTCGGTCTTCTGTTCCTTCTCCAGTTTCCGGCGTTTTTCTTCCTCTTTCCAAACCCTGAACTTGTCGAGAAGGCTCTCAACCTCCTGAACGAGATATTCTCTTTTAGGTTCATACAATCTCTTCTCAGAATCCGTGATACCGCTAATACCCATGACCCTGAGCCAGTCATGACCCTTGAGCCCATCTAGTAATCGTTCGAGCTGAACCTTCTCGTGCTGTGCCCTCTCCTTCTCGATATTGCGGAGTTGCTTCTCTTGCCTCTCAGCTCGTCTGTGGGCCTTGAGGTACACCGCATCGGTCATTGGGTCTTCCTGAGGGGCTTTTGTGGGACAATCAATCGAAGAAAAGTCGATCCGTTGCGCGTCATTTAACTTCATCAAGTCCTCCTCGGGTTCCTCTGACGTCTGAGGTATCCCATTGACCTTTGCTGGAAAATGGTCGGTATCTGGGTTTTGGTTATTGGAGGCATGGATGAGCGGCGTTGAAAGGTCTAGAGTCGAGGCCGCCGGTTTGAGGGGTACATCTGTGATGTGGACAAGAGTGTCTATAGTCAGGAATTCTGAAATCGTCAGCAGGTGAATTCCAGAGAGATAGCCTTGATTCCTCATAATACCTGTTTCCTTTGGCTCAATGTTGACGAGCTCATCGTAATTGGGAAAGTACAATGCAAGCTCGCTTTTTGATCGCGAACCTCCATCTTGGGACCTCAGACTCCTTTTGTCAACCTTTCGCGCGACTACAGCAGTGTCGAAATCGTTAACAGTACCATTGGGCGTACTTTTAGCGTCAACGATATCAACTCCGGCGTTCTTGACATGTTGTTGCGCGTTTTCTAAATGTGTGTTTCGCAATGTCGAACCTGGAGTCACCAAGCCTTTTGGGGATTTATCAGCAGAAGCCACAGGAGAGTCTGCATCGTGGCCTCGGGCGACAATTCGATTTGAGAGATCTTGGACACGGGTTTTCTGCTTCTTCAGAACAACATTGTCATCATTGAACAGTGCTAAGTCGCGTGTACGTTTTGCGGTTTTTGTGATGTGAGTGGAAGAATTCCGCTGGATGCCGGTCGCAGATAATTCAGTTCTTCGAGAAGCAGAGCGGAGGGATGGCCTTGAGAGAGCGGCCATGATATACTTGAAAGTTTAATATCATATTCTATCGTAGCTCCTTGCAAGTGGGCCATTCATCTCAAGCAATCATCACGAGTTTTAAACCAAGAAGTGATTTTTGTTAAATGTAGACATCTACACGCTTGATCCTAGGCGAACTTTATGACTCGCACCAAAGGCGGCAGCGTCATAACAGAGAGCGGAAAGGGATCGCCTCTCAGGGTTAAAGTATTCACCTTAACTATGTCGGATCAACAGAATCATGGAAGGTGTGGATCTATCTTCGACGAATCGAGCCACAAATGGTTTGCTAGAGATTTCACATGCAGCTCTACGAATTCGATACCAACAAGGTATCTGACATTGATCTCGACATTTGAGTACGCTGAGATATCTACATCTTTGGGATTACGATTACGGTACTACTAGATGACTTGTAGATTCGCACACAAAGTCCAGCTCATTTGTTCCTGGTGGATCGATGCCAACTTATTATAACTCTTAACTTTACAACCGCTACTCCGTCAGGTATATATGCAACTACCCGTGATAGGCACCTCAGTTGAAACTCTCAACTGAAAATGAATTCCTTTAGCACAGGAGCCGCAGAGAATTCAGGATTCAGTAAGATACAGCTACACCAAATCAGTCAAAGCCGGGAGGATAGAAGAGAAGAGTAACTTCAGAAAATATGCGAGACCAGATTTTCTTTTCTCGAGGAAAGCGGGCTGAAACCTATCTGCTTTTATATCAGCATGAAGCATGTCTTATGCGCGGTGATTGCCCACAGATCATGCTTTTCGGAGGCAGCGGAGGCATAGCAGCTCCGGCGTTTGGGAACGTTGTCAAGAGCTTTTCCCGTAGATCACAAAATTCCGAGTATCTGGTCTTCCATGAGCATGTGAAGCCAGAGCACAAGCAGTGACCGACTAACTGACCTCTTTCTAATCATTATCGAACCGCCCTAAAGGAACTGCCGATCAACATCAGGGACAAAACATACACCCGAACCATACACTGTACTAGAGTAAGGCTTCAGAGAAGGAATGACATGTATGCGAAAGGTGATACTTACATCAAGTGTGTCTATCTTACAATTCCAGACAGTATAGTCACGCAGACTCGGTACGTTTCCTTGAATGACAACATAACGGTCGATAACAACACTCTTCGCCCACAGAGACCCAGTCTGTTCCGACGTCTCTTCCGTATGATCTTCGAGAGTAATAGGGGCGGGTTTGGGGATGTTTACCGAGGTATACGATTCGAATCGACGATGTTGCCAATAGGGGGGCACTATTGATGGAGGAATCCCTGGTAGTTCTTCTGCTGCAGCTTCGTGACGGGGAAGTTCAGACGGTTCTTCGTTCCTCGCAGGATCCATCCATAGGAACTACGACTGCTTCGTCCGCTGCTAGAAATTGTGTCCGATCGGTCGCGACTGCTTACATCGACTTGTGGGAATTACCCAAATTCTGGGCAATTATGAAAGGAGTGACGGGTGCTTGATGAACAAATAACTACCTTAGTTACTGGGGAAATGGAACGTTTATGTATTTGTATCTCGATGGAATAATAACGTTGACGTTTCGTGGGGGTGGGGGAGTATGATACCTTACACAGTAGGACTAGTCGGTAATCTTTCAACTTGCAACGCTTCGGGCTTAGAGGGAGATAAAAAGGTCGTGCGAGGGCAGCGAGGGTTGCAACAGTTGCACTACTTTTCGATGATGGCGTACTAGACGCACTAGATACGGCACTAGACTTGCCCAGCCAATCAGATGCAAGTCTTCGTCTTCGGCTAGACTTCCGATCTTTTCAAGGGTCTCGTAATCCCTGCTTATCGACTGTCCGAATACGGAGAAGGTACAGTCGTTTTTCCTCTCTCAGCCATCCGTTTTCTTCTTCCTTTTCGCTCCTCAAACGCACATCTACTCCGTACTGCACTTTTAATCTTCATTCCTACACTCGCTGTCTTCTTCTTCTTTATACCGTTCAGCTTCACTGTCGTTTTCACAGTCGTCGGAAGAGTGTCGAAGGAGTTTGTGAAGATAAACATCCATGTGTGTACTCCGTCACCCGCACCTCACCTTTCCGGCCCCAACCCCAACCCCACCTATCTCACAAGTTTTTCAACCTCAGAGTCGGGTGCACTGACAGATACTGACGGTTCATCCATCAGATTTCTTCCACGTCGAAAGCAAATTCCGTCCATTCTTCGAGATGTACTGCTCCGTTGCCGTTACCTTAATCGTTGCAAGCCTTGTCAAGCTTGCCGCCACGCAGAGCATTGACCCAAGTACTGTCGATCAAAGCACAAAATGTAGGTAATGGACTTCTAACTATAAGCTGTGGAGGGCTGACCTTGGGGTTTAGCGAAATGGTGTGATAACCAGAAGAGCTCGTGCCCACTTCTGTGCTTGCAACTGCCCAACAGTACCGGGGCACCATCAGACAACAACTGCGATCCTGTAAGCCGATAGGACTTGGTTGTATCCTCTCTATAGCTAATGATCGTTGCAGACAACTTTGGTGTATTCATGCGTTTGTAACAATGGGCTATCTCCAAACGTATCTCAATACTCTGAAACGATCCCGTACTTTGAATGTACAACGGCTGCCACTCAATGCGTTAACAACTGTGCCCCCAATGACAGTTCGTGCCAGAGCGCTTGCCGTGATGACCACCCATGTGGCGCTCAGAGCCCGCCTCCGGTCAATACCTCCACCCTCAGCACCATGACAGCCACATCTACCGGAGGCTCGTCCAGTGGAGGCGCTTCGGCTACCACTACGGGGGGCTCCACGGCTTACACTGGCTTTGGCGGCGCTTCCACGGCAACGGCTTCATCAGCTGCCGACAGCAAGACCAGCACTCGCGCTCTTGCCTTGAGTTTTGGGCAAACATACGGCCTGGTCTTTACTTTGGCTGGTGTCTCTGCAGGATTTACATTCCTGCTCTAGACCCCTGCCTGTTCTCGGGTATAACAGGCCGAGGTTATGCGTCGGCCGATCCAAGAACAACTCCGCCGTCGAAGCAATTGTCAAGAGCCGTCATAACACTCCTTGCGGATCAGCAATCACACTTTTTCTCGTCATATTTATCCTCCTCAGTCTCGGCATAGTATAGCGATTTGTCACTCCTTCGATGCATAGCAGTTCAGCGAGCGTTGATAGCTGTAATAGCGGATATTTTGGGAGTGAGCGTGATTTTCGATAATGATTTGGTGGTTTTGGGATCAGGCTCCTTCATACTGTCCTTTCTGATAGCGAATTAGCGGCATACTTGATTTGAATGGCGTTGCCTCAGTGCTGGGTTGGGAAAATCTACTTTTATTAATAGGGCTTGCAGTATCCTTTCAGCGATCAACGCACCTCCAAAGATTGCAACCGTAGACCGTACTTTGATCCAAATCTGCAGCAAGAGGCAAAAATTTCGGAACCTGTATAATATTTTCAAACCAAACGAGAATGGGTATCATCCACAAGTCAAGTCCTGTCTCTCCCCACCCTGAGCCAACCCTATATCCCTTTATCTCCCTACCCCAATCCTCTCATCCCTCGTCGGGCCCATCCTCACAACCCTTGCGTTGTCTCCCGGTAAAGGCTTCAGCTCGTCATTCGGATCCACAACCGCTTTCTTCAGGTCCTCCACCCTGGGGCTGTCAACGTGTTTGTGATCTTCTACGGATCGGCGAGAGCGCTCGTCGTCGAAGGTGGCGACGTCTTCGGAGGTGACGGTTATGGCGGTTGGTTTGCGGCGGAGCATGGTTGGGGTGTTTTGGAGTGTGGGGTGGGGCGTGGGAAGGGGCCTGGGGGTGGGAGATGTTGGGGTCAGCTCGTTAGGTAAGCGGTTCAGACAGGCTTGAGCCAATCAGAGGCTTCCGGCAAATTCCGCTGTCTAGAGTCATTCGATATTTCGACCTCAAGGTATCCTACTTTAGAGCATTGCTTATTGAATACTCAAGCAATGCACAAATTGAGAGTCCACTCCGCCCTAGGTAGGGGCAGGCCTACTGCGAGTCCCGTGCGCATCGATAACACGATCTTCCCCCTCCGCCAATTCCACATCTCCGCCATCCGCTCCCAAGAGGATGAGACGCAAGGTAGCCTACCTCTTTCTCTGCATATATCTACCACTCCATCAACAGCATGCTTACAAGTAAACTCACAATTAGTACCACAAAACACTCGCCAACAACGCAACCAATCCATCACCCGCCTGACCCAATCACTCTCCAAACAAGCCGCCCCCCTGCCCCTAATCCGTCGAGTAGACCCCCACGGCCGCTCCCCCATAGACGCCCGTAACCTCGCTGCCTCTCCCCCCACCTCGGCAGCCCGGAATTTCAAGCCCGAGCAGCAAAGATCGCTCCGAGAATCCCTCACCAGACAACCCCAACGCCCCCCTCCCAAGCGCCGAGAACCGCAAGAAGCAAGGCATCAGGGCCCGACAAAGCGGCAACCACGCATCCGTGGTGATGACGACGACTTGTCGCCTACGAGCTTCAGCGCCGACTCGAACGAGGAAATCATGCAATTCGTGCAGGACATGGTTTCTAAAGAGCATGACGAATTAGCGGCGAGGGGCGAGCCGAGCGAGTATGAGCCGCCGGCGGAGATATCGCTAGAGTCGCTGACGGGGTACGGACCGAGGCTTTCGGTGGGAAAGTTTGGTATGGTTGAGGTCGTTGGTGATCGTGTTCGTGGCGCTGTGGGGAAGCTGGAAAGAGAGAGGGAGAGGAGGGAGGTGCTGTCAAAAGCCTGGACTGAAGGCGAAAATTACAAGTACCGCAGCAAGGACGAGCGAGAAGCCGTCGAGCATCTCGTCCAGAAAGCCCAACGCGGCCCTCAAGGCGAAGGAGAAGAAGACAAAGGCGATCTCTTGACATCAGAGCAGAGAGATCAGCTAGTGGAGCGGTTATTCCGGGGCAGCTACACCATTGGCGGGAAGGAAGGAGGCGCGTTTGGAGAGCTGAGGCGGAAGTTGGACGTCAATGGGTCCTATCTGCCTAAGGATGGGGAGAAGTTGGTGAAGAAGGTGAGGGCGCTGATGCCGGGGCAGGGGGATGAGAAGGGGAAGAGGGCACGGGCTTAAGGGGGAAAAGAGGGCGAGGATTTGAGGGGCAGGGTGTTGTAGTGGAGCAAGGGACCATGCTTGTAGATGGAGTAGAACATAGACAAAGGATTATATAGAGCTCCAAGCCTATTTCATACATAGCTCCGTCGATGCGTTTGTATTTTAGCTTCATCGAAACTAAAGATGATTGCCAACGAACATGCGATCGTATCCAAATGCTAGTCATCTATCCCCTCTAATTCAAATTCCTATCTATTTTTACAACTTCCAACTACTCTTCTGGATATACACTCTCGCGTATTCGCGGAACCCAACCACACGCCTGCTTTCGAACCTTTCCCGCACCATAGAAAGGAATTACCGTAGACGTGCCGGTGGAGAGCGGTAGCTAGATTCCGGCATGTTCCATACGTAGGGCAGTTACACAGCTCCTCGCCCCTGACGTCGCTAGAGGTGGGAGGAAGGTCGAGTAGGGCCCAGCAACATACTCAATCTATATCAGAGTGTTGCGGGGAAATATGCGGACTTTCTGGCTCAAAGAATAGAAGACGCTACACCGATATTTTGGCGCCGTGCACTCAAGGCAGGGGTATCGAGGATCTGTCCTCCTTCTAAGGCTTCTATAGTGTGTTGAGTCGCAGATTTGGGCAACTGGGGTTTTGAAGAGGTGGACCACCGAACTTCTGAAGAGCTACGCTGCGTTCTGAGGGAGAAAATAAATCCCGGTTGGAGAAAGGAAGATGCTGTCGAGTACGTGCCACGTCCACAATATGCAGTATTGCCTTCCTGCCAAAAAAATTAGCCAGCCGAATCTATAGATTTCAAAGGCACAATTTAGAGGAAATGTAGAGATGTGTTTCAGAGAGAAGATTACATGTCGCCATACTCTGCTCAGTCCCCCCTTAATTGCTTCGTGCCGGAGCCAAAACTCATTAGAGGGTTGATGGGACTTTGCGAGATGTCCGACTAAGGATGACGATAAGGTGTTTCATCATGTCAAGAAGGGATTGGTAGATCTGATGGTATGTCTGCTTACTCTATACTCCATCAAACTTATTGCGCCCTTACCACGGCATTCGTACGGCGCAATCTGTATCAACGGTTGTCTTCCAAATCAAGCTTCATGTTCTGATCGTGGGCCACCAGATCTTTCTTCCTTGCTCAGACATCATTGTTCCGGCATGAGGAACATTAGGAGCCTCAACAGACGTGCAAGCCGCCTCCTCGTCGTAGATTATAGGTCTTCGTCCACATTGAGTCTGCGAGGTTCCTGCCTGAGCCGAATCTTTCGAAAAACTCGCGGATACCGCTGGCACTTCACCGTAGTCCAATGGTCTGTCATCGACCATAACCTCGTCGAGTTCTCTCACTAGCCTTCGGTGAGTTCGGGCTCGATTCCGTTTCCCAGCCGTATCTGTCCCGTTCCTCTTTCGCTTCTTTAGTGCAGCGTCTGTCCGCATCTCTGCCTTTTCGGCGTTTAGGAACATTACGTATTCTTCTTCACCATCCTCGCTGTTGACCAGGTCTTCGCCCGTTGTTGGAGCTAAGGGTAAGATTGCCTTGGACGAATCGAGAGCTCCGTCAAGGGAGACTGTAGGCTGCTCTTCTGGCTCTATCACTGAGCGACCTTCTGAGACGCAATCGGCAGCCTCGTCCTCTGGCATTGCGTCCTGGTTCTCTCTTCGGAGCTGCCTCTGGCGTACGATTGCGTAGATCTCACTATGCCTAAACATGGCAATCTGCTCGTCCGTCAAGGTGCGCTTCACACCGTCAGGGTAGTGTCCAAGGCCGTCATCGTTCTCCAAAAGGTTCTCTTCTTGCACTTCGTTATGCTGGGAAGTGTCGGAAGTTGACAGATATGCCGCAGTGGATGTGGATACACCGAAGATGCGCGCCTGGAAAGCATTAAGATCTTCCTAGCTCTCACCAAAATTAGTGAATGGAAGACCCTACGTTTTTAATCAAGAAGAGCGTACATACTTGCGTGACCGCTGGAATATTTAGATCAGAAGTCATTGCAAGAGCTCTGGAAAATTGTCCCAGTAAGTCATTGAGAAACAGAGAGACAGGACTGTACGAGACTTTGACGTCGCCAGGTCACATGATCCGGTTATACCCGGAGCTAATATCTAGCCTTAAGGCCAATCAGGCTTCCAATCCATCCACCACAGCAGTTGATCATCTGTTGCACTCATTTTCTGAAGATAGTATGAACCAGATTCGATCGTGTTCGAAGTGGCAGTCCGAACAGGAACAATTTAGAAAGCAGTTCAAAGCAGACTATGCAACTTCTACACCTAGTTTGCAAGGCTTTAGTTATTGATCCATTCATTTGTTGTTTCTCCTCACTACTCACTTTCGCAAAATGCTTTTGCGTCCACATGCGCTGGGACTCAGAATCCTAAAGGTATGGTGACTGCTCTATTGTAGCATGGCCACAATTACTTTGGGGCACTTTTGTGATTCCCTATCTTAATGTAGTTCAAAGAAGCCGAACACCTGGTCATCCAGTATCCTGATAGGGCATTTCCTATCTTAAACGTTCCGTATCATGTTGTCGCATAGCTTTCTCGGCTCTCTTACCATAGCCTTCCTCTTCAGCTTGTCCATCTTCATCTTTGCATCCTCCTCGTCGACTCTGCCGCGGGCGCTGTCTGGAGACCAATTGCGCGTACCGGCGAACCCAAACTCGTCATCAAATACGTCCTCCTAGCCCCATCTTCATCCCCACGAAATGGCATTAACAAAATCAAAACTCGTGGAAAGTACCTCTACCTCACAAACAGCGATCAGGCGCTCGTCGCACGCATTCCAACTTACTCGGATGGCACGCCCGCAGGTAGCGCTATATTACACGCCAAGGACACCAAAACCGATATTTCGTCCTCTTAAGCTCAGCCATCGCCCTCACCGCTCACAAGATTGGAAACACGCTTTGTTCCGTGCCGCCGGAGGAAGGCCGGAAGATGGTTGTTGTGGGCTACTCCAATATATCAGATATACTAGTGGGGTCGATAGCTGTTGCTGTGGGAAGGATGGGCGCTGGTATGAAGGGTTTGAATATCACGTCTACACGGGATTGGCGGAATATATTGGGTGAAACTGAACTGCGGGAAAAGATGTAACTATGTTTGGTATTGCTGATCAGGTTTGGTTGAGGCCAAGGGTAGTATAAAGAGCTGGCGGGGCTTGAAGGGACTACGGGAGAGTCGCCTGGGGCAGATATAACATCTCGTTTTACCTCTAAAAGGTCCTCCAAAGTAAATACACAAGGGATAGTAAAGACTGATAACGGTTAACCTGAAGGACCCAAGAGACATGACTATAGAAAACAACGGTGAAGCCTAGTATACATCACAACTCGCTTAGATAATCCTGTGCACCAGCCAATCATTAATCGACCGAAGCTTGCAGTACCATCCCAACCCAGCTCCCAGTCCACCGGATCCTGCAGACACCTTTTGTACAACCTTTCCCCTAATGATCCCTGACAAACGCGACTAAACGCTCTGACGATAAACCGCATAAGCGCCTTCTCGCTGCTTCTTCTTACATCGAAACGATATTTTAGACGTGCTCTACCGCGTTTAATATAACACTAGACTTCCATTCTGGCAACACCGTCGGCCTGAGCGGCTGCACATCATCCATTAAATAGCTTTGGTGCACCTCGTCTTGCACGTAGATGTGCGTACTGGTACTGTTTTGGTGTAGCTGAACTGGGCTGTGGGTTCGAATCGGTTGCCTGTCTTCCTCATGATTGGATCTCCGCCGTTGACTCTGCGAATGCGATCTGTATGACCTCCTTAAATGATTACTTGCCAGGCTCAGGGCACCTCTAAAGAGAGGGCGTAAGGTGGGAAGGCAAGCGCAGATGAGAGCGACGGCGGGCTCGACAACACTCCAGATTATGAATGTGATGCTATGTGCTATGCAGAAGAGGATAAGTTAGTAAAGTGGGAATACCGTTATTTAGGTTTGTATCAAACTTACGGTTGAAGGTTTTCGCGTTCGGTATATGTACTATTCGAGCGGTGCTCACAGCGCAGCCACTAGAGACTCGTCAATTCGCAGCGAAGATGGGATTGGAAAAATTAGGATGGACCTACATAAGACCAAGCAGAAAGACCCCAGAGACAGCAATTTTCTGCTTCTTTGATATTTGGAGAACCCAAATCATAGGCAATGGCATTATCAATATAGTAATGTCGATGAAGACGTTGATGATTCCAGAGATCTGGGCGCCTTGAGCCGACGGATTACATTTTGTTGGGTCCTTCCACAAAAAGCCAAGGGGATATGGCTGACATTGCAAAAAAAACTTGATGAACAGATACGCAAAATAGCCTACAACCATGACAGTATTGACCCACCAGCAGATTCGAAACCAGAGAATTCTAAGGGAGAATATACGGCGATATAACATAAGAATCGAGGCCTTTGCAAGGGATATGGCCGCAGAGTAGGTAACCTGACTTGCCAATTGCACCTAGGCCCACGATTAATATCATATTCGAAGTTATGCAACCTGCAAGCAGGTCTTAGGATCGATACCTTTGCGATAGCCACTGTATTGCGAGGTACGAGCGCTGTGGAATCTCTTGCTATCCCGTAATGAGCGACTGTAATTATATCAGCGAGATTCCTCCTCGGCTGTCTAGTGTTTATAAGAGTCGCATACGGCAGAGCTGCTCGATCGCGAGCCCGACAATCGTCAACTAAATTGGCTTGAGCATGCTGCAATGTACAAGACCTTAGGAGGTTACTGTTACCAGCGCGACCAGGGTCGCATAATCGTCTACCTCAATCCTGGCTTTCAACATCCACCTTGCTAGAAAACGCCCACCTACTGCTGCCGAGCACAACACTACCACCATGCAAGCAATACCAATGATTGTAGAAGTCTGGTCATCATTTGGGGAATTGGACTGGCCTTGAGGAGCGGAAAGGGACATTTGGGCCGGAAAGGTAAAGAGAGATCAGATATCTAGAGGAACAGAGAAAAGAGCACGAAGGCCTGGCAAGCTTTTGCCTTACGACAGCCGTACATCTTGGAATCCATGGCAAGAAAGGGTTACACAGTTCTTTGACATACTAAGGAAAATTCGGCACGCACATCGGGACAAGGATTCATTGAGCAAGCACACAAAAAACGGTTGAAAGCACGCACAGTCCTGCAGTAAATGAGCATTCTCTACGACACAAGATGTAGAATTGTGGTGCGGGCTTTGGGTGGTGAACAATCCTTGGCTCGCTTGCGATTTTGAAAGGCAGAGAAAACTAAGCTTCAAACGATCGGCGCGGGGGGTTGCCAAGTGTGTAGCAATTTGGAGCGACGAATGATTTGACCACCGATTTTCTCAGCAACAACTGGAACAAGATCTTTTTCTCGCCACTATGATAATGCGTCGCTGACAGGTGCAGAGCGGGCACGACACTGCGGGCCTGCGGCAGATAAAGTAGCATGTGCGTGCAATGCCTGCGAGACATAATATCAAAGTCCAGTCCCAAAATTCAATGTGGCACACCGTTGTGCCAATGGCCCGTTCCATCGTTCCATGTATCTATCTTTAATTCGGTTCGTGGTACCCTAGCAAACACCCTAAGGTAGTCTACTGTATGAATTATGCTACCTTGGGCTCTTTGAAATGCATCTGATTTCTTCAGCTGCTCGATCGGTCCATGCATCGGAAAAGCTCCGATATAAAGTACTCTGGCCCCTTTCAGCTTCATGAACGGTAAGCAAGCCAGCGCCTCTTCGGCGGAAGAAACGAAAGGCGACAAGCAAATAGGAAGAAATCGCCAGATATCTCAATCCGGACTCTCGTCGCACCAGGCCTTATCTATGTCATCTGAAATGGATAGCTCCTGATTGGACCTGCAGAGGTTCTCACAGTATCGTTAGAAGTATACATCCCTTGTTTAGACGATATTACTCCGTCGACTACAGAGAGCAAGGGTTTTAAAAAGCAGAAAATCTCTACTTTGTGGGGTTACTGCGACAAGCATTACACAAGATCAATGGGCAGCTGGCTTGGCCCGAAAGTGATGTCTTTTCAGACAGGGACAGATTAAGACCGCGAATCGTGATATATCAAGGTACCTCAGCTAGTACACAGAACGACCAGAAGCCCAGACCTTGTGCCCAATATAGGCTGTGGTACAGCTTCGTGGGTTCGTTTGGTTGACGTAGAGCAAATGGTGAGAGGTGAGAGTTTACCCCATTCACAATTTGATCAAATACTTTGGATACTTTGGTTACAAAATACTCATTACTCGACTGTCTGGCTTGACGCCTTGACAAACAGAGTATAAAAAAATCCCACGACTTATCGACTTGATAACGCATCTTACAAATTTGAATGAGAAGAAATAATATCAACAAGCTGTATAGTTGACTACTAGCAGCTTTCCACTGACGCGGCTGAAAGCTTTAAGATACAGATCTCTCTGGAAAGACCCCTCCCGACTGAATACTAAGGCTGCCAGGGCAGGCTTCATTATCAAAACGTCACAGAACGGCCCACTTGCCTTGCCCATCCTCCTCTTGTGGCTCCCCTATCGCCATCATATGAGCATATTCAGCATAAGCCCTGACTTCCCCGCCCGTATCTGGACGCCATCTAAAACTCACCACAAATATCGGTAGCACTTGGTCAGCCTCTCCGAGAATCCACTCCTCCCCGCCGTTCGCCACATGACTATGCGCTCCATCCTTCAAGTGTGCAGCCTCCCTCAACCCTTCCCCCCAACTCGCGTTCGCCGCTCTCCCTAATACAGTGGCGCAAATGATGATCTGCTTACAAGCTACGCCAAAGGTAAGACCGTGACGGGAGGGGGTCTCCCAGCTAGAGTACGTTAGCGCAAGGTGTGGGTTTGGGGAGGTGTAGATACCCGGTCCATACGTTTGCCCTGCACCTATCTTGATCTTTTCTCCCGTAGCGGGGTGCCTTGAACCAGGTATGAGGAAGCCGTGAGCGGTAATTTCAGAGATAATGGCGGCGCAGGTGCCGTGGTAGCTGATTCGGGTTTGGGCAATATGGCTGGCTAGGATTGACTTTTGGGTGTCAATGCCAGCGTTTGTGTGATGGTACGAAGAGAGAGCGCTGGCTTGGAGGTCTGGCAAGGGCAAGGAACATAATTCGTTGCGGATCGCTTCTTGCTTGGCAGTGAAGCGTGAGTGGAATTCTGGCCGGATCACAGACTCGATGCGCACGACTCGCCAGCCATACTTACTCGCCGGATTCTGGTCCGAAGCTTTGTTGGTAAGCAGGCTCAGGTTGTGATAAGGATTCGGCAGACGGAAGGTCATTGACTCTTCAACAAGATAGCGAGTGGGAGATAGGTGGAACTCTGTGGCCTTCGCTTTCCAGGTTTTTTGCTGCCATGACCCAAGTGAGTCAATTTCTTTCCGGAATGCTGTTTCTGATTCCGACTGGCTATGGCGGTCGTCCGAGACCTGGATCAACTTTCCTTGGTCTGCCTTCGAAACTGTGAGCTCGGTTTCAGTAATCCCCCCTTCTATCGAAAAGTCCGGTATGATGGGAACATACTTTGTTCTGCCTTCTTGATAGCTCGTTAGCTCGTGTACGAATTGGGCCAGCTCTGGGTGAGGGATATCTGCGAATCGATAAACTCTCACCATATCGAGAGAATGACTATATATGAGGGGAAAACGAAAAGGGAATTCCTTGGCTGCACGCTCGAATGATTCGAATGGCGTGATGTAGAAATAGGAATGCCCTCAAGAAGCTTTAAAGTGGTAAAACCATCTAAGTTCTGGGGTAATCTTGGAAGGTTACATTTGTATAGTGCCACACAAAGCCCATTGTGCGCCGATCTACTAGGCTGGTACTCAACAAAGATGTTGCAATGCGCTTTGAAAGTGTAACACGGACAAAGCCGTTGTACTCAACATTGCTGCAGAGGTACTTGACGGTCCGATGAACAAAGCCTTAACAGGTCTTGATTCCCGTACAGCCACATGGCGGCGAGCGTATGGAAGCGACGATACGAAACTGTGCATGTGAATCTGAAGCCTGCTATCTAATTGCAACGCTGATTCGCGCCAATGATTTAGTTCGACCTGGAGTGAAGGGTTCCAGAGGTTTCAGAGCAAGCATACCGGTTGACAATGGAACAGTGAGCTTCCCAAATTCGACGAACCATCCTTTGAAGATGAGACAGGAAGCTGTGTTCTTGCCAATCTTCGATAGGTTTCATCTACTTTCCATGCTACTTTCCGTGCCAGCACAGCATCAAGACCTTTGGCTAAACAGCCTTGAAATCAAAACGGCTTCTCTACTGAATCCCAGAGATATATGTATATACATTATATACACCCCAAACTTAGGATTGATGATTGCCGTTTTCGTTCGGGAAACGGAGCAGGGCTGCTTTAGAGGGAGCACCGAGGGAGCATGGGGGAGTACTGAGGGAACATGGGGAAGCACTGAGGGAGCATGAGGGAGCAACGAGGGTGCAGCACGCGGGAGCCTGATATGGCTCTGCCAGTATCGGCTTCAGCTGGCCTCGTTATTTTTCCAAAGCTCTGCTACTTAAACTTCGCCACTTCCCACACCAGACTTGTTGCAACGAAGCCAATCTGCGCAGAGGTAATTACTTACTCCCCTAATATTATCATACATCAATTTTTATGATCAATCTTAGAAAATAAATTACATCTTCTAGAGATTATTTTGATATTTTAGTCATCGAATTGAAACATGAGCTTTTCTATTCAGTAGTATTGTAGAGTATATTATTAATTATTCTATATTTGAAGCTCACTATGAAGACAAGAGAGAGTACAAATTGTCAAACGACGCGAGATTAGAACAGAATGAAGCATAATAATGTACAATCACAGCGATCACTCAAAGTAGAAGGCGTTTTTATTCACTCAGCTCTGTCGCTACATTACATTTTTGATCTCTTCTAATGTCAAGCCTGTCGTATATTTTTGCTTCATTGCGTCTGCAAGCAGACATGACAGAAATGATCTTCTTTGTAAGAATTACTGTAGCAGCTGAACGATGTCTTCATTCTCGACAGTATCAGTAAGAACAAACGTTCTAAATACCATAGGGAGCACTCAGGGAGCATCAAGGGAGCAAGGGGGAGCATCAAAGGAGTAGTACATGGAGAGGAGAGCTGTCCTGATCATGGTCATGGCATCTACTACTCTGTGCTGGGAGTTGCCTTCTACAACTATGTACACTGGTTACGAGTACATAGCCGCGCGGTAGTGAGGACAGCGTTCCCAAAATCGATTCCACAAATGTAGGTACCCAAGTTCAGGTACCGGTTTCTTATCCCAAGCGCTCAACTCCGTAGCATTCCTGGACACGGAACCCTCCTAGTATGCATGTAGGCTTGCCCAACTTACTCGTTGCGAAGCCGCTACAAGGAATTCTTACAAACTTGCCGGAAGACTTGCGACTTTGCAACTTACCCGCTGTGAAGGGTATAACTTCATTGTATACTTGTTGTAAGTGTAAGCTTACTATAACCGCTCGCTGTATACTACAATAGCGGGTAGTTACCAAGCAAGCAACAAAAGGTGACGGAGTAGTATGTGGGCATATATGTGGTGAGAGATTCCGATGGGGAGGGGATTCCGAAATGAAGTCTGTGCCAATAGGGAATAACGGGTCCCGTTTGGTAAAAAGAGGCGAATCTAGGGTTCCTGAAGTGAAATTAAGTCACGGGCTGTGCCCTGATACGGATATGTATATCCCGTTATCATAGCTCCCTCAGCGCTCATAGCTCCCCGGCTCAGGCACAGTTGGCCATTCAAGTATGTCTGATAAGCGCTGAGCTCTGGAGATTTTACCATCTGTCAATTGTTGGATTTTCAGATAGTGATTCGCCTGCGCGTTGCATGCACAGCTAATTGGTTGTTTACAAGTATATGAGCAGGACAATGTTCTTGATCATCCGTGCTTTACCTGCTCTTCCCCGTTTTGCTGTGAATTTGTAGCCATAATAATCTTTGTTTGGGCGTCACTATCGATCGGTTGCAGTCCATCTCTGAGCGTTCCATAGCAACCTTGCTCGGCCGAGCCTGCGACTAAAATCCCAAGACATCATGGCTCCTCTCGACGCCTACCTGTTTTGCTCCTTGGCCATCTTCTCGTCCTTCGTCAGCGCGGATTCCTCAACCATCAACCTGTTCAATCCCGGCGTGGGGCTCGAGCCTCTCTACGCATCCGTGGTCGGCTCCGTACGTCTTCCAAAAAAAGCCCGTCCCGAAAACTTCCACTGACAAGCACACAAGGATGCCACTGCCACCACCTACGAGATGAAATGTGTACCGACCCTGCCATCTAGTGTCTGCGTTCTCCCCACGACCCCGTTCCCTTTCGTCGAGGGCCCAAAGACAGTCTCCTGGGTCATGGCCAAGGGCACCGGCGTGTACAGCGGCTTGACAGCCACGTGCACTAAAGAAGGCACAACTCGAGCTGTATGCGTCTCATTCGGCGATTTTGTGTTCGGAGGGTCAAGCACATACACCCAATCCTCCCTTGAAACCGGCGATATATTCGGGTTGACGCCCGTGACGGTCACCGCGGGCTTGAAGCTTCTGGGAAGCGGCACCCCGTCCTCTTCGTCGGCTTCCGCGGCCGCTTCCGCGACTAGCACCACCGGCACGCCTACAGTCTCTACAGGTATGAGTACAACCGGGAGCTCCACTGCCTCGGGAAGCCAAGTGACTGCGGCCACGGCATCGAGCGCTGGCGCTGCATCGTCCAAGGCTTCATCCGGTCCGGCGATGCCAAAGGCTACAATGAATAATGGTGTATTGGCCGCCGCCGCGATGGCGGTTGCATTGTTATAGAACTATGCGTCGATGATGTGTCTGAATAACGGAGAACCTGGTTCAAGGAGCAGCTGATGGGCGTTCGGATTTATGACGGGACTGCGACGATGTATGACTTTTGCTTGCTCTCACTATGGCTATGAGGGGTATGAGGTCCTCCTAGCAACTTCAAAAAAAGTTCGGCGCGAAGAGCGAAGCAAGAAGAGAAAAAGGTCGAAGTGCATCTGGCCTGGGAGCTTTTCTTCATTCAAGACGCTGTCAGATAAGCAAACTGTAAAATAGAGCTGTTCTGTATATCTTGAATTTCAAGTGACAGAGTGTATTGTTCAACAACAAGTCAATGCCTCTTGTTGTTGAATCATGTGTATCCGATTTACTGTGGTTGACTAGTTTCGCAAGAAGATTTGTAACCTGTTTTGAGTCATTCGCATTATAAACAGTGTGAACAAATGAATTCAAAGTCACAGATCAATCTTTTAAAGATGTAAAACTTCGCTGTGAAGCTACAAGATAGTCTATGCCGTTAAGTAGACTAGAAATATCACTTGAGTTGTGATAGAATTTGGAAACTTGAAAGATAGACAGAACGATTAATATGATCACTGACTTCTCTAAAATGTTGTAAGAACTTCGTAGTGTAGATTTTGCTGTTCTGCTCTGTAGAAAATATGTCTGAATTCTGAGAGAAGATTGATGCAGACTCTCGTGAATAACTGATAACTTCACTACGATCCGAAGAAAACAGCTACCAATTAGCGTCGGAACTAACAGGATCAACGGCTAGGGTAGCCTGATACTTCAACCTCTGCTCGATTTCTGACAGCTCGAACTAACCTTTCCTTTGTTGGCTAGTGGTTCAAAGTGTGAAGGGTTCCAAGACAATGCCCGGAGTCATGTGATTGCCCGGACGTGCTGAGATATGAAGCTAAAGTACCTTATCACGCTTAGGTACCTTACCACCTTACCTTTTACTTTCGTCTAAGAACCTGCCGTGCCTGCATACTGAAAACGCCAAACTGCGGGGCTTACCTACCACAACATCGACGAGTGCCAGCTTCAACGGAGGTCAAAGGACAGGTAAAAAGAATATCTATAGTAATACAGGTAAGGGAGGTTTCCCCGTCGTGTGCGCGCCAATATCATACATCCTGGGTGTACCTTGGAGGGGGGGCAAGGTTGATTTGCTTATTCTCTTGGTCACTTGCAATGAAGACCAACTAGAAGACATGCGGCTGGTTCATGAGTTGGCATTAATCAGACTACCGAAGCTTGCGGTTAACGAGCGAAGAAACACTTCGTGTCTAGTCTCGGCGCTCGCTTTACCTGACAGGCCGAGAGGCTGTTTACAATGATTGGAACATATAAGACCAAGGACACTTCGCCGTTTCCAGATGCAATCGAACTCCCGGAATCGACAGAAAGACGAAATCGAATTTGCATAAGTCTACTCAGCAGACAATATGGGCTCCGTTGACCAACAAGACCTCCATGTTCTCATCATAGGCGCAGGTATCACAGGCGCATCGATAGCTCAAGGACTCAAACAAGTACTTGAGAAGCCTAGTACATTCCTTAAGCGCCCGAGATCATTAAGGGCTAATCGTTATCCAAGGCCGGCATACGATTCACCATCTTCGATGCAGAACTGGCAAGAAGCGCTGGTCGCACCCGCGATTGGACTATATCATTGCATTGGGCGCTCCCGCTTCTGAAGAGACTGCTCCCTGGGGACCTTTCTGCCCGCATGAATGAAGCGAAGTGTGATACTTCCCACCAAAATGGCGAGGACGAGACTATCTACCTCTACAACAGCAAAACGGGTGAACGGTTGAAAGAGGTCTGCGCGCCAGGCATGCTGCGTATCTCCAGGAGAAAGCTACGAGCCTTATGCAGTAGCGATCTTCCCGTCATGTTTGGCAAAATACTCACCACTGTAACCTACAACACAAGCGGTGCGGCCGTCACAGCACACTTTGCTGATGGTTCGTCCTATTCCGGTGATATCGTCATAGGCGCCGATGGTCCAGGATCGAAAGTTCGGGAACTCTTGCTGGGAGTGGAGAAATCCAAAAACACCCCATTAGGTCTGGTATTCAACAGTACTATTGTCCATTACAATGATGCCGAAAAAGCAAAGCACGTTCGCAGCGCCAGCCCTACCTTCGCAATTGGTTACCATCCAGATGGAATGCTCCACACCATCGCGAGTAAGTCCCCCTTACCTCGCCTCACCCCTCACCCACTCGCAAACTCACAACACCCCAACCAGCCCAAGAAATCCCCGACCCCCTCCGCCCCGAAACCTGGACCTTCCAACTCGGCACCTCCCAGGTCGGGCCCCCAGAAGACTACGGCACCGACAGCGCAAGCCGCCTAGCCGCAATCCAAAAGGCAGCCCTCAAACTCGCGGAGCCGTTCCGCTCCGCCAACCTGTGGGTCCCAGAGGGCACGAATACGTGGCGCGACAATCACTCCTACTGGGTCCCCACCCCCTGGGACAACCACAGCGGCCGCATGACCCTGGCCGGAGACGCCGGGCACCCTATGCCTCCCCGTAAGCCCCCCCCCCAACAGCTCACAAAATACCCAAATCCCAAAGCGACAGACCAACCCCACTAATACCCCGACAGACCGCGGCCAAGGCCTCAACCACAGCATCGTCGACGCGCACCACATCGTCGCCGCCATCTCCGAGGTCCAGAGCGGGCAGGCAGAGCTGCCAGAAGCGGTGTCGGCGTATGACAAGGAAATGGTGACGAGGTGCGCCGAGGAGGTCCGGTTGTCGGTGGAGACGGGGTTGATGGTGCATGATTGGCCAAGGTTGATGGAGTCGGGGATTATGAAGCATGGGCTTGGGAAGATGAGTTGAGGGTCTTGTCTGTCTGGGGGAACTCGGAAAGGGGGGGGATTGTAATAGTCTGTTATCTGTGTAGTACATACTCACGCAATCCACTCCATCATCCCTACGTAACCCCTGCAATCAAGAACCCAGGACGTGTCCTGTTTCAAGCCTACTCTATGCAACATGCCGCTCCAACCACCGCTCCCACTCCGCCACCGAAAACCCGCTCTCGATCCCACTCTCCACCACCCCGTCAAACACCACCGTCGGCGTCACATGCACCCCGACCAGCCGATTCGCCTTCACCATCACCTTCACGTCATTCGTAACCCGATTCCCCGAATTCAATCCCGACTTCATCCGGCTTGTCCGAAATTTCCAACAGGCGATAAACTTCCTCTTCGTCCACGCCGACGCCTGCGGCGAGTTTCGCCAGCCGCTTGTACGTGTCGTTGCGAGTCTCGGTGACGACGCTGGCGTCGAAGAAGGATTTCTGGTGTTCGAAGAGCTCGGCGCTGAAGGCCCAGAAGTGGGATGGGGAAAGGCGGAGCACGGCGGCGGCGGCTTCGTGGCAGAGGGTGCTGCTGGGGTGCTAGTCGCCACATTAGAGGGTTGACGTTGCTTCGGTTCAGCTTTGGATTACCCAGGGTTGGATTTGTTGGCGAAAGATGAAGCGGACTGGGTATTCGAGGGACGGGAGGACGGAGGTGTAGAGGGTGCGGAACATTTTGGCGGAGAACTGGGGGCTTGTCAGGAGGGACGACAACTTGGGCCCGGAACAAAGGCAAGGGAGAAGGAGGTTAGGAGGAAGTACGGGGCAAACGTAATCGAGATCTGCGGAGGAGAAGGCGAGGTTAGTAGAGATGAAGTGAATGGGGGTTGGCGAGATGGATTACAAAGTTCGAGAGTGTGGACGGCTTGGGAAGATTTCGGCCATGCTTGGCCGGCAAACTTGGGCGCGAGGGCCATTGTAGGTAAAGCGAGTTGGGGATCTAGTTGATGCTGATAGGATTGTGAAAAAAGTAGTTTCAGAAGACCAGAAAGGGGTGGTTGAGGCGTTGAGCAAGAAACGGTGAACAAGGACGAAAGCAGACAAAAGGCATGGCAGGAGGGGTTCTATGAGTGATCCATGGTGGGGCATCTTAAAGACCACGGAACTTTGTAGGCCCGCGTTGGTACCTGGAACGGCGGCCCAACTAGCGGTCATCAAGAGCTTCAATGAAGAGATCGACGGATCCCTCACATGAGAGTGGACGATTTGGCTGAATGGACGTATCGAGCAAGTACTGCAACTTGCGTACAGCAACCAATCCGTTCTTCTCGGCTCGGAACTCGTGTTCCTCATACCCATGGTAGGTTCTGCTATTGCTAGATACAGAGTAGAGAGCAATGGAGCAACATATTGCACTCTCGGCGGGAGCTCAGGAAGCAACGAGTGGAGGCGCACACTATGTACACTTCGGCGGTTTTTTTTGGCACTTGTCGAAGCTTACTATCGTATGTTGATAGACGGAGGAACGGTGTCGAGGGTCAGGAGGAGTCAGGATAGCGTTAGTGTGCTACTGGGGGCTGGTAGTTGATTGGCCGTCTATGTAAAAATCAGTAAGGTAAATTGTTCTGGTAGCTTAGGTGGGCTTACTTGAACAACAGAATATGTGGTTCTGGCTCGTGAACTTCGTAATGCTCCCACCCAAGACTCTTTGGAAAAACCACACTTAGCAACTGAACGCGATCATGGGAACGTTCGAGATTGGGAGATATACCTGGGTGATGCCAAGTCCTCTCCATTCTTCCTCCCACAACAGCTTCAGCGTACCTCTTGAGGGGTCGAAGTAATCCTTCGGTATCCTTTTCAACATTTCCTTAGGAAGCTGCACATGTCGATATTCATATTCATCGTCAGAGTACCTGTAGCAAGTTTCAAAAAGCTTATTCGAGAGCAACGCCAACTCGAGGTATTCCGCCAACGGCTCACAGAGCTTACCTCGACGAGTAGTGGATGGAATCTATGAACTCATCGAGGCGATCTCTCTCTGCCTCAGTGAGCATACGAGGCACTTTGTTTCTTCTGTCGTGGTCTAACGAAGCCATCGTGTATGCCAACCGAGCAATAATCTTTTCTCCTTGCGGTGGGCCACACAGGACGTGGGGTTCAGCACGCGATCACCCGCGCAAACCCTTACGGGCTCGATTAGAGTGGTACAAGAAGACTGATGAGCTGAGTTGTGATAGGGGCAGTGCTTCCGGGCTCTTCTACACCTGTTCCCTGTATGGTGTAACAGGTTTGATCGTTGTAGGGTCGCAGGTCCTTCGTGGAGGGCAAGGTTGCAGGCGGATCCGGCTATGATGTAGCCTCTTTCAGGATGCCAAATACATCAGAGCTCACAGAACATAGAAGCAAAAGCATGGACTTTGCAAATACAGGTTGAAAGGGCTGAGTAACACAAGAAGACGGATATCTGTGAATGGAGAATCACGAGTAAACAAACGGACCGTGGCTTCCACTTCAGCATGTCAACATGTCAGGGTTCGTCAAATTTAGCCGAAGGCTTAGTGCACAAATGATCTCTAACTATATTCGGATAGCGTATTTCAAGTTCCGGTGATCTTTGAATCTCGGAGACGTTGTTATTCGCTGAGAAATCTACAAGAGTCGCATAATTCGCGAGGCTTTTGCGTGTATTCTACTGTCAATTGAGTATACCAATGGTTGCGCGCTTCTACGTGCAGCTTTTGCGATAGCGGACGATTTCGTTCGCGTTGGTTGGGTTCTTTCGACCAAACCCCAAACCAGGTCAAGGCCAGCTCAATCAAAAGCGTGAAACTCGTTGACTCGATAGCAAGAGCGCAAGCTGGCCTCCACCTCTTAACCATTTGTATACCTAGTCGCTAGGTTGCGCAGCCGGTGCGCGATCGTACCGCCTCCAGGATGAGTTCAAAGCGAAAGGCGGCCTCGGGGTTGACCGCTACTGCAGGAGGAGAAGATGGTGATTCCCCTGCTGCAAAGAGGAGAAAGGTACCGGTACGTGAATGACTTGTTGTTGCTCGGTAATCGTGCATTGCTTGTGTGTTGGTGATGTCGAGGGGTTAAGGAAGTTCCTCTGTCAGGGGCATCCATTTTGCATTTCGCTAGGTTGGAGCGGCCTCCGAAAGCTCTGGCACCTCTGAACTTCACCTTGCCCTCAATTGCATTACCACACGACATTATCCCCACTATAGATACCTCATACCGACCAGAAGCTTTCAAAGTCGAACGCAATGACTGACCTATATCCCTGGGAAGGTTTCGGAAACCCCAGAGACCACTACGGAGGTAGGTCTTGGCTTCTTGAAGCAGATCAAAGAGACTCGCGACAAGCGGTAAGTACAGCAGCAACCGCTTCACTCAAATATACAAACGAAGGCATCCACTTACGATTTTCTCCCCTAGCACCCGACTCATAGCGACGCATTTCTTGACCTTACCTGATAAGGTATACCATTCAATGCTCCTATAGTCCAAAGAATCATACCTTACTAGATCGCGTTTGACAGAGAGCCATACCGGAATACTACCTGCAAGTTGGTCTCCCAATGGCCTTGGACATGATCGAGGTCAGTTGTATTTATTTCACACTTCCCCAAAGCGCCAAAAAGGCTTAGAAGGCAGTTGTCGAGTGGTAAACCAGACGTCATGTTCTACTCGTAGCCAGTAGGTCAAGGCTTCCCGCTAACAGATGTATGATACCAACAGGGAAAGTTGAATCGCAGGGAATACCCAAATCTGACGATATTAGAGTGCGATTTGAGGCGCATGGTGAGTAACGCAAAGTCGTTCAATGAGAAATCTTCAGAGGTGTTCTCGGATGCCGAAAAGGTCCGCAAACTGGTTGTTAGCTGGATGACCCAGAATAACCCAGCCTACGACGATCCATCGTACACCCCGTTCGCAACTCTAGTACCTGTAGGATGGCAAGATCGAGTCCAGATTTTGGACCTGGAAGAGGTCCACGATATAGATGCCGAGGGTGAGACCGACCCGGAAGAGGCCGCAGAGACTACAGAGCGTCCAACTACAGGTGCGCCGACAACATCCGCCAACGTGAGCACTCGCAGAGCAAGTTCGACACCTGAGGTCCAGGATGCTGAAGGCGCGGGAGAAGGGTTCGAGGGGAATACGTTTCAACAAGCGCAAGAAAAAATCATGACTGAGATGATCAATCTCAAGAACGAGGAGTTCGTTCTCACGGCTTCCACCAATGGTTACATGCTGATCGGGTAGCAGTGATCAACTTCTTTCTGGACCGTTCATAAACCTCCCTTCTCGCGAGCTCAGGGATTATTATAGGATCATAAAACATCCCGTGTGCCTAAAGAGTGCACAGAAGGCGGTGCGGGGAATCAAGGGCAGGGAAAAGCCCACTGGAGCAACGCTTCTAAGGAGCTGGCAGGCATTCGAAGACGAAGTCAGCTATGTTTGGAACAACGCTCGCGAGTACAATGAAGATGGGAGCGAAATATCAGAGTGGGCGAGCAAGCTCGAGGTATGAGACTCCCCTGATCGCAGAGTCAATCGATTTGATACGAGTGTCAGGCATATTTCAAACGACGTCTGGCGGAGGCGAAACGTGTGGTAGTAGAACCATCGCAACCCAAGGTAAAGCTCAGGTTGTCTGCCAAGTCTCCGGAGCCTGCTCCTAAGATTACTCTCCGATTTGGCCAGAAATCAAATGGTTCTACTGGTGTCGCAATCGACAGCGATGCTCTTAAGCGTCAGCAGGACCTTGTCAAAGCTGGCACAAACGGTCAAGGCGCGGTAACCACTAATGGAACGCCTCACCCTGGTCCACGCAACCCCTTTGGAAGCTCGCATTCTGGTTCAGGAGCCGCGCCTATTCCAACACTTCACAGATTATCCCAAGAAAGGGCCAGAAGTAGCTCCGCGGAGAACCCAGCAAGCTCAATGAATGGTGTGAAGAGCGAAGGAACCGGAAAATCACCAGCCCTTAGTGCAGTGCAGCTGAACAGAGATTTGGATGAAGCCAGACAAAGCCCTAATGCTGCAGCTTCGACAATGCCACCGCCGTCTAGTGTCACGCCACGCCTACCGAGTGGCAGTCCACACCCCCAAGCAACTACGATGAACACCCATAACTCGAATATTCACGCTATGCCCTTCGATCCCCGCTGGAGGCAGCCAGGAAAAGGTGAGAAGCGCCGTCAATGGGCATTTAAAACAATTCTAACTTCTCTAGATGCTAGCGATGCTCTCATTACAAATCTTAGCATTGCTACTCATCCTGGCCTCAAGCTAGAAAAACACTTCCATTTGGATATTCCGCCCTCGCCAACGACTTCCCAGCAGTCGGTGACCATTACATTACCAAAAACACACTATTTTTTGAGGATCACACCAACAATCGCAACCAGTCTTACCCATCGGCCACACAGAATTTTTGTTACTGTGGGCACTGTGAGACTAAACCCTATGCCGCAAAGGCTTGAGGAAACCGATCAAAGGCGACCACTATACGAAGCCCGAGTTGTCCCAGGGGTGAATCGCATTGAGGTAGAGGTGGTTGCCGGTCCACCAAGGGGTGCCCCCAAGGTAGGATCGGGGCAGGAAATTGAGATTGAGAAGACCACAGTATTTGCGAACGTCTTGAAAGACTGAAGATGCAGCAATGGATGGCTGTAATGGGTAGCATTACTATCATGAGTTTTCATGGCATGTCGAGGTCTCGAGCGTGGCGTCTAAGGATATGTTGCATCTGCAGGAAGCTTGGTTCCGATGAATACCGTACTCACGTATCTTAGCGTAGAGACCCTGTACTAAAAGATTTGGCATTTCGGAGAAGCCTTATTGGAAACGCTGTGTAAACAAATCCCTCCGAGCTAAATCTCAGACTGGAGAGAAGTACGGATACCATGCTTGAGCTCTTGATCATGGTACTCGTATTATTTGCCCTTGGTAGCTCAATTCTACTAGCGCCTCATTAAGCGAGACGAAATTCGCAGAAAATAATTTCCTAGCCTAATCCTCGCCCAGAAGACACTCGCTGTCACTCATATCTTCTCTTTCACTGAACACCTTACTCAGTAATAAGTCAACATGGCTGACGAAGTATACGAAGGGGCGATTGGGATCGATCTCGGTATGACCAAATCAGCTCTGAACGCCATGAGCCCAAGCTGATCCCGTCTCCAGGTACCACATATTCCTGCGTCGCCAATTATGAAGGAACGAATGTTGAAATCAGTACGTCCAGCGCAAATCGAAGCCGGTTTGCTCCGTTGAAGCCACCCACTAATACCTCACTATTCAGTTGCCAATGAGCAGGGGAGCTTCACGACACCATCATTCGTCTCCTTTACCGATGAGGAACGTTTGATTGGCGAAGCCGCGAAGAACCAGGCTGCTATGAATCCCGTAAATACTATTTTCGATATTAAGTATGTTCTTTCCCGTGAAATCGAGATCGCCTGGCGTATATGAGCCAAAACTTACCTATCAACAGGCGTCTCATTGGACGAAGGTTTGATGACCCTACGGTTAAGAAAGATATCGAGTCATGGCCATTCAAGGTTGTCGACCAAGGCGGAAACCCAATGGTACAGGTGGAATATTTGAAGGAAACCAAGACATTCTCCCCACAGGAGATTTCGTCAATGGTCTTGATGAAGGTAGGAAATTCCATGAAGACTTTGGCTCTGCGTTACTGAGTTACGTTGTAGATGAAAGAGGTCGCAGAAGTTAAGCTTGGAAAGAAAGTCAAGAAAGCCGTCATTACAGTACCAGCATACTTTAACGACAACCAGCGTCAAGCAACCAAGGACGCAGGAGCCATAGCAGATCTACAAGTTCTACGCATCATCAACGAACCTACGGCTGCGGCAATTGCCTACGGTCTCGGATCAGGGAAATCCGAGAAGGAGAGGAACGTCTTGATCTACGATCTTGGTGGAGGTACTTTCGATGTTTCTCTTCTACACATTCAAGGTGGTGTTTTCACGGTCAAGGCAACGGCCGGTGATACCCATCTTGGCGGTCAGGACTTTGATACCAACCTGCTAGATCATTTCAAGAAAGAATTCCAGCGCAAGACGAAGAAGGATCTCTCTGGAGATGCCCGTGCACTCCGTCGTCTACGGACAGCTTGCGAGCGCGCTAAGCGCACACTTTCCAATGGCACACAAACTACGGTCGAAATTGACTCTCTCTTCGATGGTGAAGATTTCAACGCTCAAATTACCCGTGCGCGTTTCGAGGATCTCAATGCAAAGGCCTTTAACGGCACCATTGACCCCGTTCAACAAGTTCTGAAGGATGCTTCCTTGGACAAGAGCAAGGTTGACGAAATCGTCCTGGTCGGTGGTTCTACGCGTATTCCTAGGATACAGAAGCTTCTCAGTGACTTCTTCGATGGCAAGAAGCTCGAGAAGAGCATCAACCCCGATGAGGCTGTTGCCTACGGTGCTGCTGTGCAAGCTGGGATCCTTTCTGGCAAAGCCACCTCGGCTGACACTGCTGATCTTCTACTTCTTGACGTCGTTCCCTTATCTCTTGGTGTTGCCATGGAGGGCAATATATTCGCCCCCGTTGTCCCTCGTGGTCAAACAGTTCCTACTATCAAGAAGCGTACGTTTACCACTGTTGCAGATAACCAACAGACCGTGCAATTTCCAGTTTTCCAGGGCGAGCGTGTCAACTGCGAAGACAATACTTCATTGGGAGAGTTCACTCTAGCACCCATCCCCCCCATGAAGGCTGGTGACGCTGTCCTTGAAGTCGTCTTCGAAGTCGACGTCAACGGTATTCTTAAGGTCACTGCTACCGAGAAGACCTCTGGCCGGAGTGCAAATATCACCATCTCAAATTCCGTTGGCAAGCTGTCGTCGACGGAGATCGAGACTATGATTGAAGGTATGCGTTCTACCATGTAAATCCATAGGATTATACTAATTGCTACAGACGCGGCCAAATTTAAGAACAGCGATGACGCTTTCAGCAAGAAGTTTGAAGCTAGGCAACAATTGGAATCCTACATCTCACGTGTTGAGGAGATTGTTTCAGATCCAACCATGTCGCTCAAGCTCAAGCGTGGAACGAAGGAGAAGATTGAGACCGCTCTCAGCGACGCCATGGCCCAGTTGGAGGTCGAGGACTCCGCCTCAGACGACCTGAAGAAGAAGGAATTAGCGTTGAAGCGACTTGTGACCAAGGCTATGTCCACGCGTTAAAAGCGTCCTGATCTAGACGAGCCGACTTTGGTAACGATTTCTATGACCTGTCCCAGCGAGTCGTTTAAGAGTGTACTCAAAAAGTTCGTATTGGCAAGGTTGGCGGAACTCGTATGTTCTTACATGCGCTATTTGTATCATTTGTGAGCCTGGGATCGTCTGTTGAGACAATTTATTCGCATGTTCGAGGACGGTGTTAGGTCAAATAGATTGAACGCGAACATAGAGCCATGCCTTCTATGGCAGTGATAAATTGAGACAAGCCCCTTTTTGAAACCCGCCCATCAGTCCATTTCAGGAGCTCAAGCGAGAAGAGTAGCCCTAGGCACTAGCATACTTGATCCCTGCAAGCTTCTGGAGGCTCTTTTCCCAATCCACATCTGCTGTACACGTCAAAAACGCATAAACAATGCCTCCAAAGCTGCCATCCGCATTTGCTAGCGGCATCGTACGAACTCCATCTCAATTGACCCGCCACAGAACCTACCCATGGACCTGCTCAACATGCCAAACCGTCTCCGTCCTCCGCTCTCCCCACCCCCCTAACCCCCGCCGCGCCTTCACAACCACCCCCCCCCTCCCCAAAAAATCCAGCAACAGCAACAGCAGCAGCAGCAAACAAGCCCCCAAACGCACTACCGCCGCCGCCACGCCCAACACCGCCAAAAGCGACCCTCTCGACTTCTCCGTCTTCGAAGCCGACATCAAGCGCACCCTCGACGGCCTCAAACACGACCTGGGCAGGATCCGCGCGGGCGGGCTCGACGCCGAGAAGATTGAGAACGTGCGCGTGAAGCTCGGCCCCGGGGGCCGGGGGGAGGTGGTGCGGGTGGGGGAGGTGGCGCAGGTGGTGCAGCGGGGAAGGGTGATGGTTATTATGGTTGGGGAGGGTGAGGTAGGGTTTTTATTTATTTATTTATTTATCTCTGGCTCCTTTCTTTCCATTCCCATTCCCATTCCCAGAGCGGGGGAATTGTTTCCTTTTACTGTCAAAATAAAACGGCGATCCTAGCTAACACACGTTACAAAGCACCTCAAACCCGTCACCACAGCCCTCACCGCCGCCCTCTCCATCACGCCCTCCACCCCGCCCTCCTCCGCGCCCCTCCTCGAGCTCCACCTCCCCATCCCCCCCACGACGGCCGAGTCGCGCGCCGAGGCCCAGAAGGAAGCCGCGGGCCGCGGGGAGGCGGCGCTGGCGGCGCTGAGGGAGGCGAGGGGCGCGCAGAAGAAGAAGCTGAGGGCGATGGGGTTGGCCAAGGTGGTGGGGCCGGATGAGATGTTTAAGGCTGAGAAGGAGCTGGAGAGGGTGAATGAGGCGGGGGTGGGGGAGTGTAGGCGGGTGGTGGAGGAGAGGCGGAGGGCGGTTGGGCGGTGATTAGGGGGGCGGGGGCTGGGGGCTGGGGCGAGGGGAGGGATGGTGATTTAGTGGAGATGCCCGCGGGGGAGATGTTGGAGCTGTAGGTATGTGTGTGGGGTTCCTAATTGGGTGGTTCGGCATGTAGATGGGAGTACTGGGGTTTCCTAATTGTCTGTGCAAGCCCTAGGTGCTCCTTCACTACCAAGCGTCTTGCAAGATAAGTAAAGTACCCCCATCTCTGCGCATTGCACCGTCGCCAAGGTTCACCCCCTTCTTCCTTCTCGCTCCTTGAGGCTGCATCACTTCCAACCATTTTGCAACGCAACGACTCCTCTCTACTTTGCAAGGTTCATCCCCCTTCCCCCCCCCTCCCCTTTCCCAATACAAAAACCCTCCCCATCTTCTCCCCAAGCCCCTCCCCTTTCCCCACCCCGTCCCGCTCCTTCCCCGCACTCTCGCTCTTCTCCCCCCGATGCACAGCCCTGTGCAGCCCCTGCATCACTTTACTCTTCTGCTTCATGCGGCCGTAGCCCTCAACGCCGTAAAGGATGGCGTAGGATTTGGGGACGTTGATGTGGGAGAGGTCGACACCGCGGGATTTGAGGCTGCGGATGAAGGCGCGGAAGGTGGAGGCGGGGGGGCGGTAGTGGCCGCTGGTGGGTTGGATGCCTGTGGGGGTTAGGATGTGGATTCACTTGTTGAAGGGGGATGGTGGCGGGTGGGTGGATGATATTGTGACTGGGTATTGGAAGGGACAGTAGACAATGGAATATAGTCTGAGGACATGTACATACTACGGATCTGACCAGCTTTGATCTTGATAAGCCCGGCGGCAGAGATGCGAGAGCCATGGAGGAAAGAGGAGTGTTGAAAGGCGCCGCGTTTCTTCATGCCAACGTATAAATTGTTCGATGTGTCGGCAACCTATCATGTTCCAAAGGACTTCATCAGCCTATGGTGACGGAACTTTTCTTAGAGTATGTATGTTAACGCTTACGAAGATCCATTTGCTCTGCTTCTTGGCCGGCTTCTTGAGGAGATGCTCAAACATCGCCGCAGGCGCAATCTGCTTTGATCTTTTAAAGCGCCGTGCTCCTTTCAAGTCTTCGTTGGCAGAGCCTGCATCGCTCGCTTTTCTACCGTTCCCATCCGAACTTTCGTTGCTGCTTCCCTCACTCGATGAATGATCTGGCCGCGCTGAATCTGTCGCTTCGCCCGCAAATGGTGAGAATGCAGGCGTCTCGTCTCCCATGGGAACAATGCCGTTTACCGAGTCTCTCCATTCCGCAGTTGTATCGACCCGCAGTCCGTTCTTTTTCCAGCATAACCTGCCTTCTTCATCCACCATGACTAAATAGTTCATTCTCTCTTCTCGATTGAGATATCGGACCTGCTCCTTATCCAAGCGTTCTCTTGGGCAACTCTCCAAGGTTATGTCTCGGCCGCCGCCGTAATCCAGCCAGTAGAAGAAATTCTCGCGGGTATTACTATTCTTCCATTCGGCATGGTATTTGCGTAGGTTGCTACCTGCTCCGAGAATGAACAAAGCCTATAAGACTGGTATAGGTCGAGCAATCCAATTACCATATCTATGCTTGACATCAATCATCTCAAGGAAGTACTGGAGATCCATCATCTTCGCTGACTTGATCCGCTCTTGTTTCTCTTCCCAGCGCTTGCGCCGGCGAGCCTCCTTCTGCGCCTTGGACGCGTCATCACTCATAGAAGTGGATGAAGTCAACGAACCATCTCCACCGTCGTCTGCTGCGCGACTGGCTATCTAGGCGCCTTGGCGCCATTTTTGGTGAGGCTCGGAGGTCCCGCGTGCTAAGGTAGGACTGTCAATCTCCTGGATGTTGGAGGAGCGAGGTCGAGGGGTGGTGAGCTCTCTGTACTGGCCTTCTTTGATGGGGTGGTCAATGAAACCCGAGTCAGCTGTGTTGCCGCAATTTGATATTTGGAGCTGCTCATACTTCGATCCATCTTGTCGAAGGATCTAGTGTAAGACCTCCCAATTGCCGACGATCTCGATGACCTCTGTACGTCCGCTGGACTGTTCGACCTGCGGCAGACTCTCTCCTGCTAGTCTCACAATCGCTCGTAGGTTTATTTTGCTCGTTTGTGTTATGTCCCTTATCCTCTTGAATCTCCGCAATTGATGTCTTGTTTAAAAGACTACGTCAAGCGATAAACGATGAATAACTTTCACAATCATAAGAATTGTGGAAACCACTAACGTCTCGTAGAATGGCAAGGCGCTTGACTACGAATCAAGAGAGTGTGCAATCCCAATTTCTGCCATCATAAAACCAACCAACAGATGTGAACAGTTCCAAATGCGACCCCTGGCATGGTCAATCATTTTTGGTCTTTATGTTTTTTTACGTCTTTTGAGCAAAAGCCTGGCCTTATGGAGTACTTATGGAGTACTTAAGAAGTATTTTTAGACAAGTCGTAGGATGTCCTGCGTAGGTATGACTAGATAGTGGGGAATCTTTTGTAGATTATGAGGCATATGCTTCTCCCAGTTTTGGGCGTATCTAACCCTCTTCCTATGCTGTCTATAAGAACTCCTTGCCAATCGGTTTTGAGAACATACTCCGAAATATATGAAATAGAGAATCGAGCGGTCTTTATAGTTTTGTCACCAATCTTTTTTATACATATATTATTCCCACTTATTTACATGGGTAATCAAGACCTCTGCCATCAGCGAACACTTCCCTCCACTTGGGAGCGGATGTTGAAGGGTGAGAGGCGACGCTTTGTTGAGATTGGCCATCTTCTTCATCCCTTCAGATAGCCATATTAGGAGGGTGATTGGCGAGAATACTTGTAAGACGAGATCATTAAAGTTCTCGGACAGATTGACCATGAGAAGTATTGTCGTTCTTCATTAGGACATATTTTTGAGGCCCCCAGGAACACCCAGAAGTTTTGGGTGCTTGCCTTGTTCCAACCAAAACAATGGAGATATTTTTTTATGTCATCTCCACACGGTTGAAAACCCGTCGAGTCACCCAAAGCGCTGCGCCACCGTAAATCTGGTACATTCCCGGCATATTTGGATGATGATAGCATCCAGCATGAACGTGTTCCGTTAGTTCCCTTTGATCTTCTAGTCTATAGAACAATTCGAGCTCGAAGGAACCAGCCTTGTACAGGCCTAAGACCTGGGTATCCACAGCGGCAAGAAGAGCTCTCTGGAGCTTGCCACGTCCGAAGGTTTCCAAAAGTTGCCGCTGTTTTTCTAGCACTGATACTGTATCAAGCAAAGTTTCTAGTAGTGTTGGATGCGAGTTCACAGGCAGACATGAATGCGTTTGCGAAAAGTATAGGCATTAAGAGCTTCGTGATATCTGAACAAGATAATCTCTCTCGATTTTCTTTCATGGCTCGTACGGTCAAGATCGCGCACTTAATCGACTTCTGACTCTGTATATTATTCAGTGAACTTTCTTCACTTCCTCACTGCGAGATGAACCTCGGCGCTTCGCTGTTGTCTCGCTACAGTTCGATATGTCTATAGTTCGATGTGTAGAACTTCATATGAGGAGAGTTCATCTAGAGTGATGAGATAAGAAAGGAAGACTTGTCTGGTGATCACTCTATTAGTTACTGATATTGACGTTCAGTCTGCGTTCGACGAAAAGGTAGCAATGCAAATCAAGTCGATAATGAAATAAGTGAATGAGATAGAGTCTTTCTTCTTTAATACATAGGAATTTGTTCGAAGAATTTCCTCAAGACTTCTGCCGATAAAGTCGAATAGTATCACTTTACTAAATTCATAAGTACCTTCGACAGTCTCATGCCTTGAAGAACACATTAGAAGGGTTCACCTAGCACTCGGCTAAACCTAGCAGTCGTGAAGCCCTATAGGGCTGAAAATCCACATTTCATATTTTATTGCTGCCAACGTGTAATTCTTCAACATATCAGCAAAACGATGGCAGTCACCCCCCCTACCTCCTTCATACCTTCTGAAGATATAGAACTTTCACAGGAAGAGCGCATAACGCTTGCTCACGCCCGTTGGAACGAGGCTTCAGCAGTCAACGAAAATCCTTCCAAAGCAAAATTCGCTCGTCAATATGAAATATCAAGCAGTACTCTTACGGATCGAATCAATGGTCGAAAGACTGCTGCTGCACGCAATCAGCATTTTCAAAGACTTAGCTTCGAAGAAGAAGCAGCTATACGTGACTGAATTCTACGTCTTCAGGCTTGAGACTGATGATCATCTACTACGTCTGAATTCTGAGTTCTTCGTTTCGAAGCCTTCTTTCATCATCAAAAAATGAGTCGTCGCAGCATTAATGACAGCAAGCTCTAGACAAAAGAAGAAGAAGCAGCTGATAGTTAAGCTACGGGTCAGGCAGCTGAAGCAGAAGCAGAAGCAGAAGCAGAAGAAGGGGCAAAGAAATAACGTGATATCTACAACTGGCCAGTCAGGGCGAGGCATGCGTATCAGAAGGGCCTCAAAGAGGTCATATTAGCTTCGTAGTTCATCGTTTGAAGCAATAAAATATGAAATGTGGGTTTTCAGCCCTATAGGGCTGCACGACTGCTAGGTTTAGCCGAGTGCTAGGTGAACCCTTCTAGCATTTAAACACTTCATATTAATTCTCTGAAGCTGCGAATCTGGGCAAGCTCGTGGAAGCAATCCATGCCGCCTCGTTGCGTAACATACAGCTCCGGCTTCTTCCAGATACTCTGACTTTTGCATGGTACCATACGCCTCGACTTTTCGTCAAGGCTAACCTCGGAAAGAAGGACTTGTTTCTATCTCATACGAGTAGCAGTGAGGGAAAAAACGAAATACGGTACGCGTTACTCAGGGCATTTGACATGCAGCAACTAACCCATGTATCGCTTAATTTGAGCGAAACATTAAAAAACCGCCCTGAGTACCGTACCGTATGGTTCGTAGTAAAGTAATATACTACGTACTCCGTGCAAGAGGTACAACAGTACGGATACGGAGTAACTGTAAAAAAAGGCCGACGTTCGAGGCCTGTCGGGTAGTGGCCGAAAGCCCCCAAAAGCAGGTTTTTTACCGGCCCAAGTAGCTAATTTTCCGGTTAGCCGAAGTACTTATTCCGTACTAGTAGTACAGTAGTCCCACTTGACTGCTCGGGATTTGAGCGTTTCTTTGTCGATTGATATTAATCAGGGCCATGAAAACGATCTGCTGTTATTTCCAGATATACATACTGTATAGTCAGAACGACAGTGACAAATTTACCCATCTTCGGTGATGGCTCTGGATATAACCGTTTGATCTTGCTCTTTGTTGAAAACCCCAGAAGGGTTTTAGAGTCCGGAACCCCTGGACTTCTTCGACTGGTCTGATAGGTCGTCGAGAAGCCCTCTAGGGTTACCTCCATATGCACGCCTGCATCATCATAGCTACGTAGTCAACGTTGCTCCAGTGTTTCGAAACCCCCCAAACGGCTCCAGCCACTCTGCGCCATCCTCTCATTGGCTGCCGGGTAGTCTAAGAGCCCCCCCCTTTTGCTTCGGAGTCACTGACGCAATGTCCAATCTAAACGCGCAAAGAGCTCCAGCCCCCGCCCTTTTCCTGTTTAGACAGCCACAGCAGCCTTCTGTCGCGCATCCAAGTTGTTGCTGCAAGTGACGTAGTATTCGCAAGGCCTTCCTGTCTCCTGTGTAATGGCAGCTATATTATAGTTAGTTAGTCCCAGCCACCCCCCTTATATTTTGAATTTAAACCCACACGAACAAAACTCCACCCCACCAGTTTTGCTCAATCTGCTCTTTGTATATGACAAGCGAGAACCCTCGTTCTTCTGCTTCTTACGCGTATTATTCCTTTCCTCCTACCCCAAATAGAGACTCTCTACCCGGAAGTTCGAATCCGAGTCCGCAATCACCACCCCCAAAGACTCCCAGTCAAAGCGAGAAATCCAATTCCGACACTCCCTCTCCACAAACCGCTCGCACATCTAAAAGCATGGCTCCTTCACCCGCGGCTGGTAAGGGAGCGCCCAACGCCCCCAAAACACCCACAAAGCCAGGTAAAAACCCTGCGTCAAGTGCAACGTCAAAACTTGGCCAATCAACAAGTGCTGCCGATACACCTAAAAAGACCGCCAAATCGGCCACTAATACCCCTAAATCATCTACCAAGGGCGCAACAGACAAGGCGAAATCTTCCGCCCCTAAATCGACTTCGTCTCCAAAGCTACCGCCCAGACCAAAGGAGGCTGAGGGAGCAACCGATAAGGCCAAAGAGTCCGCTCCCAAGGCTCCCGATACCGCAGAAGAGACTAAAGAAAAAGCCGAAGACACTTCTGAAGATACGGGCAACAAGATTGGTCTTAAAGACAACGATCCTGCTGAGGAAGCCGATACCGAAGACGCCGATGATACCCCTGTAGGCAAGGTTAGCCAGGCGGGCAACGAAACTGGTGCTGAAGATGAGAGCACCGCGTCCCAAGCTGATAACGAAGGTGACGACGACGCCCAAGATACCGGCGCCGGCGCGCAAGAAACTGCCGAAGATGCAGGCGAAGACACCGAAGTTCCAGACACCGACGACGCGGCAGAGACCGCTGACGGCGCCAAAGGTACAGCCGAAGATGCAGTAGACGGTGTTGCAGCCAAGGTAGGCGGCGCGAAAACCGCCGCTGGCAAAGCCACTGGTGGCGATGTCAAAGGTGCTGCTGATGACACTGCCGACGAAGCACAAGATACTGCTGGCGAAGCTAAGGAAGGTGCTGAAGATGCAGCTGGTGAAGTTCAAGAAGATACTGAAGATGCAGCTGGTGACGCCAAAGAAGGTGTTGAAGATGCAGCTGGTGAAGTTCAAGAAGATACTGAAGATGCAGCTGGTGACGCCAAAGAAGGTGTTGAAGATGCAGCTGACGAAGCTGGTGGAGATCTAGAAGATGCCGCTCCAGAGCCGGTCAACGAGGCTGATGAAGCTGTTGACGGTGCCAAGGACACTGCCGAAGACGCTGCGGACAAGGCCCCCGTCGACCTTTCAGTACTCAAGGACCTCGAGGTTGGTGAAGACGGACAGATTCTGGATAAAGACGGTGAGCCAATAGGACAGTTAGACGAAGGCTCTCCGGAGGATCTCGCCGGTAAGACTATCGGCGATGATGGTGAAATTCTTGACGAAGACGGCGATGTCATCGGCCGAGCTAGTGTCCTACCCGAGAGAGCACAGCAACTCGCTGATCAAGCTGATGATGAGCTTCCAGATGTCGGTGTTCTCGATGGCCTAGAGGTTGGTGAAGATGGCAACATTATGGGCGCTGATGGTACACCGTTAGGCAAACTAGTGGAGGGTGACCCGAAGGACTTGAAGGGCTTGAAGCTGAACGAGAAGGGAGAGATAGTCGACGAAGATGGTGATGTTGTAGGAAGGGCTGAGGTCATGCCTGGCGATGCCGATAATGCAGTGGACGACGCGAAAGACCAACTTCCAGACGTTGACGCTCTCGAAGGTCTCGAAGTTGGTGAAGGTGGAGAGATTATGGGCGAAGATGGCACCCCGCTGGGCAAAATTGTTGAAGGTGACACGGAAGATCTCGTCGGCCAGAAGATTAACGACAAGGGCGAGGTACTTGATGACGAAGGTAATGTCATCGGCAAAGCAGAAATTGTCCCCGGTGAGGCTGCCGATAATTTGGTCGAAAGTGCCCGCGGACTTCAGCCAGATCTCTCAATTCTCCAGGGAAAGAAGATCAACAAAAAGGGTAGCATTCTCGACGAAGATGGTGAACAAATTGGGAAGCTCACTGAGGACTCTGATTTGAAGCAATGCGTAGGCAAGATTCCCAACGAAAACGGCGAGATCCTTAATAAGAAAGGCGAGGTCGTCGGTAAGGTCGAGGTTGTTCCTGGAGAAGCCGCCGACGAAGCCATGAAGGCCCTTCACCCAGAATTACTCGAGGAAGCACAAGAAACCGCCGACGACGCTACCCCAGAAGATGAGCTACCCGATCTCTCAGAACTGGAAGGTCTCAAGGTCAACAAAAAAGGTGAGGTACTGAATGAGGATGGGGAGCCGATCGCGAGGCTGACAGAGGGTGAACTTGCTGATGTCGCTGGCAAGAAGCTCAACGCCCAGGGAGAGGTCCTTGACAAGAACGGCAACGTCATAGGCAGAGTTGAGATGATCCCCCAAGCTGGTGAAGAGGCTGGCGAAGAGGCTGGCGAAGGCGCTGAGGAGGGTGTCGATGGTGTGCCTGAGACCGCCCTACCAGATTTGTCCATTTTGGATGGTCTTAAGGTGAATAAGAAGGGTGAGGTCGTCAACGAGGACGGTGACCCCGTTGCCAAGCTTTCCGAGGGTGAGCTTGCAAACTGCATCGGCAAGAAGAGTAATGCAAAGGGAGAAATCCTCGACAGTGAAGGCAATGTCATTGGCAAACTCGAACTTATCGGCAAAGCAGCCGAAGAGGCAGCCGAGGCTGCCAAGGAAGCCGGCCCCGATATGTCCAGCTTAGAAGGCCTCAAAGTCAACAAGAAGGGTGATGTCATTAATGAGGATGGTGACGTCGTTGCCAAACTTTCCGAGGGCGAACTTTCTGATGTGGCCGGGAAGAAGATCAACGCAAAGGGTGAAATCGTGGACGGTGAAGGTAATGTTATCGGCAAAGTCGAGCTCGTTTCTGATGAGCCAGAAGAGGAAGAGTCAGGCCTACCACCTTTGTCAATATTGGAAGGCTTGAAGTGCAACAAATCTGGCAAGATTGTCACTGACGATGGTAAGCCTGTTGGTGAGCTTATCGAAGGTGACGCCAGAAAGCTGGCCAAAAGCGGGACAGAGTGCGATGCTGAAGGCCAGTTCTGGGACGGCAAGGGACACGTCATCGGCAAAGCGCAAACACTTCCCCAGGAAGACGATGAAGATGACTCGCCCTTCGCAGGCCTGGAGGGTCTCATTGTTGTCAAAGATGGTTTCGTCGAAGACGTTAACGAGAACAAGGTTGGTGTACTCACAGAAGGTGACCCCAAGAAATTGGTCGGCCGTACTGTGGACGAAGATGGAGACGTTCTTGATAAACGCGGTAACGTCATCGGACATGCCGAACGCTACGAAGAGCCCGAAGAACCCGAAGAAGAAAAACCAGATCTATCCATCTTGAAGGGATTGACCTTGAACAAGCAAGGCAATGTCATTGGCAGCGAGGGAGTGCCTATCGCCCGACTCGTCGAAGGCAACGCCAAGGAGCTTGCTGGCAGACAGTGTGATGAAGAAGGCCAAATCTGGAATGACTCTGGCAAGGTCGTTGGACGTTGCGAGCTTATCCCGGAAAATGAGCGCGAAGCTAAACCGGAAGGTCCTTTCGCAGGGCTGGAGGGCTGTGTTGTAGTGAAAGATGGTATGGTGGAGGACGAAGATGGGAATGTTGTGGGACAGGTTGTTGAAGGCGATGCCAAGAGATTGGTCGGCCGCGCAGTCGACGAGGACGGAGACATCGTCGACAAGCACGGTAACGTCAAGGGTCATGCTGAGCCATACGAGGAGCCCGAAGAAGAAAAGCCAGATCTATCCATCTTGAAGGGGTTGACATTGAACAAGCAAGGCAATGTCATTGGCAGCGAGGGAGTGCCTATCGCCCGACTCGTCGAAGGCAACGCCAAGGAGCTTGCTGGCAGACAGTGTGATGAAGAAGGCCAAATCTGGAATGACTCTGGCAAGGTCGTTGGACGTTGCGAGCTTATCCCGGAAAATGAGCGCGAAGCTAAACCGGAAGGTCCTTTCGCAGGGCTGGAGGGCTGTGTTGTAGTGAAAGAGGGTATGGTGGAGGACGAAGATGGGAATGTTGTGGGACAGGTTGTCGAAGGCGATCCCAAGAGATTGATCGGCCGAGCAGTTGACGAGGACGGAGACATCATCGATAAGTATGGTAACGTCAAGGGTCATGCTGAGCCATACGAGGAGCCCGAAGAGGAGGCTGTCGACTTGTCAACACTCGAAGGCAAGACCGTCAATAAGGTTGGAAATGTCGTCGATGAACATGGCACAATTTTTGGCCGTGTTGCGGAAGGAGACCCTAAAGCATTAGCTGGAAAGATGGTTGACGGACAAGGCCAAATCTGGGGCAGCAACGGAAAGGTCGTTGGCAGGGCAGAACTCATCCCAGGAGGTGTACCTCAGAAACCAGAAGGAGTATTCGCAGGCTTTGAAAATCTCGTCGTCGCCAAGGACGGCTTGGTTACAGATTCAAATGGTCAAGTCGTCGGTAAAGTCATCGAGGGTGATCCCGAGAAACTCCTTGGTCGTAAAGTCGACGAGGATGGTGACATCCTTGACACATCTGGCAACCCTATCGGCAAGGCGGAGCGATACACAGAACCAGAAAAGGAGAGACACATCAACCCGATGTCAGGTCACAAGGTCAATAAGGATGGTGAAGTTCGCGATGAAAATGGTGAACTGCTAGGCAGAGTCACTGACGGTCATATTCCATCCCTCATCGGTATGGAGGTCGATGATAACGGATATGTCGTTGATAACGATGGCAACAAAGTCGGTGAATGTACATTGATCGAAAATATTCCGGAGCCAGAGGAAGAGGAAGAGGAAGAGGGCCCAACGGAAGAGGAGCTTGCAGAGATGAAGAAACAAGAGGAAGATAGGGAGGTTGCAAAGAAGATGAACTACATCCTGCAACAAACCCTAGACAAAATGGAACCGCTCTGCAAGAACATCACTGAGGTAAGCATATGCAGTTCAGTTTCAAACTCCTATCATGCTAACAAGACAACAGCGTGTCGAACGTGCAGACCGAACACCAAAGGAGGAGCTTGACGAAGAGCAGCTTGTTCAAGACGTAAGGCCTATGATCGAGGAAGGTAGCCGCATTCTGCAGGAGTGCAATGGCGCCATCCGAGGTCTTGACCCAGATGGACACGTTGCTGCAAATGCCAAGGCACGCGCTGCAAGTGGAGAAGCTACCAAGGAAGAGTATGCCGTTGCCGAGTCACTAAAAACTTTGACAGCGACCGTCGTTACAACAATCGAAAACGCAAAGAAGAAGATCAACGACATGCCACATGCCAAGAAGGAGCTCAGCCCCTTGTGGGGTCTCTTGACCGAGCCGCTCTTCCAGATCCTTGCCGCCGTCGGTCTGCTACTAAGCGGTGTCCTCGGGCTTGTTGGAAAGCTGCTTGGTGGTCTGGGTCTGGGTGGTCTCGTCAATGGGCTACTTGGTGGCTTAGGTATCGACAAGCTACTTGGCAGTATCACCAAATCGCTAGGCATCCCAGGTCTTGGAGGAAAGAAGTGATGAGCCATTGTTTGCCTAATTGTTGGAAATTGATGTATACTTTCTCTTGATAGCGTTGGGTCCACAAAAGGACTTCTGTTGTTGTGTAGCGTTTATTTCTTTAGCCTGAGGCCTCCATGTACATTAAGCTAATACAGAGTGCCATTCAAGTTCGTGTTGTTTGTTTGACTTATGCAATTGCACGGTGAAGGAGCATTGCTGCATCCCGTTCATTGGGCTTAACGATCTATGTTTTGCCTGATAGTCAAATGGACCAACATGCTGGAAGTCAGGGATAACGGGCCTGACAGTGTCGTTATGATCGTGGGTCGAAGGAGGGATGGAAAAGTCTTGAAGGTAATTTATCAAAGACGGCAACCTTCCTTCCATATTACAAAACAGGCATGGTTGTGACGTAGCAAAATTATAATGGTAACATCACGGCGTTACGTTATCCTACGTTTACTTAGGTGGTTACCTACTGATCTTTGAATATGAATCGAGTTTCCCATCTTATGTCACCTCTAAATCCCTCCACTGCAAGTGCGGCTATGCTGCCCAACCTGTAAAGCAGACGACAGCCCTTCCCAAACAGATGCAACTATGCAAGGAATCACTCGATCAACAGCACGATTCGCGTAGCTCACCATATACTCATGAAGCCAACGTTCCTGCTATTGCCTTTCAATCCCCTTTCCGAGAGAATCCCCTAACCGAGGCCTGCTTTTCCACTGCTGGTGCAACGGCACCGACTTTCCCATTTACCGTGCTCTGGTTGGGAGCAGCTTGGCTGGTTATCGTCAGGCAGTTTATGCCCAGGTAGGTGCAGATGCTATTGATCACTAGGAGCGCCCAACGAAAGTATACGATCAGGGCAAAGGCTAAGTACGCCCTCAGATACCATAGCTCGACGTGCGCGCTTACGGCTGGTAGGCCTATTCTTGGTAAATTACCTAGGACAGCACCTCCTATTAGAGGTACTAGCATGACGGTCCAGTAAGGAAACGGCTGCCGTGTCAGATGAGCAAGTATGATCTTGGTTGTCATACGCCCAAAGACAAATGACATCGTCACACAGAAAAGCACTAGTCTATTGTCGCGCATGAGGGTCGAGTATGGCGAGTAGAGCCATGCACCGATGGCTCCGGTATAGACAGCCATAGGTGTCCACTCCAGGAACACTGGAGCAACAGGGAGACCATGTGCCCGACGAGCCTTCACAACATTGTATACACATGCCGGAAGGTGGGCGACAAAGAACGAAAACAGTAGAATTGGGATCCATAGATCTATAAGAGAGGATGAGCCAAAAATTTCGGGCTGGTCGACAAGATCAGTAATGGGTCGAGTCCAGATATGAGGTCCATAGTAGCCAGATAGTATCATTAACGTGCATGCTAGAATTAACCCCTCTGCCGTTATAATGTCAGCGTACGTACAAGAAATGAGAACGTGCAGAACTACCTGTGGGTCCGTTGAAGTATCCGAGATACAGGGTGTGTGTGTGATAGGTCTCCCAGGTTGAGAAGAACATAGGTAGACATGGTATTAGAGCGGTGAAGACACCCTTCCGAGAAGGCCCTAGGCCCATCACAGCCGTCTCACACAAGCTTGCCAGTGTACAATTCAAAGAGTCGATTCCATGGCTACGACATTGTTAACGCTGGATCCGTCGGTCGTGTAGCTGGAGGGGCCGTACTCAAAAAGCTCTCCTAGCCCACTTGATTGTCCTGTTCTTCGTGCTTGCTTGCCATCAATATTGTCCATAGTCGAGTACCTGTCTCCGCAGATCAAGTCAGCTCCAATGTCGCAGAGCCCGATTTCCCCATCTTCTCACATCCACAACCCGAAAGCAAAGCTATAGTACAACCATGGCGGACCCTAGGGCGCCGTTTAGTACCCAGAGTAAGAATCCGCCGCAGAACGACTTAAGAAATGAGCTATCCTACCGGCCCTATTAAATCTGGCATGAATATCTCGAGGCATATAACGTTGGCTAGAATAAAAAAGAATCCCAGAAGTGTCACCATATTGGGCGCCAGCCATAATGGTAATAGCTCGACGGCAGCATTCCACTGTGTGTTTTGGGTAATCAGTGCCTAAGTCTAGATCGAAAGGGAAGTGTTGAAAGTACGTAATGCCGCAAGATATATTTCGAAATGAGAGATTTATCCACGCTCGAGTACTTGTAGGACTTGAGATGCACAAGTGCCTCTTCTGAGACACACTCATGCGCAGCCGTACCTGCCAGTACTCTGAGATTAGCGTCTGTTACGGTAGGTAGCAAAGAATCGCTTGGGGGTCCGGATCCATGGGATGCTTGAGCTATCATACTTTTCTTCATACTGCCTATTTCTGACGGGTTCTTGGTATTTGCCAAGTCTTTGTACAGGGGGAGAAGGGGCGTTCAACGAATATGAAGCAATTCAAGCCATCTCCTTCGTTGCAGACCAGCTTCTCGGCACGTTACAGACTTCCACGGAGAAATCGGTAGCACTAATCGCTGTACGGAATACTTGTAGGTGGAGGAGGGGCAGGGGAACAAACATGGCCGTTAGTTAACCGAGCCCGCAGACGCGCCAGGGGCAAGAAAATAATAAGTGAGACTTTGTCGCGAGAGACTCCACCCCCTTTTCCCACCTCTCCTCGACTTCGACTTACGCAAAACACACTCAATTAATTACTAATTGGTTTTACTCAGCTCAAAGTGATATAGAGTCAGACCATACAGTGTGACAGTATATAAATGTAGCTCTGAGAGTTGCATAGATTTATCAAGGCCTGTCTTACATGCCTCTCGCTGCTGACGACAAATGATTCTATACCGAAAGCCTTTCAGATTATCTGATTGTACTTTCGTGGAACATGATGTGCTATCGCAAAGGCTACAGTTTTCATCTTCTATGCTAATCTACTTTCTATGTTCATCGAAAAAATTCGACTCCATTCTCTACGCATCATCGGCCTACGTGTCGATGATTCCACCTGATAGTTTTTTCTTTGACGAAAGAGGCACGACAATGACGCCGTTCCCAATTTTGACCTTTACAGTATCCACAGAGACTTGAAATCCCGCTGACTGTTCTACGGATACACTGTTGAGCGTCAGAACCATGTCTTGAGATGGGGCTTTGAGCATCCATCCGATGCTAATATGGAAGTTAGGGGACATATCCAGATCTTTGTCGCTTGATAGCCCTTTCTGGGAGTGCGATCCAGTAGACGAACCTTTCTCCCGCGCTGTCTTCCCGGTGACGCTCCGTTGGCTCAACTTTCGGGAACCATCATCCATCCCAGGTGGGAGTTGTTCGGTATAGAGCGGTGGCTGTTTGAAGGCCTTTGCAGTCTCGTTGGAGACTCGGAGAAGCTTGTTCAGTTCGTTTCCAGGAGGCTTTTGAACCTGCATTACCAAGAACCACCGAGTGTTCTCATAGTTAGCGACCCAACCGAGACCCCTGGCGGATATCTCGAGTCTGGTCATATTCTGTCAGAACAAAACTATTTGCAGACCTGGAAATCAACATACGGACGTATACCAGACTTGCCGATCGCAAGATTCAGAGCATCAATAAAAGGTTGACGTTCATGAGCGAGAAGTACAATCGGCCGGGAAAGACTTATGTGAAGGGGCAACTCTGCACCAAGTTCACTAATCAACAAACTATGAAAACGACCCGCTGAAGGTTGTGGATGGTTGATGCTGGCTAGCAAGCTATGTAGACGGCTTGACTCTTCTTTTGAAGGATGCCCTCCTACCCATCAGCTATCTCGACCAGTAGCGAAGCCTGGAAGCCAAACATGAGACTCACACTCTGTATACACATGGGTCGGCCATTGCCCTTCAACATGTGGGGCAGCTCGCAGGCGCCCGTCATGTAAGCTTGGGTCGTCGTTGTTGCTGGTTCTTGATGTTGAAGTATAGAGATCACGGAAGGTTTTTGGCAATGGCGGTAGACCAGGGTTCGGGTCACTGGCGCCCTTGCTCTTCAATGAATCGCTGTCACCAGCGTTCCCTGTATTCTCTGGATGTGCCCTCCCTTGTGTTTCATTCGAGTCGTCCGAGTCAGGATAGTCAACCAGTGCCATCAGTAAGGCGGACAATGATGACTGGCGAGAGATAGAGTGGTCTTGTGGTACTACCTTAGCGTACGTATAGCTTGCAAGGCCCCACTTTTAAGGTTTAGGTCGGTAAGCGGCACAGGTGACGTTGGCGTTGCAGCCGCGTGGCTTTGGTTTCTTGATACGAGTTCGTGTATATAACTTATCTCTATTACTTCTTCCTCTAGCCTTAGCGAACATATTCTCATTCACACCTAACCTACCTACACAGCATAGTTAGTTCCTATAGCTGCTGACAAATTCCTAAGGTGCATCAGTCTTTAGATATATTTGGTATCTAGACCATGACAGCGCACGATAAGCAATGGGTATGACGATAACATCACTCGTTAGACAAGACTCCCTCACAGTTGATACCTTGATCAGGCTTCAAAGTACCTACTCGACCCACTCAATGCTCCAGAGCCAAGCCAAGAAACCGGCCCGGGAACCCACTATAGTTCCACATTCGACCCTCTACCCAGCCATCAGCCTACAGCAAGTTCGTCTGGTGAGACACAAAGGTCTTCTATGCACGTCCGAAACACAATTACGAACAGACAAAATGGATATCCCTCGCCGTCCAATGCGGCCAGTTCCCGCCGGGACAAACCTCCCAGTCGCCGCCAAGAAGCATACTCTGCCTTCAGTGGTGATTCCGGCGTCTCTAATCGGCTAAGCCAATTATCTACCCAAATCCCAACTTCCACCGGTGGTTCTACTCGAGGTCAACGCAGAAATGGCTCTCCCTCATCTCGCTTCAATGGTGATCCATCGTACCGACCTCTTGAGATGATCAAGCGAGACACCAAGCTCGCGAACCGCGCCCCACACCTCCGCAAGAAGAATCACGTGGGCCCGGATGTCATCGATAGCCTAGACAATATTGGGCCAGGGGCTTACCATCACGAAGGTCCTTACGATGCGACCTTACTTGCCAGAAACACCTCTTCCACATTCAGTCCTGTCGAGGCCGTCAGAGCTTCAAATGAAGAGGCGCTAAAAGCTACACCCAAAGAGAAAATCCAAGACAGCATTGAGAAACATCGGCCATTGGATGGGGTGGCGATCGTTCCGCCAGGTAAGGCGTTTCCATCACTTTGAGCGCCGAGAACAGATAAACTGACTGATGCTGACTATAGGATTGACTGATTCGATGGGGCGCAAATACGAGTATGAAGAAGGCGCAGATATGAATATTGAGAATGGAGGTAACTACAAGCGCTGGCCCGGCGTGGTACGTTGGATTACTGATCCCGAACATTAATCTTTACTAATGTTTTGGGTAGCAATACCACCCCAATGACCTAAAGGGCAAAGGTGAGCCGTCATACTCAATAGAGAAAGCCCTGAAGGAGCACAAAAACCATCGCCGTGGTGTTGCCGACGGCGATTCCGGTATCGAGATGGCCCCTCGCCGTCCTATTACTTCTGGCGCGGAAGCACGACCTACAAGCGACGGACAGAAGTATAGCGAATGGGAAGGCAATATGCGTCGTAGTTCATCGCTTCGAAGAGCTGGCGGCTCATTAAGGAAGCGTATCGGAAGTCTCGGGAGAAAAGACATTAATCATGAAATCGACTCCTGAACGATGTCAGTCGAGATTGATGGTTCAAGGATAGACGGCGGGCAGTGGTTGTCATGGCGTTCGAAGGGTCAACCTACAACCAGAGTCTTGAGGCACTGTACACAATGGCTCTCATTTATAATTGCGATGGGCCTTCCATGAAACATAAAGCAAGAAAAATAAGTAATCTCGTTAATTCTACTTTGATAATTAATTAACTCACGCGCTTTGCGGGCCTACTGTAACAGGTACGGCCGCGATTAGCGCAAAAATGATGCTAATAATAGAGTTTCCGCGGTTCACTACGATGATATAGCAGTACCTTAGGTAGGAGAGGCCAGATATTGCTACAGCAGTCTGTGCTTTCACTTTGATTGTTTATGATACCTTTCGCTGTGTACACAATCCCTTCACATTCTTGAAACAATTTAGGAGAATTGAACGCCCTTTGTTTAGACTGTCAAAGCCTGTTTCCCGCTTCCTTTCCTGACCCTTCAAAGCTGCATCCGCTTACCAATAGAACCAACTGAACCAACTTTTCCAATAAAAATCCCCGAATTCCTCGAAGGATATTGTGAAACATAGCAACACTGGCAAGGCTTGTTGAAATAGTATCACTTGTCTGCATCCTCAGTGCCTCCGACCGCTAGCAACATGCGGTCCGCCGCAAAGGGGTTTTACTTAGCAGTCTTTGCCCTGCTAGGACCTGCTCACGCTTTAAGTGACCCAGCGGGAAATTGGAAACCAACTGCTTCAGAAACTTGCGCTGTAGGCTCTATTGCCGTTTTCTTAAAGCTCATCGGCTCACTATAGACCAGATTGACCCCAAAGCCATAGTCTCTGACGCATGTGCCTCTTACTCTGCTCTCGATTCGCTCAACAAGGCCCTCTCACCTTCCCTTAAAGCGATAACCCAATCTACCGACTTCTTCGCCTACTACCGTCTTAACCTATTTGACAAAACATGTCCGGTCCGCGCCTGGGACGACGAAACAGGGACATGCGGCAACATAGCTTGCAAGGTCGACACGCTTGAAGATGAGAAAGACATACCTCTCGTGTGGAGAGCAAAAGAGCTTAGCAAATTAGAAGGACCCAAAGCAGCACACCCGGGGCGGTTGTTGCAGCAAGAACGAGGCAGTCGAAGACCGCTGCAGGGAACACTAGGTGACAACGTTGGAGAAAGCTGCGTGGTAGAATATGACGATGAATGTGATGACCGGGATTACTGTGTTCCAGAAGACGAAAGCGCAACCGCAAAAGGCGACTATGTGAGTCTAGTAGAGAACCCTGAGCGTTTCACCGGCTACGCAGGGGCCAACGTCTGGGACTCCATCTACCGAGAAAACTGCTTCTCCAAAGACATTTCCGCAACTACCCTTACCGGCAACCCACAACCCCTGGGCATCTTCCAAGCCGCCAACGACCTCCGCACCGTCATCCAAGCCGGCTCCCCTTCCTTGGATCTCTCCCTCGACGACGAATGCCTTGAAAAGCGTGTATTCTATCGCATCATAAGCGGCATGCACGCCTCTATCACCACCCACATCTGTAACGACTACCTCAATCAAACTACTGGGACCTGGGGCCCCAATCTCCAATGCTACCAGGATCGCCTAGCCACCCACCCAGAACGTATTTCAAACCTCTACTTCAACTACGCCCTTCTCCTCCGCGCCGTCACAAAACTCCGCACCTACCTCAAAAACTATACTTTTTGCTCTGGTGACGCTATGCAAGATTCCAGTACTCGCACCGCCGTCCTTGCTCTTGCGGACGCCGCGGCAAAGCAACCCCGTATCTTTGACGAGAACACCATGTTCCAGAATCCTCACGACACGCAACTGAAAGAGGACTTCCGCAACCGGTTCAGGAACGTGAGTAGCCTAATGGATTGTGTGGGTTGCGACAAGTGCCGGCTCTGGGGGAAGCTCCAAACCGTCGGTTATGGCACAGCACTCAAGGTGTTGTTCGAGTACGACGAGACGAAGAATGGGGAGAATCCTCCATTACGCAGGACAGAGCTCGTAGCGCTAGTAAATACCCTAGACCGCGTTTCCAACAGCCTGACAGCTCTTGGCCGGCTTCAGGAAATGACGCTTCCAAAACAATCGTTGCCTATACCGGAAAATACCAAGTCAGAAACCCCCCTCTACGACGAAGACGAAGAGGACATCCCTCACCTCTATCCTGATGACTCGGAAGAAGAAACTGTCTGGGAAAGCATCATGGCTGAGCTCACTCTTGTATGGCGTACCTATTTGTATGTACTAAGAAGCTGGATTGAGCTCCCCGGGAAACTTGGAAGGATTTTTGCGATTGAGGCAAGTCGACTATGGGCGTTTTGGCTGGGAATGCCGATGGCGAGGAGGGAGTGGGAGGTCAGTAGGCCGGGGAGGGAGGATTTGTAGATACGGACATATAGATACCTGTTATAGATGTTCCACAGGGCATTTGGGGGCAATTTAGCGAGGAGTTCGGGCGCGCATGTGGGAAAGCATATCGAAAAGCACGGTTGTTTTGAGCTAGATAGAGGCCGTAATAGTGATCCCTCCAAGTACATGAACGCGCACTGAGTATCTCTTTTTCATATAAGCTTGCAGTGAATAGAGGGAAATATTCAGGTCAAGACTTAGCCGTTAGTAAGAATCTCTCACATAGGAGGACCTAGCAAAAGAAAAAGGTTGGCCGAACGAGCAAACTTTCCAGATGGGTATACTCCCAAAGGGTCAATCGTCGAAGCAGGCTTCTGAGTTTTAGCGGGTAATTCGGATGCACATATCGAAACTCATGGTTAAAAGCATCATTAATTGTGGCTAGACATAGATCGTACTAACGATCTGTTCAACATAGCGAAACGCAGACGGGGGTATTGAGCAAGCCCGCAGAGAACAAAAGAAATAGCCAAGTGATTACTTAGCCAATGGTACAAATCCCCACACCGGAGGATCCAGCAAGAAGAAGGGACGGCCCGGTGAATGGTTTCCCAGGTGGGCACACCCCCAGTGGGATGCCCACCACGTGACCCGGCCAGGGGAAGAAGTCTTCAAGGAGTCTTTGTAGACTCCTCCTTCTCCCCCTCCCCTTCCTCCATCTTCGCCCCCTCCCCCGCCTTCCCTCCGCCCATCTCGACACGCGCGTACCACGCGCCGCCCACGAGGGTGAGGGCAATGCCTGTGATCCATTAGCTCATGTCTTCAAATAGATAACAGCAGTGCTTACCCAGAGCGTTGATCCACCCAACCTTCAAGTCCCAGAAGAGGATGGCAAGCAAGACCGTTAGGATCTGCTTGATATTGGCCGCCACCGTCATCGTGAGGGCTCCAGCCTTCTTGTTCGCCGAGAAGCTTGCTATATTCAGCCCGAAGGCCATGAGTCCGTTGACCAGGATGATGAGAATAGCGGCGTTGGAAAACTTGTCTGGCGCGTGCGTAAACGCGTGGAATCCCGCAACTTCGCCATTGAGATAGGCCATAACGAGCGACTGCAGGAAGGCGAGCGGAGACATGCGGTACAGGAGCTCGAGCGCGCTGAGGTGAATGCCGGCGGTCTGGATACGGTTCGTGACGACGGTTTTAAGCGCTGCGAGAACGGTGCCGAGCAAAGTCATGACGAAGCCGAGGCGCGTATAGTAATAGTCGCCGTAGGTGGCGAGACCGACGCCCACAATGATGGGGAGGAGGGAGACGTAGATGTCGAGGGGGTATGTGGAGCGGTAGAAAACGCGGTAGATGGCGATGATGAAAATCGGAGCCGTGGCGCGCAGGACTTGGTGGAACGGAATAGTCACCATATGACTAATTTTGAGGTTAGGGGTATTGTAGGGTGAGAGCTTGGGGTGAGAACTCACAGGGAGAGGTTAGAGACGGCGATATTAGCCGTGTACAAGAGCGAGAACAGCAACAGGACAGAGCTGTCCTTGGATGTGATGGGTGTCAGATTGAAGTAACCGCATGAAAGTAACACGGCGGTTCCAAGTGCCCCAGCTGCAGCGTGAAGAGCGGTCAAAAGGAATGGGAACGGGAACTGCAGCGTGGTCCGTTAGTCTCAACTTCTAGATAGTCTCTTAGAGAATCAACAGAGCAATTATGGCTGAGCAGCAAAATCACAAACGATCTGACTTCCGCAACTCTTTCTTGTGATTTTGAGTTTTTGGGGGAGGGAATGGCGCACGCGACGAACTGACTGAACGACAGATTGAACGCAGAGAACAAGCAGCGAGATAATCGCGTAGCCTAAGTCTTGGTGGCGAAGTCGACGACATGATAAGATTTTGCACAGCCATCGAGCTCAAGAAGGAAATAGGGGAACTATTAGATTGGTGGAAAGACCTACTTTAATCATCACCGCCTTGTTGTAGAGGGTCAAGCCCAGGTTAAAGAAGAAGTAAACCGCAAGGTACTTCATCTTCATAGCGGTAGAAACGTAAACGCTGCCATCAATTACACCAGCTGAAGTCATGGTGGCGGTAGAGTTGGTAATGTCGGATGTCGCGTCTTTACCTGCGATTTCGTGGAGATCGTTCATAAACTTGATCGTCTCGGCTGAGGTATGTGGGATAGGTGAACCAAGAGTGGGTGATCCGGAACGCGTTTGAGCTGGTGTCGCTGTTGGTGAGCGTTCATAAAACTGCAGAGTAGAGCCTGAGATTTCTCCTGTAGACTGAGGCATACTTGTTCTAGGATTTCTCTGACGGAGTTCTACACCACCGGTGGCCGACATGATTAGCTGTAGTTCAATGTTTCTTGGGGTGTATGTATGTCGCTTTGAGATTGGGTGGTTGAGCGTGGGTTTGTGTGGACAGAAACATCAGGGAAATCGGGTAAAAGCGGAAATTTGAGCACTGACCGCGCCTTAAACACAAATTGGACACTTACAGGTTGTTCGGTGCAATAAAAAGTATTTGAAAACGGCGATTTGTACGTTACAACAGGTGTGTTGTGATTCTGTAGGCGGTGATGAACGGTGATGGTGAGGAATTGGGATGGGGTTGGCGAAGCCTGAATATCAGTATTTCTGTGGATACCGGGAGCTAGACTAGCCGTCATTTTGGAGAGCTGACAATGGTAGAACACAGGGCATCTAGGAAAGATATAGTAAGCATTGGGATGTATATAGAGCGGAGGCATTACCATACAATCACTTGGAAGTAAGTGGGACTGAAGAGTGGCAAAGAGCAGGACTGTCAACCACGCCCTCCTGCTTCGTCCTTTGAGACTACTCTATGGGGATGGAGCCTGTACTTCCATGTAGAGGATCAACGCAGTCTTCAAGGCACCAAAGCTTCAGTCTGGACCCTTAGCGATGTCTCCCATAGGGTTGGGCGGCAGGCAGAGGGTAGGATGATACTCTGGCCAAAAAAAAGACAGCAGAGTTGTACAGCGAGATGTGATACTTTCGAGAATGACGTCAAAATCTTGACAAATCTCTAGCATACCAGCAACCCAACGAATTTCCCAGGTGCAAAGATCAGAATACGAAGAAGTAAGGGCATAGTGTAATTGAAGGAACAGTGTCAAAGGAACAGATGTCCAGGGTTAATTGTGGTTGAACAAAGTAAGGGAATTTACTCACAACGCAGTGGCGGTCAAGTCAAATACACTGCCCTGACCGGATAAGTTCCTGAGCCGAGCCAAAGGAGAGACGTCAGAGGGAACCAAGTGAATCGGATTGCATGAGCAAGTCACGATACTTATTCACACGATTTCTGGGTTCCCAGAGCCGTGAAACCCCTCAACACCGTAGCTATGCATGCAACATCAATACGCTCATAGTGAAAACCAACACAATCACGCACTAAAAAGAAGATCAGTTACCGCCCCTGGGACCTTGCTTCCGCTGCTGAAATCGTCGTATACCAATGCCAATAACCACCCATCTCGAATCTCCAGGATGGTACGCGGCCTGCACATCTAACACACACACGGCCTTTGAACCCGCTAATTCTATGAGACCCGAGACCATGAACGTGCCTCGCTCTGGAGGAGTGGATGGCGGGTGCCACGTTTTTGCAAGAGTGCGTTTGAATGCCATCAGGGCAGAACTCATGTCTTCCCCTGGCTGTGGAATAGATGGTAAAGGAGGGAACACCCCCGCTGAGTCGGACGAAGCCGCTTTTGACGACGACTTGGTGGGCATTATCTCAGGAGACTTAGTTTCGGAGCCGGAAGTCTTCTCGATTCCTGCACCACTGTGGGACTCCTGCTTGTTCGTACTTTTCGCCAGTTTTTGAAAATCAACAAAGCCGGCTGGAGCCTGAGAGCCTTGCTTTTCCGGCTCTGACTTTATGCCAAGAAATTGCTTGGCCCTAGCCACCTGCAACGACAGTATAGTTGTGTAGCTTGCCCAAAATGATGATGCCATCGGTGTTGGCCAAAGAGCCGTCTGAAGCCGGGAGTATTGAATTGGAGATACTGGTCTTGTTGTCCAGGCGACATAATCGGGTGTGATTTCTAACCTATAAGTACTTTAATCAAGGGCTCCGGACATAGAACTAGGGGCACTCTTACCCTGACCGCTCATACTCCGGAGGTGGGCCATCAGGGAAGTCTATATCTAACCAGTACTTATGCGGCTCGATTGGCGGCCCTAGTATTTTTTGAAAAGCCTTCATATTGGCTGTACGATGACCTACAAGCCCGGCTAGCTCGTCTTGCTTTTTGTTAGTCCCCCCCAATGTAGACCAATTTTCAAACAGTGCTTACTCCGTAAAAATAAACCCCTTTTTCTATCATTCGCAAAATCTATAAAGCTCTGCCATTCTGGGTCGCTGCCCTTGTAGAATGTTTGCGGACGTTGACGTGCAAATCCCAAGGGAATGAAACGGGCGTCTTCAGGCATTATGTCTGGTACCTGAACGTCATCTTCGTCCTCCGCCTTATCTCCGCCCTCATCTTCTGCTAGTTCCTGCCCATCTATGGCTGTAATTTGTTTATCTTCTCCTTTACTACCCTCGTGTTGTGGGAGGGACTTGTCTTCCACCTCATCCGTTATCATAAAATAATAGAACACCGCAAAGAGTGACGCGTTAATGAAAACGGACTGCAAGCGCCTAGGAGAGCCATGTCAGCCGCCCTGGTCTATGGAGAGGAACAAGCTGCGGAAAGTATACTTCGTTGTGAATATAGGGCGGCTGAAGCGCACACGTTGCACGATGATTGGACCATCATGTTTAAGCAGAGAACGATGAGAATAAGATAATCGGCGGCTGAAAGATGAGAAGGGTCGGAGAGTTCTGAACATGGGGTGGTGTGGGGCAAGGCCCGCCACCTAGCTGGCGAGCTCTTGCGCGGTCTTATGAAGCAGATTCGCGAGGATATTGAAACGAGCTGTGTGCGTGACTAGCGGTAGGATAGCTCGAAATTGTTCTGGAGTTCTGAATCAGTCCAACGCTGTAATAGGGATCCGGACACGGTGACACTGGGAAATCTACAAGACAGCCCTAAGTAAACTTCTAGCGTTTTCGGCAGCCCAAACGTTATTCCAAGTCTAGACAGTTCGTGGTTAGATCAAGTACGCTTTATCATGCCTGCTATCACCACATCATCGATCAAGCTCAAGAATATTAATCGCCATCTTCTCTAAACAGGTTCAACATGAGGGTGCTCGCTGGCCTGGTCTGGGCAAGTGCAGCTCTTCAGACTTACGCCACTTCGCCCGAAGCCTCTGTCTATTTCTTTGACAAGAATACAGAGCCCTCGGATGCCCAGCCGCCTTCGGTGCCTCCAAGCACAGCAAGATTATTACTCGCCCAACGATTAGAACTCTCACAATACCACAGTCTGAAAGACGCTGATGGCTCTACAATACGACAACTGAATGCACTTGGGGGGACACAAAAGCAGATCTTTCTGAATGGAGAGCAAGACGAGACGCTTATGAAGCTCCTTATTATTGTTGAAGGCTGTCAGGATCCGAAAGGTTCTTCGCGAATACATAGTACTGAGGGGTTATTGAATTAGTCCTGACAGCTTATACTAGACATCCTCGATCGCATTACCGCAGGGCCTGCCTTCACCATTACACAACCGCCATCTCCCTCACAGAATCTACAGCTAGCCTTGGACCTACTTGCTCAAGACAGGCATAGACGATCAGATATAGGTTGCAGCGGCTCTTTTGACTTACCTAAGGAAAAACATATCCAGGGTGGTACGAGCGGAGGAGATGAGGTCAGCCGACCTTACAAACACACGAGAAAGACTGCTAATAGTCATTCGTGTAGGGATCTAAAGAATGCAGCTTAAGCGGCTACATGAGTAGCCACACAGAAGATGATCCTACCGGAAACACCGAGTATCTAGCCAATTGCCCTAATCATGGGCGTACCACGATCTTACATATATCTTCTTTACTAGTAGGATCTGCGTCGCCCCGCCACAAACGCGAGGCTAACAACGTTCCAGGGACTTCTTGAGGGAGACAGACAAGCCTACGTCAGAACCACCGAATACCTAAGAAGGGCCTTTATGAACCTTCGACTCATGCCCAACGCCCCAGAAACGACCATCGTCGTCATGCCTCCCCACTCAACTGAAACTAAGCGAACAGGCTACGGCTCCTACTACATGCCTAGCAAACCGCTCCATGCTCGCCAATTCCAACCCGAAGAGCCCCTCTCCGCCCCAGAACCCATCTCAACATCCAAAACCCCCTCCCACCCCAGCCATCTACAACCCCTCGCCACCTCCGCCCCTCATAAAGGCCCCCTCCCAGTTTGCCACACTTCCCCCGAAGAAGCCATAATCGCCACGAACAACTGCTCCTCCCACGGCACCGTCTACAAGAAGTACAGCCCGCCAAATCCCGAGGAGAAGGGATTCGAATGCTACGCCTGTAAATGCAACAAAACAGTCATCACGAACGATGATGGCACGACCAAGACGATATACTGGGGCGGACCGGCGTGCCAGAAGAAGGATGTCAGTGTGCCGTTTCTCTTGCTGGCCGGGTTCACGATTGCCATGCTAGCGACGGTGAGTTGGGCGATCGGGTTGCTGTTTAGCATTGGGCAGGAGGACTTGCCGAGCGTGATTGGAGCGGGGGTGGCTGGACCGAGGGCGCAGAAGTAGGTGTTGTTTTTAGGGAATTGGGGAATTTGTAGAGTTAGGGGCTCATATCGGCGCTTTTGTATATCGTTGTGACGACTGATAGGAATCTGAAATACTAAGCATCACGCTTCTTGTCCTCCAGCATTTTCTACACCATGAACATTCATTTCATGACGTGAAACCCTTGTATCCCCACCCCCTTATCTTCCCCTACCCCCCCAACAGCTCCCCACTACCCCCTACCCACTTTCCCCCTTCCTCCCCATCCCCTTCCTCAACCTCTTCGCCTCCTTCTCCCCAATCTCCTCCCTCCACACCTCCTCCACCCCGCCCTTCCTCTTCTCCCCCGTCTTCTTCACACTCCTCACACTGACCGTCACCTCCCCTCTCTTCTTCTTCTCGCTGCGCTGGACCTGTTGTTCGGCGTCGGCCCAGTCGGCCGCGGCGGTGCCGCTTTCGATTTCGTATCTATGGTACGGCACTTTTGTTAGAACGCGATTTTCTTAGGATTCAAAGGTGGGAGGGGAAGTACTTGTCTAGGGGTAGGGCATCGATCAACGCCCTCTGCTTTTCTTTCAGTTCTAGGTCGACGGCTTCGCCGCCCTCACGCAGCTCGTCGTTCAGGTCCGTAGCCAGTGGCTTGAAGTCGCCTCCTCCCTCAACTCCGTCCATGACTTCCTCCCTGGTAGTCGTCGCAGGAGCCGGCATGGTTTCTGCCAGAGCTCCTTCCACCAGCGAGCGGAAGTGCGCAGACGCTTTTCGGACAATCTTGACGAACATGGCGAGTAGCTGGCTCGATGGTAGACCGAGCTCTTTCTCTACGTCGTCGAGGATTTTGCGCTGTAGGCCTATGGCTAGCAGGATTGAAGATTGTACGCCTGTGAGTGAGAGAGCTGGGGAAAGCCGCGCGGTGAAGTAGAGGGTAGCGATTTGCGGTATCAAATCAAGGACAACGTGGTAGTCGAGCATGTTGCTCGCGTAGCTGTCAAGCCGCTTCAGATCAAACGGCGAGAACAGCTTATCAAGCTCTTGCTTCGTGAGGGGGGGTGCCGCGCTCTCTGGATCGAGCTTCGAACCCGCATTGGCGGACTCGTTGATGCTGAGTGCGAGAACGGAGGGGAATGCGCGGAATTGGAAGGATAGCAAGGAGAGGAAGCGCTTATGGAAGTCGCGCGTGAAGGCGCCTAGCCAGACGGGGTCGTTGGTGCTGGTGGAGAGAGCGCGTAGCATGATGCAGGTGTGCTCGCCTGTGAGGTCGTTGGGCGTTTGACGTAGGTAGACCGGGGCAAAGGAGGCGCGTTTCCAGAATTTGTGCAAGGGGGGGGTAAGCCCGAAGGACACGCCTATGTAATCTAGGCCATTGGGGCGGCGCTCAGAGAGTTTGGAGAAGAGAGGGGGCATGCTGTGGATGTCGCGGACTTTGATATTGTCGGAGAGGAGGGTGGATTGTTCTAGTTCAGTGTCGGTAACGCGTACCATGGAGTCGGATTGAGGGGGTTCGGTTTCCGAGAGAGAGGTGAATTTGCCTTCGTAGAAGTCCGTGAGAAGAGTGAGGGCGCGGCTGCCATAGCCCATGCCGATGTATTCGGGGTTTGTGGCGATGCGAACGATACGAGCGCCGGAGAGACCGGCGAATTCTTCGTCTTGGAATTGTTGGCTGACGAGCCAGGGGATTAGGTCGCCCCCTGCTCGTTGGCCACGGCTTAGGCTATTTAGTACGCTTTGTCTGCTGATTTGACCTTCTAAAGCAACTTGAACCACGCACAGTGGTTCTGGTAAGCGGGGACTGTCGTTGTCGATGGGAGGGACGAGAACGAAAAGTTGATGGGCAGGGGCGTCGCTCATAAGTTGCAGGTCGTTTGGCGAGTTCTTGTAGTGACTTGCAACATACAGAGCGATCATTTGTTGAAGGAACTTCTCGGAGACTGGGTGAAATGAAAAAAGGGTATCTCGATTAACATGTAAGAGCTCGCATTTCGAAGGGTGAGGACATCCTTGGGTATTAATTTTTGGTGAAGGCAGAGTCGCATCCAGGCAAAGTACCTTATTCAGCCATTTTTCGACCGAGTCGCCTTGAGCGTACCGAATAGGCTCTGATAGAGTGATTTCTCTCAGAGCTCGGCCTCTGGCGTGTATTTTCTCCCCATTGCTTTGAACTACATCTCCATCGCCAGCACCGTTGGCCTTGGCGCCTCCCCTTGATTGTTCACGTAATTGTTGTATCAGTTTCAAGGATAGAGATCGACCTGTCCCCTCGTAACCATTAATGGTCGATGCCATAAAAACGAGATACGGGCCCATCAGCTTCCGAACAAGCGGAAGTGGTATTGCAGCTGCCTCGTCGATGACAAGAAGCTCTGCCTGCCCTAAAGTGTAAGCATCTTGAGGCTGAATGTACTGTATTGTCTGTCTGTGTTGTCGGTGGACATTGACTCGCACAATTGCCTTGTTGAAGTCTGGGTTAGTCGACTGGATAATCGTATAGTCGAGATGATCTTGGTAGTTAAGAGCATCGAAGCCTTTAAAAATGAACTCGAAGAGTGTTTTCAGGTTCTCCGGGCTAGGTGAAGTAATGAAGATGTTGCTATATCCATGTGCTATAGCAGCTGCAATCGCCACCCCTAAAGCTGCAGACTTCCCTCTCCCACGCGCTGCCGTCAGAGTCACAGTGCTCCTCAGCGTCTTCTCAGCGATAGCATCCACAAATGTCAAAAGCGCCTTAGCTTGGTCAACGGTTTTGGCAAGTGGGATAAGGGAGCCAACGGGCTGTGAGTCGGCCAGGCTCTCCTTGATACCTTCAAGCTCCTTCCTGGCTGGAGTTTTTCCTTCTGCTTCTGGATCCGCAGGAGGGAGTGGTTTCACGTTCTTACCCCCCGAGATAGGTAGGACGTTCAACTCATCATCCACAAAGAGGCAAGACTCGCAACTACCCAGCGATAGTACGAAACGTTCATTGAATCGTGCAGTAACATCATCGTGTGCCTCTGTCCTGTATCTTGAATGTATGTCCATTGATAAGGTATACAACTGTTTCAGACTCTTCATGCCCTTCAAGAGTAAAAGAACTAGCCCTCCACCTTCTACTGTCTCAATTGTTCTTGCCAGCAGGTTTGGGGTGATAGCTTCGAAATCCTGTAATATGCACATACCAAAAGTATTTCCGAGAATTTTCTCGGTTTCTTTATAGTATACATATCGTATATTATGTAAAGTCAAGAATAACTCGAACGGATCCTCAGTATTAGCTTCACGGATGCCACGCTTGATCTCTTTCTTGATTTTATTCTCTCGCTTCTTCCGATGGCTATAATAAAAGAAGGTTACCAAACATTTTACATCAGCGAGATACAAGGATATGCGTACCTTGTGAAGCCCAGTAGGTCTTTCTTATATGCCCATAGCACAGATTTGTTCTGCTTGATATCTACACTTGACATGATGTAGTGCAAGTGAACAATCACATCTTTAGCCCTATCACCAACAACAACAATAAAGCTACGCTTCTTTTCCTAGATTTACATTATGTTAGTATCAGATAATAATTCTGGAATTTAAAGTCCAGAAGTAGGCTGACCTGAATTCCATTTCGAATGAGAGCGGGAATCCGCGAGTCCCTAATGAATGGTAAGAATATAATATCATCCTGAAGATGGGGGGATATGTAAGAAGCACATACACTGCTTTTCGCGGCATGTTCTTGTGCGCACTATCTCCCCCAATGCCTCGATTATCAACAATATATTCTCAAATTAGCAAAAAGAACAGGTAATAGTCCCGGTAGCTCATCCAGTCATGATTGTTCTAGACAACTTAGTGGCCTATAGGAATCAAGATATATTCTCCTTTCTTTGGTTTTAAGACTTCTAAGCTTCGTCGCCTGCGCTCGACCATCCAATAGCCAATCCACTCATATCAAAGCGTGCAAGATGCCTTAGTTTCTGGGTATTTCCAGAAACACAGAGAATTTGAAATTGAAGTTGCTGTGTGGGTATCAGAATTTCGACCTGGGTTGGAATTTAGGGTTATATATAAGCTCATGGACTAGCGGCGGGAAGCTACAGCTGCCGCTGAGCTAGCACCTAGTCAAGCTACCTTACTCTCTATCAAGGTCTGTGTTCGTCGCTCATAAGCTCATAACGTGTGTGGAAGGTTAAATTTATTGCGTTCAGGTCAGTATATGGAACAATAAGCATGTTGGATCATGAAAAACGGTTACTGATGGGATGTGTAGCTTACTATATCTCTATTTGCTCATGCTTCATTTCGACAGGTCTTGGGCAAGGCCATGCTCCTTTCCCTAGCGTATTGAACCCCCCAAACTCTTGGAGGTGCTGTAGCCTGACCGCTGACTGCTTTGCAGTTTGCTTATTGCTTCAACATGCATCATTTCTTTGTCTTATGAGCATTCGCCGGTTTATGGTAATTCCCTTGACCTGGAGCCTCGGCGAACCCTAGTCCCATTGGCTAACCATGCAACCTGAATAGTACGGCCAACCCAATCCTCCACTGTTCTTTTTCTTGTTTCTGGCATTTGCATCTTTTTTTTGCGGAAAACGATACCCAAGCTCTTTCTCTCTACCTCAAACATCCATGATGACACTCTGCCACTGCAGACCCGATATTCCCGGCCTACGTCTGGGGATGCCTCCCCCAAAATCTCCATAACTGTTGAAACTCTTATTGCCGGAATAAACCGGTCTTTCTTCGTTTCTTTACTTGTTGCTATCTGTCTTCGAGTGGAAATATTTAGGCTGGTCCTAGATCAACAGCAATGCAAAATCCCTGGGTTGGAAGTGCGCATCCCCTTTCCAATGACCGAGTCTACCATTATTGACCCTGCGTCAGGGCTTCGTGCCGCTCATCCTGGCCTTTAAAGATTATCGATATGTTCAGCGCGATAAAAAACCGGACGAAAGTTTTCCTGGCAATAGTGTGCGTAGATCATGGCTACACAAAGCTCTCAATGGGCCGGCGAAATACATTTTACCGGCTACATTTTTGGGCTGTGGCAATTTCCTGGCAGCTTCTGTTGTAGCTGAGCCTCGTTCTACGTACATCTGTCAATTCGCTTGGTATGCCAGAAGCATTGTGCCAGTCATGCAATTCGTCGAAGTCAGTCTTGATTGCTACATATTGATTAGCATTGCTACGCTCCTCAAGTCTCGCAGGACTGCTGCAGCCCCAAAGTCCAATATGGTCCCTGTGACAGTGGCCTTGCTTCTTATTGTGAGTGCTGAAACAGGATTGAACCATGAATAGAACGATGTGATTAACTATCGACCTAAAGGTTTCAGCCATAGTGATGTTCGTTGGTGGCTTTATTGCTTTTATTTTTCACCCAGGTTATTGGGATTGGACATTCGCCATTGACCGAAAATACATCACAAGCTTGGCTTTCCATACATTAATTGCTACCCTCATGGTTGTATTTGGGTTTCGATCGGTAAGTCTGCCATCCAAAGTGCCCTTAGTAATCCTAATCCCCAATAGTTACGATATTACAACATTCTGCATCTCGCGACGGTTACTGAATTCGTCTGCGTATACTCCTCAAGCCTCGTATCTGCAGTGGCCAACAAGGACCCCTTTCCACCCCCTGCTCCAATATCAAATATCGTATCTCTCGTTTTGATCTTCCTCGGCGCCGCACTATTTGTGCATGTAGCATCTAACTCTGAAACCTCGCTATTTTTCAAGCCTACGCAACGACTGTTCCCTCGGATACCCATATCTGTCAATGTTTTGCTAGTCATCTTGTTTACAGTACGCGCCTGTTTGTTCTTTCCGCGGAATCTTGTAGTCGATTTCCACCCTATTGATTTACTCATCCGCAACGCCAGTAAGGAGTCCGAAGCCTGGGCGACACAAGCCTTAGCAAGTACGACCCTCGACGAAGCTGTAGCAGAGTACCGACGTCGCTACCGTCGTCTCCCTCCTCCAAGTTTTGACTTGTGGTATGACTTCGCAGTAGTCAGATCGTCTATGGTCATCGACGACTATGATAGCATGCAGGAGAATTTACTGCCATTCTGGGACCTCGAACCCAAGGAGATCCGGCTACGTACGCGTAAAATCCTTGCGAATCCCTGGAATGAGGTTGCGGAGGTTACTATACGCGGTGGTGGTGCATCCCTCGGAAAGAATCTCGTCCCAACGCATCGGTGGATGGAAGATGGAATATTAGCAATGCTGCGGGAATTCGTCCACTTGCTACCTGATATGGACTTGGCGTTCAACATTCATGACGAGCCAAGGGTAGCTATACCCTACGAATTTCTGCAAAAGATTCGAAGCAGTGGCATGAATTCAGGAATGCACGAGGGAAATGTCTCCAAAAGCTTCAGCAAGCATCGGGAACTGTCATGGCGGACCGCGAATGCAACCATTGCAGGCAGACACCGCAAGCCGACGCTCCCCTTCGAAGACCATTCCTTCCAAGGCGGAACCAATAGCTTCTACCGCTACGGCTCCATTGCCTGCCCCTCAACCTCGCCGGCTCGCCAAACCTACATTTGGGATCCCAGCACCCACTGCACCACCTGCGCATCTCCCCACTCTCATGGTCTCTTTCTCAGCAATTGGGCTCTCTCTGCCTCCCCCTGCCACCAACCCGACCTCGCCAACCTCCATGGCTTCTACCTCTCCCCTTCCTCCCTTAAAAATACGCACGATCTTCTCCCCGTCTTTTCCCAGAGTAAAACCCACGGGTACGCAGACATCCTTTACCCAAGTGCTTGGAATTATATCGATAAAGTCCTTTACAACGCCACCCCAGCCCAGGATCCCCCTTTTGCAGAAAAAGAAAACACGTTCTTCTGGCGCGGCGCCACCTCCGAAGGTGTCTCCCGCTACGGCAACTGGAAAGGCATGGCGCGCCAGCGTCTCGTGCACCTTGTTAACAACCACACTTTCCCCACCACGATGCTCCTCCCCCATCCTTCGATCCCAGGAAAATATTCCTACCAAACCGTCCCCGCCTCCGACTTCCCAGCCCTCAATCTAAGTCACGACATCGCCTTCGTGGACAACATCACCCGCTGCTGGGATTTCGACTGCGACGTGCAGACCGCCGAGTTCGGCCTAGCAAGCAAATCGGATTTTCAGCAGCATTGGCGCTACAGGTACCTGCTGGATATGGATGGCGCGGGTTTCAGCGGGCGCTTTCTCCCTTTTCTGCAGTCAAGGAGCCTCCCTTTCAAATCAGCCCTGTTCCGGGAATGGTACGATAGCCGCCTCACGGCCTGGACCCATTTCGTGCCCCTCGACCTGCGCTGGCAGGGGCTCTGGAGCACTCTGGCCTACTTTTCTGGGACGGGCGGGGCGAGCAGCGCGAGTGGCGCGAGCGGGACTGATGGCGGGAACAAAAAATCCAAAACAAGCAAATACCCACCCCTAAAGCCGCACAAAGAAGTCGGAGAGAAAATCGCAGAGGAAGGGAGGAGGTGGGCGGGGAAGGTGCTTAGGAAGGAGGATATGGAGGTTTATATGTTTAGGCTGTTGTTGGAGTGGGGGAGGCTGACGGATGATGGGAGGGAGGGAATTGGGTTTGTGGTGTGAAGGAGGGAGGGAAGAAGGAGGAGGGCCGGAGGGGAGTGGGAAGACTGTTTTCGTGATGTTTGGATTGTGGTCGTTGGATACAATTTGCTTTGATTGGTTTTTGGCGTTGGATGTTTGTCATTCAGTACCGCTCCATCTTCTTATTTTCTGTTTCGACGTTCCGCGAGTCCTGGCAAACTTGTAATTACTGTTAGACTGAGGATCTACCTTACATTCCTCCTTACCCATGTGGGAATCACCAACTCATCAATCGAAATTTCTCGGCCTCCATATCTCGATTACACCCAGCAGATATGGATTCGAACTGCTAGTACCTCGAACCTTTCTCTCACGCCACTTCTCTCCCTTCCTTTTCTCCTTCATGTCCCTCTCATTCCCACCCATCCATCCATCCATCCATCCATCCATCCACCACCACCTTCCATCAAGCACCAACTCTGCCCAAGTAAATACCGCATCTTCCATTCAATCGAGTTGTGCCCATGGGAGCGCTGTGGGGGGGGAGGATGGGTGGGTGGGCTGAAAGTGAGAGCATGAAATGACGGATGCGATATGGGCATGAACGATATACGGCCCCGGAGGGATGGACACGGGGCGGGGTGGAAGGATGGGTGGAAAAGGATGGTGCAGAGCGGATACGGGGGCTCGGAGGGATAGAGACGAGGATGGAGATTGGGGGACGGAGAGAGAGAGAGAGAGAGAGAGCGGATATAGGGCATGAGCGAGCGAGCGAGCGAGCGGAATGGGAAAGGCTGAGATGGGGAGAGGGGGTGAGATGAGTTAGGGCGTAGAGTGAGTGAGTGAGGAAGTGGTATATCGTTAGGGAACATGTTTGGAAGCAGTTGTGTTTTAGTTGGTTGTATATTCTGCCATCAGGCCTTGAGTTTACTCCACTCCTTCTTTCCTTGTCGTTTTTACTGCATCAGATCTATCTGAAGCATACTCGTTAAAGCCCCTTTACGAATTTTGATATTTTTCTTAGTCGATGTTTCGGAAATGGAAAATTAGGAATGTGTATGGATATTGTTGTTTTCTTTCCGGAAATTGTTGCAGCTGGGTTGAGGTTGTTATGGACGAGGGAATATGATAGGGAAGATGGGATTGGGGGGGGTTTATGATGGTAGTAGGAGAAAGGGGTGGAGATGGTTTGGAGTAAGAGAGAGGGATCAATGGATCGTTGTAATCATGTGGATATTGGCTTGTCTGGAATATCCGTCTGTTCCGCAGTCTTCGAACTCATTGTTGGAGCGTCTACACTTCCCCCCAACGTGCAACCGTCACCATGTCGTTTTTCTCCAAGATTCTGTAGGAGTGCGATCGAAGATGAACAGGCAACGACCATTCCACATCTAGCAGGTGGAGCACGAAGCATCGCGGGGCCATGTGATATACTGATAGGTATCTATCGTGCTTGCTCTCTATCGCAAGGCTTTCTCGCACCTTCGGTGTTCTCCACTCGATATCTTTGTCTATTATGGCCAAGGGATGCTGCTATCTACAGTATCCTGGCTTTCTGCGAGGGTTGGAATCATACGCTAGTCATTGTTGTGAGGGAAAATACCCAAGGGCTGGTTTGGCTTTTCCCGGGCCATGCATAGAAGGTTTGTCTACATGCTTATGCTTGAAATGGTGTTTGTTAGAAGGTATGAGACCATACACTACTCTTTCTGGCCATAGTAAGATAAGGTACCCAAAGGATGGTTTCCTTTCGGGGGGCCGAGGACCAAAACCTTCCTCTCCATGTTGATGCTCGCAAGGTTGTTCATGGTCTGTGCCTTTGGGGGCCGCCCGCTAGAAATGTCTTTGCATAGGTATTCTTAAAGCAATTCTATATCCTAGACCCGATTGGCGGTTTTGGGGGCCGAAGGGCTAGGTGTTTCTTAACAGGATTCCTGTGTAATTTCGATTCTTGAGGACCTTGGCCGTGGCTTCGTTCTGGGAAAACTTTCCCTGCATTGACTCACTGCTATTTTGGACTTTAAACAATTCTTCCCACTGCATGCAGAGATGTGTTTTGAGCCGCTGACGCTGATTGGGAATCCTCCCGTGATTTCAGGAGGTTGTTCCGTCGTTCTGCGGTGAGATTGGTTTGGAACTGATTGGGACGTATTTCTAAATATTCTCCCACAATAAGCCTTTAGGCTGTTCTGAAGATTCGAAACACCTGATGCCAGGATGGGAGAAGATGCACTATCTTGACAACTAGAAAAGCTAATCGTAAACCGCCATGGGCGTATAGGAAATTGTCAGAGCAGGGAAATGGGTAGAGTATGGTGAATGATCTGATATATCCGGTCTGCGGTCATCGTCGATGACAACAATATGCTTTGAGAACATTTCGATAGGTCTTGGAAGAGTTTCTGACATTGGTAGTGAGGCTGACAGTAAGGCTTTCTTACGAATATGTATGCCGTGCCACTGGTGATAAGCGAAAGAAGCGTGAACCGAGGTACAGAAACCGAGCAGCAGTAGAATAGTAACAACGTGGGTGAACGGACCGCAGAGGGGGGTGTGCACATTAGCAGCGGAAAGATGCCTGTGGTCCGTGGACAACATGGACTCGAATGTGGTGCACCTTGAGTCTAAGCTTGATTCATCTTCGAAATTTTGGAGGACATGGGCGCCGTGTGCCGTAGGTTTTTGTTTTTGGGATTTGTGGATCAAACCTCCCGAGTTTCACCCTGAGGCTGTTCTCAATACACTGTAGAACGATCTCTCGACACTGTATAGAAATCAACCCAAAGCCTCTGACGTTGATTGGAGCTCTTCCATTGATTTTCCGCAAGGCGTCTTTGGACTTCTGAATTCTTTGCGCTTTTCGTCTTGAACGCATTCCCGCTTTTTCCCGTGCTCGGCTCTGATCTGAGCTCCTGAATATCTTCGCTTTGAATCTTTAGTCGAAAAGCCATGCCAATAACTGTATGGCTGCCACGATGTCTCGGGGAATTTTTGATTGGTTATTGAAAAGTGTCTTTTTGCTAGATACCCGAAGGCTTTTTTAGACCTTGAAACGTAATGGTTCGGGCCCTAGTATGGACGATGGATTGTTCCCATTCGTATGCACATGCACCCGTGACCCTCTTGATTATAGCGCGGAACGAAACATAGGTCTGAATTCTCCATTATGCACGCTCAAAATATGACATAGATGTAACATTTCTGTCTCGCCGTCTCGGGCTTTCGATGCCCATCATGCTTTGAACAACTCGCGTCTGTTTCCCTTATTCTAATCTCCTCACTTACAGACCTAGGCTGGTCAGTGGCCAGGGGCTGACTCTGTCGGTTAGCCTTTTCCAAATAGCCACTTCTCCTACCCCCTTCGACTGCACTTTTCATCACCTCTGGCATACCATTTGCATCTCTCGATATCAATTACGATAGCTATTCCCTTTACTCCTTTTCCCCCCTGCTTCACATCTGTTACTATATCTCGCTTATTCACAACCCTCGAGCATCTTCCTCAACACCCCAACCAATGTCCCGTTTTCCAATGCCGCGGCTACTCGCTCTTTGTCCCCTAACTGCCGGTTTACCTGTTCTGCTGTACTGTGCGTGCCCTCTTTGATTCTGACATCTACTCTAAATCTTGGTGGAAGGGCCTGTTCAAGGCGCACACGCACACCTAACCCAATGACAGTTGCTAGCGAGCAATGCGTAATCGTAGGGGTGACAAGCACGGTGAGGGTGGTAAGATTAGTTATGGGAGATGTGGTAAGGTGAATGTCCGGTAGATTAACAACGGACAAAGAGCCGAGGGTCAGAGGGTGTTCAGGGTCGGCGATGGGGGCAATGAGATCTACGATAGTGGTTAGATGGATGTGTCGAAGACAGAACAAGCTTCAAGTGGATAGGTGGAGAAGCAATTACGACATGCAGTTTAAAGTAAGAAAATGAGGAGGCAATACCATAAATCTCTTGCTCATCAATGGGATCGACCGAGTCATCTTCGGAATCCGAATTGTCTGGATCGGATGTAGCTGGCGAGAATGGATCTGGAAGGTACGCAGACGCAGGTACGGTGCTTGCAAACAGACCCAGTGGAGACTTGCTGGAAGTCTGAGATGAAAGTTGCCTTCGACGGCTTGGAAGGTCAGAAGCGTTCCGAATGGTGGGGTTAGCGTTAAGGATTTCAGACATCGTCTTGTGAGACTTTCGTAAGACAGATATGGAAATCAAGAAGGTCTTGGATGTGGTTATACGCGCGCGAGTAATGCGGTGTTGCTGGCGAAGAGAAGATGCTAAATTTGGAAAATGCTCGCTAATCGATAGGCATCGGCTTCGTAAGGCTTCCCCAGGACCCCCGGCTCCCTAACACTTTTCCTCGGTTCGGACCATTATATTAATTAATACATATGCATGTTGTTACACCAACAGCCATTGTAATTTACCATATGCATCCCATATGCATCCCATATGCATGCAGCCTGTCAAGCCTCGAACGAGTTGGTGTGAGTTTGGTACATATGACTTGGTGGGTGGACCAACTGAGATTACCTGATCTGCCTGAGGTTGCCCACAGCCTCCCTAGCAAATCACAGAAACATGGTGCACGGTATTGTACATATATGTGGGCGGAGCCTCGTTGGAAGGCTGCCCCCAATGCCCCCCACGCCGGTACCTGGAGCTAATCCACAATGTACTGTGTAGGTAGATAAGATCGAAGGACCTCTTGATGAACCGATTTAGACCTCAGACACTGTGCTTGAGCTTTCCGTTCCACAAACGCTACGGAGGGTACACAGAGACAGTGAACGATGTTTGGTTCTGCTGATATGCCTTGCCTCCAGATCTACATCGGATTGAAGCATCCAACGGGCAGATGCAGCGGCCTGCGATAGCAATGAAATGACAATGGCTACGGTAAATCACTAACGAGAACTGTATATCTTTCATCATGGCGAGAGTACCTAAGCGTGCTAAGGTACTTGATCCTAGTACTACACACATACAGTACATGCAGAAGTCCCTGGGCCATGCACATGGTCGGTGGCGTATGGGCTTAAGCGATCTCCCTTTCTTCTGTTCTCCAGATGATTGCGTTTCTAGAACTACAATGACCCTTGTTTCTCGAACCTATCCAGGTCTGAATCGACAGATGCCGTTCCGCTGGGGATAATAGGTGTGGCACGCCTACCTTAGGGCTCTCCCATTGTGGTTTCTCATTGGTTATGTAGACTTGGGATCCGTCTATTCTTATCCTCGGCATCACCTGTCAAAGACAGAATCCTACATTCTGCTCCGTATACCAGAGCCCATCAGGAGCCTCCAAGATACGGGCGTAGTCTATGAGACGAGACCAGGCACGCCAGGATGATCTGTCTGGGAACCGAGGCGGTATGTACCACTGAGAATGCTTTGTTATCAATCATTCAATAAGACAATTGCCACAATATAATTGCATTATTTTACTGGGAGCAGGTCTGTACCAACCGACATGACTGGTTATATTTATTACAACACTTTTACCTAGGTATGTGATGACCATAGGGCATTCTTTGGCTGCAGAACATTGCGACGGCAAGACTAAGGTAGGTAGGTAAGAGGTGGATGATCCACCAGGGATAACAATAAGGTACGGAACAGTCCAGGGGATTTCCTGGTGTCTTGAACTCTTGATTTCTTACTAGGCTTTTGGCGGTTGATTGATACAATACAAAGGACATTACGGAAGTACCTTGCTGTGTTCCCGTCACGGCTTGCATCCTGCCCAGGCAGACTTGGTTGGGTGTCAGCCAAGAACTGCTACGGACATGGATTGTTTCTTACTCCACCTCAGCGTTCCTTGTCTGGCCCACACAACGCTGATGTGACCGTTACGGGTCCATATTGGTAGTAGCGACAGCAGATGTATGAGCTGATCATCAGCCATCGGTCAGCCTGTCAAGGGAACAATGGATACCTGAGCAGACAGGTCTCTCCTTTGTGGTAGTGCCTGTGTGTGATTTAGTTGCACTGCCTGCCCAATACATTAAAGCATCAATCAACGTGTACAATAATAAATATTGTTATGTTCTATGATTTAGTTGAAACACTCTCGCAACAACCTCCTTTACCGAACAGCCGTATAGTACACCTGGAGTAGTAGTGGCCTGGATATAGCGGTCAGTCAATTCGAACAGCTTCGATAACAGAACTGCTACACTACTACGACATACCCCGCGCCCGTGCAAACATTAAGTACCAAGAGCGCATTCCCATCATCGCCCACATCCTCGGTGAGCCCGGACTTTCTTCATTGCGTATTGTATGCCCATATCATTTGGTGATATCCTCTTGCGACAAGTGCTGGAGAGAGTTAAGTTAGGTACTTGACTCTCGAAGAGCTTGAAACCCCCCAACCGGCTTCCCCGGCTGCTGCATTTCGGCACATATCACAACCTTCAACAAGCCACCGCCCAACTGCATACCTACGCGCACCACCAACTTCACTCCCTGGACTCTTGATTGACTCGCCGGACCCCACCGTTGCAATTCAAGAGATAAGATAGCGACAATATCGTATGCCAAAAGAGAAAGGGATATATATACGCGGGTCTTTAACTGCCTTACCGGACTCCTTCCAAAAGAGGATTTCATCCGGATCCTGTACCTTACATTGGTCCTGGGAACCAAGCTGCTTAAATTTATCCGTATCATTCATCGTCATATGCATGTTCGTATATCAACGTCTGATTTGTCTCACTCCTTCGATAACCCTCTAACACGACATAGTATTCTCGATCCTTCAACATATACGCGAGAGACAGGCCTCATCTAGCTGCCCTCAGGAACTGTCAATAAGCTTCAGCTTTCTCCTCAAATATTAGGCATCCCTGTCCTACTTTTCAAACCATAAAGAGCTTCCATACAAGCCTCTCCTAGCCATACGATAGCTTCGACGAACCTCATCTTATTCAAGCTCGATCTCTCCTCCCTTTCTGTCTTGGGCATCTGTCCAGTTAGGCAGTACGCGAGCTTCGATATCAATATATCTCTACAGTCCATGTTTCCAGTACATGCCAGTACCTTCTCGGCGGAAAGACTATTAAGTCCGTGTGTGAAATCAGAAGCGCAACAGCTTGTGGATGAACAGTAGCCCCGGAAGCCGGGCTCTGCTGCCACGCACAGCAAATATGCAAACATTCTCCTTCGCGCCTCCCAATCTGGGGCTTGGTGACAATAAGAAAAGTATGTTGTTTTCATGAGATTATAGCTATGTTGTGTGGCATTGCATGCTAACAGATACCTAGACTATGTCTTCGTTGACGAACACAATCGTCATAAAAGACTCAAAGGTACGTGCGCCAGAAGAAATATGCAGAGTGCCCTTATGCTAATATCCGCTGTAGTTATGAGAGCTTGCGAAGGCTGCAGAAGAAGGAAAATCAAATGCGACGCTGCTACGACCAATGCATGGCCTTGTGCGGCATGTGTACGACTCAAGCTGCACTGCGTACCTCCTACGGTGAATTATGACCGTACCCACTCGGGGAGTGGCCATATTTCTGGACTCGAACGTGTGCTGGATTTCGATAACTCAAGTGGGAGCGGTGAGGATGACTATGGTCAGCATGTGAACGCACCCCAAGTATATGAATTAGGAAACCCTCAAGGGCAGATGCATGTACCCCAAACACCATACAACGATGCCCTTGGAGTTTTCCACACTCCACCATATTCCGACAGAGCTATTAGCCAGCACGAATTCAGTACTTACGAGGAGGTACCACCAATGCCTGCACATTTTACGGATCACACTGCCTTTCAGACATCCACAGCTCCCTCAATGGCTCCTACTGGCGGTGTCGCTATCTGGCCCGATGAGCAGCAACCCGTAGTTGAGCTCAGTGATGTTATGGGAGAGCTTAAGATCAACGAGAATGGTATAGGTACGTGACAAGACTCGTGACAGGATCTGCTTGTGCATGACTGACTCTGTTAGCTCCGTACATCTCACAGCAAAAGAAAAGTCTTGCCGAGGCGCCTGCACTGGAAGAGTTTGAAGTGAAGCTACCTTCTACTATCACGGGCTCCGGTTCCACCGTCAGAATTCCACCGGAGCTCATGCCCTCAGAAGAGCAATGTATGGAATGGTTTGACATATTCTTCACGCATATACATCCCTATGTACCGGTTATCAGCAAGCCATATTTTTATCAGCAGTGGCGCACGAATCGGCGATCAATCTCACCTCTGATCTTGGAAGCGATTTTTGCTTGTGCAGGAAGAATGTCTGACGATCCTGCACAAGGTGCACAGTGGTTAGCCTTGGCTTCAAGTAAGCACGGAGACAAGAAGCCAGGCCCAAAAACTCACTAACAAGCAATACAGAGCACGAAGACTGCTTCATGGATGTTCCAAGGCTGAGTACTATCCAAGCGCTGTTGTTACTTTTGAAAGCGCGAGAGTCAGCCCCAAAACGAGGGTATTACTATAGGTCTTGGATGACCGTTAAAACCCTCGTTACGATGGCGAAAGACCTCGAGCTTCACCAACACTACAGTGAGCATCAGCAGGGTCGTGACTGTGGATCAGATCCTACGGAGTGTTTGATCAAGACACGGATTTGGCAAAACATCTTTGTTTGCGAGATGATGATTGGTGGTCCACAAGGTAACATTCCGGTGACTTTCTTATTGAAGCTTCAAGACTTCTGACTTCACATAGGCCGCACGGATATGGATGTTGATCCCGAGACTGTCGACTTCAGCATTGAACGGCCATCACCCAGTATTGATGCATCCGACTACCAAGTGTCTAGGCAATTCACGTATCTCGTGCGAAATTTAAAGAATGTACGAAACATGAGCGACTTAGTCACGAAGATCAAGAAACAGAAAGACTGGGCGTCAGACCCAACCTTCATCAACCTGAACCCGGCTGTTATGAAATGGCTCGATGATCTTCCAAGCGATCTTCGAGTCACCTTCCCTGAGGGTGACGCACCTCCTTGGCTCCCAAATCATTTCGTCGGGAACATGCACGCATACTACCATCTCAACATCATTATGCTTCATCGACCACAACTGATGTCTTCTAACTCATTCTCCACCGGCGGTAACTGGAAGAAACACATGACTCTCTGCTATAATTCCGCCAAGGCTATGTGCAGATTACAAGCAGCTGTCCTGCAAACATTTGGACTATCGGGGCTGTTGTGCATGCAGCGCGGCATCAATTTCGTAATCTACTCTATCCTAACTTGCACAATGATCCACCTTGTAAGTCATTTTATTTCATTGAAGACTCTTAGGTCCACTCTAATCAAATTCAGGTTGCTATCACCTCACCAGACCCGGACTTTAACAGCGATGCAAGAGAATACTTTACCCGACACATGCGCATTCTCGAAAAATGCTCTTCTGCATGGCCGATGCCAGAGATGCAAACGCAGATCGATGCTCTGCGAGAAGCTTTTTCCGCTGATACAACCAAGGCGTTTGAATTAAAAGGTAGTTTCCCATATGGGAGCCCTGGTTCAGCATTGAGGACGAGTCCTCCCCTCGATATTAAATACCAACATCAAACTCTCAGCTGCGAACCATCTCGCGAGCAGACTCATCAGATTCAGTACAATGCGCGGCCTTTGACGCCCCCAATGACGGCAGGCCTCGATGGTTGTAAAGACAGACCGCTAGCGATGATGGCCAACGGGCAACAACAGCCAATGAGGATGGCCTCCAGTTCAATTGGAAACGATCAACTGCAGTGGAACCCTACCAGGATCTTTGAGTATGGGCCTGAAAAGAAACCTAAGGTAACGCCAGAGACTGACAAGACTAACAGTCAATGGAACACCGCATTCGGTAATACAAGTACTATCACGACATCAACGACTCCGATGCCTGAGCCGTCGCCACCGCTGTATTCCGCACAACCAATATTATCGCAAGACCTACCTCATTTGCAAGATGCAATGCAGCAAAACTCATACTCGTTATCAACTAGTATGGCGCCGTTATCACAACTCCCGCCTCAATCGATGTCAACACGCCGTACACCATCGTACTCAAGTGCTGGGCCAAACTTTGTAACGCCCGGCATGTGGCGAGACACTGTTGCGAGTACTTATGATCCTGCTGGATTGAAACGACGATGGGATATGGAAACTTCTTTTATCATTGATCCTATGCAAAACAAGCGTTTAAGATGAAATCGAGTCATTCAAAAGTTCTAATGGTGTTCAAGACCGTCATGAATGATACGAGAAGAGGAATAATGAAGTGGTGGATGTATCACTAATTGGGTTCCTGGCGTTTGATAGTGTTTGAGGTTAAGCCTTCACTATAGTGTGGAGGTTTTGATTAAGAAGCAATATGTATACTATTTACCACGCTGCATATTTGTCCTATTTCTTATCTTTTATGTCGCTTCTCATCCAGAGTATCACTGGCCTCAACGTTTAGTGAGATTCAGAGCTGATTTATGCACTTGGAAAGAACACATTATCGTCATTGATAGCAATCTGAATCGAGACAGAAAGTGGGAATGAAAGATTCATGAGCTTGGCTAGCAATTCTTCTGAATAGTTCAGTTATCTTTGCCGGCACCAGGAAAAAGCACAAATGGGCAGCGATACGAATAATACAGAATAGCGAACAGGCATTCCCAGATCGAGTCTTCCGCTGGGCTGAACTCTGATGATATCTCAACTAGCCCAGAGGAGGTCAAGTCCTGTAGGTATGTCAAAGGCTACCTTTGATCAACCACTTGAGACTCCCACTACTCAAATGGTATTTTCTCCTGCCAGAAGGGTTTTCTGCTCATCTGCCAGCTCCAGTCCCGGTGACATGGGTTTCCACCTCCTAGACTGCGAATATCACCATCACCTATCCCTGTCCCCACCAATACGCTCCAGTGCCTGTTGAAAACCCGCTCGTTAGCACATTATGCCAGTAACCCAGCGCTGTCGCCGTAAGCGCAAGAAAACCTCTACGTACCTCCAGCATAACCACTGAGTTCCCTCGAATGACCTTCACACCATTTATTAGTTTTTCTCCGACACGGTCGCTATATCTGAAGACGGTCTCGTACCACCATCCCAATCCTCACTTTCTCCCCTCCCGCTTTCTCCTCGACTGCGTCGTCTAGCACGATGTTCAGGAACACCTGGTCGCTTAATATCAGCGTACCACCCACAGGAGAATTAATTTCTATCCAGGCACAGCAATGGGACGGAATCCACACACATCGTATCCTCGTAGAACGCCGATGACTTTTCGACTGCCGTTTAGTTGCACGAAGAGTCGCTTGTCGAGATACTAGTGGGTAACAGTTAGCAGGCGGGCAATCGAGGGGATGATATTGTCTATAGGTTGGAATACCTTTTTCAGCTCGGGTTGAGCTTGAGGCATGTTGAGGTTTGTCGTGGAGGCCCGTCTGGGTTCCTATTGATGGAGGTTTGTGTGAGTAAGGATATGCGGAGCGCGCTAGTGCGGCTCTTCGTATTTATCTATGCCGTCAACACGATAAAAGCTACATGTGCCTACCTTAGTCTAGCAGTGGAACAAGTCGGCAACCTGCAGGGCCCAGTGTATTGATGAAACGCGTATCGATCATTTTACTTCGTTGAGTAACCTCTCTAACGGCAGTATGCGATCTTCTTTCGCCGCAAGGCGCAAACCTCGACGAGTAGGACAGGATGACGAAGATGATGGCGGTGGGGACGTTCAAATGCAAGTGGCACCAAACGACGAGCAAGGTGTGTCTCAATCCGTCGCTTTATAATGCGTTATTCTAATCTATATGGCCTCAGACAACTGACCGCTTGCCTAGACCGCCCCAGGAGTATGATTCGCGCATCCAAAGGATCGACCAAACCAAGGAAGAGCTCCTCACTTCGATCATCTTTTGGACCAGGGGGAACGTCCATGCTTGATAACGACGATGATGCACCCGCTGTAGTCTTTACCCCCAAGAAATCGAATCTCAGCAGACAAGCCGTTGAGAAGAACGCTCTCCGGAAGTCCTTGGCGCCTTCGCTCTCATCAGAGCATCTCCCTTTCCGCCAGACGGAGGAGCGACCTAGCTACAGCAAGAATTACCTAGACGAACTCAAGACATCGACTCCGTCAACTCCAAAGGACCTGAAATCACTCTCCGATGTCGAGGATGGACAGAGCAAAGCACTTGATCTAGCCGCGAAGTTCGGGTCAGACCTAGAACTGCAACAAGATTCTGCTATTCCTACGGATGCAGAGATTCGAGAGAAGAAAGAACGGCGAGCGCGTCTAGCTAAAGAGGAAGAGTATATCAACCTAAGTGATGACGACGAGAGCAACGAAATCTCCCTCCTCCCTCAAAAGCAAAAACCCGAGACCCGCCTCGTCCGGGACGATGAAGACATTGCTGAAGGCTTCGACGAGTTTGTCGATGATGGACGTGTAGCACTGGGGAAGAAAGCAGAGCGGGAGCAGAAAAGAAGACAGGAGGCTCAGATGCGAGAGCTCATCAACGAAGCAGAAGGATCTTCGGATGAGGATACCGATGATTCCGAAGCCGAGCGCAAAGCTGCTTACGAAGCCGCGCAGACACGAGCTGGCATGGACGGACTACGTAAGGAAGACCCCTACGCTCGACCCCGGCGTCCAAAAACCCCACCGAAGATAACCCCACTGCCAACTTTAACGGCATGTCTGGAGCGCCTACAGGCCAGTTTAGCGAGTATGCAGTACACGAAGATGCAGAAGATCAAGCGTATGGAGGAGCTTCAACGTGAGAAGGCAGATATTGCGGTTCGAGAAGAAGAGATACAGAGGCTGCTGAAAGAGGCAGGAGAGAACTACGAAAAGCTGAGGGCTGAGGCCGGACTTGCCGAGGGTGAACACCGGAACGGGCAGAGTATGATTGGGGATGGGACAAGTACGCCCGGCAGAGGGCTAGAGAGTCTGGGAAATACACCGATTGCGTCGGAAGGGATGAGTCCTTGATACGCTTGGTCAAGGTGTCTTCTCCACCGGGAGTTCAAGAGTAAATGCCCGCTGTTTAAAGGATGAGGCTACGAAAACACTTCAGCAAGCCCCCTTCCACTCGATCCGGCCTGTTCACCACGACGGACTGTGGTCATACAAGCAAGCTTTACAGTGGCAAGGGCCAAGTTCTACACCACCGAGCCTCATTACTACCGCAGACCACGGCTCGGGGCTTTTCTACAAGCAAAGGATCTTCTCTCCACCACCGCACATGCACAGCAAGCCGACTGCAGCCCCATCCGCCAAAGACACAACGAAGATTTCTTCAAGGACGTGAGAACAGTAACACATCCACGGATACATCCAGCCTCGATATGCCGCCTACGATATTCTGCAACATGCTTCCGGTTATTCGACTGTTGGGCTACCTCTACAAACCCCCTCACTATCTATAAAGTAACCACACCAAACCCCCGTCTAAACCAACCACTCCATCCAAACATCTCCCCACTTCCTCCATCCCTAAACCATCTATACATAACCACACCCTAGCTATCCCGATTATCCTGAGCAACGTATCAAACGTGATAGGCAAGATGTGTATGTGAATATGCTGGACTGGTGTCATACGGTTGAGCAGAATAGGGCAATATACCTGGGGGAGGGATGGACGCGGGGGAAGTGTGGGATTTTTGGGCGGGGTGTTGGTAGTTGGGAGATAGGGGTGGTTGGAGCGTATGGCTAGTGAGGATTAGGTCGGACGGGAGGTTCGGGATGGGGTTTTGGGAGGAATGGGGGTTATGGGAGGGGAGGGTGTTCGAAGGCAAGGATGGGGAGAATAAACACTTTCTCTAACCCTACAGTTGACGGTGCTCAGGCCCCCTAAACCAGATATGCAGCTGTGCCTACACCAACCAATCTGCACTGCAATTTTTGCGTGTGGAGCTAGACGACGAAAAACCCATCTCTCAGCATCTCCTTTTTGTTATAGTTATCACCACGTTATGTGGCTCTGTGGCTCTGTGGCCTTCAAAGCTCTCTGTTTCAATTGCCTTGGACGATGCGGTAGTAGTCTTTCAAGCCTGATTGGTAGTGAGCGATATGTATGAAATTCTTAGATTGGTGGTTTTTGATCGTAGCGATGATGGCTGTGATGGAACGGAATGCCGCTGTGAGATCCGGAAGATCCGTTGATTGATTGTGAAGCTCCTCTGGCGTACAGTATTTGTAGATCAGTGCTGTGGATGTGTGTGTGTGGGGGGGTCTTCTAGAGAGAAGTGGTTTTGCTTTCTTTTCTCGAGCGTTCGGGTTGGTGAAACAGATCTTCCGAGGGGGATCAATCGGTCATTGGTGGTGGTGCCTCATGGGCGTGTTTCAAGAGGCTGATGGCTCTTGTCCGTATCACGTTGTTCTCTCTCACTTTGACTTGAACTGATGAGTTTGCAGACTGGATGGGTTCATGACTTGTGCGAAGGTTCCTAATCAGAGGGCATGGAATGATGAATACACCTTAAATAAATCCTGCACTTAGCCATGAGGTGGTACTAGTCCGTAGCACCACCTAGAGGTGGAGCTTCTGCTGGAGCTGATCTCGTATGTCATCTTTCGGTTGTGAGAGTGCTCGTCAGTGACATTGCCACGTATTCAACCGTTCAGTGAAAGACGGGTTATCTCGAAAAGCACCTCCAGATATTCTCGAAACCAAAACCGGTCACAAATAATTCCCCCTCGCAAACCTATCCCCGAAATCCTTCGCCCGGCTCAACATCTCCCTCTTTTGCGCATGCCCAATCTTCATCCCCAACCCCACATCCTTCTCCTTATCAAACGCCCGCGCGCTCGGATCATCTTCCTTTTCTTTCGGCCCAGCATTTTTGTGCTCGGCGTACAGACTCGTATTCCGGTTCTTCTCATTATACTCCCGAATCCGCCTCTCCGTCTCCCTAGCCTCCGCTCCTGCGCCTTTCTGCCTATCATCATCCGACGGCCCCAGCTGCGCCGGCTTTTTCACCCCCATCACCTCATCCTCCAGCCTCTGACGTTTTTGCTCCGGCGTCTCGGTCCAGAGGGCATTGTCCCCGCTGCCGCCTTTCGGAGCAGGGGCTTTGGAGCCTTTACCCGTATTGAATTTGCGGTTACGCAGTTTAGTTGGGTCGACGCGCGCTGTCCAGTCGTCTTGTTTGGGCGGCACCAACATCCATTCTTCGCGTTGGGGCTTCTTGGATGCTGCAAGGGCGGCGGCGGCGGCTTCAGAGGCGATGGCGTCACGGCGGCGGGATTCGGCTGTTGGGGAGGTTTGGCCGGGTGGGGGGAGGGAAGGGCCAAAGGCGCCGTCGTCCTCGTCGCTGCTGCTGGCAGATTGGGAGTCTGGCGTAGTGGATGGAAGTTCCGATAGAGGAGCTGGTGGAAGGGTAGGGCGGCGTTTGGAGCCACATTCGTTGCTTGAGGAGGATGAGCTGCGTGCGCGAGTAGGTGAGGTGGGTGCGGGGCCTGGTGTCTCCCCCTCCTCCTCCTCCTCCTCCTCCTCTTCTTCTTGCTGCCGCTTGCGCTTGGCGAGGAGATGGGGTGGGAGTTCTGGGCCTACGGTGGACATGATGTTAATATATCAAGAGCAATTTGCCAAGTGTGGTGCTTTACTGATGTCCTGCACAAAACCGCAGAGTCTCCGGCAAGTCCCGTCGTCTCGCATGCCGCGCCTAGCCCTAAGCTACAAGGCAGTGAATAGGTACCTTACTCTTGCAACGGATCGATCTAAGTACTCTGGAGTCTCACCTGCATATAAAGCGCCTTTGTTCACATTATCCGAACTCCTGCATTGCTCATTGAGACTTCTATGGAACGAGGAACCCAGGTGATACTGCTACAGAAGCTCCAATGCTAGGTATTGAAAAGAGATGTGGGCTTGCAGACGGCTCCGATGAGCAGTGTACAAGAGGAGGCCAACAGTGGTCATGTACAGTTGACCGACGATGAGAAAAGTGAGGAGGAGAAAACCAATACGAATATTGAGCAGGACAATGACGAGATAGCGTCTTTCGGAACGCTCGAAGAGCCTGGCGACCATGAACATGAAGGGGAGAGCCTGACACCCAATGGCGCTTTTTTACTAGATTCTGGTAGCCAGATCCTAGAGACTCGAGGGGAAGAATCTGAAAACTCTGACCTACCTTCCCACCGGGCTCTTGAGAGGCCATCAAGTGCTGATGGATCTCTTTCAATCCCGGACGATACACCGTCTATACAGGTACACCCACGGCATCAGACTTTATACATCACATTAATCACCTCTCTAGGGTTCTTTAGTGTCCTCTCCAAGTCGAAGCGCACATCCATCGAGCTATGGCCGAAGTCCTACGCCCTCTTTGCGCCCATTCGATAGACGTTTTCAAGCGCAACTATCCCCATCTCCATTAAACTCCCCTCGAGCTTCGTCGCCTGCCTTTCTCAATATACACTCTCGTCAGTCTTCTACGGCCAGCCGCCCTATTCAAGGTATATCCAATACGGACTCTCCTCAAGCGGCCTGGGAGGTTGTGAGATGGACAAAGCTGAGGAAGATCAGTGGGCAGGCATTCTCAGAAATCGGGAGGCGGAACTTTGGCCGACCTACGTGCATTGCAGTTGCGGCATTGATTGCTTTGGGTACCTCAAAGGGCATTATACTAGTGTTCGATTACAGTCAAAATCTGAAATCGATTGTTGGACCAGGAACAAAAGGTAGGGTGCGTTTCTCTGGTTTGAATCACAAACGTCGCTGATTCTACCTTTCAGCTGTCGAATCTGGAGCTGTCACATCCATCAGTATCTCGGCCGATTATTCGACCATTGCAGGCGGACATGCTTCCGGCAGCATTTTTACATGGGACGTATCGAGGCCCGCAAAACCCTTTTTGCATGTTCCGCCCGTGGATAGACGGCGAACTGCAAACGTTGATGGCCATGCTCCAGAGGCTGCAATCTTGCATATTGGGTTTCTCGGAACAAGGCATACAGCATTAGTCTCTGCGGACGATAAGGGAATGGCCTTTTCTCATCTCGCTACTAGGGGTATGGGCGTTGTTGCGCGGGCCGTACGAACCACACGAATACTTGGACGATACCCCGATAACAACATAGCTACTGCTCGACATAGAAAACCTAGTAGTGTGTTAGCTTTCTCACCATTACCGCTGGGGAACGCCGAGCATGCCGCTGATACAATGGGACTAGTGGCCATGCTCACCCCGTATCTGCTCGTAATTGTCTCAACAACTCCGGTAGCACAGACTCAGTACAAGACACCCAGGTCCAAGGACCTGGCTGCTCATGGGACAATGAGCGCTGCTCTAGCTTGGTTCCCAAGTATCAAGCTTAAGGCCAATCCAACTACTGCGGAGGCGTCATCGAGAGCCAAACTCGTTTATTGCTGGTCAAATATACTTACTGTACTGGAAGTGGTTGAGGTAGAGCCGTTAGAATCCAGTGCCCAGGCAGAACCACCTAGTCTTCAATTCCGGCCGCGAAGTAGGTGGAAAGCTGAAGAAGCAATCGTTGGTATACAGTGGCTCAGTCGTTCTGTGCTGGCAGTTCTCACAGTTACCCAACAGCTGATCATACTAGAAGATTATTCCCTTCAGGTGACTGATTCATCCGACCTCATCCAGAAACATATATACCACATAGATCTGTTCTCACAGCAGCTCAGTCAGCTCGTCGATCAACTGGACGAAGAAGATGCTTCGATGCATGGAGTTGTTGCTGATGCGTTTTACATGAGCTTCCGAGCTTACAAAGGGAGGCTGTTCTTATTGGGGTATAACGAGGTTTCTATAGGCACTTTGTCTAATTGGGCTGATCGTTTGCTTGCATTGATGGAAGAGGGAAATTTCATTGGAGCAATCCAGCTTGCAACGTCGTACTACAAAGGCCAAGGTGACAAAGTAACGGTCGCGCTGCCAGAGGATGACACATCGAGACATAAGGTCGTGCAAGAAAAGCTGTCAGAAATGATGTCCGCGTCACTCAAATACGCTTTTGGCAAGAACAAGGAAGCTAAAACAGGACGCATCGAGCAGGTTCAGCTTGAGGAGCTCGCCAATGCATGTATCGCAGCATGCATTAGCATGGATGATATGGACTTCTTGTTTGAAGACGCTTACGCATGGTACCAAGATGGCAATATCGAAGGTATCTTTTTGGAGACCCTCGAATCATACATCTTAGATCGTGAGATTGAGGTGATGCCTCCTTCCGTCATCAAAGATTTGGTAGCCCATTACACCGGCAAAGGACTCGAAAAGCGTCTTGAGTCGATGATCTGCCAACTAGACCCACGAATGATGGATATTGATCAAATAACAAACCTTTGCAAAAGAAACAACCTCTACGACGCTCTTTTTCATGTCTGGAACCAGGCTCTAGACGACTATACTAGCCTTTTGATAGACCTTTTAGACCTCGCTGAACAGCCAAAAGATGTTGAGGCAGAAATGGATCCACTGTCGAGAGGACTACAATTAGCCAGTGCTTCCAAAATCTTCCCCTATCTTTCTTACGTGCTTACTAGCCGGATTTACCCAACCGGAAAAGAAATGTCAAAGGAGAGAGCGACCATGGCCAAGGCCGATATTTATCACTTCCTTTTCTCAGGCCGCGGTGATGGACGTCCTAACTCTGGAAGTTCCACAGCGCGTGATGGCGTAGAGCCTTCGTTCCCAAACCTCCGAAGAATCCTCCATTTCGATGCACCAAGTTTCCTCAGCATGCTCAACGAAGCGTTCGAGGACAGTTTCTTGAACGGATCACAGAGTCAGACCACCAACGATCCAGCTCAGCGTTTGACCGAAGGCCAGACCTTTGGCCTGTCAGTCAGTCGGCAAAGGATTGTTAGTATCCTTATTGAAGTCATGACGCCTCCAACGTATGGACCAGAAGATACTGTCTACCTGAACATGTTCATTGCTCGTAATCTGCCCAAATTCCCACAATTCATCCTTCTTCCTGGTCATGTCCTTCATCGTGTACTCATTGGCTTATGTCAATTTCCTAGTGAGGATATTGCCGAGGACTGCCAGCTCAGTGTCGAGTATCTTCTGTCAATGTACCAACCTCCGGATCTACCACTATTAATACCGTTGCTCTGGGAAGCGCGGTTTTATTGTGTGCTGAAGTCTATTTACAAGGCGGACAAGCAATACGCAAAGCTTCTACAAACATGTTTCGAGGATCACGAAAACCAAGATGCAGTATTTGATTGCATTGGCGATTGTCTAAGGCCTAGGTCTGGGCTGGATGAGAGACAAATCCGCGAGGTTTGGGCGGTCATCGCTGATCATGCTCACGAGCTTGTGGCAGCGGACGTTTGTAAAGCGGCATCCACTACAGAAGATTATGTCCCGGATCTGCACGGGGCGATGCTGCAAGTACTTGAAGGAGACGAAGCTGGCCAATTCCATTACCTACAAACTATCCTTGAGCCGCCAAAGCAGAGCACCGAGGAAACCTCAAAGCCTCCCCGACATGCCAGCAACCGTAGTTTCATCGAGCAATACGTGCGACTTCTTTGTAGCTACGATCGACATCATGTAAGCGACTATATCGAGCAGCTCAAGACTGGAGATCTCCGACTGGACGAAGTTCTCCCTGCATTAGAACAAAGCGGTGTAATCGACGCAGCAGTGGTCCTGATGGCCAGAGAAGGCAGAGTTCGAGAGGCTATTCGTCGACTCACTGAACACCTCAGTACGCTGGAAGCCGCACTACTTGGTCTCCTGGATGGTGTCTCGGATGGTCCTGACCTTGGCAGCACTGTGGAAGCGGTCAACGACTTGATCGCATCGGTGCAGAAATACGTTCGAGTTGGAGTATGGTTATGTAGGGGTCAGTCAAGATCTGCTCAGCAAAGCAAAGCCCAAATCCAGCACACCAAGCGAGGAAAGTCCGTTGATGATGACCTCTCAGCAGACGAGGACCTGTGGTTGGATCTTATTGGGGCTGTGGTGGGTGTGACGAAAAATGTCAGCGAGGTACTCGAAAACGGATCCGACACAGAAGCCGACGGAAGAGGCCAGTTGCCGCAACATCCTCGCTTGACTTTACTTGAATCGTCAAAGTTGATTACAGACCTCCGCACGGCTGTGCAGGAAACCTTCACGGCGCTGCTAGCAACTACTAGTGCTCCCCTCACACATGATGCACGTCGAACAGACGTGTCTTTCTTACGGATATTTCGGGCGTTCCTCAGTCGGGCGTCGCTGTCTTCGCCATCATTATCAAACCTTCGCGCTGTCCTCGGGGCCATCTTCTCAGCTTACTCGTATGAGGAATCGTTACTGGCGCTAGCTAATCGGCTACTAGACAAAGATTTGTTCGTGCATGTGGCAGAGGCCGATGGATTACGGAGAAGAGGATGGAGGCCGTTGGGCCAACTGTGTGAAGGCTGCGGGCGGAGAGTGTGGGGTCCCGGCGCTGGTGCCTATATCTGGGACGCTTGGCAGCAAAGGAACGAGGCCGACGAAACGAGGGCACATGGAAAACCATCAGGAGCTACGGCACAGGAGCGACGAACAGGAACAGTGGGCCATAATGGCAAAGGCAAAGCAGTGATGGGAGACGGTCGCGACGAGTTGGAAGCAACAGCGGCGCGGAAAGTAATCTCGGAGTTGAAGCCGCCACAGAGCAGACGGGGGGAGATGGCAAGCAGCAAAGCTTCTTCTGACGACCGGGCGGAGATGCTGGTGGAGGAAGACATGGGCGCGTTGGTCATTTTCACATGCAGGCACCTCTTCCACCGGGCATGCTTGCACCAGATGCAGGAAACAGTGAAAGGGGAGTCGGAGCCTGATCCCGGGGGCAGGCACTTGGACTGCCCGCTGTGCCCCGATGAAGCATGAGTATCCAACAAGAAGATTTCCGAATCAGGAATTGCGTGATGGTTTCGCCCCTACGTGAAGAAACTCTGCCTGAACCATGCGACTTCTGGCTTCGTCGTCCAAGTACGTCGTCGGTAATGTTTTCCTGCCTCTTCCTGACTGTACTACTGTATACCTACTTTCCCGTTGCAGGATACGGCAAGTCTTGAAGTCGTAGTGGATACGACGGTGGGATGGAAGACGAACATGATACATCAGAGGTGGTGGTTGAGACATGGTTGTACTAGACTACTAGTTAGTACGGTCCTGTGCATCCTTCAATCTCTGCATCATCATCATCATCATTATTCATCATTCATCAGCGATCAAACACCCGACTGCCGCGGTATCAGGACTGACCCCACCTTGAGGTAAAGTCGACATGCCCTGGTTCTGCTGGGCCCGAAAGGTATTAGCGCTGTTTTTAACGCCATACGGAAGATAAGGTTACCTTAGGGTACTCTCTACCTTACTTACTGCAGGCGTCTAAAGTCCAATCAGCAAGAAATTCAACATGGTAAAATCCGGTCGGTCAGTGGTATGTGTACCTTCGTACCACCAATTCCAACTTGAAGAACAGTAAAGAAGTTCAAGATCCTCGATCCTACACACGTCTCCCTTATCATTTGAACTCCAACATTGTTGATCAACCTCTAACATGATCAAGTCGGCTACTTTACCCTACCTTCGCTCTTCTATTCCGTACCGTGCACTGGCCGACCACTGGATCTCGGCACATGTTCGCAATCCGTTAGCTCTCCCGCTGCGTCTCATACTTTACTTCAATCGGCTAGAGTACGTCCGTATGTAGAAGAAGTGTGAGTGCCAGGATGATGGTTGGGTCGCGCATGAAACGACAAACCCACTGATGCTCCTTCTTCTTCCAACCAAACAAACGCTGGATCTGTCTCTGAAGGTATTTCCCCCCCGTATCTGGATCTACAATACGGAAGTAAGATACAACCTAATCAAACGCCGGTGAGTGGCCAAGGCCCCCCACGTAAGCCAATGTTCTTTAATTTCTCTCAAACATCCTTCATTGCCGCCATGCCTTGTCAGAGCCTCTCGAGCCCTGGCTGTCTCCCGACCCCCATGTTACCGCGAACCAGGCTCGGTCGACAGCACCCATGCATCCTGGATGTGACTTGAGCAACTTGAAGTTGAGGTGCTTGCTTGTAGAACCATGCACGAATCACACCCCCCGTGGCAGACTGAACTGCTATCTCCACCACCAGGGTGGTGGGTGGGATGGCCTGGCCTGGCCTGACCTGAACCAGTTCTCCTCCTTTCCCACGCTGTCGTTGAGCGCCTGCTCTGGTTTCAGTGATTTTTATAACACGAGGGCGTCTCCCACTCCATCTCTTCTAGTTTCTGTTCAACCTCTTTTCGGTCTTTCCACTGCTGGTCATTTGGAAGTATTTCACAAGAATTCTCTTGTAGCCATTCATTCATTCATTACCATTATGCACTTCTCTACACTCCTTGCTGCCGGCGGACTGGTCCGTTTGGCGTCTGCTGCCTACTCACTGGCCGATGACTTCAGTGGGGACGGCTTTTTCAACGGCTTCAATTTTGAAACGGCATGTTTCTCTTCGTGTCGTGGCATGGGCTACGCTAAATTCGGTGATAGGAGACTGATCCCACAAACGGATACGTCAACTACCTCTCCAAGCAGGAGGCGCAAACCGCAAAGCTGTGGGATGTCACCAATGGTGTCGTCAATATGCGCGTGGACTCCACCAACGTGGCTTCTGGCCGGGGCCGAGACAGTGTCCGCGTCTCAACCGGCAAGACATACCAACACGCCCTGGTCGTCCTTGACCTGGCTCACATGCCCGGTAACGCCTGCGGTATCTGGCCTGCATTCTGGATGCTTGGCCCTCCCTCTTGGTCAGTAGACAACAGCATCGGGTGTGGACAGATATTGACGTCTTCATAGGCCCGCTAATGGCGAAATCGATATCCTTGAAGGTGTAAACCACCAATCCGGCAACGTCATGACCATGCACACCTCCGACGGCTGCTCCATGGCCGGCAGCTCCTGTCTCGCCAACAAGGGATGTGGCATCGACGGCGGAGGCTCGTCCTTGTACGGAGACGGCCTCAACAGCGCTGGTGGAGGCGTCTACGCCACCGAATGGAACTCTGACCACATTAACATCTGGTTCTGGCCCAAAGGCCAAGCCCCCTCGGACGCCACGGGCGCAAACCCCGACCCAACGGCATGGGGGACTCCTGCGGCGAACTTCCAGGGCGGATCTGGATGCAACATCGACAACCACTTCAACAACATGCAAATCGTCTTCGACACCACTTTCTGCGGTGACTGGGCCGGGCAGAGCGCCGTCTTTGGCGCCGACAGCCAGTGCTCGGGAACATGCCAAGACTACGTCCAGAACAACCCCCAGGCGTTCAAGGACGCGTACTGGAGCATCAACGCCTTGAAGGTGTACAGCTCCGATGGCGCCGCGGCCAGCGTCTCGGCCTCGGGCTCCGCTAACGCGACTCTCCCCGTCTCTACCGATCAGCTCTCCAGCATCGCCTCCGCATCCTCCAGCATCCTATCCGCCCCATCAAGTATCCTATCCGCTCCATCAAGCATCCTATCCGCCCCGTCAAACTCCGCACCTCTGTCCGCCTCCTCCACAGCCCAACCCACCGCCTCCCTCGCCACCACCGGTGCCTCCACCCCCCTCGTCACCACCACCGCCACCACGACCACCAACTCCTTCAATCACCCCCAACCCCTCGTCGAGACCCTGACCGACGGCCACTGGAACGTCGGATACCCCGCCAACAACCCGCCAAAGGAGAAGAGAGCCGCGCCGCACCGGGCTGCTCGGCATTTGGCCCTGCATGCGAGGAAGGCTGCTGAGGCGAGGATGTAAAATATAGGTGTTGTGGGGGCAAAAGGCGCGCGAGGTTGGCAGGGGTGGGAATTGTATATATTTCCGTCTCGGCGCTGTGCGTGTGGGAAGGGAGTGGGAGGGATAACGTGTTAGGCAGCATATATTTTTCGCTTCTTTTTTTCTTTATAGACAACCATGTTACCCAAAGAAGTATCTATCAACTTTACATTCGAGATGCAGCGCCCTATTTCCTCCCCCTCCCCCTCCCCACTACCGCGGTTTACGATGCGTTCGTTGTGTTCTCATCTTTGTCCATTGGCACTGGTTTGGTTTAGATCAGCTTAGCTTCAGTCTCTTTTTCTTTTTTCTTTTTCTTTTTCTTTTTCTCCTTCTTCTCCTTCTTCTTCTTCTCCTTCTCCTTCTCCTTCTCCTTTTTCTTCTTCTCCTTCTCCTTCTCCTTCTTCTTCTTCTTCTTCTTCTTCTTCTTCTTTTTCTTTTTCTTTTTCTTTTTCTTTTTCTTTTTCTTCTTCTTCTCCTTTGACCAGCGATGAAACTCACCTGTACGCGATGCTGGCTACGAACCTACTGTCTAGCTACAGTAGAGCCTAGAGGTTATCAAAAGTTTGAACGACATCGAGACGCTGCGTGATGGTGAAGCGCTGTGCGTTGGCCGCGTGCAGAGTTTTCGCGATCGCGCAGACTTCGATAACCTCAATGTGCATGCTACAAAGCAATCTGCACGCAGATGAGAAAGTCAAATAGAACGCAGAACTACGAGGGAAATCGCTTATGAAAATCATCCGATTCAGCATCTCGTCGTCGTGATGATGAGAACTGAGACAGAACATTCTCGCGTTTGATCTGTTGAGAATGATTAGCAGAAAGAACTCGAATCACGAACATTCTTTAGATCTACGTGCTAACTACGTATAGATCTTGTTAAGACTGCGTGCCTGTTACTACGACATAAGCAACTCACGAGTCTCGTTAAGTTCGACACGAGCAAACTCAAGAGTCTCGTTAATATCGTTTAACAGACGTTCAAACACAGACATTCTATACGTAGACGATACGCTGACGAGAAGACTTCGTTAAGAGAAGAGAGACACAAGCGAGTTAGTAAAGAATGATCGAACTACGCTGTCTGATTAGAAGTGTAGCATATGAACATCTCTGCAAGACACGATCGATCTGCACGAGAGAGATCTCTACAGATAACACGAAACAGATGAGTTGCACGCTTTACAAGCGAAGCGAGCGTCTGCGAGACGTGATATACAATGACGACGACTGTCGATCTTGAGAATCTCATCTCTTCACTGAGCTCTGACTCTTGAATGTCTTGATGATAGAATCAATCTCTAGTCGAAGACATCGTCTGTATAGCTCGAGAAAACAGTAACGCATGTCGATGTGATTAGAGAAGAAATCGACTGTGATATGCATGCGTATCGCAGGCGAAACGTCTGCAATTCATGCTTAAGAAGTAAATTGTCGAAATCTGAGCAGTGAGAGATTTTGTGTCAGGACCGTGCCTAGATGATACAACCAATGGAGGTCAGGGTTGATAGTGCTTGATCTTTAGAGGTAGCTATAACTGAATATTAAGAATACAGAAGAAGGTTGGTACAAAAGCTTCTATTTA